>MDTE01079428.1_pt1 | contig 31736 bp, 37 predicted proteins | sample 811231 | NCBI WGS metagenome assembly MDTE01 (sample SAMN05326651, study PRJNA326480) | marine metagenome | isolation source: seawater | place: Indian Ocean: Red Sea | collected 2010 | reverse complement strand
TGTCACAGTACCTCAATTAGAAGGCATGTATAAAGGTGACCGAAGCAGAAAAACAACACTGTCAGAATATGGCTTTAGATTACCATCTTGTTTAGATAATAGACCATTAAAATTTGAGGAATGGGATTTAATGAGAACACAAACAGTTTTTGTTTCTGCTACACCAGGTCCTTGGGAACTTAAACAGACACAAAATGAATATATAGATCAAATTATAAGACCCACAGGTTTAATTGATCCTCCAGTTGAGATCAGACCTGCTAAGACACAAGTTGACGACCTAATGCATGAAGCATCTAAAGTTGTCAAAAAAGGTTATAGAATTTTAGCAACAACTTTGACGAAAAAGATGGCTGAAGATTTAACTGAATACCTTCATGAAAATGGTTTGAAAGTAAGATATATGCATTCTGATATTGATACTCTTGAAAGAATTGAAATTATTAGAGATTTAAGAATGGGAGTCTTTGATATTTTGGTAGGTATTAACTTACTAAGAGAAGGTCTTGATATTCCAGAGTGTGCATTAGTGGCAATATTAGATGCAGACAAAGAAGGATTTTTAAGATCTGAAACTTCATTAATTCAAACTATAGGAAGAGCAGCAAGAAATGTGGATGGTAAAGTAATTTTATATGCAGATAAAGTAACTAAAAGCATAAAAAATGCGACTAAGGAGACTGACAGAAGACGGAATAAGCAGCTAGAGTATAACAAAAAAAATAAAATAACAGCTTCTTCAATCAAAAAGGAAATTAGTGATATTCTTGAGTCTGTTTATGAAAAAGACTACGTAAGGATTAATCAAGGATCCAATGTTGGAGGAAATTTAAAAAAACATTTAAAGGCACTTAACAAAAAGATGAAAGAATCAGCTTTCAACCTTGAATTCGAGGAGGCAGCTAAAATAAGAGATGAAATTAGAAAATTAGAAGCTAGCGAGCTAGAAATAACTTTAAACCCTAAAATTACCCAATACAAACTAAAAAATAAAGTTTATCCTAAAGGAAGGTCTACAATGGGTATGCCAGGAACAAAAGCAAAAAGAAATAAAAAAAAATGGAAGTAAAAAGAATAGTTATCACTGGGGGCGCCACTAGAATTGGGGCGGCAATAGCTAAAAGTATAGCTTCGTATGGTGTTGAGTTAACTATACACTTTAATAAATCTCTTAGAAAAGCTGAAGAACTTAAAAAAGATCTTGAGTCCTTGGGAAGCAAAGTACATCTTATAAAAGCTGATTTAAATAATTATAACCAATTAAAAAATATTATCCCAAATGCATACAAAAAAATGAAAGGGTTAGACTGTTTGATAAATAATGCATCGGTATTTGAAAACGATGACTTAAATAATTTTTCAGAAAAAAGCTTCTCAAAACATATAAATATTAATCTAAGAGCTCCAGCATATTTAATTAAAGATTTAAAAAAATTTGTTAAAAAAAAGGAAGCATGTATAATTAATATTATTGACCAAAGAATAGAAAAATTAACACCTTATTTTTTTTCTTATACTCTTAGTAAATCTGCTTTAGGAACTTTGACAAAAACTGCTGCTATGAAATTAGCTCCCAATATTAGAGTAAATGGAATTTCTCCTGGACCAACTTTAAAAAATAAAAGACAGTCTGAAAAGCATTTTAAAAAACAATGGAGATCCTTAATACTTAAAAGAAAAGTTGATTTATCAAATATATGCGACGGGGTTAATTTTTTAATTATGAATGATAACATAACTGGGGAAATAATAAATATTGATGGAGGACAAAGATTAGCTTGGAAAACTCCTGATATAATAAATTCAAAAGAATGAAAATTATAAAATTTAAATCAAAACAAAAATATAAGTATAAAAGAAAAACTATAATTAAGGATTTGATACTTAAAATATCCGTTGGTATTCATAAGTATGAAAAAAAAATAAAACAAAATGTTAGATTTAACTTAGAGATAGAGTCTGATCCAAACTTATTACCTTTAAAAGATGATTTAAATACAATTATAAATTATGAAACCATAATTAATGATATTAAAAAATTAACCCAAAAAAAACATTACAATCTATTAGAAGAATTAGCTGAGGTTATTTTTGCTAATATCTTTAAAAATATTTATGTAAAAAAAATTGACTTAAAAATTGAAAAACTTGATATTATAAAAAATGCAGGATCCGTTGGCATAAAAATCACAAAAACTAAATCATGATTAATAATTTAGAAATAGGTAAAAAGGTAATAAAAGAGAAAATAGCATTACTTCCAAAGAATCCTGGGGTTTATAAGATGTTAAATGATAAAAAAGAAATTTTATACATTGGTAAAGCTAAAAATATTCCTAACAGACTAAAGAGTTATATATCGGACACTAATCTCCCAATAAGAACCGAGAGAATGCTATCTGTAACTAAACACCTAGAAATTACTACCACAAGTAATGAGAGTGAAGCATTGCTTTTGGAGGCAAATTTAATAAAAAAACACAAACCAAAATACAATATTCTTTTGAGAGATGATAAGTCTTTCCCTTATATTTACATTGGTAACAAAGATAAATGGCCTCAACTAACTAAACTAAGAGGAAAAAAAAATAGAAATGGTTATTATTTTGGACCTTTTGCTTCAATAGGTTCAGCAAACTCAACTATTAAAATTCTTCAAAAAGTTTTTCAATTAAGAGTTTGTGATGACACAGTTTTTAAAAATAGAGAAAGACCCTGCATCTTATACCAAATAAAAAGATGTTCTGCTCCGTGCGTAGGACATGTAACTGAAAATAATTATAGAAGCACAACTAAAGAGGCAATCGATTTCATTTCAGGAGAGTCTCGTAAAATCCAAAAAACTCTTTCAAAAGAAATGGAAATAGCTAGTAAAGAATTAAATTATGAAAAAGCTGCAATAATTCGAGATAAAATTAAAGCATTAACCCAAATTCAAAGTTCTCAAAAAATTAATCAAACTAACTTAAGTGAAGCAGATGTAATTAGTATTTTTAAAGAGTCTGGAAAAACTTGTGTTCAAGTTTTTTTCTTTAGAACAAAACAAAACTGGGGTAATCAAGCATTTTTTCCAAGACATGATGCAGATGATAGCGTTAAAGAAATTTTAACTTCATTCATTTCACAGTTTTATGAAAACAAAACTATACCTTCTTTGATAATTACAAATCAAGATATCATAGAAAAACAGTTGTTAGAAAAAACATTTTCTATCAAAGAAAATAAGGAAATTTTAATCAAAAAGGCAAAGAATTCTGATGAGAAAAGAGTGTCAAAACTTGCAGAAAAAAATGCAAAACAATCTTTAGAGCAAAAACTTTACCAATTAGAAAGTAATAACGATCTAATTGAGTCTCTTTCTTTAAAATTCAATTTAAATACAAATATAAATTTGATTGAAGTTTACGATAATAGCCATATTCAAGGAACGGACTCGATAGGAGCTTTAATTTGTTTTGGAAATGAGGGTTTTGTAAAAAAAAGATACAGAAAATTTAATATCAAAAATGATAAAATAAAAAGTGACGATTTTGGAATGATGAAAGAGGTTTTGTTTAGAAGGTTTTCAAAAGCCATTAAAGAAAAATCTGGGTCTTTAAGTCTTCCTGATTTGGTAATTATAGATGGTGGAAAAGGACAATATTCAGTAAGTAGAGATGTACTTAATGAACTAGGACTTCATGACCTGCCTATTATAGCAGTAGCAAAAGGCAAAAGAAGAAATGCAGGTGAAGAAAAAATTTATCATAATAATAAGGAATTTATTTTAGAAAAAAATGATCCATTATTGTTTTTTATACAAAGATTAAGAGATGAGGCCCATAGATTTGCTATAAGCACGCATAGATCAAAAAGAAAAATGGGTTTAAAGAAATCTTTATTAGATCAAATACAGGGGATCGGAAAACAAAGAAAAAGGTCGCTTTTAAACCATTTTGGTTCAGCTAGATCTGTTGAGTCGGCTAGTTTTGAAGAATTGAAGTCGGTTGAGGGAATAGAAGACAATATTGCGAAGAAAATATATGATTATTTTCATGAATAAAATATGAAACTCAAAATTCCAAACATTTTAACAATAGGAAGAATAATTATAGTTCCAATTTTTGTCGTTACTTTCTTCCTACCTGGATTTTTTGGGGATTTGATACCCTTTTTTCTTTTTGTAATAGCAAGTTTTACAGATTATTTGGACGGTCTATTAGCTAGAATATTTAAAGAAGAGTCTAAACTTGGAGAACTTTTAGATCCAATAGCGGATAAAATTTTAGTTTCTGCCGCTTTAATTTTACTTGTGATGAATGGAACTATTAAAAATTATGAAGTTATTGCAGCAATAATCATACTTACTAGAGAAATTCTTATTTCAGGATTAAGGGAGTTTTTGGCTAAAGTAAGCGTAGATGTGCCAGTTTCAGGACTAGCAAAATTAAAAACTTTTTTACAAATGATTTCTATTTCAATACTTCTGACTGGAGAAAGTGGTAATAAGATTATAAATTTTCAAGACTACAATGCTCAAACGATTGGAATAATACTATTATGGCTTTCAGCTTTCTTGACTCTATACACTGGCTACGATTATTTAGTAAAAGGTATAGACCATGCAATCAATAAAGATAGAAATAACTAAGCAGCTGATTTTTTTCTTACTAAGGTTTGATAATTGTCACTTAGATCTTTAATAACATTGCATACTTTAAATTTATATTTTTCAATTTCAGAGACTGGGGTTACCTCAGCGGCTGTTCCAGTTAAAAAACAACCTACAAAATCCTTCATCTCTTCTGGTTTAATTTTTCTTTCTACTACTTTAATTCCTTTTGTTTTTGCTATTTCAATTATACATCTTCTTGTAATACCATCTAAAAAAGAGTCTGGTATAGGAGTATGAATCTCTCCATTATTTTTTTTAAAAAATATATTTGCTCCAGTCGCTTCTGCAATATTTCCTTCGTGATCAAGCATTAAAGAGTCAGTATATCCCTGACTCTCTGCTTGATGTTTAGACAGAGTACAAATCATATATAAACCAGCAGCCTTGGTGTCCCATGGTATTGAATTTGGAGATGGTCTCCTCCAAGATGAAATATTTAATTTAATTCCATTTAGTTTTAACTTTGGATCAAAATAAGATCCCCACTCCCAAGCAGCAACTGCAACATGAACTTTATTTTTTTGAGCAGATATTGCCATCATTTCACTTCCTCTCCATATAACTGGACGAACATAACCATTTTGTACTTTTTGAATATTTATTATACTTCTACAAACTTCATTAATTTCTTTTTGAGTATATGGAACTTTGATTCCCATTCTTTTAGCTGAATAAAACAATCTCTCTGTGTGTTCTTCTAATTTAAAGATTTCACCATCATAAACTCTTTCACCCTCAAAAACACAACTTGCATAGTGAAGCCCATGATTTAATACATGAATTTTAGCATCGGCCCAGTCTATAGCTTCACCATTAAACCAAATTTTACCTGATCTTTTATCGTAAGGTATACTTTCCATAAAAGTTAAATATATCTATTTTTTTGTTACAAAAAAGTGTTTTTCTTAATACAATAAGTCAATATAACTTACCAATTATGAAAGAGCTACTTTATCTTAAAGACGAACAAATAAAGGATTTTATTCAGTTGCTGTTTTATGCTTACAGAGAAATATTTTCTGATCCAAAAGAAATATTGGGAAAAAAATCTTTTGGGCCAGCTCATTTAAGAGCAATAAATCTAATAGAGAGAAATCCAGGGATTAGTCTAGGAGAGTTAATGTTCAAGCTTAAAATTACAAAACAAAGTATAAATAGAGTTTTAAGAGATTTAATAAAATCAAAAATAATCCAGCAAGTTAGAGATGGTTCTGATACAAGAAAAAAAAAACTTTTTTTAGATAAAGAAGGAAAAATTTTTTTTAACAAAGTTTATGAGGCACAAAAAAAGAGAATATTTAACGCTTTACGAACTTCGGAACCTGAGTCTGTTATTAAATTTAAAGAAGTTTTAAATAAAATTATTGATGGAAAAAAATAAGATACATATTTTAGTTGTTGATGACGACAATAGAATAAGAGAGCTAATTAAAGAGTATCTTAATGAATATCATTTTATAGTCTCTACAGCAATTGACGCGCATTCAGCTAAAATTAAGATGGAGCAACTTAAATTTGATTTAATTATATTAGATGTAATGATGCCAGGACAGAGTGGTTTTGATCTCACAAAAGAAATTAAAAAAAATAATAACATACCAATAATACTTCTCACAGCTAAAGGAGAGGTCGAAAATAGAATTAAAGGTCTTGAACTTGGAGCAGATGATTATTTGGCTAAGCCTTTTGAGCCCAAAGAATTATTATTGAGAATAAAAAACATAATATCCAAAAGTAATCAAATAAACTTAAAAGACATAAACAAAATAGGTAAGGCTAAGGTTGATTTGAATAAGATGACGATAACTTTAAATAATAAAATTTCTAAACTTAATATGTCTGAACAAAAAGTTTTAAAAGAGATGTTGGCAAATATAGGTAAAACATATACTAGATTACAGATAGGTAAAATAGCAAGTATTTCACAAGAGAGATCTATAGATGTTATGATAACTAGGTTAAGACAGAAAATTGAAGTTAATCCAAAGAGTCCAAAATATTTACAAACAAAAAGAGGGTCAGGATATGTTCTCTGGACTGAATAGACTTATTAAGTTATGGCTTCCCAAGGGATTGTTTTATAGGTCTCTTTTAATTGTAGTTATTCCAATTATACTTTTACAAATAACTATAACAGTAGTTTTTTTTGATAGTGTCTGGATAAAAGCTAATAGAGGTATGACCAGAGCGTTAGTAGCGGAGCTAAAAATTTTATATGATGTATATAATAAAGATAAAGAAAATGTAGATTATCTGACAGATAGTTACAAAAATAATCTTGATTTTGAGATAAGTGTAAAAGAAGAAGATTTTCCTTTAGTGAGTGGAGAGAGAAAATTTAGTCCAATGGATAGATCGTTAAGAAGAGAATTAAAATCAGTTTTTGGTAACAATAATTATTGGTTTACAACTTCAAAATATAAAAATGCGGTAGAGGTAAGAATAAGAAATGGAAATGAAGTTATCAAATTTTTAATACCAAAAGATAAAATTTCGACTTCCGCGGTAAGAATATTTATTTTATGGCTTATTTTTCCATCAATAATATTAATACTTATTGCTGTGGTTTTTCTGAGAAATCAAACTAAACCAATAGTTAACCTGGCTAAAGCGGCTGAAAAATTCGGAAAAGGAGACTATGTAAATGAATTTAGACCTTCAGGTGCTGTAGAAATAAGAAAAGCAGCATATGAGTTTGATAGGATGGTTAAAAGAATAAACAGACATCTAAATCAAAGATCTGAGATGCTTTCTGGAATTAGTCATGATTTAAGAACTCCTTTAACAAGATTAAAATTACAACTGGCTTTTTTAAATCAAAAAGAAATATCTGAAAAAATGTCCAAAGATATTGATGAAATGGAAAGTATGCTGAACGACTACCTGCAGTTTGCAAAGACTCAAATACAAGAAGACTCTGTTAAGATTAATGTGAATGAGTTCTTTTTAAATATTTGTAAAAGTATTAATAATCGAAACCTTAATTTAAATAGAAGCGATGAAGAATTGGTACTTAATGGAAGGAAAAATTCACTTGAAAGGTGCTTTATTAATTTAATTCAAAATGGCCTTACTTATGGAAAAAAAGTATTTATCGGTATTGGAAAAACTAGTCACAGGATAGTTGTTTCTATAGATGATGATGGTCCTGGTATACCGAAAGAGGAATATAGAAATATATTTAAGCCTTTTTATAGATTGGATAAAAGTAGAAGTTTAAATAAATCTGGTGTTGGCTTGGGTCTTTCTATAGCAGAAGATATTGTTAATTCACACGGAGGAAATATACAATTGTCTGAGAGTAAGCATAAAGGTCTGCAGGTTAAGGTTTTTTTACCTTTTTGATTTTTCTCAATCTTTTAATTTCTTTTTCCTGTTTTTGAACAATCTTTTTTAATACGTCGAATTCTTCTCTAGATACTAAATCTAGTTTTCCAAGGATATTGTCCTTTTCAAATTTCATATTATTTAACATTTCTTTTTTTATGTCCTGAGTAGTTAAAATTCCTTTTTCGATAAAGCTTGATAGTAACCTAAGTATATTTTCTGAGTTGTTCATGATTAATCTTAATTGATAAGAAAAAAAATTTCAATTATGTTATAATTTTATCTATGTATATTCATGATATAAGCCCAATTTTAATTAATTTAGGTTTTCTGGAAATTAGGTGGTATTCATTAGCCTACATATTTGGAATTCTTTTAGGGTGGTGGTACGGAAAAAAAATAGTAAAAATAAGATCTGAAAGCAAAACTGTAAATGAAAATATCAAATATTTTGATGAATTAATCTCATATATTATAGTTAGTATAGTTATAGGTGGTAGGTTAGGTTATGTAATATTCTATAACTTAAGTTATTACTTAAATAATCCATTGAAGATTTTAAAGATTTGGGAAGGAGGAATGTCTTTTCATGGTGCCCTTATTGGAATCATTGTAGGTGTTATTTTTTTTGCAAAAAATAAAAAAATAAAATCTTTATTTTTTTTAGATGTAATTGCTTGTGTAGCTCCGGTTGGTATTTTTTTTGGTAGAATAGCTAATTTTATAAATTCAGAACTTTATGGGTATCCAACTAAAGTCTTCTGGTCAGTAGTATTTCCAAAGGTTGATAATCTTTCAAGACACCCGTCTCAGTTATATGAGGCTTTTCTTGAAGGAATAGTTTTATTTTTAATTCTCAATAAATTTTTATTAAATAAAAAAGCCATAGATGGAACCAGCTAGAGTTATTTTCTAATTTTTTATGGTTTTTTTAGATCATTCTCTGAAATTTTTCGTGAACCAGATGAACAAATTGGACTAATATTTAATTTATTTAGTACAGGTACGATGTTAAGTTTTTTTATGATCTTAGGTGGCTTATTTTTACTCTTAAAAATAAAAAAATATAAACATGTTGAATAAATATTTTAAAAAATCAAAAGCAATTCCTATAGATAAATTTGTGGAAAACGTTCTTTATGATAAAAAATATGGATATTATTCAAAAAAAAATCCATTCGGTAAAAATGGAGACTTTATAACATCGCCAGATATAACTTTCCTTTTTAGTGAAATGATAGCAATATGGATTATCTATTTTTGGGAAAAATTAGACAAACCTAAAAAATTTAATATCGTAGAATTAGGACCTGGCACTGGTAAATTAAGTAAAATATTATTAGAAACTTTTAAAAAATTCCCAGAATTTTATAAATCTCAAAATACTTTTTTATATGAAAGAAGCAAAAAACTAAAATTAGTGCAAAAAAAAATTTTGCTTGGAAGTAATATTAAATGGATATCTAATTTTAAAAAGATTAAGGAAGGGCCAGTTATTTTTTTTGGTAATGAATTTTTTGATGCCATTCCTGTAAAACAGTTCGAAATGAAAGGAAAACATGTTTATGAAAGACACGTTGAAAAAACTAAAAATAATTCTATAAAAATTATTTTAAAAAGAGTATCGAAAAAAGATCTAAGAATATTAAATAGCTTTAAATTTTTAAAAAAGAAAAATATTGTTGAGTTCCCCAAAATGGGGTTTAAGGAGTTAGATCCTATTATTAAAAAAATTAAAAAATTAAGTGGAGGAATTTTGTTGATTGACTATGGTTTTATTAAGAACAGTAATGAAAGTACACTTCAATCAGTTAAAGCCCATAAAAAGAACAAATTATTTAATAACATAGGAAAAGCAGACATAACGTCTTTGGTTAATTTTAATCTTTTAAAAGAGTATTTTTTTAAAAATAATCTGGGTGTAAATAAAATTACCACCCAAGGTTCATTCTTGAAAAAAATTGGAATTTTAAATAGAGCAGAAATATTAAGCAAAAAAATGAATTTTAAAGAAAAATCTGACTTATACTTTAGGCTTCAAAGAATTTTAAGCCCTAAACAGATGGGAGAATTATTTAAAGTTGTGTTTGCATACAAAAATAAAAAAAAGATTTCTATTGGGTTCAGCTAATGTTTTATTCTAAAAAATTAACAAATTTTCAAAATATAAATCACTGTTTTTTTTCAAAAAGGAACGGTTTTTCAAAAGGAATTTATAGCAGTCTGAATTGTGGTCTTGGTTCAAATGACAAAAAAGAAGATGTAAAAAAAAATTTGGATTTCGTTTCAAAAAAAATGGAAATTGACTCAGAGAATTTGATTTTAATGAATCAAACACACAGTAATAAGGTAATTATAGTTGGAAAAAACAATCAAAAAAATAAAAAATTCAATTGCGACGCTATTATAACAAATGTGAAGGGTATAGCTCTTGGAGTTTTAACTGCAGATTGTGTGCCTATTATTTTATATGATGAAGCAAACCATGTTTCAGGCTGTATACATTGTGGATGGAAAGGTGCAATTTCAGGTATTATAGAAAATACCCTCGATAAGTTTAAAGAAATAAATTCAAATATCAAAATAACTGCCTCAGTAGGCCCTTGTATTGAAAAAGAAAATTATGAGGTAGGAAAAGAATTCTTAGATACCTTTCTTAAAGAGTCTAAGGGTAATGAGAAATATTTTGAAGAAGCTTCTGAATTTAAATTTGTCTTTAATATAAGAGATTATGTTAATAATAAACTAATAAACTGTGGAATATCTGAAATTGACAATGTAGAGGGTAATACATTCAAAGATAGTAATAATTTCTTCAGTTATAGAAGGTCTAAAAAATTAGGAGAACCTGATTACGGAAGATGTATTTCAACAATATGTTTGAAAACTTAAAAAAATAATTGTATAAGTAATTTGATCTCATGAAGATTTTATCTGGAACTAGCAACCTAAAGCTCAGTAAGGATATTTCCAAACAATTAAAACTTAAGTTAGTTAATACAAACATAAGAAGGTTTGCAGACGGAGAAATTTATATAGAGATAAATGAAAACATAAGAGGGAATAGTGTTTTCGTAATACAATCTACTTCAAATCCTGCAAATGACAATTTAATGGAACTTCTTTTAGTTATCGATGCCCTTAAAAGATCATCGGCAAAAAATATTACTGCGGTAATTCCCTATTTTGGTTACGCTAGACAAGATAGAAAAGTTGCCCCAAGAACTTCTATATCAGCAAAAGTGGTAGCTAATTTAATTACAAATGCTGGAGCAAGCAGAGTAGTGACTGTAGATTTACACGCGGGACAAATCCAAGGCTTTTTTGATATGCCAGTTGATAACCTTTTTACAACACCATTATTTGCAAGATACATAAAAAGAAAATTTAAAAATAAAAAATTAATTTGTGTTTCACCTGATGTTGGGGGAGTTCAAAGGACAAGAGGACTTGCAACTAGAATTAAAGCAGATTTAGCAATCATAGATAAGAGGAGACCTAGGCCAGGCAGTTCTAAGGTAATGAATATTATTGGAGATGTTAGAGGTAAAACTTGTATAATAGTTGACGATATCATAGACAGTGGAGGTACAATAGTTAACGCCGTGGAAGCTTTAAAAAAAAGCGGTGCGGTAGAGGTATACATTTTTATAACTCATGCAGTTTTAAGCGGTGAAGCAGTAGAAAAAATAAAAAAATCTAAGATCAAAAAATTGATAATAACTGACACAATAGATAATTCTAAAAAAATAAAGAATAACAATAAAATTGAGGTAATATCAATCTCATCCCTTATGGCTGAGGCTATAAAAAGAATATCAAATTCAAATTCGGTATCAGATTTATTTAATTAGTACTTGTTTTATTTTCAAAGTGGAGTTATATAGCTCATCCAAATAATAACATGAATAATTTAAAAGCTGTAAAACGAGATAGTAACACAAACGGTCAAACCAATAAATTGAGGGCTAGTGGTTTTATACCTGCTATTTTATATGGAGGTAAAAATCCTAATGCAAAAATTTCAATAGATAAAAAAAACTTAATTAATATTTTAAATTCTGATTCTTTTCTATCTACAGTGATTGAACTAGATATAGATGGTAAAAAAGAGAAAGTTTTACCAAGAGAAGTTTCTTACCATGTTGTTTCAAATGAACCTTTGCATATTGATTTTATGAGAGTTGTTCCTGGAACAAAGATCATAATAGAATTGCCTGTTCAATTTAAAAATCACCCAGACTCTCCAGGTTTAAAAAAGGGAGGTGTTTTAAATATAGTTAGAAGAAAAGTTGAGTTAAAATGTCCAGCAGAAAAGATCCCGGATGACATTGTAATTGATTTATCAGGACTTGACATCGGAGCGAGTATAAAAATTTCAACAGTTAATCTTCCTTCAGAGGTAACTCCCACTATTACAGGAAGAGATTTCGTAATCGCTACAATTGCCCCACCTACTATTTACAAAGAACCAGAGAAGCCAGAAGTAGAAGGAGAAGTTCCTGCTGAAGGAGCTGAGGGAGAAACAGCTGCGGCCACTGCTGAAGGAGCTGAGGGATCACCTAAAGAGGGTGAGACTCCTAAAAAGGATGAAAAAGGAAAAGAACCAGCTGGAGATAAAAAAGCTGGAGGAGATAAAAAAGCTTCCACAGATAAAAAACCACCTGAAAAAAAATAATTTAATATGCTTCTATTAGTAGGACTAGGAAATCCAGGACCATCGAGTACTAACAATCGTCATAACATTGGATTTAGAATTATAGATGCAATTAACCTTCATTTTAAACTTTCAAAACAAAAACCAAAGTTTAAAGGACTTCTAACTACAGGAAATATTCAAACAAAGAAAGTTTATGCTATAAAACCTCTTACCTTTATGAATAATTCTGGAACTGCAATTAAGGAATTGATTGATTATTTTAAAATAGAGTCGAAGGACGTGATTGTTTTTCATGATGATATGGATATTGATTTTGGAAAAATAAAAGCTAAATTCGGTGGATCTAGTGCAGGACATAATGGAATAGAGTCGATTGATAAATTTATAGGAAAAGATTATTCAAGAGTAAGAATAGGAATAGGACATCCGAAACAAAAAAAAAAAGTTAACAACCATGTTCTTGAAGATTTTAAAGATGATGAGGAAGAAAAAATAAAAGAAATTACTGATAATATTGTTAATTCAATTCCAACACTAATAGAAAAAAAAATAGATTTGTTTTCTAGCACAGTCAATCAAAAACTTAATGGGATTTAAATGTGGTATTGTTGGTCTGCCTAATGTAGGTAAGTCAACTTTATTCAATGCTCTGACTGCTTCAAAAAATGCTGAAGCAGCTAATTTTCCTTTTTGTACGATTGATCCAAATATAGGCATTGTTGATGTTCTTGATAAAAGATTAGATAGACTATCAAATTTATCTAAGTCAAAAAGAAAAATATATACCAATATTACTTTTGTAGATATTGCAGGATTAGTAAAGGGCGCATCTAAGGGTGAGGGATTAGGAAATAAATTTTTATCTCATATAAGAGAGGTAGACGCTATCATTCATTTGGTTAGATGTTTTGAGTCAGAGGAAATAACTCATGTAAATTCTAAAATAAATCCATTAGATGATCTTGAAACAGTTAAAACTGAGATTTTGCTTGCAGATATTGATATTATTCAAAAAAAATTAGAAAAAAGTAAAAGAAAATTACTAAGCAGCAAAGAAATTGATCTTCTAGAAAATAAATTAAAATTATTAAATTCAGGAGAAGAAACTTCAAAATTTTCTGAGGAAGATAATAAGTTTTTATCTTCTTTGGGTTTATTAAGTATTAAACCAAAAATAATTGTTTGTAATGTTGATGAGTCCAGTCTATCTAACGGAAATAAATATACAGATAGTCTTAAAAGTGAATATAAGAAAGAAAAAATTTTATTAATATGTGCGGATATAGAAGATCAGATAATGGGCTTAGATAAAGATGAGAGAGAGAAGTTTATGACTGAGATTGGTCTAGAAAAAACTGGATTAAATCAGCTTATTAAAGAAGGATATGATTTGTTGGGTTTAGATACTTTTTTTACATCCGGTCCTGAGGAAAGTAGGGCCTGGACAATAAGAAGAGGGACAGTAGCTCCCAAAGCAGCTGGTATAATTCATACAGATTTTGAAAAAAATTTTATTAGGGCAGAGACAGTGACTACTGAAGATTTTTTCAATTTTGGAAGCATGGAAAAATGTAAGGAAGCAGGAAAACTAAGAGTCGAGGGAAAAGACTATATTGTTAAAGACGGAGATGTGTTATATTTCCGAGTCAATCCTTGACCAAATTCTTTTCATACTGAAATACACCAAAAGGGTAAGTATAGTTAAAAAGATTAAAACTTTTAATCCCAACTTATGTCTGGCTTCTAAATGTGGTTCAGCAGCCCATGTTAAAAAAGCTGTTACATCTTTTGCCATTTGTTCCTCAGTGGCATTAGTTCCATCTGAGTAGGTTATTATTCCTTCAATAAGAGGTTGTGACATCTTAATTTTATTACCCTCCATGTATTTATTATAGTAAACACCATCGTCTAGTTTAAAATCTTTAGGAGGTTCCTCATAACCCATTAATACAGAATATATATAGTCCGAACCGCCTTTTCTTGATTTTACAAGAACTGACATGTCTGGAGGATACGCTCCTCCGTTTGCTGCTGTTGCAGCCTCAATATTTGGATATACAGAAGCAAATTTATCAGATGGTCTTCCTGGCCTTGTGAACATTTCTCCCTGACTGTCTGGTCCATCTGTTACTTCAAAACTAGCAGCTATATCTTTTACTTCACTTATAGAGAACTCTGGACCGCCTTTTTCACCTAGATTTCTATAACTCAAGAGTCTCATTGAATGACAAGAAGCGCAAACTTCTTTGTAAACCTGATATCCTCTTTGAAGGGAGGAACGGTCAAATTTGCCTGTTAAGCCTTTAAAGCTCCAATCTACTTTTAATAATTTTTGATCTGCCGCAAATGATTGCCCAGTTGATAATGTAAAAAAAATACAAGAAACAATTATTAATATTTTCTTAAGCATAGTAAAATTTATCCTTCTAAAACAGGTTTTGAAATGCTTGTGGGTATAGGATCTGTTTTTTCTACAGAGCTTAATAAAGGCAAAATAACCAGAAAATGTAAAAAATAATATGCTGTTCCAATTCTAGCTATAAGTAGATAAGCACCTTCTGCAGGCATTGCACCCATATAACCAAGGACTAAAACATCTAAAACTAATACCCAAAAAAATTGCTTATATATTGGTCTAAAAACTGCTGATCTTACTTTGCTCCTGTCAAGCCAAGGTAAAGCTAGTAAAATAAATATAGAAGCAAACAATAAAATAACTCCACCCAATTTATCTGGCACTGATCTCAAAATCGCATAAAAAGGTAAAAGATACCATTCAGGAACAATATGTGTTGGCGTTACTAAAGGATTTGCTTCGATATAATTATCTGGATGCCCTAAAACATTTGGTGAGAAAAAAATAAATGCAGAGAAAATAATTAAAAAAATTAGTAAAGCAAAAAGATCTTTAATAGTTATATATGGATGGAAAGGAACTGTATCTTTTGAAGGTTTTTTAATATCTATTCCGATTGGATTATTGTTGCCAGGTACATGTAATGCCCAAATGTGCAGTATTACCAAGCCTAAAATTATGAATGGGAATAAATAGTGTAAACTAAAAAATCTAGTTAAAGTGGGATTGTCCACTGAATAACCTCCCCACAACCAAGTAGTAATGCTTTCTCCAACCAAAGGTATGGCACTAAATAAGTTTGTTATTACTGTAGCTCCCCAAAAACTCATTTGTCCCCAAGGCAAAACATATCCCATGAAAGCAGTTGCCATCATTAAAATGTAAATAAGCATACCAATTATCCAAATAACTTCTCTTGGAGATTTATAAGAACCATAAAACAAAGATCTAAAAATATGAATATAAACTGCAAGAAAGAACATTGAAGCCCCATTTGCATGGATGTATCTTAAAAGCCATCCGTAGTTAACGTCTCTCATAATGTGCTCAATGCTATCAAATGCCATATCTGCATGAGCAACATAATGCATTGCTAGGACTAAGCCCGTAACGATTTGAGTTATCAAGCAAAAAGTTAGTATTCCTCCAAATGTCCACCAATAATTTAAATTTTTAGGTGTAGGATATTCACTTAAATGATTACCAAGAGTCAGTAACGGAAGTCTGTCATTAAACCACTTTCCAAATTTTGATGACGGTACATATGTTTGATCGCTCATAAATTATTTATCCAATTTTAATAGTATTGCTGTTGACAAATTCATATTTTGGTATTTCCATGTTAACTGGTGCGGGACCTTTTCTAATTCTTCCAGATGTATCGTAATGTGATCCATGACAAGGACAGAACCAACCATTGTATTCCCCTTTGTCTGCTAAAGGAACGCATCCAAGATGAGTGCAGATACCTAACATGACCAGCCATTCGGACTTCTTAACTCTATCCTCATCTTTTTCAGGATGTGGCAACTCATTTAAACTTACTGATTGTGCTTCGGAAATTTCCGATTGAGTTCTTCTTTTGATGAAAACTGGTTTTCCTCTCCAAAGAACAGTTATTGACTTACCTGGCTCAATTTGGCTTATGTCAACTTCTGTAGTAGCTAGGGCCTTTACCGAACTATCAGGATTCATTTGATCAATAAAAGGCCAAATAACTGCACCCAGTCCTACTGCTCCAACAGTGTAACTGGCGGTAAATAAAAAATCTCTTCTATTAGTTTTTTTTTTCTCTTTATCCATATAAGATATTTACTATTTTAATACTTAAATAATACTAAAAAGTGACTTTATCTAGGGCCAGAATGACACATAATAATGGTATAAAATGATTAATATTGCACTATACCAACCTGATATACCTCAAAATACTGCTGCCATTATTAGGTTGGCTGCATGTTTAAATTTAAAAATTCATATTATAGAGCCTTGTGGCTTTAATTTAAGCGACTCGAGGTTTAAGCGCATAGTAATGGATTACGGTAAGCTTGTTAAAATCTTAAGATATGAAAGTTTTGAGGACTTTAAAAAGAAAAATTTCAAATCAAGAATTATTTTGATGACTACTAAAGCTAATAAGCATTATCACAATTTTAATTATTCGAAAAATGATATATTATTATTTGGAAAAGAAAGTGCTGGTTTGCCAAAAAAAATTCATAAAGAGGTTAAAAATAAATTAAAAATTCCTATGCAAAAAAAAGCAAGATCTTTGAATATAGCTGTAGCAGTTGCCATTGTATCTTCAGAGGCATTAAGACAAAATAATTTTTATTAATATGACAAATACTGAAATTAAAAAAAGTTTAGTAAATAACTGGTTTGATTATCTTCAATTACAAATTTGTGGTGAATTTGAAAATTTAGAAAATAGTTTAAATGGCAAATCAAAAAGATTTGGTAAAAGAGTATGGAAAAAAAAGGATCTTAATGAAGGTGGGGGTGCCTCTTATTTATTATTTAATGGTAAGCTATTTGATAAAGTCGGAGTCAATAAATCTACAGTTTCTGGAGTTTTTAAAAAAGAATTTAGATCTAATATTCTTGGCGCTCAAAAAGACGGAAAATATTGGGCCTCAGGAGTTTCAGTTGTGGCTCATATGAAAAACCCAAAAATACCTGCTTTTCACTTTAATACTCGATTTATTGTAACTTCAAAAGAATGGTTTGGTGGAGGAATGGACGCTACACCTAGTTTTTCGGATAAAAAAGAGAAAGAGAAAATTCATAAAAAATTAAAAGAATTGTGCTTAACAAATAAGAAAAATTATAAAAAATATAAAAAATGGTGTGATAGGTATTTTTACCTGCCTCATAGAAAAGAACCAAGAGGAATTGGTGGTATTTTTTTTGATTATGAAACAAAAAACTGGGAGAAAAATTTTAAATTTGTTAGAGATTTAGGATTAGCTTTTATAGAAATTACAAAAGGAAGTATATTAAAAAAATTGAATAAAAAATGGAAAAAAAAGGACAAAGAAAAACAGTTGCTTAAAAGAGGAAGATATGTTGAGTTTAATCTTTTGTATGACAGGGGTACTAAATTTGGATTAAATTCTGGAGGTAATATTGAGTCAATTTTAATGTCATTACCTCCACATGCAAAATGGAAATAAAATGGACAAAGAACCAATTACAATTAATGGCCTAAAAAAAATAAAAGATGAACTAGATGAATTGAAAAATATTAAGAGGCCTAAAATAGTAGAAGCCATTGCCGAAGCAAGATCTCATGGAGATCTGAAAGAAAATGCAGAATACCATGCCGCTAAAGAACAACAGGCACAATTAGAGAGTAGAGTGATAGCCATTAATGACGCTATCGCGAGAGCAAACGTTATAGATGTAACTAAAATTGAAAATGAAGGAAAAGTAATTTTTGGTTCAACTGTGACCGTAAAAGATTTGGAGACTAATAAAGAAATTATTTATAAAATTGTGGGACAGTACGAGGCTGATATTTCAAAAAATCTTATCTATTACAAAAGCCCAATAGGGAAATCTTTAATAGGTAAGATTTTAAATGACATGGTTGCAGTTTCAACTCCGTCTGGTGAAAGAAACTTTGAGATCTTAAAAGTTCAATATATTTGATTTTTTTTAACTTTTTCGATAATTGCATTTGCTTTATCTTCTGAAAGCATAAAGTCATTTTCTATCCATTTCTCCTCTAGTTCGTTTAATATTTTTCCAATTTTTTTACCCTCTTTTAAACCTTTATTTTTCAAATATTCTCCATTGTAAATAAACTTTGGACGTACTGTTTTTTCAATATTCTCTAAAATTTTTATTAGATCAGATTCTTTAAAATTGTTTATTTCTAAAAATAAAAATATAGCTAATTTTTTTACAAATTTATTTCCTAAAAAATAAATATTTTTTTTAAGACTCTTTCTTAGATAGCTTTTGTCGATTTTATAACTTTTAAAAGCTTCAGAAAAAAGCTGAAGAGTTTTGCTCATTTGATTAGAAACTTTATATTTATGGGAAAAATATTCATGATTGTCTTTTTCATCTATTAATAAACAGGCTAAAATTATTTCATCATCTACTCTTATTGACTTGTGTTTTTTTAAAATAGATATTTTTTTTAATCTATTTAGGTATTTAAATTCAGGAAAAATAAGTGAAAATATATTCTTCAAATTATCGTTAAGTAAAATTTCCTCAAAATTATTTAATTTTATAATTTTTAATAACTCATTTAGAATCCTCTCTTTAGAAAGATTTTTTATCCCGTTTAGATTTAATTTAATTGCTTTAAGCGTAGACTCCTCTAAACTTAAATCGTTATAATGAAGAGAAAACCTAATAAATCTTATAATTCTTAAATAGTCTTCCTCTATTCTTTTTGAGGGCTCTCCAATAAACTTTATCTTTCTATTTTTAAGATCGTTAATGCCAGATTGAGGATCAAATAATCTCCCTTTTCTGTCTAAGTAAATTGCATTGATTGTAAAATCTCTTCTGTTGGAGTCTTCTTGCCAATTGTCCGTAAAATCAATTTCAGCATGTCTTCCATCTGTTTTGATGTCTTTTCTAAGTGTCGTGATTTCAAATTTTGAAATATTTGTCAATAAGGTTAATGAGCCATGCTCAACTCCTGTTTCTAAAACTCTTACGTCAGAAGACGTAAATTTTTTTTTAATTTCTTCTGGAGTAAATATTGTAGCTATATCTATGTCATCAATCTCTTCTTTTAAAATATGCTTTCTCACACATCCTCCTACAAACATTGCTACTTTCTTATCGCGTGGCTGCCCTCTTTCTAAAATATCAAATATCTTTGAAACATCTTTGGATTTATAAAATGGAAAAAAGATTTTTTTTATTTTTTTTATTAGAGAATTATTTAAAGAAAATTTGTTCATTTTTATGGCTGGGGCACTAGGATTCGAACCTAGGATGGTGGTACCAAAAACCACTGCCTTACCGCTTGGCTATGCCCCAAGTGTTATCGATTTGATATATCATAAAATTATAAAATTAAATAGTTTTTGTAGCTACGCACCAGTAGCTAGGAAACTTATTTTTAATTATTTTCATTCCCATTATGGCTGTTTTTTGACTATTAAACATTCCATAACAGGTAGATCCTGATCCAGTCATTCTGGAAAAATAACATCCCTTTTGAATAGATATAAAATTAATGATTTTGTTTATTCTATTAAATTTGGAAGTCAAAATTTTTTGTAGATCATTTTTTTCTCCTCTAATTTCCCTTATAAAATCAGACCTATCTGTAATGTTGGTGACTCGAACCTTAGCCGGTTTACTAAATTTTTTAACCTTTGAATAAATTTCTTTAGTAGAACATTTAATGTTTGGGTAAATTAAAACAAAGTGAAAATTGAATTTTTTTTTATATTTTAAGATAGTTTTTAAATTTTTCTGAAATGTTTGATTGTAAAAAAAAAGTCTTAAATCTGATCCAACTTTTTTTTCAAATATACTTAGTATTTTCTTATCATATTTTTTCTTTAAAAAATATTTTAAAATGAATGACGCATTGCTAGTGCCTCCACCTAATCCTGAAAATACTGGAATTTTTTTATTAACAGTAATTCTATAAAAATTATTTTTACGAATTAATCTTTTTTTTCTTAATAAATTAAGTGTGATAGTTAGAGAATTTTTAGAGTTTTTGACCATATTTTTAAATGGTCCTTTAAAAATAATAATATCCTTTTTTTTATTTAATTTTTTAATATTTATTTCATCATGAAGATTTAATAAAAAGGAATTTGTTTGAATATCATGAAGTCCTTTTTTCTTTTTTTTTATAACTTTTAAAGATAGGTTTATTTTACAATAAGACTTGATCATTTTATTCCAAACCAAAAATTAATTTCCTTTTAATTGTCTCTTTTAATTTCTTTTCTGCCTTCTCTGAATTAAGAGCATAGTTCCAGTAATATCGAGCTTGTATCTCCTCATTATTCATCCACAAAGAGTCTCCATAGTGATCGTTAACCACTGGATCAGATGGCATTATTTTTATTGCCATTTCTAAATATTTTTTAGACTCGTCATATTTTTTTAATTTAAATAAAGCCCATCCTAAAGAATCTATTATATAGCCATCGTTCTCTTTTAGATTGTTCGCCTTCTCAAGCATTTGAAGTGATTTATCGATATTAATTCCTTTCTCAACCCAAGAATATGCTAAATAATTTATTACATATGCCTGATCAGGCAAAACCTCTAATGAATTTAATAAATCTTTTTCTGCTTTTTTCCATTGACCTATTCTTTCATACGACACCCCACGACCTTCGCTAGCCTTGGGATATAGATAATGTTGTTTATCAATTAATTTTAAAACTTTATTGTATTCCTCGATTGACTCTTTAAATTTTTCATTATTTTTTAAAAAAACTGCATAGTCAAAAATTTCATTAACATTAGGATTAACAATCTTTTTGTACGCATTTGATATTGTCTTTAATGCTTCCTCTCCCTTATTTTCTTCTAATAAAATTGACGCAATTCTTCTAGATGCATGCCATTTATAAAAAGATCCGCTTCTAAGAACTTTGTTGTATCCTTTCTTAGCCTCAGTAAGCTTATCTATCATATAAAAATTTTCAGCTTGAAATGCATCATATGAAATAAAGTTCGGATTAAGATATTTTCCTAAACTTAAATAAAAATTTGATAATGAATAGATTGATTGAGATGTTAATATATTTGAATTAATATAAAATATTTCGGCTAGAACATGAGATACGTCTTTGCAGTTAAATTGATTGCTCATATTTTCAACATTTTTAGAAATCAAATCCTCTTTAAGTTGATTTAACATGAGATTTCTTGGGTGGGATTTCAATGCATAATTTATCTTTTCTATAGCTTTATTTTCACCTTCGAAATTATTTAGATAATTAATATAAAAAAAATAATATCTAGAAAAATCATTTTTTTGATCCGACACAAGTGTTTCGAATTTTATTATAGTTTCTGGAGACTCATAGAAGCAATGAATGAATACATCTTGAATTCTTTTTAAGTTTGTTAGGTTTTTTGGTAGATTATTTGTGAGCTCAAGGGCTTGCTTTTTATCAATTTTTAAAAAAGAAACCCAATTATTAATGGAAATAGACAATAATCCCCTTAAGGTTTGTCTTTCATTTTTTTGTTTTATTAATTTTTTAAAATATTTATCAGCTAAATAGTATTTTTTATTCTTCAAATAATAAACACCAATAACTAAATTACTCTCAAAACTTTCTAATTTCCTATTTTCAAGTTTTCTAGCAAACAAATAAGCTTCTTTAATTCTGTCTAAATTTACCAATGAGTATAAATACAGTTCAGGGTATGAACTGTGAATATCCTCAAGGCCTTTTAGTGCTTTTAGGTGTTTGTAGGAGCTGCTATAATCATTGTCACTATAAGATATGATTCCAGAGAAATATTTAGAGATATTGTAGCCAGTATAATATTTTTCGGGGTTTTTGGCTTGAGAAGTGTTAAATACAAAAATAAAAAAAACTATTTGTAATATTATTTTAAAGTTTATTTTATTTTTTTCCATAGATTTGAAGTAAAATGATTAAAAAAATTGATACCAAATTACAAAAGCTTTTAAAATATTATACTCTTATTAATCATAACTTAGTATACGATAATACTTCAATCAATAGATATAAAAGTAGCACATCTAAAGTTTCAGGGAACAAAGAACAGCAGCTTAAAAAGCTAGCAAGTTTAATTGGTTCAATTAAAAACTGTGAGTTGAAAAAAAATGCTTCAAGACAAGTTTTTTCTGATGGAAATCCATATGCAAAAATTATGATAGTTGGTGAAGGTCCAGGTGCGAATGAGGATAAGGAAGGACTTCCTTTTGTAGGGCGAGCAGGACAACTGTTGGATAAGATGCTGCTTTCAATAAAACTAGATAGAAAAAATGTGTATATTACAAATGTTGTTAACTACAGACCACCACAAAACAGAAAGCCAAGCGATGAGGAAATTGCAAGATACTTACCTTTTTTGACAAAACATATTCAGATAATAAATCCTAAAATATTAGTTTTATTGGGTAGCACTGCTCTAAATACGATAATTGGAAACGAGGAAGTTATATCTAAAGCTAGAGGTAAGTGGGTAAGGAAAAAAATAGGAGAATGTTCTACTTTAGTTATTGCATCTTTTCATCCGGCATTTTTAATGAGACAACAAGAACAAAAAAAATTTGCATGGATAGATCTAAAAATGATAAGAAAAAAAATATCAGAATTAAATATAAAAATTGAAAAATAACTTTATAATAGCTGGAGTGGATGAGGTTGGACGTGGTTGTCTAGCCGGTCCAGTTGTTTCCGCAGCTGTAATATTTAAAAAGAATATTAGCTTAAAAAAAATAAAAGACTCTAAAAAAATTAATTTTTCAGATAGGCTTGAAATTGCAGATTACATAAAAAAAAAACTCTTACTATTCTGTAGGTATTGCTAGTGTAAACGAGATATTTAAGTATAATATTTTAAAAGCTTCATTAATATCAATGAGAAGAGCAATTAAAAAGTTGTCCTTAAAACCTAGCTTAATATTAATAGATGGTCCTTTTGCTCCTGAAGGGATTAAAAATTATAAAACAATTATTAGAGGTGATAGCAAAGTAAAGTGTATAAGTGCTGCATCAATAATCGCTAAAACTTATAGAGATCTTCTTATGATAAAATTGTCAGAAAAATTTTCTAATTATGCTTGGGAAAGAAATTTTGGTTATGGCACTCGAGATCATTTAAGAGGTTTGAAAAAATTCGGTATCACATCTCATCACAGAAAAGGTTTCAAACCGATATACAAGATGTTGTCTAAATAAGAACCTAAAACACAATAAGACTCATTTTTCACGTAAAACTATTTGACCGAAGATTCAATTTAAGGTTGAATCTTTAAATGTTTAAATTTTCTAACTCTCTTGTTCATGGGGATTGCTTAAAGGAATTAAAAAAAATTCCTGATAAATCTTTTGATTTAGTTTTTGCTGACCCGCCTTACAACATGCAAATTGGTGAAAAGCTAACAAGACCTGATGCTAGTAAAGTAAATGGCGTTAATGATAAATGGGATCAGTTTAATAGTTTTAAGCATTATGACTATTTTTGCAAAAGTTGGTTGTCTGAGTGTAAAAGAATTTTAAAAGATAATGGAAGCATTTGGGTAATTGGATCTTATCACAATATTTTTCGTTTGGGATTCCATCTTCAAAACTTAGGATATTGGTTGCTTAATGACGTTGTTTGGAGAAAAAATAATCCTATGCCTAATTTTAGAGGTACAAGATTTACTAACGCACACGAGACTTTAATCTGGGCTTCAAAAAACAAAAAGTCTAAATATACATTCAATTATCAGTCTCTTAAGTGCCTTAATGATGATCTGCAAATGAGATCGGATTGGACAATGCCTATTTGTAATGGAAAAGAAAGATTAAAGAAAAATGGAAAAAAAGTTCATTCTACTCAAAAACCTGAGGCTCTTCTTCACAGAATTATATTGGCAACAACAAATAAAAATGACACTATATTTGATCCTTTTTTGGGCACAGGTACGACCGCAGTAGTTGCCAAGAAGTTAGGAAGAAATTACTTTGGTATTGAAAAAGACAAAAAGTATTTTAAAGTAGCTCAAGAAAGAATAAATAAAGTTAAGAAAATTGAGGATGATTATTTAGATACTTTAGAAAATAATAAATCAAAACCAAGAATACCATTTGGCTCTTTAGTCGAGCTAGGAATAATCAAGCCAGGAACTATTTTATTCGATCCTGATAAAAAAATTAATGTAAAAATAATGGCAGATGGAAGTATAAAATATAAAGAAGCTGAAGGTTCAATACATAAAATTGCAGCTAAAATTATGGGTACTGAAAGCTATAATGGTTGGACCTATTGGCATTACAATGTTAACGGAACAACTGTAGTTATAGATAGCTTAAGACAGAAGTTTATATCCGAAAAACAATTTTAATTTTTATAAATCTTACCAAGATAAGAGTTTATAAAACTCTTCCTTTTGACTAAAAATCGCATAAGTAAATTTCTAATCAACTGCATAAACTTACTTGAAAAATGGAAAACAAAAAAATTTAGATTTGATCTTTTTCTTACTAATTTGGCCTTTATAGATCTTTCTTGAAAATAAACACTATGAGCATTTAAATCATTATTTTTTAGTAGATTAAATAATTCATAAGCACTTTCAATAGATTGGCCTGCGCCTTGGGCTAGAGTTGGTAAAAATCCATTAAAAGCATCGCCAATATAAAATACTTTTTTATTTTTTGACGGAAGTATACTTGGAGAGGAGAATAGTGGCCATGATTTTAAGTCACCTTGAAAAATGCTTTTTAAATTTGGATTTTGATTTAAAATTTTTTTTTCAATCAATGATCTTATATTCACAGGATCGTGTTTTTTTTCTCTTATTATAGTTACAATATTCATGTCTTTTTTTTTGTTAATTGGATAAATAACTAAATGACAATTTCCACCCATCATGAGACTTATATTATTTTCGTTTAAATTTAAATTTGATTTAGTCTTTAAGATTGTTCTAACTACAATAGCTTTTCTAAATTTGGGCTCATTTTTTTTCTTTTCAAAAAAGGACCTGGTATTAGAAAAAATTCCATCTGCAGCAATTACTAAATCAACCAAATCATTAGTATTGTCATCAAATTTTATTAAAATTTTTCCTTTTAATTCTGAAACTTCTTTAATCTTTTTTCCAAATCTTAGGTGCTGCGTGTAAACTTCATCTTTTAAAAATTCTATTAAAGTTGATCTTTGTAAGGTAGTGTATTTATTTTTTTCAGAATTAAACTGGGATAAATCTAAATCACATATTTTTTTATTTTTTATATCATAAAAATTAACTTCACGAGGATGAAAAAATTTTTCATTATTTATATTTTTAAAATTAATCTGGTTTAAAATCTTTATACTGTTTGTGGCTAATTGAATTCCATAACCCTCCTCCAGAGATAAACTTTCCTCCTTTTCGTATAGTAAGAATTCGTGTTCTGAATATCTTTTAATTAAATTAGCAAGAGTAAGTCCTGCTATGCCTGCACCAATAATGGCTATTTTTTTTTTCATTAAAATAAAGTTGAGACTTGCTGGAAAATTTTTTTTGTAAAAGTTGGTATAAATTCTTTATTTTTTTTCAAAGAATGCCAATTATAAGTTGCTGGTATTTTATTAGAAAATTTATAATACAAATTAATATTTAATTTCAAATTCGATATTGAATTTCTGTAATTCTTTAAAAATTTCCAGTTCTTATTATTTGATAATTTATCAGTCTCTTTAACCGTTGGAAGATAAAAATTTTTCAAAAAACTTATTCGATTATTTTTAGTTAAGGCTATTTGTTTATTTTTGTTTAAATAACAAAAAATATCATAGTTCTTATTTTTGATTATTCTTTTATTAGTAGTTTTAATTTTTTTGGAAGATTTAAAATATTTGCAAGTTTTATTCAAACAACAATTGTTACATACGGGATCTTTTGGTTTGCAAACTAAAGCTCCAAATTCCATCAAAGCTTCAACAAAATCTGAATTACGATTTGTATTAAAAAGTTTTTTTCTATTAATAAAAATAAATTTTTCATAGTTTATTTTATGTTCTAGTTTGTTTAAATTTCTGGCAAAAACCCTCTTAACATTACCGTCGACTGCTATAGTAGGCTGGTCATGAACTAAACCAACTAAAGCATTAGCTGTATATTCTCCAACTCCAGGAAGTTTTTTTATATTTTCAATTTTTTTAGGAAGTTTTGATCCATGTTCATTAACTAAAATTTTAGCTGAAGCTAAAAGATTTCTTGCCCTTCTATAATAACCAAGTCCCTCCCACAGCTTTAGGACTTCCCTTTCGTTTGATTTTGACAAAGAACTTATAGTTGGAAATTTTTTAATAAACTTTTTAAAATAGGGAACGACTGTTTTTACTTGAGTTTGTTGCAACATAAACTCACTTAAAAGCCTATAATAAAGCTTTTTTATAGAATTTTTGCCAACACGCCAAGGTAGAGATCTATTATTATTATCGTACCAAGCAAGAATTTTTTTTGGTAAATTAGAATTTATATGCATAGTAAAAAAGCCAATAATAGTAAAAGACTTAATTTCATACAAGGGCTTAGGCCTCTTTCTAGCGCAATTCCGCATGGTCTAAAAAAGATTCTTAAAAAAAACGGTTATAATTTCTCCAGCATTGTTGATAACTGGACTAAAATGGTCGGCAGAGATATTTCTGACTGTTGTTATCCTGACACAATAAAAATATCAAAAGATATGAATAATAGAACTCTAATAATAAATGTTCTACATGGCAAAGAAATGGAAGTAGAATATAAAAAAAAAGAAATTGCGGATAAAATAAATGGTTTCTTTGGCTACAGCTGCATTGGTAAAATTAAGCTTAAAGTGGTTCAAGAGGGAAGAGGAAAAATTATAAAAGCCACTTCTAAAAATAAAATTGATAAAAAATTTGAAAAAAACCTTGAAAAAATAACAGATGTAAATTTGAAAAATTCATTAGACCAACTTATAAATGCATTTAATAAAAAAAATGATTAAAAAACTTTTAAGTATTTTACTATTAATTTCAATATCTTTGAGTCCATTGCAAGCTATAGAAAGCAGTCCATTAAGCATTGGAAGTGATGAAGCAAAAGTTACAGTAAAAGTTTTTTCCTCTTTAACGTGTCCGCATTGTGCAACTTTTCATGACAAAATATTCAAGAATTTAAAGATAGATTTTATTGATACAAAAAAAGTTAAGTTTGAACACCATGGTTTTCCCTTGGACTTAGCAGCTTTAAATGCAGAGAAAGTCTTAAGATCAGTTTCCGACGAAGAGAGAAGTTTTAAGTTTTTAACAGAAATTTATAAAAAACAAAATCAATGGGCGGTTGGTTCTGATATTAATAAGATAAACATTTTAATTAAGAAAATGAGTTTAGATTTTGGAATTAAAGAGGAAACTATTGATAAATTTATTAAAGACGATAAGATTCAAGATCAAATATTGGAGGAGAGAATAGCTGCCCAAAAAAATTATAAAATTAGCTCAACACCGACAATTTATATAAATGATAAAAAATATGATGGAAAACATAATTATAAACAATTTAAGAAAGAGATAGAAAAACTTTTATAACAATGAAATTTAAAAAGTTAGAAATGTCAGGTTTTAAATCTTTTTTTGATAAAACTACTTTATTAATTGAAGATGGATTAACTGGAATTGTTGGGCCCAACGGATGTGGAAAATCTAATATTGTTGAGTCTCTAAGATGGTGTATGGGTGAAACTTCTGCAAAAAGCATGAGAGGATCTGGAATGGAAGATGTTATATTTTCTGGTACTTCAAATAGACCTGCAAAAAATATCTCTGAAGTCTCTATTATGATTGAGAACCAAGATAAAGATGCCCCAGCACAATACAATGATTTAGATGAAATACTTATTTCAAGAAAAATTGAGAGAGATAAAGGTTCAAAATATTTTATGAATGGGAAAGAAGTTAGAGCAAGAGATGTTCAAACTTTCTTTGCTGATCTATCTACAGGAGCTCACTCTCCATCTTTGATTAGTCAGGGTAAAATAGGAATGCTTGTAACATCAAAACCAGTAGAGCGTAGAAGTGTTTTGGAAGAGGCAGCAGGTATATCTGGTATACACGCGAGAAGACATGAGGCTGAAAATAGATTAAATGCAGCAGAAAATAATCTTAAAAGAGCTGACGAATTAAAAAGACAACAAGAAAAACAATTAGAAAATTTAAAAAAACAAGCAGAAGAAGCTACTCGGTACAAAGAAATTTCTAGGGAGATTAAAAAAATAGAGAGTGGTCTTTATTATTTAAAGCTTAAGGAAATAGAGAAAGACAAAAAAAATATTTCTGAAAAACTAAACGAGCAAGATGATGAAATAAGTGCAATAAAAATTGATTTAAATCACAATAACTCTTTGCTTGACGAGGAAAATAAAAGATTGTCGCCTTTAAGGGATAGAAAAATGGAAAGTTTGGCTAAACTGCAAAAAATTAATCTTGATATGTCTAACTTAGAAGAGGAAGAAACACGAGTTAAAAGTCTTCAAACCAAACTTAATAAATCACTTGAAACACTCGCCTCAGATTTAGAGAGGGAAAAGAGTATTTCTCTTGATGCTTCATTGAATGAAAAAAGAATTCTAGAGGAAAAAAATGAATTATTAAAAACTGAAAAACAATTGCTAGAAACAGAGGACAAATCAAATCAAGATCTAAATAAAGCAAAGTTTAATTTAAAGGAACTGCAGGACCAATTAGAAAAGCTAATTGATGAAATTGAAGAGTATATTGACTCAGACAGAAAGTTATCAAAGGATATGTTTCAAAAATTAAAAGATATAGTAAACAAAATAACGCTATCTCAAGAACAATACGCTTCTTCGTTTGGTAAAAATGAATCTATAAAAAGTGACTCAATCAAAAGGAAAGAGAGAATAAAAAATATCGACATTGAACTAGAAAATTGGAAAAATCTAAAAAACAATTCTGAAAAAATGTTGATGGAATTGAATGAAAGAAAGAATAAAATCCAATCAGAAATTGAAGAAAACCAAAAAAACCCTGAAAAAATTGCGACTACTAAAGGACAAAATATACAAAATCTTGAAAATACTAAGCGAAGAACCGAAGAACTAGAAGCAGAATTAGTTGAAGCAGAAAAAAAGTACAACCTTATAAATCAAAATTTAAGAGAGATACAAGAAAAGCTTTCCACCTTAAGAGAAGCTAAAGCAAGAAATGAAGCAACTATTGAAGGTATAGAGAACAGAAAAAGAGATTTATTATACTCAGTTAAAAATGAATTAAAGATCGAAGGTGAAAATTTACTTCTGCCTTCATCAGATTTAAATAATATCGAAGATGAAAAACTTCCAAGTATAAAAGAGCAGGAGGACAAAATAGAAAGAATAAAAAAACAAAGAGACGCACTAGGTTCTGTAAATTTAAGAGCGGATGAAGAGACTAAAAAATACAAGGATGAAATTAAAAAAATGGAAGATGATAGAGCTGATTTATATTCAGCTATAGTCAAATTAAAAAGTAGTATTGATGAGCTTAATCAAAAAGGAAGAGAGAAACTTTTAGATGCCTTTACAAAAATAAATAGAAAATTTAACGAAGTCTATACAAAATTGTTTAGTGGGGGTAGTGCTAAGTTAGAATTAGTAGACTCTGACGATCCCCTAGAGGCGGGTCTTGAAATGCTTGTTTCGCCTCCTGGAAAAAGACTTCAGTCGATAACTTTATTATCTGGAGGAGAACAGGCATTAACTGCTTTGGCTCTCGTGTTTGCAGTTTTTTTAGTCAACCCCTCTCCCATTTGTGTTTTAGATGAGGTTGATGCACCTTTAGATGATGCAAACGTAACAAGATTTTGTGCTTTATTAGATGAATTAACTAAAATTACAAAAACAAAATTTATAATTATTTCTCACCATGCTCTGACAATGTCTAGAATGCACAGGCTTTACGGCGTAACAATGCCTGAGCAAGGTGTTAGTAGATTAGTGGGAGTAGACTTACAGAAAGCAGAAGAGCTTGTCGCTTAATTATTATAATGGCAGAACCTAAAGATTTTAAAACTCGCCTTAAAATTGCAAAATCGAAACTTGCAAGTAATCAAACCGGCAACAATGATCAAAAAGGTACTTTTATGGGCTTTGCCTTTAAATTAGGTACGGAACTTGTCGCAGCTGTTGCGGTTGGGACAATAATTGGGTTTATTTTAGATAGTTGGTTTGGTACTAAACCTTGGTTAATAATTGTTTTCTTTTTTATAGGTTCTGCAGCAGGAATACTTAATGTAATAAGAGCTGCGAAAAGAATGCAAAAACAGGATTAAACTCGAGACTATTTATGGCAACAAATCCAATGCATCAATTTAATGTTCATAGAATTGGACCAGAAATAAAAATTGCTGGAATAGACATATCTTTTACTAATGCAAGTTTATTTATGCTAATTAGTGTGGCTGCAATTTTTTTATTACTTTTTTTAGGAACTAGAGAAAAAAAAATAATTCCAGATAAAATCCAATTAATAACTGAGATGTTTTATAATTTTATAGCTAAAATGATTAGTGATACAGCTGGTTCAAAAGCTAAACCTTATTTTCCTTTTATATTTAGTCTTTTTATGTTTGTTCTTTTTTGTAACATGATTGGTATGCTTCCTTATTCATTTACAGTTACTAGCCATATTATAGTAACTTTAATTTTAGCTATATTTATTTTTATCGCAGTTACTATAATTGGATTTATAAAACATGGATTCGGTTATTTAAAATTATTCGTTCCTAGTGGCGTTCCAGTGGTATTGTTGCCTTTAATAACAGTTATTGAAATAATATCTTACTTGAGTAGACCAGTTAGCTTGTCGGTGCGTTTGTTTGCAAACATGATGGAAGGACACACTATGCTTAAAGTTTTTGGGGGATTTGTTATAAGTTTAGGATTACTTGGTGGTTGGTTACCTCTAAGTTTTTCAGTAGCATTAACAGGTTTAGAAATATTAGTTGCATTTCTTCAAGCTTACGTTTTTGCAATATTAACCTGCATCTATTTAAATGATGCATTAAATTTACACCATTAATTAATAAAGGA
>MDTE01077794.1_pt1 | contig 31740 bp, 30 predicted proteins | sample 811231 | NCBI WGS metagenome assembly MDTE01 (sample SAMN05326651, study PRJNA326480) | marine metagenome | isolation source: seawater | place: Indian Ocean: Red Sea | collected 2010 | reverse complement strand
GCGGGTTGGGACGTGGTGGTTGCCTGAACCGTCGTTGTCGTTGCAGTGGTCGCGGTCGTCGTCGGTGCTGCAGTCGATGTCGACGCGGAGTCGCTGGCTCCGATCGTGGTCGTTGCCGCAGGGGACGGTGTTGGTGTAGGCGGTGCTTCGGTTGTCGTCGACACGGCAGCACTCGTGGTCGTATCCACTGCCGCTGAAGGGGCGCTAGGGGTGTAGGCCAGGGTCGCAGTCCGCACTTCCTGCGGGGCCGACAACGGCTGAACTTCACTAAGTGCGCCTTCCTGGCCGATTCGAAGTTCCTGCCTGGCGCCACCTACAGGGATCGACAGGCCGGTGATCTGGTTCCCGTCCGCGTCAGCGACCTTGATGGTGGTTTTCGTGCTGGTGGCTTCGATCTGACCGCTTGCTGTCGCAGGAACGACCACCTCGACACGGCTGTTGCCCGCCGTGATCGACACTGCAGCCCCGAGGCCTTCCTCAACGGAAACACCCAACACGTCTCGGCCAGCAGTGAAGACGGCCGTGACCCCTTCAACGGATTGCAGCGACGCCATCTGGGTAGACGTCTGGACAGCAACACGCGTGTCATCAGAGGTTTCAACAGTGATGTCACCATCCGAGAAGCGAACAAGGGTTGTTGTTGCACCAAACGACCCGCGCACCACCGCGACGATGCTGTCGCCTGGAAGCAGGTTGTCTCCCGAAGCGATCTGGCCGTCGCTGCTGGTCACCGTCCAGTCTTGGCTGGTGCTCGTCACCGCCAACAAAATGCCATCACCTGTTCCCGCACCAGCAAAAGGCTCAGGGAACGGGGCCTCTCGAACCAAGAGCGGTGTCAGGTCAAGGGTTCCGTTCCCACCCGTCCACGGTGCGGGGTCTGCACCAGGGGTCGGAGACTCGTAAGAGAACCGCCAACGATCATTCTCAACATCGACCTCGACATAACGCTGCTGATTCGGCCAGTTCGGGTCGTACACCGAGATCAACCCGTAACCGTCGGACTCGATGGACACGGCATGCGGGAGAACGCTGTGACCACCTCCCTTGGTGTACAGGCCCATGGTGTACTGCTCGCGACTTCGGTCAGCGAGAGATGCCTGCAACTCGGAAACGATGTCGGACACGCTCCGCTCTCGCCACGCCGAGGTCTCCGCTATCACATCGCCTAGGAACTGGGTGGCGTACAGACGGGTCAAATGGCGATGCAGATCCTCGGTCAAGCCAACACTGTTCGTTGCGGCGGACTCGCCTACCAGGAAGCGATCGATACTCCCAACAGTCATGCCCTCACAGATCCCGCCAGTCATTGATGCGGCAACCATCGAGATCCATTCGACAGCTGCTGCCGTCGCAACACAATCCCCGTCTGGATCAACGCATACTGCTTCAGCTCCAAAGAGAGCGACCGCATCCGAGATCTGGAACTGGCGGTCGTCAGTGACGACGTAATTCTGGAATCCCCATCCATCCACCGAAACGTCGAAGCCCAATGAGTTGGATACGGCCTGCACGGCCTCACTGGCAGTGGAGGTTGGAGCGCTGTTAGAAGGTGCAGAACCTGAGCCGCTACAGGCAACCGCGCCAAGTAGTCCAGCGAGAATCATCGATCTCCGCAGCTGCATCAACAGAGTTTCGCAGGCCGGCCAGACGGGAGCGATGTGTGACAGGTGCCCGGGTGTGCGTCAACACCGGTCAGCGCCACCCCATCGTGCCACCTGGAATTGGCAATCCCACAGAGGCTTCGTTCCGTGATAACACAGTTGGCTACCAGAATGGCTACCAGCGGCTTTCAGACAACCAGTTTGAAAGCCATCAGACCCGTATAACTGCAGGTCAGCATGGTGGACCGTACTGGACTTGAACCAGTGACCTCCCGCGTGTGAGGCGGGCGCTCTAGCCAACTGAGCTAACGGTCCGCTGGGCGACGAGGGTACCCCCGCGGCCAACGGATCAGTCAGGGCGTCGGCGTTCCCGGCGGCGCTAAACACACCTGCTCGGTCCGCGATGGCAGAACCACCGCGATTGCATCAACTGGGCACGTGGTCCCAGTAACGCCACGTCCGACAATCACAGGAGTATCAACTGTGCAAGGCACCACCTGGACCGTCGAGGCCACCTTTGCGCAGCGCCCGACATCCATTCTGGGTGGCACCTCCCCGCCTCCACCAAGGACGGCCGTGGCAATAAGGATCCCCAGCAGTAGCAGCACAGTCAGCGCGACCGGTGCTACTCGGAGGGCACAGCCCGCGGCCGGAGACACGATGACATCATCAAAGGCGTCGCCCCGCCGACCGTGCACTCGATCATCTGATGAGCCTCCAGGCGGAGCGGCGGCCGAGTTCAACGGCTTCCGGTCCAAGTCGTAGGCCTCACGACGTACTGGGTCGCATAGGACTCGCCATGCCTCGTTGACCGTCGCCATGCGCTCGGCAGCGAGATCCCGCTCCTCTGGATCCGACACTCGGTCAGGATGGTTGCGACGAGCTAAGTCCCGGTATGCCGCCCGGATGTGCTCAAACGAAGCATTTTCGGCAACGCCCAGAACGCAATAGTGGTCGAAGTGACCAGGCACGCGGCCACCCTAGGGCCCGTTCTCCCGTTGCCGAGGTCAGGAGCGCCCGGTCCTAAAGCACTTGGCTCTAGCGTGCGGGGCGTGAATGCCGCTGATGACCTCGCCTGTCCGAACTGCGGCGAGGATGACGATCTGGCTGGCCGAAAGACAGGGGCGCCGGACTCTCCGACCATCACCGTCACCTGCGGCTGCTGCCAACTGTCCTGGGAACGAGACCTCCGGCCGCGATGCAGCACCTGTGGCTCTACCGACGTCCGCGTGGCGCTCCAATCGATTGTCGACAAGTCGCGGGGCACGCAGCTGTCTATTCAGTCAATGCGGGTCATTCACCTGTGCCCAACTTGCGACCCAGAGCGACTGACCGACTGGAACCAGACAAACTCGCCGCTATCCCCCGAGGAGCTCCCCCACGACGTCAACTGAGTTAACGACGGATCTTTAAGCCAGTCAGTTATTCCTTCAAGAGGCCCTCGGCCACTTTTTCGAGTCCAGCTACTCGGCTTCCCTTCACCAACACTGCATCGCCCGCGCCGAGGTCTAAAGCTGTCAGCCACGTCCTCGCTGCATCGACGCCGTCCACGATCTCAGATTTCTCGGCGCCGTAGAGGTCTGTTCCTACGGCAAGAACGTCGATACCGAGAGAGGCAGCCCTTACAGCGACGGCAACATGAGCATCCGGTGAATCGTCTCCCAGTTCAGCCATCAGTCCGAGCACGGCAATCTTGCGGCCTGATCCGGGCAATGCAGCTAGCGCTTCCAAAGCGGCCACCACCGAAGTTGGGTTGGCGTTGTACGCGTCGTTGACCACGGTGAACCCACTTGATGCCTCGACAACCTCCATTCGCCACGGAGAGACGCCTGCGTCCAGCAGACCAGCGGCGATGTCATCAAGACCGACTCCCTCAAAGAGACCAACGGCCGATGCGGCCAAGGCATTCGTCACCATGTGAGCACCGCGGGCTTCGAGGTGCACGTCGGTCCGACCCCACGGACTTTCCATACGAAAGGACGGTCGAAGCGCCGCGTCAAGCTGGATGTTCGTGGCACGGACTTCGCCACGGACACCAAAGGTCAGGATCGGACACCGGGCCCGCCTGGCCTGGACCAAGGCCTCGGGAACATCGGCGGTGACTACGGCACAGCCGTTGGGTGGCAGCGCATCGAATATCTCTCCCTTGGTGTCGGCCACAGCTTCCAGAGATCCAAAGACTTCGGTATGGGCAGCGGCCACCGTGATCAGGACTCCCACATCGGGTTGGGCCACCTCGACGAGACGGCCGATATCGCCAATCGATCTAGCTCCCATCTCAACCACTACATGTCGAACGTCGGTCGGCGCACCAACGAGGGTGAGTGGCACTCCAATCTCATTGTTGAACGACTGACGGCTCGCATGAACTAGGCCACTATTTCCGAGTACGGCCGACAACAGATCCTTGGTCGAGGTCTTGCCGACACTTCCCGTTATCCCCACCACCCGACCACCGTCGACACCAATGGACCGGCGGGCTGCGGTCCCCAAATTGGTCAAAGCCTCCGACGTGTCAGCCACGCGGATAGCGGTCTTTCCGTCGGAGCCTGAAGCAACCCGGTGCGCCAAGTAAGCCGACGCACCGGCTGCCAGCGCGTCAGCGATGAAAGCGTGTCCATCGCGTTCGGCGACTAATGGCACGAATAGGCAGCCGGGAGTCACAGAACGCGAGTCCTGGGTGGCCCCATCAATTTCTACATCCGGACCGACCAACTCCCCCGCAGTCACCGCCGCCACCTCTGACGCCCAGATTCTCACAGTGCCCGGAACCTCATGGACCGTGACCCTACGATGCCAGCGTGGTTGATCGTCGTCGTCTCGTGGTGCTCTTTGGAGGCCGAAGTGCCGAGCACCACGTGTCCTGTATCTCAGCAGCCCACGTGGCTTCGGCTGCCGACCCCAACCGTTTCGAGGTAATTCCGGTAGGCATCGACCTCGACGGACGTTGGATGCTCGCCGAATCGTCGGCCTCTGCCCTCGCCGCAGGAGAAATACTCGAGTGTCTGAACCCGACCGGACCCGACTGGGACCCGCTTCCTTCGCTAAAAGCCCTGGCCAGTGAAGCTGGCATACCGGTCGTCTTCCCTGTTGTGCATGGCCCGCTTGGCGAGGATGGAACCGTACAAGGCCTCCTCGAACTAGCTGACGTTCCTTATGTGGGGGCCGGTGTTCTCGGTTCAGCACTGGCCATGGACAAATTGACCGCCAAGGAGGTATTGGCCTTCCATGGCATACCCCAGGCCAAATACCGGGGACTCCATGCAGAACGCCTCGCCAACCCCGACTCCGAAGGCCATCATGCGTTACTTGAGGAGCTTCTAATGGAACTCGGCCCGACCGTGTTCGTGAAGCCAGCCAATCTGGGGTCATCAGTCGGCGTGTCGCGAGCTACCGACATCGGCTCGCTAGATGCGGCACTTGCTAACGCTGCCTCTTATGACGAATGGGTGGTGGTCGAGGAGGCGATAGTCGGCCGGGAAATCGAATTGGCCGTGCTCGGGAACCGCTCCCCACAAGTTTCCGGTCCTGGGGAGATCCGACCAGGAGCTGACTTCTATAGCTACGCCGACAAGTACGAGTCAAGCGAAGCGGAGCTCTTGGTGAATCCCGAACTGGACCCCGAGGTGTCCGTGGGATTCCAAAACTTGGCCGCTCGCGCCTTTCTGGCGCTGCGTTGCACCGGCATGGCGAGAGTTGACTTCTTCCTCGCTGAGGACGGAAGGATGCTCCTCAACGAGGTCAACACCATCCCGGGCTTTACTCCGATCTCGATGTACCCGAGGCTCTGGCAGGCTGCCGGGCTGTCGTCTCGGGCTCTTGTCAGCCGCCTCGTGGACCTAGCCTTGGACCGACACGCCCGACGGCGCCGTAACACCAGTCGTTAATCATTGTTGGTTTCATCGGCAATCGATCAGGCGCTCAGATCCAGCGACGAACGCAAGAACCGCAGCAATTCAGCACGCCGCTGCACAACTGGCCGCAAGGTGGGACCCACACCTGCCGCCCGGAGCACCTCGATCTCGGTAGCCACACCAACCACGGTCGAATAGGCGCTCAAAAGCAGCAACTGAGCGTCGGTGCGGCGCATTCGTCCAGCCGCCATCTCGTCCTCCATCCAGCGCCGGGCGCGAGCCATCAATGGCTCCAAATGGGTGCGTAACCTGGCAGCTCCCGGCGAACCGGGTCGACTCACCTCGCGGAGCAGGCCAAGCAAAACGGGCTTTTCAAGAGCGATGCGAAACACGACCCGGACCATGGCCTCCACCCGATCCCAATCGCTAGTGGATACTGCTCTGGCCTCGGACAGCACGTGCTCAAGAGCTGCGGTTAGTTCACCAGTACACCGGTCAACTACCGCGTCAAGTAGTCGTCGCTTGGACACAAAGTGGTAGAGGATCGTCTGCTTGCGGATACCAAGACCGGCTGCAAGGTCATCTAGGGACGTTCCGTCGTATCCCGCTGTGCCAAATGATGCAAGGGCGGCATCCAGCACTAACTCCCTGGTATTTCCCCTGACCTCGCGCATCTCGGTGGAAGCCACAACTAAACCGTAGCCCTGATCCTGACCATCTGGTAGAGAGCCTGACCATCTGGTAGAAAACGTCCTGTGATACCCGAAGCCTTGGCGGGGCGGCGAATCGCCGTCACGGGAAGCACCGGCTTCCTCGGCACCGCGCTCATAGAGCGACTCCTTCGATCAGCCCCTGAATGCGATTTGGTGCTCATCGTCCGACCTGGTCGTCGCGGCGCTATCCGGAGGGTCGAGCGAGACATACTCCGAAACGACGCATTTGACGGCCTGCGCGAGCACCTCGGCGCTGATGGCTTCGCCGAGATGGCTGCTCGCCGGATCACCGCCGTTGCGGGCGACGTCACTATCGACGGTCTCGGTCTCGATGACCACGGTCGAAACGCTCTGGCCTCCTGCGACATAGTCATCCACTCGGCTGCCGCGGTCAGCTTCGACTCTCCACTGGACCAAGCTGTCGAAGTCAACCTGCTCGGCCCTGTCCGCATTGTCGAGACACTGTCTGAACTCGGTGTGGCCCCCCACCTTGTGGCTGTCTCCACTTGCTACGTAGCCGGTAGTCGACGTGGAAGCGCTCCTGAGCAGCCAGTCGACGACAGTCCGTTTTTCGTCGACGTCGACTGGAGGACCGAGGTCGATGCTGCCCGACGCATCCGACGGGAAACGGAAACAGCCAGCCGAACCCCCAGTGCGTTGGCTGATTTTCGTAGCCAGGCCCGTGCTGAACTCGGCGCGGCCGGCATTCCGAGCCTCGCCGACAAAACCGAGCAGTTGCGGTCCCGATGGGTTGACGACCGTATGGCCGAGGCCGGAGTTGCCCGCGCCTCGTCTCTCGGTTTTCCGGATGCCTACGCCTACACCAAGGCCCTGGGCGAAATCGCCACAGCCGAGGTAGCTGGCAACGTCCCCGTCAGCGTGGTCCGCCCAGCCATCATCGAATCAGCTTTGGCCGAACCGTCGCCAGGGTGGATTCGAGGCTTTCGGATGGCTGAGCCGGTCATCATCTCCTATGCCCGCGGCCTGCTAAAAGAATTCCCTGGTGTCCCCGAGGGCACCATCGACGTCATTCCAGTTGACCTCGTTGTGGCTGCCATCTGCGCCATCGCCGCACGCGGGCCGTTAGGACCCGACGACGGTCCTGACATTGTCCAAGTCGCATCAGGTGCCGTAAACCCGCTGCGATACGGAAAACTCGTCGACCTGGTCCGAGAGTGGTTCACTGAGCACCCCATCTACGACGAGCTCGGCCAGCCCATCGCGGTCCCCGAGTGGTCCTTTCCGGGCCGTGGCCGCGTCAAGAAGCAACTCGAGCGGGCCGGAGTCATGCTGGATCGGGCTCAAAAAATCTTTGGGGTGCTGCCCGTTAGGGGACGTCAAGCCGAGATCGGTGCGCGCCTTGAGGAGCAACGCGAGTTAGTTCGGCGGGCTGAAGGCTACGTCGACCTCTACGGCGCATACGCGGAGTGTGAGGCCCTCTACGAACTGGACCGACTGTTAGCCCTCTGGGACAGTCTTTCCGAAGAGGACCAAGCCACTTTCTGTTTTGACCCCCGGATAATCGACTGGGACTTTTACGCCCCTGAGGTCCACCTGCCCTCGGTGGTGAAGGCTGGTCGGGTCCCGATGAAACCACCGGCTCGGGGTGGCGAAAGCCGGGAGGCACGGCTGCGACGTCAAGTACTGGCCGATGATCGACATCTAGCCGCCTTCGACCTCGAGAACACGCTCATTGCCTCAAACGTTGTGGCTAGTTATGCGTGGTTGGGCAGTCGACACCTCAGCGGACGGGACCGAGTTCGCTTCGTCGCCGGCCTCGTGGCCGAAGCCCCTGCGCTCCTATCGCTCGACCGCAAGGACCGCAGTGACTTCCTGCGCTACTTCTACCGGCGGTACGAGGGCGCTCCAGTCGAACAGATCACCCACGACTCGCTAGAAAAATTCAGTGAGATGATTCTCGCCAAGTCTTTCCCAACAGCTATCCGACGAGTCCGAGAACACCGCGCTCTCGGACACCACACCGTTCTTATCACCGGAGCACTGGACTTCGTAGTCGAGCCGTTTCGTCCCCTTTTCGACCACATCGTGTCGGCCGAGTTGGGTGTAGCTGACGGAACCTACGACGGCCGCCTGACCGCTGTCCCGCCGACCGGAGAGGCCCGCTACCAAGCCCTCATCGACCATGCCGACAAACATGATCTGGACCTCCGCGAGTCCGTTGCCTACGCCGACTCAGCCAGTGACCTCCCCATGCTCGAAGCGGTTGGCTTTCCGGTAGCCGTCAACCCGGAGACCCGTCTGGCCGGTATTGCTCGTAAGCGAGGCTGGCTGGTCGAGGACTTCCGCAAGTCACCGGGCATGCACCGCAACCTCCTACCTCTGGCTCCGACGATCCATTCTGGAACCAGTCGATGAAAGCCCTCCAGTTCCGCCGGAACCTCCCCCGCTATGCGGCCGCCCGTTTGGCCGGCGGCCTAGTGCCAGGACGCGGCGCAGCAATGGGGCCCTTGAAACTTGTTGACTTGGAAGTGCCGACGGCACCCGGACCGGACTGGGTCCGAGTTCGACCCAGGCTGTCGGGAATCTGCGGCTCAGACCTGGCAACCGTAGATGGTCGATCAGCCCGATACTTCGAACCCCTGGTGTCATTTCCGTTCGTACCCGGCCACGAGGTTGTCGGGGATCTCGACGACGGCAGCCGAGTGGTTCTCGAACCGGTCCTAGGGTGCGTCAGCCGCAATCTCCACCCAACATGTCGACCCTGCGCTCAAGGCAACCTTGGCAACTGCGAGTACACCGCCTTTGGCGATCTTGAACCGGGTATCCAGACTGGGTCATGCCATGACACCGGAGGTGGGTGGGCGACGGCATTCACCGCCCACCCTTCACAACTCCACCCGGTGCCTGACCACATCGACGACGAAGCGGCGGTCATGATCGAACCAACGGCCTGTGGTGTTCACGCCGCACTGGCAGCCGAGATCCCTGAAGACAGCGTGGTCGCCGTTCTCGGCACCGGCACTTTGGGCCTCGTAACCCTTGCGGCCATAAGAGCCCACGCCTCGCCGCGCACCGTGGTGGCTACCGGTCGCTACCCCGACCAACGTCGACTCGCCGAAGAATTTGGAGCCGAACAAGTGGTCAAGCCGGCCGAAATCCGGCGGGCCATTCGGCGCATCACTGGTAGCCGAGCCATCGGCGCTCCAAGCCTCGGCGAAAGTTCCACCGAGGGGGTCGTCGACCGTCTCACCGGGGGCGCCGACGTAGTGGTGGACTGTGTCGGCTCGTCGGCCAGTCTCACTGACGCCCTGGCCATTGTTCGCCCACGCGGTCGTATCGTGCTGGTCGGCATGCCCGCCGAGGTCTCTCTTGAACTCACGCCCCTTTGGCACCGAGAGATCACCCTTGTTGGGGCCTACACCTACGGTGCTGAGACACTCCCTGACGGCTCGAAACGCCGAACCTTCGAACTGGCAGCCGAGTTGGTTGCCGACGCCGGACTCGGCTCACTGGTTACCGCCACCTACCCACTCTCTCGTTATGTGGACGCACTTGAGCACGCAGCTGCAGCGGGTCGCCGCGGCGCTACCAAAATCGTCTTTGACATGCGCGACGAAAAGGAGCGCCAAAAGTGACCGGCAACCTCGCCCCCCGTCCCGGCTTCATCCTCGATGTTGATCGGAGTAGCCCGCCGATCGTTTTCCACCACGGTGAGGGCTTCCGCCTCGAGAAACTGCCAGCTGGCCGTTCCCGAGTCATCTACCCTGCCGAACCTTTAGAGGGACTGCCCGATCCCGACAGCGCTATCCGCCAAGCCCTCCTGAACCCGCTAGGCGACTCCAAGCCACTCCCCGCCCTCTTGAAGCCGGGCATGAAGCTGACAATCGCGTTCGATGACATCTCGCTGCCTCTACCTCCTATGCGACGACCCGACATCCGTCAACGGGTCATCGAGGAAGTCCTAGACCTAGCCGCGGCGGCCGGTGTAGACGACGTCCACCTGATCGCCGCACTGGCTATTCACCGACGCATGACAGAGGACGAGCTCCGCCACGCTGTCGGAGACCGTGTCTACGATGCCTTCGCTCCTGACGGCCGCCTCTACAACCACGACGCCGAGGATCCCGACGGCATGATCCTCCTCGGTGAGACACCACACGGCGAAGAGGTTCAATTCAGTCGGCGAGCCGCCGAAAGCGACCTCGTGGTGTACGTCAACATAAACCTCGTTTCGATGGACGGCGGGCACAAAAGCACGGCTACAGGACTTTCCGGCTACACCGGCTTGCGCCACCACCACAATGTCCACACCATGCAGCGTTCCCGATCCTTTATGGACCAAGAGAACTCGGCACTACACGCCTCCAACTGGCGGATGGGAAAAATCATCCGCGACGCTGGAGTGAAGATCTTTCAGATCGAGACCACTGTCAACAACAATACGTTCGGCCGCGAGGGCCCTCTCGCCTTGCTCCAGAAACGGGAGTGGGAGTGGTCAACCCGGGACCGCCTGCAGTTTCTCGGCATGAAGCACGGCCTCGACGCCATGCCAACAAAAGCGAAGCGAAAGATTTTTTCATCGTGGCAGGCGCCCTACGCGCTGACATCAGTTCAGGCCGGCGAGGTGGAGGCGGTGCACGAGGTAACCACAGCCAATGTGTACAAACAGCATCTTGTTCCGGTCGAAGGCCAAACCGACGTGCTGACGATGGGTCTTCCGTACATCTGCCCTTACAACGTCAACTCAATCATGAATCCGATACTGGTCATGTGCCTGGGACTCGGGTACTTCTTTAACCTCTACAAGGGAAAGCCGCTTGTACGAGAAGGCGGCGTTCTCATCATGAGCCACCCCACGCCTTGGGAGTTCCATCCGGTTCACCACCCCAGTTACATCGACTTCTTCGAGCAAGTTCTGGCCGACACCACCAACCCGGTCGAAATCGAGAAGAAATACGAAAAACAGTTCGCCGAAGACGAGTGGTACATCCATCTGTACCGGAACTCGTACGCCTACCACGGCGTCCACCCGTTCTACATGTGGTATTGGGGCAGCCACGCCCTGCAGCACCTCGGCCGAGTAATAGTCGTGGGCGGCGACCCAGCCGCCGTGCGGCGTCTGGGGTTTACGCCGGCCTCCACGCTGCAGGACGCTCTGGAGATCGCATCCGACGTAGTCGGCCCGCAGCCCACAGTGACCCACATCAAGAACCCGCCGATCCTCATGGCAGACGTCACCTAACCCCTGGACCGAACGGAAGACCAGTCAGTGAACCCTCTAGGAGACTTGATCGGACGCCTGAGAGCGACGATTTCCTACTCGGGTTTCCCATGGCGCGCCGCGCCCGTGCCGACCGGAATGAAACCTCCGACGCCCTTGAAGGGGCTCGGCGCCGACTACGACACAGCCTGGGCCCGCCGATACCCAGCTCGTCTGACCCGTGCCGCGATTGTTGAATCAATAATGCGACCCACCATCGCCGCACTAGCTTCACCGGACCGACGAGGGCTTGACCGTCTCGACGAGGTCAACGGCCCGGTCGTCTTCGTCGCCAACCACCACAGCCACGCAGACACCCCTCTGCTGCTGACATCTATTCCCGAGCCCTGGCGTCACCGGATTGTGGTGGGTGCAGCCGCGGACTACTTCTTCAGCAATCGTGCCTCGAGTGCCATCTCTGCGTTGGCAATCGGTGCAGTGCCGATCGAACGGAGCAAAGTGGGGCGGCGGTCCGCCGAAATGGCCCGCGACCTCATTGGCGAGGGCTGGTCGATGCTGCTGTACCCAGAAGGTGGCCGCAGCCCTGATGGCTGGGGTCAGGAGTTCCGGGGCGGCGCAGCCTTTCTGGCCATCCGCTGCGACGTGCCAGTAGTGCCTATTCACCTTCAGGGCACAGGCCAGATCCTCCGCAAGGGCCGGACCCTTCCCCGACCCTCGCGCACCACTGTCACCTTCGGCGACCCGCTAGTGGCCAAAGAGGACGAAAACGCCCGCGCCTTTGCCATACGACTACAGGCGGCCGTGGCCGCACTCGGAGATGAAGCCACGTCCGACTGGTACACGGCGCGAATTAGGGCCCATGCCGGCACCTCGCCCGGCCTCACCGGACCCGATGTGGGCGCCTGGCGGCGGGCATGGGCTCTTGGCGGCCGCGATCGCCACTCACGACGGCGTCGCTGGCCGAAGCTCTAACCGTCATCCCCAAGGTGACCACCCCAACCGCCAACACGGTCACAACTTTCGAAATTCTTTGGGTCCAGACTGCCGACTGGCCCGAACCAAAGTCGGTATTCTTCGAAAGATCTAGGGAAATACGATCATTTTCGCAATTCGTCGTCGTACCAAAAGACCAGCAACCGCAAGCCCGGCAGATTCCTCTTAGGAGATTCCCTAATGACCGTCGCCTCATCCACCCCTATCGGATTGATACAAGACGTCTACTCGACCCTCGACGATCGCGTGGCCGCCGGTCGCCGTCGTTTAGGCAGGGCTCTGACTGTCGCCGAAAAAGTACTGGTCAACCACCTCAGCGATCCTGAGGGCGCTGGTATGGAAAGAGGAGTGTCCTACGTAGACCTCCTGCCCGACAGGGTAGCCATGCAAGATGCCACCGCCCAGATGGCTTGGCTCCAGTTCATGACCGCAGGCCTCGACAAGGTGCACGTTCCGACCACTACACACTGCGATCACCTCATCCAAGCTCGGGACGATGGCAAAACCGACCTGGCTGCTGCCATAGACGGTAATCAGGAGGTCTACGACTTTCTCGCCTCGGTGTCTGCCCGATACGGCGCCGGATTCTGGGAACCCGGCTCGGGAATTATTCACCAAGTCGTCCTCGAGCAGTACGCCTTTCCCGGCGGGATGATGATCGGCACCGACAGCCACACCCCCAACGCCGGCGGCGTCGGCATGGTGGCTGTGGGAGTGGGCGGCGCCGACGCCGTGGACGTGATGACTGGCTTCCCTTGGAACGTTCGCTGGCCGAAGCTCATCGGCGTCAATCTGACCGGTGAGTTGGATGGCTGGGCCGCCCCAAAGGACGTGATCTTGAAGGTAGCCGACATCCTCACAGTGAAAGGCGGGACCGGCGCCATCGTCGAGTACTTCGGCCCAGGTGCCCGCAGCCTGTCGGCCACCGGTAAGGCGACTATCTGCAACATGGGAGCTGAAATTGGTGCAACCACGTCGATCTTCGCCTACGACGACGCCATAGCCCGATATCTCAAAGCGACCAACCGGGAAAACGTTGCGGATGCAGCCGATGTCGTGGCCCACCACCTGCGAGCTGACGACGAGGTGGAGGCCGATCCAGGCTCCTACTTCGATCAAGTCATCGAAATCAACCTGTCTACCCTGTCGCCACAAATCAACGGCCCTCATACCCCCGACTTGGCCCGTCCAGTAGCGGAGTTGGGTGCCGAAGCAGAACGCGAAGGTTGGCCGTTAGACGTCAGCGCCGGCCTGATTGGCTCGTGCACCAATTCCAGCTACGAAGACATCACCCGCGCGGCGAGCATCGCCCGCGACGCCGTAGCCAAGGGCCTGACAGCCAAGGCCCCACTGCTCGTTACGCCGGGTTCAGAACAGGTTCGAGCCACCATCGAGCGAGATGGCCTGCTAGCTGACTTCGAGGCCCTCGGTGCCCGGGTCTTGGCCAATGCGTGCGGCCCGTGTATCGGCCAATGGGACCGCCAAGACCTCGGTGACGGTGTTCCCAACTCGATCGTCACCAGCTACAACCGGAACTTCCCAAAGCGCAACGACGGCTATGCGTCCACGCATGCCTTCGTAACGTCGCCAGAGACGGTGATCGCCCTGACCATCGCTGGTCGACTCGACTTCGACCCGGCAACCGACAGTCTCATCAACGATGCCGGTGACGCGGTCTACCTGACCGTCGGCGCTGGCGAGGAACTGCCGTCGGCCGGCTTCGACCCTGGCGAGGAGACCTTTCATGCTCCGCCGGAGGACGGTTCGTCAGTCGAAGTTGCTGTTTCGCCGACCAGTGACCGCCTCCAACTCCTAACTCCGTTTCCCGCGTGGGATGGCGCCGACCTGACCCACATGACGGTATTGGTCAAGGCGCTCGGAAAGTGCACCACCGACCACATCTCGATGGCTGGCCCATGGCTGAAGTATCGGGGCCATCTCGAGAACATCTCTGGCAACCTGTACATGGGTGCCGTAAACGCCTTCACCGGTGAAGTCGGAATCGGCTGGGACGCCACTGACAGTGCTAGTCGAACGTATCCAGAGATCGCCCGCCGGTACCACGAAGCAGGAATCGCCTGGGTGGCCATCGGAGACGAGAACATGGGCGAGGGTTCATCGCGGGAACACGCAGCCATGGAACCCCGCTTTCGGGGTGCGAAGGCGGTCATCGCCCGTTCATTCGCGCGAATTCACGAGACCAATCTAAAGAAGCAGGGCGTACTGCCTCTCACCTTCGCCGACCCGGCCGACTACGACCGCATCGGACCCACCGACAAGGTCTCGGTGATCGGCTTAGCCGAACTTGCTCCCGACAAGCAGGTCGAGGTGGTCATCACCACACCGGAAGGCTCCGAGAACCGGATCACCACCAACCACACGTTCTCAGCCAACCAGATCGAATGGTTCAAGGCGGGCAGCGCCCTAAACCTGATCCGGCAGAGATCCGGGAACTAGCTCTCCCTCGGGTCCGCAGGCCGATCTAGGTCGGATTCGAACCGACTCACTCCCCGTCGGGCACAAGTCGGGCGTTGACCGCCACGTCACCAGTCCACGCCCATAACAACACACAGGTCTCGTCACCGAACCTTTGAGCATGCCGCTCCCACGCGTCATGGTGGACCGACTCCCCGACCGCCTTTGGCTCCCAAGGTCCGTTGCCCCTCTGAAAAAGAGCCGAACCGTGAAGGACGTGATAAGTCTCCTCAGCCGGATGCTCATGGCGAGGGTAGTGCAGACCCGCCCCCCAAATACCAAGACCGGCGCTGGCGACCGTCGACTCGACCAGACCTCCCGGTCCAACAACCCGGACATAGCCGTAGTTGTTGAGAAAATTCTGTGGCAGCGTCTCCGCGTAGGAGGGTGTCTGGATCCACCGCAGAACAGGGCCTGCTGCGACGAAAGCCCGTAAGACCTCAGTAACTCCATCCGCGTCGCTCTCAGTTTCAATCTGGGCCAACAACTGACCTACCGGGAGATACACCGGTTCGGGATCCTCCACCGAATCAGTTCGGAGCGCCTCTCCCAAGTGTCCACCTACTTCGGCGAGCATTGGAAAGCGTGCGGCGTCTGCATGGCCCTCATAGAAATTTGCAAGGGCGGCAACCAGGTCGCGCCGCAGGTCGGCTGTCATCACCGGAGTCGAAGAGTCGGCAAACAGTTGAAGGCGAGCACGTCGCTTAAGACGCAGTCAGACGTGGCGGAGTCGGTAGCCGCGGTTGCGAGCCTCAGCCAGTGTGTCCGGGCCAAAGCAGAGAAATCGCTCACTTGCCATCAGTTCGTCAAGCACAACCGACATGGCTTCCTCGTCGGTGACCTCGTCTAGGTCATAAACCTGTTGGGTGCGCTTGTCGCCGACGAAACGGCAATGAGTGAAAGCCGAGGGTCTTTCCATTGGAATGCAGGCTAATCGGGTCACCTCATCCTCGAACCACTCGTTGACTCCTCCGACCAGACGCGAGACGGGGGCGCGGCCATAAGCCACGCCCCCGTCTAATCGCTTGTTTGACCATTAGGCCAACTGAAAGTCCCGGGAGGACCATTCGTGCCGGCGGGGACCAGAGCCGGCGGTCGTCTCCCGAGGGTGGATCGGCGGGAATTCGCCGAGTGGTCCAGTGCCGCTCAGCGGCCGTCCACCTCCGAAGTCCCCAGTCGACTGTCATTGATATTGCTTTTGATCTGGACCACCTCCTCTCCTCGGTAACCGCGACCTTACGCTCCCGCGCCGAGTGATGCTGGAAATCCTTCAACAGAGCAAGTGCGTATCCGTCCCCAGCGGTGCACCCAATTCACGCCGGCCCAACCTCACCCGCAAAAATTCAACAACCACCATCGTTTTCCGACCCACGCCAACCACTGGACTCCACCATGCCAATCGGAACGGTCATCGCCCTACCCGACGCACCCAGTGCCGCATGGACCAAGTAGTTGGAGTTGCTGCGTTGAACGGGCACCCCTGACCAGAACCAGTCCTAATCGGGTGGAGCGTCTCCGGAAAGCACCTCCTGTAAGTTCCCCGCTTCGACAGCCAGCTGGTCGGCCACATCGTTCCACCGGTCGCCCGAGTGTCCCTTGACCCACTCAAACGTCACGTTGCCTCGCTCTACCACGGCCTGAACCAGCGGCTCCCACAGGTCCCGGTTGGCTACTGGCTCCCTTCTCGCGTTGACCCAGCCCTTGCGGATCCAGTTCTCCCACCACCCGTCGCGGAAGCAGTGCACGACGTATGTCGAATCGCTGACCACGACTAGAGGCCCTTCGAAATGCCCGACCGCCTCCAGGGCGGCCGTCAACTCCATCCGCTGGTTGGTGGTTCTGGCAGCAAAGCCGGCAGCGAAGGGTCCGTCTGGCACCACCCACGCCCATCCACCAGGCCCCGGATTCCCTGAACAGGCACCATCGGTATATACACGGCTCACGGGCGGCGACCCTAGCGACGCCCCTGAGAGCCAACGCGTACCCCATTGGGATGATCCGAAGCATGGCAAGATACGAGGGTGATCGATGGATTCACCCACCAACTACCCGACGGTGACCCAGCGGAGACAAAGGAGTGGATTGACTCCTTCGACGCACTAGTCGACCGGTCCGGCCGGCGGCGGGCTCGATTCATGCTCGCCAAACTGCTAGAACGAGCCGGTGAACTGAACGTCGGCAATGCCCCACCGACGTGGACCCCCTACCTCAACACAATCGCCACCGAAGACCAGCCTTGGTTCCCTGGTGACGAGCACATCGAACGGCGCATCCGAGCGTTTATACGGTGGAACGCCGCAGCGATGGTCATCAACGCCAACAAAACCGCCGACGGCATCGGCGGCCACCTGTCAACCTTCGCCTCGTCGGCTTCTTTGTACGAGGTCGGTTTCAACTGGTTCTTCCGAGGAAAGGACGACGGCAGACCCGGCGACCACATCTACTTCCAAGGCCATGCCGCCCCTGGCGTATACGCCCGGGCCTATCTCGAGCGACGTCTCGAGGATCACCACCTCAACCAGTTCCGAATGGAAATCGGCGGCGGTGGCCTATCGAGTTACCCCCATCCCCGCCTCATGCCCGACTTCTGGGAGTTCCCTACCGTGTCAATGGGCCTCGGCCCGATCAACTCGATCTACCACGCCAGATTCAACCAGTACCTCCAGAACCGCCGAATCGATAACACCTCAGAGAGCCGAGTGTTCTGCTTCCTAGGTGATGGCGAATGCGACGAACCGGAGACTCTGGGCGCTATCTCGCTAGCGGGCCGGGCCGGGCTAGGGAACCTGGTGTGGGTCGTCAACTGCAATCTTCAGCGCCTTGACGGACCTGTCCGCGGAAACGGGCAGATCATCCAGGAGTTGGAGGGTGTATTCCGCGGCGCTGGCTGGAACGTGCTGAAGGTGATTTGGGGATCAGAGTGGGACGAACTGATCGGCGCCGACGTGGACGGCGTACTGTTAAACAAGTTCAACACGACCGTCGACGGTGAATACCAGCGTCTAGCCGTCGAAGGTGGCGACTACATCCGCGAGCACTTCTTCGGCCCGGACCCGCGCCTGCGGGCCATGGTCGAACACCTTTCCGACCAGCAGTTGGCCGACCTGCCCCGTGGTGGTCACGACTACCAAAAGGTCTATGCCGCCTACCGCCATGCCACCGAGGAGAACGACGCCCCCACAGTCATCCTCGCCAAGACCATAAAGGGTTGGACGCTCGGCGAGGGCTTTGAGGCCCGCAATGCCACCCACCAGATCAAAAAGATGTCAACTAACGAATTGATGGCTCTGCGCGAACGCCTCCACCTCGAGGACGAGATTCCCGAATCGGCCCTGACCGGTGACCGGGCGCCCTACTATCGGCCGGACGAAGGCAGTCCCGAGTACGAGTACATGATTCAGCGCCGGCGGGCCCTCGGTGGCTCGATTCCCAAGCGTCGGATTCGAGACCGCCGCCCCTTGACGATGCCCGATTCGTCAACTTTCGACAGCCTCACCAAGGGTTCAGAAGGCCGGGCCGTTTCGACCACCATGGCTATGACCAACCTGATGCGGGACCTGATGCGCGACGAAAACTTCGGCCCGCGGGTGGTTCCCATCGTTCCCGACGAAGCTCGAACCTTCGGCATGGACTCCCTGTTCAGGGAGTTCGGCATCTATGCCCCTTTCGGCCAACTCTACGAGCCGGTCGACCACGAGTTGCTGCTGTCATACAGCGAGAGCACCGATGGCCAACTGATCGAAGAGGGCATCACTGAGTGCGGGTCGATGTCCAGTTTCATCGCTGCGGGGACCAGTCACGCCAACCTCGGCGTACCCATGGTGCCCTTCTACACCTTCTACTCGATGTTCGGCTTTCAGCGGGTAGGTGATTCAATCTGGTCGGCAGCAGACTCCCGAGCCCGGGGCTTTCTCTTAGGGGCAACGGCCGGACGAACCACGCTGGCCGGTGAGGGACTCCAGCATCAAGATGGCCATAGCCTTCTTCTGGCCACCACCGTTCCAGCCTGTCAGGCTTTCGATCCGGCCTTCGCCTACGAATTGGCCGCCGTCATCGAAGACGGGCTCGCCCGCATGTACGGAAATAAAGACCCGGCCGAAAACGAGGATGTTTTCACCTATGTGACCCTCTACAACGAGGTCTATGAGATGCCTCCCCGACCCGATCACATTTCGAACACTGATGTGGTCCGCGGCCTTTACGCCTGGGCAGACGCCCCTGACGTGGCCGACTGCCGAGGGCAGGCCACCCTGATCTTTTCTGGCTCGGCACACGGTGCTGCAAGAGCTGCGACCGCTGAACTGGCCGAACGGTGGGGTGTGGCCGTCGACCTGTGGAGCGCCACCTCTTACAAACGGCTCCGCGAGGAAGCATCGGCCGTCGAGCGCCACAATCGCCTTCATCCAGACTCACCGGCTGAGATGCCGCTGGTCACCCGCCTATTGGCTGACGGTGAGGGCCCAGTAGTGGCCGTAACGGACTTTCAGAAACTGGTCCCCGGGCAGGTAGCACGTTGGATCCCCCGCCCGTACCACACGCTCGGTACTGACGGCTTCGGTCGCAGCGATACCCGCGAGGCTCTCCGGCGATTCTTCGAGGTGGACGTCGGTCACGTGGTGGTCGCCGTTCTCCATGCCCTGTCCCAGGAAGGCACCCTCGACCCGTCGGTGGTCGTCGAGGCCATCGCACACCACGGAATCGACCCCGACGCTCCTGATCCAGGCCGCCACGACACCGTTCCCGCAACAGGTCACGGGGTAGGTCGAGGAGACTGACCAGTTAACCGCCTCCGAACCGGTATGTTCCGAGCATGGGACCCCATACCGGAACACTGGTAATCACCGGCGACGACGACGCCGACCTTCTTCTCAACACCGACCCGTTAGCCCTGCTGATCGGAATGCTGCTGGATCAGCAGGTCCCAATGGAATGGGCCTTCAAGGGACCCGCCACGCTTCAAAAGCGCCTCGGCCACCTCGATCCGGCAGCCATTGCCGAGATGGATCCCGAAGTGTTCTTGGAAGCGTGCCGGGCTAAGCCGGCTATCCACCGGTTCCCCAAGTCGATGGCCGGCCGCATTCAAGACCTTTGCCGCCATATCGTCGACCACCATGGAGGCGACGCCGCCGATGTTTGGGTTGGCGCCGCCGACAGCACCGACCTGACGCAGCGACTCCGGGATCTCCCCGGTTACGGAGCTGAGAAGACCAGCATCTTCGTTGCCATCCTTGCCAAGCGGATGGGGCACCGGCCTGACGGCTGGGAGACGGCCGCCGGACCGTTCGCCGACGACACACCCCGCTCAGTGGCCGACATCGACGGGCCGGAGGCGCTGGCCAGCGTCCGAGCCTGGAAGAAGGCCCAAAAAGCCGCCGGAAAGTCCAAGCAAGACTGAATCATCCCGTTCGAGGGTGAACCTATAGACGAAGCTCCCCCCGCTCCGCGGCGTCCAAAAACCAGCGGTAGGTGTCAACTAGGCCGTCGACCAACGACGTCGAAGCCGTCCACCCAAGGTCGGATAGACGTGAAACGTCGAGCACCTTGCGGGGCATCCCTTCGGGCTTCGTGGTATCAAAGATCAGTTCGGCGCTTGGGTGCACCAGGTCCCTCACCGCCTCGGCGAGTTCGCGAATGGTGAGATCAACGCCTGTACCGACATTGACGTGGCCGGCGCCGGAGTAATGGTCCATAAGGAATAGGCAGGCATCGGCCAGATCGTCGACGTGGAGAAACTCCCGTCGGGCCGATCCCGTCCCCCAGACGGTGACTGACGCGTCGCCAGCTTCGCTCGCCTCGTGGAATCGGCGCATCAGGGCTGGCAGCACGTGTCCACCCTCTAGGTCGAAATTGTCGCCCGGACCGTAAAGGTTGGTGGGCATAGCCGATATGAAGTCGTCGCCATACTGGCGCCGATATGTCTCGCAGAGTTTGATACCGGCGATCTTGGCTAGGGCATATCCCTCGTTGGTCGGCTCTAGCGGACCCGACAACAGTGCCTCCTCGGTGATCGGTTGGTCGGCCAAACGCGGATAGATACAAGAACTGCCGAGGTAGAGAAGCTTGTCTACCGAGGTCCGGTGAGCGGCCTGGACAACGGTCCCGTGGATCATCAGATTGTCATAGAGAAACTCGGCCGGACGCGTGCTGTTGGCATGAATTCCACCCACCGTTCCAGCAACCAGGAATACGTAGCGAGGCCGCTCGGCGTCAAACCAAGCATCGACCGCTGACTGATCCCGTAGGTCAAGGTCCTCGCGTCCGACAGTGCGGAGGTCGGAGAATCCTTCGACCTGCAGTCGACGCAGGACAGAAGAGCCGACTAGTCCACGATGGCCGGCTACGAACACTGGCGCGGAGCGGTCAAGCATGTGCTCGACGCTACTCCTGGTTGTCGGGTGCCTCTAGAGCCTCCGCACCATCGACTCCGCCGGCCTTAGCCCCAATAGCCCCGATCTCAAGCAGGTAGGTTCCCAGAAGGTCTGCCACCATGGCCACGCTTACTGCGTCCAACGGCTCGACCTGTCCAAGACCCCGGGCCACTACATGCTCCAGTGCGCCGTCCAGCGGCGCAACAAGCTCCTCCGCGCTACTGCCAGCGTCAGACCGCCTTTCAAATAGCACTGCGTCACCAAGCTCCTGTCCGTGCTCAGTAGCTAGACCAGCTTCGGCGAACACTTCCAGATACCAGCCGACGACTGAGGCCACGTCGTCGCGACTTAGCTGAGCTGCTGCTTCAACGGGCAGCCGGTTGGCAATCCACTCGACGGCGTCGTCTACCTCGAGCACAGCCGGAAGAGCCGAGACTTCCAACCGTCGGACCGTCGAGCCAACTGCAACTAGGGCAATCGCTGACACCAGGACTGCACCCAAGACGAAGAGGGCCAAAGTCACAATCAGATCATGCCAACAGACGAAGCGGTTCCGGTGTAGCCACAGTCGACCCGTCTGTGAGGAACCTGGCCAGACGTTGAACGATCAGGTCAGATCCCGATGCGCTGGGCCAGCAACTCGCGGTGGTAGGTCGGATCGCCGAACAGCAACTCTGAGCTTTTGGCTCTCTTGAAGTACAGGTGGGCAGGGTGCTCCCACGTAAAGCCAATACCTCCATGGATCTGAATGTTTTCAGCGGTGGTATGGAAATAGGCCTCCGAGCAGTACGCCTTAGCAAGGGAGGCCACCGATGGCAGCTCATCGTTTAACTCCGCTGCGCACCATCCGGCGTAGTAGGCGGCAGATTTAGCAGATTCGACCTCGAGCAACATGTCGGCACACTTGTGCTTGATGGCTTGGAAAGAGCCGATGGGCCGGCCGAACTGGACACGGTCCTTCGCATACTGCACGGCCGTGTCTAGACACACCTGTGCGCCACCGACTTGCTCAGCGGCTAGAGCTACTGCGGCGAGGTCCAGTACCCGCTCGAGCACTACCCAGCCGCCGCCCTCGGCACCAACCAACGTGGCCGAAACGCCGTCGAAGTCGATGCGAGCCTGCTTACGGGTCATGTCCATGGTGGCCAGCGGGGTTCGGGTCAGGCCATCCGCATCTCCGTCCACCCGGAACAGCGACACGCCGCTATCGGTCCGCGCTGCGACCAGCACCAAATCGGCGATGTGGCCGTCCAATACATACATCTTCGTACCTGACAGGGTCCATCCGTCGCCGGCGGCTGAAGCCTCCATGGTGATGCCGCCCTCGTCCCACCGGCCACTCTCCTCGGTAAAGGCCAACGTAGCGATCGTCTCACCTGAAGCGATTCCTGGCAGGCACTCGGCCGCTGCCACTTCGTCGTCAGCATGAATCAGCGTGTTGGCGGCCAACACGACCGTAGAGAAGAACGGGGCGCAGAGCAGAGCCCGACCCATCTCTTCCAGCACCACTACGAGTTCGACATAGCCGAATCCCTGTCCTCCGTGCTCCTCTGGGATTATCAGACTCTGTAGACCGAGTTGCTCAGCCATCATCGACCAGGTATCCGCGTCGTAGCCTTCCTCGGTTTCCATCAACTCGCGAACTGTGGTCTCCGAGGAGTAGTTCTCTAGGAAAGTGCGGACGAACTCCCGCAACTGCTCCTGTTCCTCGCTAAAGGCGAAGTTCACTTGATCGCTCCCGGTGTGGTGTAACTGGATCGTCAGACGCATGCGCCTTTTCGACAACATGGTTCTACCAGCAGAAGCGTTCCCGGAAGACATTGGGAGGTGAGCACCTGCGACCCTTACTCAAACGATGACGGCAACGATGCCAAGATACGGACTATGGATGACGCAACCCACCCCGCAGATGGTTCCCCGACCTCGCCACACGCTGGCCCCTGCGCCCACCAAGACCACTCCCGACCGGCCGTAGCCGGTGTGGCACTCCACTGGTGCGACGATCAGGCCGAAATCCACCGGATCGTCGTAGGCGACTGGGAAAACAACGTTTATGTGGTGCGGTGCAGGCAAACCGGTCAGTCAGTGCTAATCGACGCCGCCAATGAACATGAAAAATTGTTGGAACTGTGCCGGGCGCTTGATGTCCGCACTGTGCTCGAGACCCATGGGCATTTCGACCACATCCAGGCCGTGCCGGCAGTGCGGGACGCCGGCTACCGGGTGGCGGTCACCGCTGCTGACGCGACCATGCTTCCTTCATACGACGATCTAGTCGAAGACGAGTCGGTTCTAGAGATCGGAAGGTTGCGCCTGAGAGCCATTTGCACGCCTGGCCACACTCCCGGATCGGTGTGTTTTCGACTCGAAGGCTCACCAGTGCTTTTTAGCGGCGACACCCTTTTCCCGGGTGGTCCCGGCGCCACCTCGTTCGAGGGTGGAGACTTCGAGACCATCATCGAGTCAATCGACAGACGACTCTTTGCCAACCTGGACCCGAATACAGTCGTCATGCCCGGCCATGGTCTCGACACGACGATCGGCGCGGAGATGCCGTTGCTGGACGAGTGGGTGGCTCGGGGTTGGTGACCTAACTGGCCATCGAACATAGAAGCGAACTATTAGTGGACTCTCCCCTGCCAGCTGACCTCCGGCCATTCGACCACACGCCGGTACATACAGCTGATCTGCCTGAAACTCCCATCCGGGACCGGAACGTTCCCGCAGAGGCGTGGATCGAGGCTCCCGATGCATTGTTAACCGCCGCTGAGGGGATTCCGTCGCCCGACAACAAGCCCATCCGAATCGCTTACAAGCGCCGGCTAGGACGGTGGCTGCTGTGGCGAGCGGGACCTGCAAAGGGGGATGCCCGCTACGTTGCGGTCGACTCCTATGACCTCGGACGCATTCTCGAATTTCGTCTGCACCCAGACGGTTCCGGGCTAGGGACAGGCGCCGACGGCGTGTCCCACAACCGCTTTAGAGACTGGAAACGAAGCTTGGCCGACACCAAAGCCTGATCCAGATGACCCCGGGAAAACGGCCCAGGGGCTTGAAAGTCAAGATGGGATTACCACTACCGCCATAGTGGAAATACAGACCCCTCCATAGACTCGGATCGTGGCCGAGACCTCCTCTCCCCTATTCGAGGTCCGTGATCTCCATGCAACGACCACTGACGGTACGGAGATCCTCCGCGGCGTCAACCTGGCGGTCCACCCCGGCGAAATCCACGCGCTTATGGGTCCCAACGGTTCCGGTAAATCGACCCTGGCGTCGGTCTTGATGGGCAGCCCCGAATATCTAGTGACCAGCGGTTCAGTAATTTTCAAAGGCGACGAGATCGTCGACTGGTCACCTGACGATCGGGGTCGGGCTGGCATCTTTCTGGCATTCCAGTATCCGTTGGAAGTAACGGGTGTGTCAGTCATCAACTTCCTGCGGCAAGCCCTGTCGGCACGCAAGGGAATCGACCTTTCGGTCCTAGAACTTCGGCTGTCAATCATGGATTGGATGGACCGGCTCGGCATGGACCCTTCGTTCGCCGACAGACACGTTAACGAGGGCTTCTCAGGTGGCGAGAAGAAGCGAAACGAGATCCTGCAAATGGCAATCCTGGAACCTGAGATGGCGATTCTCGACGAAACTGACTCCGGCCTGGACATCGATGCCCTAGGCGTAGTGGCAGATGGCGTGGCCGCAGTGCGCCGCGACCGCTCTGATTTGGGAGTGCTAGCCATCACCCACTACCAGCGACTACTCAACATCCTCTGTCCGGACCAGGTTCACATACTCGTCGACGGTCGGATTGTGGAGAGTGGCGGCCCCGAACTCGCCACCACTCTCGAGTCCGAAGGCTACGAGGCCTTCCGCCCAGCGGCAGCAACTACCACCTCCAGGACTGGGGCATGAATACCAAAACCGCCACGCCTGGGAGTCTTGACGTGACAAGTGTCAAAGCCGACTTCCCACTACTTCAACGAGAGGTCCACGGGAAGTCGATTGTCTATCTCGACTCAGGCGCAACCTCACAGAAGCCACAGTCAGTTCTGGATGCGATGGATCGCTATTACAGCGAGATCAACGCCAACGTGCACCGGGGTGCCTACTACATCGCCGAACGTGCCACGGCGGCCGTCGAATCCGCCCGCGCAGCACTGGCCGAATTCCTAGGAGCGCCATCGTCCGAGGAGATCGTGTTTACAAAGAACGCAACTGAGGCCATCAATCTGGTGGCCCACTCGTGGGGCCGCACCAACTTGACCGAAGGTGACGTTGTCCTACTCACCATGCTCGAACACCACGCCAATATCGTCCCGTGGCAGCAACTGGCTGCCGAGCGCGGCGTGGAGATCCGCTGGATTCCCGTCGACGACGAGGGTTGCCTCGAACTCACCAACCTGGACGACCTATTAAACGGTGCGCGCCTGCTAGCCGTCACCGCCGCCTCCAACGTGACCGGAGCTCTACCACCGATCCGCCGCTTGACCGATGCCGCTCACGCTGTGGACGCCACCGTGCTCGTCGATGCCAGTCAATGGGTCCCCCACCAACCCAGCGACATCACCGCTTGGGGCGCCGACTTCGTTGCAGTGACCGGCCACAAGATGCTCGGCCCAACTGGCATCGGCGCCCTTTGGGGCCGCCAGGAGTTGCTGAGCGCTATGCCACCATTTCTCGGCGGCGGGTCGATGATCCAAAACGTGACTGTCGATGGGTTCACACCAGCCGACGTCCCGACACGATTTGAAGCCGGCACCCAACCCATTTCCGAAATCGTCGGCTGGCACGCGTCGATCGACTACCTCAACCAGCTGGGTATGGAAACAATCGCCGCTCACGAGCAGCACCTCACGGCATACGCCCTACGCACGCTTGTTGACCGTTTCGGTGACGACTTGACCATCCATGGACCACCCTCCGTCGAGAACCGAGGCGGCACGCTCTCGCTGGCCTATCGTGACATCCACCCGCACGACCTGAGTCAGGTGCTGGACCAGCACGGAGTCTGTGTGCGAGCCGGTCATCACTGTGCGAAACCGCTCATGAAGGTGCTGGGAGTCAGTGCGACTGCCCGGGCCTCGCTATACCTCTATAACGACGAGTCCGACGTCGACGCTCTCGCCGATGCTCTGGCTGCCGCCGGCGAGTTCTTCAAGTTCTAGAAGGAGACAAGGAAATGGCCGGACTTGAGGACCTTTACCGCGAGATCATCCTTGACCACTACCGAAACCCTCGCAACCGCGGCGAACTTGAGGTGCCTCCGGCCACTATGGCCGAAGGCTTCAATCCGCTTTGTGGCGACGAGGTTCGCGTCTACTTGCAGGTCGCCGATGGGATCATCACCGAGGTTGGTATCGGTGGCCAGGGCTGTTCTATTAGCCAGTCGTCGGCCTCGATGATGTCAACCGCTGTTGTCGGGAAGTCAATCGACGAGACCCGATCCGTCCTGCGAAAATTCAAGGAGATGATGTCAATCCACGAACATGGGCTTGAGGGCGACCATTTATCCCCAGATGAGAACCAACCCGGGAGGTCGGGACTCGGCGACCTAGAGGCCCTGAGAGGCGTGGTCAAGTTTCCAGTACGCATCAAATGCGCCACCCTTGGCTGGAACACGCTGGAACAAGCACTGACAGAGCCCGGCGACGGGTGACCCCTCAACCAACTATTCAACGATCAAGACAGAGCGTCGACCGCCTCGGCAAAAGCCAGATCAAGTTGGGTCAAGCACCCGGCACTGTGGGTAGTAATCCCTATTTCAACCCGGTTCCACGAGTTGGACCAGTCGGGGTGGTGCTGAAATTCCTCGGCGATGAAAGCCACCCTCTCCATAAATTCCCACGCATCAACGAAGTTACTGAACTCCAAACTACGCCGAAGAACCTCACCGTCGACCGTCCACGCAGGCAACCGGTTAGCAAGTTCCGCTCGATCCTCCCCAGTCAGTGGCGCAGGAGTGGTCATCGTGGTGTTCCGGACCCAGCCCGTCAGACAAGCGAGTCGGCGACAGGATCAGCGAACGGGTCATCGCCAAAGCCCGCCTCGTGTCCTGTGGGATGAGTGATACCCGCGGGGAGATTCACCGAGACGCCGGCCTCTCCCAATACCCCGGTATAGCCTTCAGCCTCCAGGCGCTCGGCCAGTTCCGATCCGCCCACAGCCTGGATTCGACCTTCAGCAAGGACGTGCACCCGATCTGGTTCGAGCACGTCCAGGAGTCGACTGAAGTGTGTGATAGCGAGGACACCAAGTTCATCCTCCTCGGTCGCCTCCTGAATACGCCGCGACACGGAAGCAAGAGCATCGACATCAAGGCCGGAGTCGATCTCGTCAAGCACCGCGTACCGACGCTTCAGCGCGCCCAACATCAACGTCTCATTGCGCTTCTTCTCACCGCCCGAAAGGTCGACGTTCAACGGTCGATCTAGGAACCGTTGGTCGAATCCGATACGGGCCGCTTCAGCCAACAGCACCTCACGGATACTGTCGGTCGAGCCGACCGCAGTCCCAACTGCCTCGGTAACCACTGACTCGAGACTCACTCCAGGCACCTCGGTGGGATGCTGCAAAGCCAAGAACAGACCGGCCCTGGCCCGTTGCCAGGTGGCTAGGGACAGCAGGTCGATTCCGTCAAGGGTGACCGAGCCGCCGGTTACCTCGTACCCGGGACGGCCCATCAGGACGTGCGACAGCGTCGACTTCCCCGACCCGTTCGGACCCATCACTGCGTGCACCTCGCCCGGAAGAACTTCGAGGTCCACGCCGTGAAGGATCTCCGTATCGCCGACACGAGCCGTGAGGCCTTCAATCCGCAGCGCTCGTTCAACACCCGTCATAGCTCGGCTCCAGCCCCATCGGTTTTATCACCACCGGCTAAAGCCACATAAACCTCCTGGCCCACGACAGACACTGCATGCACGGCAACTGGATTGACGGCCGGAAGAGTCAAGGCCTCGCCTGTCTCAAGATCGAAGAGACTCCCGTGCTTCCAGCACTCCAGGGCACACTCGTCGACATCTACCTCACCATCGGCCAGTGAAACGTCGGCATGGCTACATGTGTCATCAATAGCGTGCACTCGGTCACCAACGCGCACCAAAGCCACCGGTCGACCATCCACCATCACCCGTCGGGCAGTACCGTCGACGAGTTCAGACAGTGCGCAGGCCTGCACTCCATTCACAGCGCCGACTCCCCTTGCATCGCAACGGATTCCATATTCGACCGTCGGTTGAGCCGGTCGGCGAGAGCATCACGAAGTATTCCCGCTACGCCCGGATGAGGCGCTGCCGCCGCCACGTCTTCAAAGAAGCCCTCTAATAGGAGCCGCTCGGCAACCACGGTGGGCACGCCCCGACTCTCCAGGAAAAATCGCTGATCCTCGTCCACGGGCGACACCGTCGACGCGTGACTACACACCACGTCGTCGGTCTCGATCTCCAGATTAGGGACACTTTCTGCCCAGGCCTCCGCTGAAAGCTTCACGTTGCGATTGGTTTGGTGAGCAACCGTCCGAACCGCTTCGGGACGGACTCGAATCAGACCCGTATAGACAGACCGAGAAGCTCCATCCAGAGCTCCCTTGAAAAGTAAATCACTGGTGGTATCGGGTGCCGCGTGCTCCTGAAAGGTCCGAAAATCGAGCGTCTGCTCCTTCTCGCCGTAGTAAGCGGCCGTCAGGCGACCTTCGGCACCTCGAGCGGCAAGCCGGCAGTCAGTGCGTGTCCGAACGTAATCACCACCTAGGCCAACGGAGAACGCTTCTAGACGGCCTGATTGCTCTACGCGAAATGCTTGGTGGCCAAGTTGCCAAACCCGCGGACCGAGATCTTGAACCAGAGCATGGCGCAAGTAGCCAGAGTGACCGACAGTGGCCTCGAACACTGGCGCTACCAGGGCATCTACCTCAGCCGAGGCGTGATGTTCGATAACGGTGGCTGTCGCATCAGCGCCTAAGCGAACTACTACACGAGGGAATACCGCAGCTCCATCGACGTCTGAAAGGACCACGACCACTACTGGTGCCTCAAGATGGATGCCATCGGGCACCACAACAGCAACCGGTTCCGGACCGAAGGCCCGGTTGAGGTGTCCGAATAGATCGACTGGGACTTCTAGGGCTGAACCAAACAACGACTCGCCTTCCGCAAGGTCGGCGACCGGGCCAACGTACAGACCGTCATCAAGGGCGTCCGACGACGTAGTCGCCTCTGAAACCCAACCATTACGCACAACGATCAGTGCTGACGTCTCGCCATAGGTGGCTAGGTCAAGTCCTGCAGCTGTCTTGGTGGTCGGCTGTCGCCCTAGGGCGATATAGCGACCAAGGTCCAATTCGCCGATCCGCGAGTACCGCCAGACCTCCTCGTTGGTATCCGGAAGGTCTACGGCGTCCATTCCGTCAACAACAGTCCGGCGGATCCCGGCGAGCCAGTCCGGCCCGGGCAAGCCGGCCGCGACATCGGCAGTGAAGGCGTTCAGGGCAATACCTCTATGGTCTCGCCACCTTGTCCGGACCGTGAGACCGGCAGGAGAAGGTGGTCGGGCAGCGGTTGGGCGGTTCGAATTTACCCTATCGGCGTAGGAATAATCTGGGTTCAATAAGGATTGAGAATCAGTCGTCGTGGACACGCCAAACTCGTCCAATTGGATGACGGGCCACGTCGCACAGACCTCCGTCCATATAACGCTTCAGGGTGACGTGCGGCTCCGATCAGCGGCCACGACTCCAGATGCCGTGGGGTGTCAACGGGAAATACGGCAGGACCCGTTCCTCCAGAAGTTCCATGCCTAATCGTCGGGCCACAGCCTGGGACGCCGAATTGTCCGGGAGTATGCACGAATAAACCCGGTCCAACAGACACCCGTCGATACGGACTTCCTCGAATGCGTAACGCATTGCCGCCACCCCAGCCTCCGTCGCAAAACCTTTTCCCCAGTGATCGGGATGCAGCACCCAACCGATCTCCAGGCCCGGCCAACCCTCCCGCTCGGGCAAGTGGAGTCCGGCTCGCCCTACGAACACCCCAGTATCCCTATCCTCAAGCGCCCAGTTCCCGGTCCCTCGGAGCTCCCACTGACCAACGAACATGGCCATCTGGCTCCAGGCATTCTCACGGCCATAGTGATCCGGCAGATGCAGCGACCGGCGGACCTGCGGGGTGTCCATCACGGCAAACAGGTCTTCGACGTCGTCGTCGCGGAACGGCCGCAGCACCAGCCTCTTTGTGGCCAACGTGGGACAGGTAGACACCCGCCCATCGTGGCATGAACGCACCGGCGATGGTGGACTCAACCAATGGCACTAATGGAAATCGAGTCGCCGGTCACCGGCGTGGTGTGGAGAGTAGCTACCGTCCCTGGCGACCGGGTATCAGCCGGCGACACGGTGATCGTTGTGGAGTCCATGAAGATGGAGATCCCCGTCGAAGCCTGCGCGGACGGCACCATCACCCAGTTGTTGGTAAACGAGGGAGACTCAGTGGTTGAGGACGAATTGGTCGCCATTCTGCAGACGGACTGAGTACTAGGTCCCGAAGATTGCGGGATTAGGGCCGATAGCCAAAGCTCGATGGTCCGGGGATCCGCAGCGGCGCCACCAAGTTGGCGAACTCACACAACAGCGGTCGAGTTTCCCGTGGGTCGATGATCTCCTCTACGAGGAAAGCCTCGGCAGTCCGAAAAGGCGACCGCACCCGGTTCAGCCGTTCGGTGATCTCGGCCAACAGAGCCTCCGGGTCGTCTGAAGCCTCCAAATCGGACCGGTAGGCAGCTTCTACTCCCCCCTCGACTGGCAAAGACCCCCAGTCGCCGGATGGCCAGGCGTACCGATACTGAAACCGATGACCCGGCGAGTGGGCGGCACCGGCAACCCCGAATGCCTTGCGCACTAGCACCGAGCACCACGGCACACTGACCTGATACACAGCAGCCAGGGCCCGCGAGCCATGCCGGATGGTGGCCGCCTGTTCGGCCTCGCTTCCAATAACGAAACCCGGGTTGTCAACGAGGTGCACAACCGGAAGGTGAAAGGTCTCGGCTAGATCCAGAAAGCGGGTCACCTTCTGGGACGAGTCGGCCGTCCAACCGCCTCCATAGTGGTATGGGTCGCCAGCCAGCATGGCTATAGGCCATCCGTCGAGGCGAGCCAGACCACAGATGGAAGACCGGCCGAAAGATCTCCCGATCTCGAAGAACGAACCGAGGTCGATCACCGACTCGATGATCGACCTCATCTTGTAGACCTGCCGGCGGTTACGGGGGACAACATTCAGGAGGGCGTCATCAGTCCGGTTTGGGTCGTCGGTCATCGGGCCCCGTTCGGGCAACTCGTACACCGACGACGGCAGGTACGAAAGGAAGCGGCGGGTGCGTTCGAAAGCCTCTTCCTCGGACTGAACCTCATCGTCAACCACGCCATTGCGAGTATGAATACGGCTCCCTCCCAGGTCCTCCTTGTCGACCTGCTCGCCTCCCATCCGATTCACCACCGGAGGGCCCGCAGCGAACACATGAGACATGCCTTTCACCATGAGTGAGTAGTGGCTAGTC
>MDTE01007085.1_pt1 | contig 31744 bp, 29 predicted proteins | sample 811231 | NCBI WGS metagenome assembly MDTE01 (sample SAMN05326651, study PRJNA326480) | marine metagenome | isolation source: seawater | place: Indian Ocean: Red Sea | collected 2010 | reverse complement strand
TTGGTAAGCTGCTTGAATCTCAGCCTGACATGATCGCGTATCCAAGCCAGACTGGCTACGCATGCTGTATCTCATTCCAGCAAAATGACCCAATATGGTCAAATGTTGACGCACGAAGGGCAGCATCTCTCGCTATAGACACTAAGGGTATCGGAGACGTTCTATTCGGCTACAACCATGCTCCTGTCCCGCTACGAGCCGCTTGGTTCTTCTTCATGGATGAGATGCCAACATGGGATTCAGATCTGGATGCCCTCTACGGAGAATATGTATGGCACTATGACGTAGAGAAGGCACAACAATTGTGGGATAGCACGGGATTCGGAGAAATCGACGAATCCATAGAGTACTACGCCTACTCAACTGCCTACACTGACACGCTAGCTCTTGTCGTTGAAGACCTGAAGAAAATAGGCATAAACGCCAAGATCGACAGTAGAGACTACAGTGCCTACAACGGGCCACTCGCCGCAGGTGAGCTACCCGGCATATTCTGGTCTTGGGCAGCGTCTTTCCCTGGACTGGCTAGCATGATGTACTTCCGATACAACGTAAATGGAACCGTCAACAGGGAGAACATCAACGACCCAATAGTGAACGACTACACGACCCAAATGCGAGACGCAACGAATGAGGAAGATATGCTCGCTGCGCTTCAGCCTCTGAGAGAGCGAATACTCGACCAGGTGTTCCATATGGAAATGCCTCGAGCAGCTCTGCAGATCAGTTGCTACTGCATGCAGGGTTGGGTCAAGAACTACCAACAGGGTAGCTACTCCGGCGGCTACTACTACTGGGGTCATACCCTCGACCAAATTTGGCTCGACCGCAAGCATTAAGAATCGGTTTTGACCAAAAAGGAACGGATCAACTGCACAGTTGATCCGTTCCTTTTTACCCCTACCGCGGCCGACTGAAGGCAGGTTCACACACAAGATCACCCTATGTAATTAAAACTCAGATATATTGCCACTAATAAGTAATAATTCGTCGCCAATCAGCTCAAACGAGAAAGCTGCTTCGTAAAGCGAACCTTTTCGATTCCGTAATTTGACATCCGGTGTTCACCCCTCCACGCATAAAGGCTTCAAGCGAAAACAAGTCACCTTACGGGAATCGCCATAAGCAACGCAAAACCCAACGATTCCCAGAATTCTAATTCCTTATTACTGGTATCGCATGTTGTCTGCGTATTTATTACGAATATTGCTAAAGGCCGGAACAAACCATCAGCCTAATCGCTGAAAACAATGTTCTTTGCAGATCTTCCTCGTCATTTGACACTCTCTCTAGCTGAGTGCTACTCTTCGCCGGATACTTAAAAATCCGTGCACCGGAGGTGATTTGTGCTTCGAAATATCCTACAGTACCGAGCATTCCACAAGCTACTCGTCGTAGCTGTGATGACCGGGGCTCTCTCCTTGATAGCTCTGGCTTGCTCCGCAGCAGAAGAAACTACTACTGCTGCCCCTGTAGCCACGACTGCACCAGTTCAGAGTACAACTAGTACGACTGCTGCTGCAGAAGCTACGGCTACACCCACTCCTCAGTATGACACCACGCTCTACGGAGCAACGGGCTTAGGGAGTGGTCGCACGCAAGAGGAAGGAGCACAGAAGCTCCAGACTCGTCCGGTAATTACTAAAGACATCATCGAGAGAATGCCACTCATGTCAATTGAAGAAGTGGCCCAGTATATACCAATATCCTGGGATCGCAGTTACCGATATGAGGAAATTAGGCGCGGCGGAACATTCATCAATGCGGTAAACTGGGACGTCTCAAAATGGGATCCTCGCATGACTGCTGCAGGAGGAACTGCGGTTGTCAGCAACATGGTTTACATGGCGCTGCTAAAATTTGATACAGGGCCAGATGCAGACCCACTAAACCCACCATTGATTCCTCGCCTCGCTGAGACTTGGGAATTCAGTGCAGACTCCATGACTGCTACCTTCAAGATACATGAAGGAATGCACTGGGGTGATATGGATGATCCCTTCCAGTTAGGACCTGAGATCGTTGCCGAAGACGTCAAATGGTCACTGCTGCAGCTCCGAGATAACAGCGTCCATAGCGGAGCTTTCGCAACCATTGAGAGTATCGATACACCAGACAAGTACACAGTGGTACTCAACTTCAGCGAGCCTTCACTGTGGCTTTTGCCAAACTTAGCTATCAAGGACCACCCAATCATTAACCCACACATCTTCAAGGCAGAAAGACAAGTCCAAGAAGTCGTGGGGCCGGGTCCCTTCATCCTTGAATCAGCAGAAAAAAGCGTCAAGGTCAAAATGGTTGCAAATCCAAATTACTACTTCAAGGACGACGAGGGTGGCCAACTGCCATACATTGACGGTGTTGAATTCCTTATCGTTCCTGACGCATCCACCAAGGTTGCCATGCTTCGGACAGGCCGGGCAGACTACGCATACGGAGCAACCTCAGGACGAATTGAAGAATTTGGATCCCTACTCAAGAATAAACCTGGACTTGTAGCATACCCGAGCACAACTCCGTACGCATGCTGCATATCCTTCCAGCAAAATGATCCGATCTGGTCTGATGTGAACGCAAGGCGAGCTGCGGCACTAGCAATAGATAGTAAGGGCATCGGTGATGTACTATTCGGGTACAACCACGCCCCAGTGCCACTACGAGCATCATGGTATTTCTGGATGGATGAAATGCCAACATGGGATTCAGATCTAGATGCCCTCTACGGAGAGTATATCTGGCACTATGACCCTGAACGAGCAAAGTCAATGTGGGAGGCAACGGGATACGGTGAAATTGACGAGTCTATCGAATACTACGCCTACTCCACCGCATACACTGACACGCTAGCACTGGTCGTCGAGGACCTGAAGAAGATTGGCATAAACGCGAAAATCGACAGCAGGGACTACAGTGCCTATAACGGACCTCTTGCTGCAGGCGAGCTGCCCGGTATATTCTGGTCCTGGGCGGCATCCTTCCCTGGTCTCGGTAGTATGATGTACTTCCGATACAACACGAATGGTACTGTCAACAGGGAAAACATTAATGACCCCCTCGTCAACGACCTGACGACCAAGATGCGGGCTGCAACAACTGAAGAAGAGATGCTGTCCCATCTGGAGCCTCTAAGAGAGCGGATCAACGATCAGGTCTTCCACATGGAAATGCCTCGAGCGGCTCTAGACATACGATGCTATTGCGCTCAGGAATGGGTCAAAAACTTCCGACAGGGTAGCTACCAGGGTTCATACTACTACTGGGGCCACACTTTGGACGAAATCTGGCTCGACAGAGAGCACTAGAAGCTTGGGCTAACTAGTTCACTTTCAAAACGGATAGAGCGGGGGTTATACCCCGCTCTGTCCGTTTTCGTTGACTGTGTCCTTCCTCAATTTGACATATAATCAACGGTACATGGCTGATTCAATTGAAGCAAATTTCTCGAGATTTGGAACATCACTACGTCTTGGTATAGGCGTGCTTGCCTTATCAGTATCCTCTATACTTATTCGCTTCTGTCATGCTCCAAGCTTAACAATATCAATCTACCGCCTCACAATAGCATTCTTATGCATCATGCCTATTAACCTGATGAGGCAGAATCGACTGAAAATCAGGACTATATCTCAGACCTCTGTTCTTTTTATCGTGATTTCATCTCTATGTCTTGCCTTACACTTCTGGCTATGGATTAGCTCAGTTGAAACAACATCTATAACGAAATCCACAGTACTGGTCACCACAAGTCCAATTTTTGTCACGCTACTGAATTGGCTGATCCAAAGATCTCTCCCACCTCGATACATTTTCATCAGTATTTGCTTAAGCACAACAGGAACATTCATTCTAGTTTATGAACAATCCATGTTTGGAAGTTTTTCTCAAGGCGATGGACTTGCAATTATTGCAGCTGCATGTATGGCAGGGTATCTAACAGCCGGACATAAAGCCCTAAAAATGATACCCATCCAGATATATATCACAGGAGTGTACGGGTTAAGCAGTGTAATGCTGCTATTACTGGCCTTATTCTTACAAACTGATTTAACTGGTTTCGACAAACACACCTATTTATTCCTTATACTGATAGGCCTGATACCTCAACTTATAGGTCACTCGCTGATTAACAGCTTATTGAGGGACGTACACCCCGGGCCCATTTCAATCGCCATTTTAGGAGAACCCCTTGGAGCCAGTGTTTTGGCATGGATATTTCTTGACGAAATCCCAACGTATGCCACGATACTTGGGGGAACGATTATTCTTTACAGTGTAGGCTTTGTCATGCGATATTCTGGTTCCACTCAAAATACATGAGAACTCACATACATACACGCAACTGCTTACGAATTCTCCAAACCATCAGAACACATATGCTGTGCAAATCCAGACATACGGCCTTGCAGAACCATACCTCCCACCTTTACTTACTGGAAGCTTGTATGTTAAAGTATTTTGAGTGTTCACGAGTACGTCGGGTGAGCATAAAGGGTGTCAGGCAATCACAATACATCCGCCTGAGCATCTAAGATTGAGAGTCTTCTATGGTTACAGCGGCCTATTGCGGTAGCTTCGACCCCGTCACAAATGGTCATCTTGACATAGTTGCTAGGGCAGCCAAATTATTTGATAATGTCATAGTTGGCGTGTATGCAACTCCCTCCAAGAGATTGCTTTTCTCAACAGAAGAGCGAGTTGATTTGTTCAACCAGTCAATCTCAAATATGAAAAATGTTGAAGTGCGCACATACACCGGTCTAACCGTTGATTTCGCAAAAGAAGTGTCAGCGGCCACGCTCGTAAGAGGACTGCGTACCGGCTCTGACTTTGAGAACGAATTCGAAATGGCACTTATGAACAAGCGACTTAATTCTGATCTTGAGAGTGTGTTCTTTATAACAGACCACGCATATCAGTTTCTCAGTTCATCACTTATGAAAGAAGTAGCAAGCCTAGGAGGTGATGTCTCCTCCTTCTGTCCTGCCCATGTATTAAGCGCGCTACAAGACAAGTATCGTCAGCAATAAGCTCTCTTGAATGCCGTTTCACAAAGGAGGCCGTTATTCAGATACTAGATATAATCAGCAAACTAGATTCGGCGGTTGATGTCCTGCCAAAAGTTCCAGGAACGAAAAGGGCACTTGTTGATGTTGCCCAACTCAAAGAACTCCTCATAGAGTTGCGTACCTCTCTTCCCAAAGAAGTTCAAGATGCACAGGAGATTGTCCAAAGAAGAGATGAATTAATTAACCAAGCACTTACAGAATCAGGGAGAATCAGATCTTCAATCGAAGCTGAACGACAAGAGCGTATAGAATCGACTGATCTGGTACAAGATGCAAGAGATCAGGCCCAGTTGGTCGCGAAAACCGCAACCACCGAAGCCAGTGATGTTACAAAGGAAGCTGAGAAGCAAGCGGAAAAGATTATTCTGGACGCGGAAAAAAGTGCGCAGGGTATCCGAGATGATGCTGAAAGGTTCTCACGAGAAAGAGTGGAAGGTGCCAATAAGTACGCACAAGATGTTCTCTTTAAGGTGGAGCATGAACTTTCGCAACTGCTCGCAACCGCACGGAGAGGAATTGAAGCCCTCCAAGACCAGCACCAACCTCAAAGCTAGCCCCCAAGTTACCTGCAGAGAGCTTATATTGACATGAGCGAAAAAGATTCCCCTCGGCAGCGCGCTCGAGACCTTCTTCTGGTTATCGATGGCCACTCTCTCATCTATAGGTCTTGGTACGCTATACCCCTACCTATGATCTCAAGGAAGCTAGGAATTGAAACAAAAGCAACCTATGGGTTCATGAATGCCCTTCTTCGATCTTTCAGTAAATGGAAACCAACCCATTGTGTAGTTGCATTTGATCCCCGTGGTCCAACATTTCGGCACGATCAATTCCCCGCGTATAAAGCACACCGTCAAGCGTCCCCACCGGAGATCCCTGCCCAAGTCGAACTTACACGAGAATTACTAGGAGTCCTAAATATCCCGGTCGTGCAGGTTGATGGATATGAGGCTGATGACGTACTAGGCTCACTCGCTAAAGCTGCAGAATCTTCAGGATTGGACACAATCATAGTTACAGGAGACACTGATTCCTTACAGCTTGTGACGAACCACACTTGGGTTGACATGCAATCCGGATCAAGTCAAGGCAAAATATTCGACATAGCCGCCGTGACGGACCGCTTGGGAGGGTTACCACCTGACAAACAACCTGAATTAAAAGGACTGCAAGGGGACGCTTCCGATAACATACCTGGGGTTAAAGGCATCGGTCCGAAAATAGCTACTAGCCTTATCCAACAGTACGACAGCCTTGAAGGCATATATTCCTCGCTAACGACAATCTCCCCACGAATACAACGGCTATTGGAAGAGGGTAAAGACAATGCTTTCCTGAGTCGACATTTAGGTACAATCGTCCAAGCTCCTCTTCCCATCTCCATATCTGAATGCGAATTTGGAAACTATGATCGAGAAACAGCAGTGGAATTTCTGCGTGATCTAGAATTCATGAGCGTGATTCCCAAATTGCCAGATCCAGCTAATCGGATAGCTGCCCCCACTGATGCCCCAACCCCCACAACAAAGATTGATCCTGAGATAATAGCAGTCACCACAAAAGAGTCTCTATCAGCTTTACTCGATGTTTTATCAACTAAGAATCCCGTTGCCTTATGGATTGACACCCGTTCACCAACAGGTCCATTGCCCTTTATCACCCTCTCCACCGATAACTCAACAGTATGGTATGTGGCATTGGATTCAGACATACAACCCATGTCTGCTCTTAAACCAATCCTTGAGGATGATACTGTACCCAAGCTCGTCTACAATGCGAACGCTACAATCATGTCTTTACAGCAAAATGAGGTGTTCCTAAACGGAATAATCGCAGACGTGATGATTGGAAGTCACCTGGCAAACCGGCCTTACGCCACATTGGAAGCAATTGCTATGGACTACCTTGGAGAAGAAATCCTGCTTCCAAAACAATTTTCAATGGATATGTTTAGTTCCACTGATTCGGCAGAATCTCCATCTAGCCTCGAACATGTATGCAAACCGGTAGCCTTAATAATGCCGTTGCTCGAGCATATTGAACTAGATATTCAATCCAAGAATGCATCGTATGTCTACCAATCTATTGAAATGCCCCTTATCCCTGTACTCACGCGCATGCAAAATCATGGTATTTCATTAGATCGAACAGTGCTAAGTTCCGTATCAGAAACCGTCAATACGGAACTGAAAGAACGCGAAGCAGCTATCTATGATCAAGTAGGACATGACTTCAATCTCAGTTCACCCAAACAATTAAGCGATGTACTCTTCCAAGAATTGGGGATGCCTAAGACAAAGCGGACTAAAAGTGGGATTTACTCTACCGAAGCCTCTCAGCTTGAATCATTAGTGGATTCTGGCAAGCTCCATCCACACCACGAGGTTACCATCGAGCACTTACTAAGGTACCGGGAATTGGCTAAACTTAAATCAACTTATTTAGATACACTCCCAAACTTAATCAATCCGAAATCTCAAAGAATACACACCACGTATCATCAATCTGGAACCACGACAGGCCGAATATCTAGCAGTGATCCTAACCTGCAAAACATTCCAGTTCGTTCGGATCTTGGTGCAAAAATTCGAGATGCATTCGTCACAGAAAATCCTGAGAATCGAAACCTTATTGCAGCTGACTATTCGCAAATTGAACTTCGTGTTCTAGCTCATCTGTCTGAAGACCAAAATATGCTTGCAGCATTTGCTAATAACGAGGACATCCACGCCACAACTGCCTCAGAGATGTTTAACTTACACCCCTCAGAAATCAATGCGTCAATGCGTCGTCAAGCTAAAGCATTGAATTTCGGGGTTGTATATGGCCTTAGCCCATTCGGCGTCGCCAAGCAACTAAACATAGCAGTCGAAGACGGTAACCGATACATAGAGAGGTATTTCGACAAATATCCTGGGGTTTACGATTACCTAGAACGAACCAAATTGTTGGTTAATCAAACTGGTTATGTCGAAACTGTTACCGGAAGAAGACGTTACATTGCTGAAATTAATGCGACTAATGCACATGTACGCCAAGCAGCTGAGCGCATGGCTATTAATATGCCAGTACAAGGAACAGCTGCCGATATCATAAAACTAGCCATGATCCAATTGGACGAATTTATTCAAACACAGAAACTGCAAACGAAGCTGTTGCTCCAAGTACACGATGAGTTGATATTCGACGCACCTGTAGAGGAAAACCACGTCCTACTAGAAGCAATCAACCGCATCATGCCCTCAGTACTCAAATTGCACACCAGTCTCGAGGTAGATATAAAATCCGGATTATCCTGGGGGGCATTACAACCAGTGAACAAATAGATGCAATACCTATCTGATAAGATTCAAGAATTATTGGTTTTTGGATCTTACCAGATAGGTACTGCTGATAATTACGACACATTCTAACAATATCAATGTAACCAGTAGTCCAGTAGCTTCTAAGAAAAAATTCGGAGTGAACAACATAACCAAATAATCCTGACGGGGATCAAGTAACCAATAGTCATTACTAAAACTTATCAGATGAAAAAGGGTAAATAGGAAAGGGAAGGCCACAGCAACCAGCAGCCCGAAAATGAGAGCGGTTATAATAATCGCCAATGAACTTTTTCTTAGCCGCCGTGTCAATATTGGAATTGCCTGCGACCGCATCTTGATCACCAGACTAATTACATAGGCTACCATCATAATCATTGCAGCAAATCCAACATTGCGGAAACCGTTAACTAACTGTTTAACATCACGCATGTGTACTGTTTCTTTATGACTCAGAATTGACCTTTCTACTCCATATACATCCACTACTACAGCAATATATTCATCATCTGATCTAAAATAATTTACGAAATTGTCTGCTACCTGTTCTAGTCCATAACTCGTTATACCAGTTGCTTCACTTACCCCGTGCCTTTCAAAACCGATAACATACAACGGCTTAAAAATAAATAGGCAGGAAACTGTTAATCCAAGAAGAACGAAAAAAATTCCAACCGTGACCAATATTGTCGGTAAACTGTAAACGATCGCCAACACATAGCGCATCATCATAAAGCCTATAGCCCCTTTAGCCATAACAAGTTGCTTACCATTTTTTGAAACAACCAACTGCAAGGAAATACTTGGTTTGATACTGTACACTACATAGAAAGAAATTCCAATTAAGGAACTAAGTATGACTACCAACCAAGTAGCGGTATTGATTGATTATGAGAATACTGGTCTAGGAGCCATACAGGGATTACTAGATCGACTATCTGATATTGGAAGACTGACCGTAAAGCGAGCCTACGCCGATTGGTCCGTGCACAGACGTGATCGAGATCAACTCTTGGAATTCGGCATTGAACCAGTTCATGTCTTTCGTTCTAGAGGTTCAGGCAAGAATTCTGCTGACATACGACTAGTCATAGACGCGATAGAGTTACTATATCAATCTCCTGTAGATACCTTTGCCATAGTCTCTTCGGACAGTGACTTTGTACATCTAGTCAATAGACTACGGGCAGCAGGCAAAACTATCATCGGGGCGGGTCCTCGGAGCACAGCTCCCAGAACGCTAGTAACATCATGTGATCAATACCTATACCTTGATTACCCAAATAAACCGCAAGTGACAAAAAGGGGACCCACGGATACTGCTTCAGGGTCCTTAGAATCGATACTTGTCCGTGCCGTTAAGGTAGGTATGGACGACCACGGAGCAATTCAAGGCAGCAAATTGCTGGAAACAATGCGCCGTCTTGACCCGGGCTTTAATTATAGAGATTTAGGATTTTCAAATTTTGCTCGCTTCTTGGAGGCGTCACCAAGTGTTAAAGTTACTCGCCCCTCAGACCATGGAGACATAACAGTAGAATTGGCGTCTCCTTCAAATATTCAATACATGATGGAGGAGGCCTCCGATCCAGATAACTGGGAATCCAAAATTGACCAACGTTGGAAGAAACGAGCAGGGGAAGCCCAGAAAATTATTCCGGGTTCAACTGCAGCTTTCGATGCCGCCAGAGTTCTCGGAGTACGAAAGCTCAGCCTCTCTCGATACGCCACCTTGCAAAAACTACTTGAATCCAGCAACTTGCTAGGTAACCTATGGACTAGAGCAGGAAACACTATTATAAGAAAGGATTCTTCTACATAATCAGAGACATGTTAGAAAATACCATCAATGGAATAGAAATCGCTGCTAGCATCCGAAGCGACTTACGTACGTCTGTAGAAGCATTTAGCAAAGAGTCAGGCGTACCCCCATCTTTAGCTGTAATTCTTATCGGCGATAACCCTGCTTCTGCTGTTTATGTGAGAAATAAGGAAAAAGCTTGCGCTGAGGTGGGAATCACTACTCAAAGCTTCACTCTACCTGCATCTACTACAGAACAGCAACTGCTAGAACTTGTAGAAAATCTTAACTCTGATAGCAATTTCCACGGGATACTCGTTCAACTCCCCTTGCCTCCACATATTAGACCAAGCAAAATTATAAACCACCTAAACCCAAGTAAGGACGTCGACGGACTACACCCTACAAACATGGGGCTTCTTTTAGCGGGATCTCCATATCTGGTCCCATGCACACCAGCTGGAATTCAAGAATTATTGCTCCGATCCGGACACTTGCCAGATGGGAAACATGTGGTTATTTGCGGTCGAAGTGATATTGTTGGGAAACCAATCGCAGCACTGCTTGTTCAAAGAAATGATAGGGCGAATGCCACTGTATCAATTTGCCATTCTCAAACTCCAAATCTATCACATATAACACGGCAAGCTGACATATTAATTGCTGCAATAGGCAAGCCAAACACCATAACCGCAGATATGGTAAAAGAGGGAGTCGTCGTAATTGACGTAGGAATTAATCGCATACCAGATAATACTCGTAAGAGTGGACATCGACTTGTTGGCGATGTCGACTATACAAATATCCAGTCAAAAGCATCTGGCATAACACCGGTTCCAGGAGGCGTTGGACCAATGACCATTGCCATGCTACTGAAAAACACTCTAACAGCAGCTCAGGCACAACTTCTACCATAGCCTCTTGCAAATTACCGTTACGCCGGCAGTAAGAAACTATTCTCCCACCAGAATATGAACACTATCCCCGAACGAATTGCCTGCAAATATCCTTCATGTTAGAATAAGTTCAGTGAAAATCCCGACACGCGCTAGGTGGTAAATCGTCATGGAACTAGTATATAGAGAAGCTTTAACAGAAATCAAAAAGGGAAATCAGTGCGTAATCGCAACTGTAACCCGAACAAAAGGATCAACCCCTCAAAAACCGGGAGCGAAATTGCTCGTACGTAATGACGGTAGTGGAGCGGGTACACTCGGCGGAGGTTGCGTTGAAGGAGATATCTGGTTCAGTGCAAAAATGCTTCTGCAGGATGGTGGTCCTTCAGCTATTACAGAGTATGAACTAAATGAAGATATAGCAGCAAGAGACGGTTTAGTATGTGGCGGCACTATGTATTTTCTTATGGACCCAGTAAGAGAAACAGACCAAGATAATGCTACAGCTATCACTGAAGAAGTACTCGCAGCTTATGAAGGTGGTGCCCCAGTCGCCCTAGCCGTACTCGTCGGCATTCCAAAGAATTCTGATCAAAAGATCGGTTCAAAAGTGCTTATTAGAGAAAATGGAACCAGAATGGGAAGTCTCGGCAGCGAAACACTAGATGCAGTTGCTCAAGAAAAGGCCGCTCCCCTGCTTGCCTATGGTCGAGACGAATACGTGACTACGGAAGATGGTCACTCAATTTATGTTGAAGCATACACCACCCCTCCTAAATTGATCCTAATGGGTGGAGGACATGTCAATAAGGCAATCGCACCGCTTGCGAAGACCGTGGGTTTTCGTGTGTACGTAGTTGACGATCGACCTGAATTCGCAAACCCTGAAAGATTCCCCGAAGCCGAGGCCACTATAGCGAAAGATTTTGTGGAAGGCCTAGGAGACATACCAGTTAATCCAAACACGTTTATAGTCATCGGTACTCGCGGACACAGGGAAGATGACATGTGCCTAGAGGCTGCAGCGCGAACGAACGCTGGCTATGTAGGGCTACTCGGCAGCAAGCGAAAAGTAATCCTTATCTACGAAGAACTGCTTAAACACGGCATACCAACCGAACGCATACGGAGTCTGAGGGCTCCCATCGGACTCGACATACGCGCACGTACTCCAGAGGAAATAGCTGTAAGCGTGGTAGCAGAGCTGGTACAAGCTCGATTAGGCGGAGAAGGTAAACCGATGAAGCTAGAAGAACGCCGCATCACCAAAATTCTTGATAAACTTGCAAAAGCTAGAGAAAAAGCTGCGACTATAGCCAACGACGCTCAATGGAGCCTGCCGAAAATATAGCTCACCTCGTCTGTACCCTGTGCTGTTTGCATAGAGCTTCATTAGCTGACACCTTTGATATTGAGGTCATAGTAAAGTGCTCACCCGCATGACTGGCATACTTCTCGCGGCTGGGTTATCAACCCGAATGGGATCTCTTAAGGCCCTCCTGAAGTGGCACGGGGTACCACTCATCAACTATCAAATTGAATCACTCCTTAATGCAGGTTTAACTAATGTGATTGTAGTTCTGGGGCACGAAGCACCAACGATTGCGCGCCACATAGACTATGCTCAAACTACCATCGTTTTGAATCCTTCTTACACTGAAGGGAAGTTTACCTCTATACAAATAGGTCTCGAAAATACACCTACAGACTCGCAAGCCGTTGCATTCCTTGGAGTAGATCAGCCACGCCCGTCCGATACCATAAGAACACTTATTACAGAACATTCAGCCAGTGATGCTCTTGTTACCGTCCCATATCAAGGCGGTCACAGAGGTCATCCAATAATTATCCACCGCAGGCTCTTCAATGAGATACTCTCTCTTCCCAAAACAACAGGAAACCTCCGAGACGTTCTAGACGACAACGAAGGAAAAATCCTAAGAGTCCCCTTCTCCAGCGATCATGTTCATCTAGACCTAAACAGACCTGAGGATTACAATACCGCAAGTCTTAAAGCATGAGAATAGGGTCTTCTCTCCAGCTTTTATTCACCTACGGATACGATACCTTTCGCCACTAAATCAGCAAAGTCCTGATCTCTAATGCCTAACACTTCTTCTAGAATCGCTTGCGTATGCTCTCCAAGCCCAGGTTCTGGGCCTGCGATGCCTGCAGGAGTTCTCGACAGCCTAATTGGAGATTCAACCAGAGTTGCGGGACCAAATTCTTTGTGGCTTATCGTCTTGAACATGCCCCTAGCCTCCAGTTGAGGATTGTCACGAGCCTGTGCAATATTATCAACTGAACTGCAAGGGATTTCCAAATCACGAAACCGTGAAATCCAATACTCTGTACTCTGGCTCTGAATTACAGAACTGATAATTGGTTCTAACTCGGCATGGTGCTGTGTTCGCAACCACCCATCAGAAAATCGAGAGTCATTCAATAGTTCTATTCGGTCAATAGCATAGCAAAAAAGATCCCATTGATCATTAGTCCCACCTATAACAGCGACCACAATATGACCATCTGAAGTAGCGAATGCTTGAAAGGGAGTAAATGCCGGATGCCTACTGCCAAGAGGTTCTGGTATTTCACCTGTCGCCATATAGCGCGAGAAGGCATTCTCTGCGAGTGCAACCTGACAATCTAACATACTTAAATCCAACAACTGACCCTTCCCGGAAGAAGTCCGATCATACAAAGCACTAAGAATGCCGACAACCGAAAAAAGGCTAGCACTGAGATCCCCCAAAGAAACTCCAACCCGTGCTGGTGGCCTGCCTGGTTCTCCATTTATGCTCATAACCCCACTCATAGCCTGAATGACTACATCAAGAGCTGGATAGGAGGAATATGGACCAGTTTTGCCGAATCCAGATATAGAAGCATATATTAACCGTGGATTATGTTGAGACATAATGTCATACCCTAGGCCAAGACGATCCATAGTACCCGGGCGGAAATTTTCCACCACAACGTCTACCCCAGTAATCATACTAAGCAAAAGATCCCTTCCCTCAGTGCTACCAATGTCCAGAGCCAAACTTCTCTTACCACGATTTATGCTCATAAAATACGAACTTCTATCTCCTACGAATGGTCCCGTTCCCCGGGTTCTATCACCATAGCCGGGCCTTTCTACCTTGATGACATCAGCCCCCAAGTCAGCGAAAATCATAGTAGCGTAGGGGCCAGATAATACCCAAGTAAAATCAAGCACAGTTATACCCTGTAATGGTCCTGCCATATTGCCTCCCTTATTGCGAGTTTTGCCAGCTTAAGGCGCAAACTCCATTGCTCAAGATATCCTAATCGGGTGTCAACGCGACTCAATGTTCGCGCCTGTACGAAAGGTCTCGGGTAATACTATACCAACCACAAACAGCGACAGTGCCATCGGAGTACAAATACTCAGGCCCCAAAAAAGCGATCCTGTCAGATCTTGAATCAGTCCACACACTATAGGGCCAAAAACTGCTCCTAGCGGAAAGAGTGTACGCATCAAACCAAGTGTTACAGCAACCTCTCGTGGCTTCAAGCCTATATCCATAGCGATTGTTGCTAGCATTGGTGGTACTGCCATAGCACACGCACCCGCGAAAAATAAAAATACCAAAACGATAACTATGGAATCCACTTGCATCAATCCCATATACAATAACGGTAAAGCAAGACCTGATACCCAAATTATAGGCTTCCGTCGCTGTAAGGCTCCGGATATGGGAGCGGCAGTCAACGACCCTACAATATTGCCTAAAGGAAACGCTGCCATTAGGAAGCCTGTTCTCTCGAGGGATATTTCCAAGTTAACCATGGCATAGCTTGGATAAAAGATCATAAATGAACCAAATGCCATAGCTGCACCTATCTGAGAGCCTGCTATCAGCCACACGGTTCTGTTATGCCTCAGAACCAATCCGGGATTATATTCTGACTCATCAGACGCTCTAGCTTGCTGAAAAGGACCTACCCTTCCTACAGCACTCCAAACCATTGTGATGCCAAACAAAATGATCCCTAGCAGTACATATACGTTACCCCAACCGTTCATAGCTACAGCAGCTATCGGAACTGCTGCTGTAGCTATTGCTTGTCCTATAGCCCTTGCACCAAAATCCAAACTATTGGCCATAGCATATAACTGGGGAACAAACCACTCCTGAATAAAGATAACCTGCATTTGAATTCTGCATACGGAAAACACCACGAAAGCAAATCGAGACAACATAAGCATTTCGGTATTAGGAGCTACGGAGTGTGCGGCTATTGCAATACCCATTAATATTGCACAAATGCTAGTTATCAATTTCGGATTGTATTTTGTAAGCCAAATACTGGATGGGAGAGCCATTAATCCGAAACCCAGGAAGCCAGTTGCCCCTAACAACCCAGCTTCCGTCGGGGTGAGCCCAAATTCTTCCTTCCAAATTGGCAAAAGCACACCAATAGAAAAAAAAGCTAGAGTCTGGATCACATCCATACTCCAGAGCAACGGCATCACTACCCAAGCAAAACGAGGCTGGTCATTTTGGAGCAATCCAAGGTATTCCTTTCATGCACTCCCTAGACACCATCAAACAAGTTTCTCGGTACATCCACCATCATTGTTTCAATGGCAGAATCCTGAACTCCCAACTGGCGCAACCTAGGCAGTACTATCCGGTTTATAAAACAAATCCCATCAGGATTTTGCTGCTGTCTAGCTAATTCCTGATCTGGCAATCGCATAAACGTTATAGGAAAATCATGAGACAATGTAATTTTATTTTGGTATCCACGCTCAATCAGTTTCGTAGCAACCAAAGTTCGTTCTTCCCAATCCAGCCCCACCCGGAAACCTCCCCGAAAGCCGCCAGGGTATCTATCCAGTCCAACTACGCATCCTTTTTCTGCCAAGCCAACTAGATAATCAAGATCATCAGTATCATTGCTATGACCAATGTACACTTTGGTTAAATCTACACCTTCATCTTCAAATATCTTGACCTGATCATTCCCGACTCGTTCTATAGCTGCAGTGTGCGTTGAAATCGGCACGCCAGTTCGAATGGCAGCCCTTGAAGCAGCGCGTAATACCAGTTCATTACCGGCAGTGACTCCTTCTTCAGAAGTGGCAACCTTTATAATTCCAGCTTTAATACTTGTACCTTCAATACCAATTTCAATTTCCTTTATGAATGATTCAGCCAACTGATCAACTGCTACCCCGTTGATAATGGCTCGCGGAATGTCCAGCCATAACCCCGTAGCGAGAATTACGTTAACCTTAGAATTTTCAGCAATAGACGCAATAAGCGACATGTCTCTACCCAAGTCCATAGTCGTGACATCAACATAGGAACGAATGCCCTCTGAATATGCTTCATCTAGCGCACGAGTTCCTGCATCTCTGGCTAAGGAACTATCCATTAACTCCGGAAAAACCTGAGGCAATCCTGCAGAGCTGTTCGCGAGATGCTCATGCATGAGCGTAAAGCCCATATCCCCACTATCAATGACGCCCTTAACTGTATTAACTTTGGCCATTAATCCCCCCTTTATACTGAATATGCATTACCATTCACTGTCACAATGTCCCTACAGCAACTAAGAGGTTTGCAGAACCAATTTATCTGCCACGCTACGCGAGTTAATCTAGTGATTGCTAAGAGGCAGTCTAAATTTAGGAGGCATTTTAACTAATCAATATCTTGGTCAAGCAACCAATACTCTAAACTGTCATATAATGCCATCCAAGTAGCTTCGATTATATTTGCCGATGCGCCAACAGTTTGCCAAATTTTACCCCCCTGAGAGGATTCCACGAGCACTCGTACTACCGACGCTGTACCCTCACCCAATGACACTACCCGAACTTTGTAATCAACCAGTCTGACCTTAGTGATATCAGTATATTTAATACTTAATGCTTTCCGTAAAGCACTATCCAAAGCATGTACAGGACCGACCCCATGACCCGCGGTATGAACCACCTCATTGCTCATTTGCAACTTCACCGTAGCTTCAGAACTAACTCCTAACATATCGTCAGCGCCCACTTTTTTCTGTTCAATAAAAGTGAAGTAATCCACGAGCTCAAATTTAGGTTTGTAATCTGGTAATTGCCGCAAAACTAATAGCTCAAATGAAGCTTCTGCAACTTCATATTGAAACCCCTGACTTTCTCTTTCCTTGACAACTGATACCAAATCTCTAACTTGGTCATCGCTTAAAGCGCCCTGAAGTCCCATCTGCTCCAATTTGAAAAGTACATTCCCCCGACCAGCCAAATCAGAAATTAATACCGCATTTGTATTTCCAACCACAGGAGGATCAATATGCTGATAACTACGTTCTACCTTACCCACCGCGGCAGCGTGTAACCCTGCCTTATGAGTGAACGCATTATTACCCACATACGGTTGGTTATCAGCAAGGGGAATATTAACTACCTCACTGACAAACCGTGAAACCTCTGTCAGCCTGACCATTTGCTCCGGCTGCACACACTGGACCCCCATCTTGAGCTGCAAATTTGCGATTATGGATAGTAAATTTGCATTACCACACCGCTCCCCATACCCGTTGATAGTCCCTTGCACTTGAACAGCTCCAGCCTGAATGGCTGCCAAACTACCTGCCACAGCTGTTTCAACATCGTTATGCACATGTATACCTAAAGGTGCTGCCACTTGCTTACCAACTTCTATGACAATTCTTGAGATGTCATGGGGCAGCGTGCCTCCATTGGTATCGCAAAGTGCTAGGCAATCTGCACCGGATTCTGCAGCAGCCTGCAAACATTTGATAGCGTAGTCTGGATTCGCATGAAACCCATCAAAAAAGTGTTCGGCATCGAAAATAACTTCGCGGTCATTCTGTTTCAACCATTGAATAGAATCACGAATCATTTCTAGATTTTCTTCAAGTGAAGTCTCGAGAACTTCAGTAACATGCAAATCCCATGACTTTCCTACAATTGTCACCACAGGAGTTTCGGCTTCAAGCAGACCGCTAAGAACTCGATCCGTCTTGGCAACCCCTCCAGCCCTTCGAGTGCTTCCGAAAGCCACTAGTTTTGCATGTTTTAATTTGACCTCGCGCATTCTCCTAAAGAACTCATCGTCCCGAGGATTAGCACCTGGCCAACCACCCTCGATGTAATGAACGCCTAGCTCATCAATTTTCGCCGCGATACTCAACTTATCCTCAACGGAGAGAGATATGCCCTCTTGCTGAGAGCCATCCCTCAGAGTCGTATCGTACAACAGCAAATTTGCCATCAGTGTCTCCATTTTTCCTATGGATTGCCCATGCCCCTACTCGCAAGATCATGAGCCTATTGAACTGCAAACGTACTATCCAAACATACTCTTGTCAACGTCACGGTGAGCACATGCCCAACTGATACCGCTAAGAAGCTATCTCACAGGCCCGCAAAACTTCTTCATACAATACCGCATCGCTCCCAAAGACCGATACGAACGTTAGAATCGCCTCTATGCTGAAACTAACCACAGTGCCGCCAAATATTGACTGATCCATTGCAGTTATCACCCCTGCAACCCCCAATTTACATCCAATAACCATGGTGACAGATAAGGTTAATGCGGAGATAATCATTCCCAACCCTGCGCCTATAGCTCCATCAATCCAACCGAGCATAACAAACTGCAACGTTTTCCTCACCACTGTCCACAATATTCGTGCCATCACCATCGTGACGGTAAAAGGAATCAAAAAACTCAAAAAGAATGCCAAGTTCTGATCATCTACAAGATTCCTGAAAATTTCTTGAATAAAGTCACTCGTACCTAGCATGTACCCCAAAAGCATGCCGGAAACAGTAAATGCCGTCTTAAGGATTCCTGTTCTCCAACCGACAAACACTGAAGCCAAAATCACCAATAAGGCAATCGCATCAAACCAATTCATATAGGAATCACTCCACGTTATTTCTTGCCCAACTTGGCTATGATCTGGCGATCAAGATAAATCATCACAGAGAGGAAGGTACAGGCCCAAATAGCCCCCCCAATTACATCACTCGGCCAATGCACTCCAAGTAACACTCTAGAAATTCCGATACAGGTCAAAATCAAACCCGTGCTGGCTAAAATCAGTATTCTTACAACACCAGTCACTCTCGGTAACAATCCAAAATACAATATGAACCCAAATAGGAGAGTAAAGTGAACCATATGTCCGCTTGGAAAAGAGTACCCGCTTACTGAATCAACGGCGACATACACAAGGCCCGCATCAGGTCTAGGCCTAGCTATCAGGGATTTCAGCATCTTAGCTGCAAGATTTGGCACCACTAAAGTTACTGCCAACCCTGCTTTACTCCACTCTTTCCCAAGGAGAAATATGCAAGCCACCAAAACGATTTCTATAAGACCCCACGTCGTGGTCCCAAACCTATGCAATATCTGAGCAATATCTTCAAACGAACTAAGTAGATTTTCTTGAATCCACTGCGTGATAGCCAAATCAAATCTTGAGTAATCCTGAATTAAGGCGACAATACTCACGAATAAAGCCAAGAAACCCCAGGACACGATGGGTTTTATATTCCCCATTTCCATCCCCTTCCATTTATTCAGCGGTAGCCGACAGGTACCAAATTTATAGTCAAACTGCCAGTACCATTGTACCCCATATTTACACGCTGCTTGTAGGTTAACAGTCAACTCAATATAATCGAGGGCGTACTAAGTTTTGGCTGGTGAATAAAATGGAGCTAAGGGGTCCACATCTAAACATAGCTATAGATGGACCCGCAGGCGTGGGCAAAACGAGTATTGGGCTCACTCTTGCTACAGACCTCGGGGCCTGTTTCATTGACACTGGAATCATGTACCGGGCCATCGCATATCTAGTGCTGCGTCACGATGTGCCTATCCAAGACGAATACAAGATTTCACAACTAGCTGCGACAACTACTTTCACATTAGCATCAGATGAACAGGGCATTGAAAGTACTTTATTAGTCAATCAGACCCCCATCACTGAATTATTGCACACTGATGAAGTTAACAGTATCGTTTCTAAGGTGGCAATGATCCAGGACGTTAGAACTCCTCTAGTTGCATGGCAACGTTCCATCGCCAAGGAACGGCTGACGGTAATGGTCGGCAGAGACATCACTACTGTTGTCTTACCCGAAGCACAGATCAAGATTTACCTAGATGCCTCACTTACGGAAAGGAACCGTCGTAGATCTCTTCAAAATGGCACACCGAATAGTGATCCGTCTGCTGTGCAGAGAAGAGACGAACTGGATTCGACTAGAACTGCTTCCCCTCTGTATATTGGAGAGAATGTCATGCACGTTGATACCACCAATCTAACGTTCGATCAAGTGTATAAGATAATATTGACCGCAGTGAATAACGCGAATTTATGATCTCAGGCAGGATGACATGAGCCTAACTTATAATATTTCCAACACTGCCTTCAAATTTGTCTTATATTTATTCGGTAACCTAAAAATAAGTGGAAAGGATCATACGCCAGATTCGGGAGCTTTTATAATTGCTTCTAACCACCTCAGCATCATCGATCCTGCAATTGTATCTCTAGCTATACCCAGGAAAGTGCATTGGCTTGCAAAAGATTCTCTTTTTCTGAATGCTTTTGTTGGCAAATTCCTCACAGCATATGGCGCTCACTCCATATCCCGTGGATCTCCGGACAGCAGTGCAATTCAATGGAGTGTGGAAATGCTAAACCAGGACGAAATAATAGGAGTGTTCCCTGAAGGAACCAGGCATCATAATGGAATGCATAAAGGATTAAATGGATGTGCACTACTTGCCTTGCAAACCGGTGTGCCAGTTGTACCCGTCGGCATAACCGGGACACAACATCTGGACAAACTATGGCGTCTAGTGTTCCCAACAGGTAAAATCCATGTTGCAATCGGAGAACCATTTATGGCAGGAGTCATGAACCCAAAACCGACTAAAGCTGAATTAGAAACTACAACAGCGACCATCATGAACAAAGTCGCAGCCATGCTTCCCGAGAATTATCGAGGCATATACCAATGAAAACTAGGTGACCCTCAGTGTGTGGAATTATCGGTTACACAGGAACTCAACCTGTCATTGACATACTCGCCAAAGGTCTCGCACGCCTAGAATACAGAGGCTATGATAGCGCTGGTATAGCAGTAATCGGGGACGATGATTGCATTAAGACCACCAAAACTGCCGGCAAGATTGCTCTACTTCAAGAACGTTTAGACACAGAAGGCAATCTGGCTGGTACTACTGGTATTGGACACACCCGTTGGGCTACCCATGGCAAACCAATAGAAGAAAATGCTCATCCCATGCTTGACTGCAACTCCCAAATTGCTGTGGTCCACAACGGCATCGTAGAAAATTTCCTAACACTTAAGCAACAACTCGTAGAAGAGGGGCACACTTTCCGATCCGAAACGGACACTGAAGTGATCGCACATCTCCTTGAAAACTGCGTTGCTAAGGGATTGTCTTTAGTAGATGCGGTTGCAGATACCTCCACAAAATTGCGAGGAGCCAATGCTATAGTAGTCGCCGCTGCCAAAGATCCGAGTGTTCTTGTAGGAGTGAGAATTGGTAATGCTGGAGGGCTGACCGTAGGTCACTCAGAGACTGGATCTTTTGTTGCGAGTGATCTCCCTGCAATCTTGCCCCATACAAATACCGTCACCTTTCTAGAAGATAAAGAACTGGTGGTACTCACTCCACAAACAATCTCCTATAGGGATTTGAACGGACGCTCAATCCACAAATCATCCACCGTAATCGAATTTGAACCAGACGCTATCTATAAAGACGGCAACGAACACTTTATGATAAAAGAAACTCTGGAGCAGCCATCTACATTCTCAAGCGCACTACGGGGACGAGTTTCATTTGATACCCATCAAATCAACCTAGAAGATTTGCCGCTAACGCAATCTGACATTCACAATCTCCAGCGTGTCATTCTTATTGGCATGGGCACGAGCTACAACGCGTGTTCGGTCGCAAAGCATTGGTTCGAACGAATTGCTCGGATCCCCACCGAAGTAGATAATTCATCAGAATTCAGATATCGAAGTCCTGTGCTTGACAGTAAAACCCTCGTTATAGCAGTAGGGCAGTCAGGAGAAACCGCCGATACTCTAGCAGGAATGGAGCATGCAAGAAATTCTGGCGCTCGGCTATTAACAATATGCAACATCCCTGGGAGTCAGGCAGCAAGAATGGCTGAGGGAGCTTTATACATAAACGCTGGACTTGAAATTGGTGTCGCCTCGACAAAAACGTTCACCGCTACCTTGACCACTCTGTACTTGTTATCACTCCACATTGCTACCCAAAGAGAAGCCATAACCGTTGAGGAAACTCAATCCAAGATTCAAGATTTATCAGCAATCCCTGCTAAAATGGGCTCTATATTAGCCTCTCAAGAACAATACTCGACGCTTGCCAAGCAATACTCTCCGTACGACCACTTTTTCTATCTGGGACGCGGGATACACTATCCAATTGCCCTAGAGGGAGCACTCAAGCTCAAAGAGGTGAGTTACATTCATGCTGAAGGATATCCTGCAGGGGAAATGAAACACGGACCCATCGCATTAATCGACCAAAAATTAGTCGTAGTGGCAATAGCACTCCAGAACGAGTTGTATGACAAAATGCTCGGAAACATTGCTGAAGTCAAAGCACGTGATGGGATTGTTATAGCTCTGGGGACGGAAGTCGACGTAGAACTTAACAAGCTAGCAGATCATTTCATCTCAATACCTGATGTTCCACCAGACCTTAGCCCGCTCTTGAGTGTAATCCCCCTGCAACTTTTCTCTTACCATATGGCACTCAGTCGCGGGTGTGATGTTGATCAACCACGAAATCTCGCAAAAACGGTGACTGTGGAGTAATTCAGTACACCAGGATCAACGAATGATGACCACTTCTTCACAAGATAAAAAGGGTAATTTTCTTGAAGTCTTCACGGTCCTTAGACATGACCGCTACAGACGGTATTGGTCTGGGCTCCTGGCCACAGTGTTCGGGTTCCAGATAATGATGATTGCTCAAAGTTGGCTCATCTACGACCTAACTGATTCCAAATTGTGGCTAGGCTATGCAGGTCTAGCAGCCGGAATACCTGCTATAGTCCTTAACCTCTTCGGTGGCGTAGTTGCCGACAAAGTGAACCAAAGGAAACTAATCATATCAACCCAATCTACTAGTGCCCTGATGCTGCTCACCCTTGGGTCACTGGTTCTCCTTGAAATAGTAGAACCATGGCATGTATTAGTGATTGCTTTTTGTATTGGCTCTGTACAAGCTTTTGATAGTCCTAGTCGACAAGCCATTTTCCCGCAGCTCATAGATATGACTGACATGATGAAGGCAGTAGCACTCAACTCAATGGTATGGCAAAGCACACGCATCGTCGGCCCCGCGATTGGGGGCATCATAATCGCGACTAAGTATGGAACTGCCCCCGGCTTTTTTGTTGGATCATTAGGCTTCATTACTATGTCTTTAGCTATGGCATCTATAAAAGGCCTGGATTCAAAGAGACCTTCAACAGGAAAAGGCATGTTCCAAGATATGTTAGAAGGCATTCAGTTCATACGGAACCAACCTGTGTTTCTGGCTCTTATGGGCCTAACCTTTTTTAATAGCATTTTTGGGATGTCTTATATAACTCTCTTACCTGTATTCGCAAAGGACATTCTAGAGATCGGATCAAGTGGACTTGGTTACTTGCATGCTATCTCTGGTGTTGGAGGAATCGCTGGAACATTAATAACTGCTAGGCTTAGCAAATCAATAGGAAGAGGCACTATACTGAGCACAGGAGCAATATCTTTCGGTATATGTTTATCGTTATTCGCTATCAGCAGCTCTTCATTAAGCAGTCTTCCCTTAGCCATTGTCTTTATATTCCTAGCTAGCATATCGAGCTCACTCTACATGATCACGATAATGTCGACCCTTCAAACATTGGTTCCAAACGAACTGCGCGGTAGGGTAATGGGTATATACGGTATGACATTCAACCTGATACCAATAGGTGCTATGCAAGCAGGATTCATAGCAGAACAATGGAGCGCTGCAACTGCTGTAATCGTAGGTGGTATAGCAGTAATGATATTCGCAGTAATTGTACAGATCTTCAGCAAAGAAGTCCGTAACCTAGGAATTGCATAGCAGCGTGCTACCCAGCTAAGACTACGTTGTCGATCAACCTAGTAGTTCCAAAACGCACTGCTGTCGACACTACCGCCGGACCCTCCACCTGAGCGAGCTCTAATAATGTCCGATCATCCGCAAAGCTGATATATTCCAAATCGGCTAACTTCTCAATCTCAATGCGAGATTGGAACACTTTTGTCAGCGTTGCCACATCCCTGACTCCAGATTGAAACTTCTGCTGTACGGCACGAAGTCCCTCATAAATACACACAGCCGACTTGCGTTCCTCTGGGCTCAAATACACATTGCGACTACTGATAGCCAATCCATCTTCTTCCCGAACCGTAGGAACACTAACAACGTGAGTGGGCACGTCCAAGTCTTCAACCATCCTCTTTATTACCCGCACCTGCTGGGCATCCTTTTCTCCGAAGTACGCGTAATCTGGCAAAACTTGGTTGAATAATTTTAGAACCACTGTGGCGACCCCCTTGAAATGGCCAGGCCTATATTCCCCCTCAAGAACCTCAGTGAGCCGCCCTACCTCTACCCAGCTATCAAACCCCTCAGGATACATAACATTGGAATCGGGCATAAAGACAAGGTCCACGTTTGCCGCTTCCAGCATTTGCAAATCCCTCTTTTCATCCCGAGGGTATTTCTCAAAATCCTCTCCAGGACCAAATTGGGTGGGGTTAACAAAAATTGTAGCAACCACTGCGTTGCATTCCTGAAATGCCCTGGTTACTAACGACATATGCCCATCATGAAGATATCCCATAGTAGGAACCAGTCCTACGGGGCTGGTGAGCGTTTGTCGTGCCTTATGTAGTTCAGTTATTGACTTGACGACTAACAATTAAACCTCACAGAGCCAGAACCATCTAGGAATGTTCCGTTCTGACACCATACAGAGCGTCAAGCAATTCTTCATCCATACTAAAACTGTGTTCGGTGGAGGGGAATACCCCCTCTGAGACATCACTTGCATATTGCTTCAGAGCTGCGAGCATTGTCTCGGATAAGGTTGCGTATTTCTTGGCGTGCTTCGGCGAAAACCCCTCAAAGAATCCCAATAAGTCGTGAATAACCTGAACCTGCCCATCGCAATCTGGTCCAGCACCAATCCCAATAGTAGGCACATGTACCTTTTCTGTGATCAGCTTCGCAAGGGGGGCGGGAACACACTCCAAAACGATCGAAAAAGCACCTGCCCTTTCAAGCTCTATGGCATCCTGCAATAATTCAGCAGCTTTTTGAGGGCTCTTGCCTTGGACACGATAACCGCCCAATGTGTTGATTGACTGAGGAGTGAGGCCAATATGCCCCATTACAGGAATCCCACTTTGAACCACTTTGCTAACAGTAGAAGCTACAATAGCTCCACCCTCAAGCTTCACAGCCTGAGCTCCGCCTTCCTGCAGAAACCGACCAGCGTTTTGATGGGCCAGCTCAGCGCTTACCTGATATGACATAAACGGCATATCTGCTACAACCAAAGCATTCTGCGTCCCTCGAACTACGGGTTTAGTGTGATGCAACATTTCATCCATGGTGACAGGCACCGTTGATTCATAACCAAGTACGGTGTTTGCTAAGCTGTCGCCAACTAGAATGATATCAATACCAGCGGCATCAGCAATGCGGGCCATAGCATAGTCATAGGCAGTAATCATGGATATTTTCTTATCAGAATGAGCCTGTCTTTGTAACTCAGGTATGGTAGTTCGCATTATCGACTCTCCTTCAAACAGTGCTTTCTCCAAAAAGCGGCCACACGTAAATGGTTAGTGGCTAACTGGTACTCCTATGACACTGGGTCTACTGACATTCACAATCTTGTTCGTTGCATCAACTTGTACGAGCCGTGGGGAGTGTGTGTTGATCTCTTCTTCCAGCAGACTCACGTACGCCAGAATTATCACGATATCCCCTTCGTATACAAGATGAGCAGCAGCTCCATTGATACACACCTCACCACTACCCCTTACTCCCGGGATAACATACGTCTCTAGTCTAGCTCCATTTGTCACATCCAAGACCTGAACTTTCTCATATAACATCATGCCCGCTGCTTCCATCAGGTCCAGATCCAGTGTAATACTACCTTCATATTCCAGATCAGCTCCGGTCACCGTCGCTCGATGTACCTTGCCATTGAGAAATGTCCTCATTTTTTTTCTCCTTAGCCCATATCAAGTATGCCTGAAATTAACTTTCGTTACGCCTCAATAGAATGGCCAACCCTCTTTAGATAAGAACTTAGCAAATCATCAATCTGCTGATTAGACGATTCACCGAGCTTACTGCTGTCATTGCAACGAATTGCATGCTTGCCCATCACGGCATAAAACTCTAAGACATCCTTATTAATATCTTTCAAGCTCTCAAGGTGCCCTTCGATAGTATTAATATCTCCCCTAACGATAGGACCAGTGAGCGCTTCATTTACACCATACGATTCAACGTTATCTAGTGTTGTTCTCATAAGTGGCATTAGCGCTGCAAGGGCAATCTCACTCGAAACATCTAAGCTCTCCCAAAGCTTTAGGGAATGCTGAAGAGCTGTAACCATATATCCACACGTCATCACCGCGGCTGCATGATATATAGCACGTACATCATCGTGAATTGCTAACTTGATACCTCCAAAAGAGCTTATGACCTCTCCGAGCCAACGAACAAGTTCAGCATTACCTGTCACCGCAAACCCCACTCCGCGTAATTGATCTCCAGAAGAAATAGCAGTAGGAAAGGTTTGTAAGGGGTGAAAACTCGCTACTCTGGTCCCTTGCGCAGCCGCCGTATCGAGGCAGCTAAGAGTCCGGGACCCAGCACAATGCACAACGCCCTGCGCTTTTTGCCAAGATAATGCCGTTACAGTCGATTCAATCGCGTCATCAGGTACGGTTACAAAAACCACATCACACGCATTCACTACTTCCTGATTTGACGAATATGCAGTAGCACCTGCTAGCCTTAGGGCAAGATTCCTTGCAGAAACATTATCCCGGCTAGATATCGCCTCTACGTTGTAACCCTGATCACTAAGGGCAGTTGCCAAGTTGCCTGCTATCCTCCCGCAGCCAATAAATCCAATTTTGGATTGTCGATCTAGAATGATCATTTTGCCAGTTCCTTCACAGAAGCAATTCCTTTCACCTCTGTAGCGAATTTAACTGCGTTGACTATTGCCTCTGCTGTGACATGTACAGATGCCGTCAGTAGTTTTTGAAATTCAAAGGCTGAGGATCCCATTCCAGTGCCCACAGCGAAAACCACATCACCATCTGCCATCGTATGGGTAGGTCTGATTGCTAAAGCAAATCCATCATGAGCTATAGACGCTATCTTATTTGCCTGTTCCTTAGAAACAGGAGCATTAGTAGCAACAACAGCAAGCGTAGTATTGAATCCTTGCTCCTCACTCGCAGTGCCTTGTTCTTCCAAAGACAACGCAATTTTTACGCTATCCTCAAACACATCACCATTTTCTGAACGCGGTCCAGCCACAACGGCTCCAGTGGTAGGATCATGAATTGACCCCACTGCATTGACTGCAACTATAGCCCCAACAAGTATTCCGTTACCCAAGTCTAGGCTGGACATTCCTATGCCTGATTTAACTGCCCGCTGCATCCCCAACATTTTCCCAACCGTAGCTCCTGTTCCCGCACCAACACTACCTTGTGCTTGTTGTTCGCTGGATGCATTCACACAAGCTTGATATCCTTCTTGAATTCCTGGGCGAATTCCACAGGTTGCTACGCCTAAGTCGAACAGAATAGCCGCAGGTACAATTGGAACGATGTTCTTGCCGGCAGAGAATCCTACTTTTTTTTCTTCAAGGTATTTCATCACCCCGCCAGCCGCGTCTAGCCCAAAAGCGCTCCCACCGCCCAAAAGCAATCCATGCACTTCTTGAACCAGATTTCCAGGTCTCAACAAATCAGTTTCTCTGGTACCAGGTGCAGAACCGCGAACATCAACCCCCGCAACCGCTCCATTCCCGCACAATACTACCGTGCAACCAGTACCAGATTCGATGTCTGTGTAATGGCCGACAGAAATTCCAGGAACATCTGTAATGGATTTAATCATAGTTGCATCACACAAGAAAACCGCCGTGCTTATATATATAAGCCGTGCGGTTATTTTCTAGACTTTTTTTGTTTGCCGTCGCGGTCATTTACGATCCCCGCGGCCGAATTGACACGTATCGACCTGTTAGTTTGCCTCCATACGAGTAGACAACGGGGGCATATTAACAGACCAATTCACCTAAAGCAACCCCCTCTTACCTAAGCTCGAGAAAGTCATTCAAGCAATCCAACACATTTCCGAGCAGATACTAAAAATCCTGTATGACCAACCATACGGTGCATAGGCCGCGCACTATTGGCAGCAATGTGCCATGGCCGTAGCAATATTTCAACACTTTCAACCATTTCGAAGGAACTCTCCGTCTGCAGTGTAAAGGCAAGATTATGCACCTGAAGGATAGTTGGCAAAAAGCATACCATGATGCCGCCAGGAACCAATTTTCTGCCGGCACTTCCTATAACTTTCCAAGGTTCAGGCAAATCTAGTATCACTCGATCGACGCTATCCTCAAGTATACCTTCGTATATATCCTCTTCTCGAAGGCAAAAGTTTGCGACAGATTGATCCATAGCATCTATATTTTCCTTGCTCTGGAGAATTGCCTCTTCGCGAATTTCATAGCTACTCAAATGGCCACTCGGTCCTATCGCTCGCAACAACGCCATGGTAAGCCCCGCAGACCCCATACCTGCTTCAACTACCGTTGCTCCTGGGAAAATATCCCCATACATAAGTATTGCACCTATGTCCTTGGGATAAATCACCTGACTAGATCGGGGCAAATTGGTCACGTAATCGGCGAGTGTCGGAACTGTGGCGTAGTAAACCTGCCCCTTGTTAGTTCTGACACGTATACCTTTAGCTTGACCTATGATAGAGGAATGGTCCACGATTCCCCCATGAGAATGGAAGGAATCTCCAGACTTGAGGTTGAACAGGTACCGACGATCTTTTCTGTCAACCAACAAGACAAGATCACCTTCTGCGAACAAATCCAAATCACCCCTCCTTGACCCTTTCTACCAGCACGAGCCAACCACTGCATAGCCAAAACGACATGAAGGTCGCATGTGTGACTTGGCAATCACAAGAAACCGAGGGATACCGATTACTCATTCAATCCCTGCGACTTTTTTCACTTCCGCTAAAATCTCCTTTGCCTCAGGCAATTCACCATCATAAATCTTGTGAAATCTAATAATGCCTTGCTTGTCTACAATTACAATCGCTCTTTTGCTTACGCCACGTTCTTCGTTATACACCCCATAAGAATCTGACATTTCACCCTTGGGATGGAAATCTGCGAGAACTGGGTAGGGTAATCCTCCCAATGAGGCGGCATATGCTTTTTGAACTGCAGCGCTATCAACACTCACACCCAGAACCTGGGTGTCAATCGCCTCAAACTGCCTGTTTTGCAGCCTGAAGTCAGAACACTGGTGAGTTCAACCGCCGGTGAAAGACATTACATGCCATGATATGACCACATTCTTCTCACCCCGAAATTGGCTTAGGGTCACTGACTCTCCAGTACTAGAACGCAATTTAAAATCCGGTGCTTCTTGTCCTAGACTAACCATCTCTGCCCCTCCTCGTGTGTTATAACAGGCATTTGGGCCTGTAACTACAGATTCGCGTTACGAACGACTCCCATTTTGTCATGTCCTACAGTATATCCCTATTATCAAATTTAACAAAAGCTTTAGTAATAGAACTGTGTTAGAATCGTCACGTCTTACCCTCTAACAGAGGTTGTTTCGCACCTAAGCGATGTTGAAAATACCAGCTATACTCCCAAGAATTCTTAACTTACCGACAGTGAGAGACAATGCTATCCAATCCCAAGTCATCTGCCATATGTTGGTTAGCTGAAATAGACTCTAGCATGAGACCTTTAGTTGGAGGGAAGGGTGCGAATCTTGGGCAATTGCTTAAAGCCGGATTCTTAGTGCCGAACGGGTTTGTTGTAACAACAACGACCTTCAGGCAAGTCATGGAATTCAACAATATGAGTTCATTCCTCAATGGAATGCACCAAAAACTTGATCCGGTCAACCACACAAGCTTCGAAAGGGAAGCACAGGCAACGCGAGATCTTATATCAGGTGCACAAATTCCCAACGATTTGCTATCGCTATTGCAAGCTGCATTTGATTCTCTTGGTTCACCTTTAGTTGCTGTCCGCTCTTCAGCAACTATGGAGGACTCTGCCACTGCATCTTTTGCAGGGCAACAGGACACGTATCTCAATATCCAAAATCACGAAGAATTCATTAGAGCTCTACTGAATTGCTGGGCGTCTCTTTACGAACCAAGATCGATTGCATATAGATTTGAAAAAGGATTGCAAGAATTATCTATTGAGATGGGAGTTGTGGTCCAAACAATGATAAACCCAGATATTTCTGGGGTTGTGTTCACACTAGACCCGATAACTGGGAACACTGAAACCCTAACGGTCGAAGCTATTTACGGCTTGGGAGAACCACTAGTTTCGGGAGAAATCACTCCTGACTTGTACATAATAGAAAAGGCATCCGGCAAGATTTTTCAGCAGATCGTATCGGAACAGATTTGGATGCTCAAGGCTAATGATACTGGGAATGTCGCGGAAGGAAAGAGTGTCCAATTACCCGTCACCCCATCTGACCAGGGATTACCTAAACTAAATCAGGCGCAAATTAGTGAACTAACGCAAACAGCAATATCCATCCATAATTACTACGGAAGACCTCAAGACATTGAATGGGCAATATGTGACAATGTGTTGTACATTCTCCAAACTCGCCCTATTACTACAATGCCATAAACGAATTTACAAAGGATTTTCCCGGACATGCGATACCCAACTAGAGAACAAATTCTCCGAAATTTCGAATCAACTGAGCGTAACTTGTCCCCCTTTGCAATGACCAGTTCTCTCAGTAAGGGAAGACAAACCCTAGAAATAAACAACTCCTCTTTTGTAACTCCATACCAACTAGATCGCCAAAGAATTTTGTATACCAATGCTTTCCGGCGTATGAAACATAAGACTCAGGTATTCCTAGCTCCACAAGGAGATCATTTCACAACTCGCTTGGCCCACACTTTAGAAGTTTGTCAAACAGCCCGCACTATAGCATCAGGGCTTAATTTGAATGTGGACCTAACTGAAGCGATCGCCCTTGGGCATGACCTTGGGCATACTCCCTTTGGACATCTTGGCGAAGAAGAATTAAATCGAATGTCCTCCCAAGGATTTAGCCATAACCTACAAAGCTTGAGAATACTGGATAAATTAGAAAATGAAGGCTTGGGATTGAATTTGTCATCCGAGGTCCGCCACGGAATCGTAAGCCACTCTAAGCCTAGAGGAAATTTCCTAACCCAACCTGATATT
>MDTE01072383.1_pt1 | contig 31746 bp, 33 predicted proteins | sample 811231 | NCBI WGS metagenome assembly MDTE01 (sample SAMN05326651, study PRJNA326480) | marine metagenome | isolation source: seawater | place: Indian Ocean: Red Sea | collected 2010 | reverse complement strand
TGAAGGATGAGTACGCGAACAAACTCTACTAGAGCGCGCGGCGTCTAACCCTCGAGGCCTGCGTTGAAACTGTAGCCGAGCTTTTCGATCTCGGCCATCACCTCGTCGCCGAACTTTTCGCGCAGCTCCGCGCCGACGCTCGGCGCGTATTCCACGTCGCGCAGCGGGCCCTGTAGGGTGACGTGGAGCAGGCCGCGCTCTTCGGAGATGTTTTCGAACCGGCGCATAACGCCTGGCGGCACCGAGATCGTGTCGTAGAGTCCCAGCTCCATCGCATGTTCTCCGGCATCCCCCCACTCGATCCGGAAGCGGCCCTGCAGGCAGGTGAAGGTCTCGGTGGTGTGGGCGTGGGAGTGGAGCCCCGGGCCATTCCCCGCTTCACACTCGGCGATCACGACCGCGAACCCCTCGGGACCCGGGATCATCCCGTTGCCCCAGGGCGTGTCGACACTGGTTGAGGCGATGACGGTGCGGGTCGCGCGCGCCGTCATCATCTCGCGGGCCTCGGTCGGGATCTTCCCGGCGGTCCGGTCCTTGTTCGCGGGCAGATCGTTGAAGCGCGCGATGTAGCGCTCCATCTCCTCGGGGCTCGGGGTCTTGGTGCGCATGGGGCTTAGTCCTGTAGAATGCGGTTCGTGACGATTGACGCATGTCGTGGCGGTCCAAATCAACCGGAAGAAACAACATGAACAGCGAAGCGGCGGAATTCTATGCGGACGGGCTGCGACTCGCCGGCACTTTCACGCGGGCCGAGGTCGATGGGCCCGCGCCCGCGATCATCTGTGTGCATGGCTATACGGGGCGCAAGGAGACCTACATGCCGCCCTTCGTGCGCGACCTGACCGGCGCCGGTTTCCACACGCTGGATTTCTATCATCGCGGCTTCGGCGACAGTGCCGGGATCGCCAACCGGATCGATCCCGAGGAACAGGTGCGCGACATCCTGGCGGCGCGGATCTGGCTCGCCGAGCGTCCGGAGGTGGACGCTGGCCGGATCGCACTGATGGGGCTTAGCCATGGCGGCGGCGCGTCGATCAAGGCGGCCGCGGTTGATCCCGGGATCGCGGTCATCGCGACGGTGGGCGCGCCCGGCAACGGCGAACGCTGGCAGCGCTCCAAGCGGACTACGGCCGGTTGGGACGAGCTCTTGGAGACCCTCGCCGAGGACCGGATCGCCCGGGCGTTGACAGGTGAGTCCAAACGCCTGCCCTATCAGCAGCTCTCGCCGCCGGGCCCCGCCGAACGCGATGCCTTCAAGACCATGTACAAGACCGAAGACGCCTATCCGGACGGCTATCCGCTGGAGAATGTCGAGCTTGCCTGCGGCTTCGCGGCCGAGGACTGGGTGGAGCGGATTGCGCCGCGTCCGATCCTGATCGTGCATGGTGAGAAGGACACGATGGTCCGCCTGGAGGAGGGCGAGGGGCTGTTCGCTAACGCCGGCGACCCGAAGGAGATGATGATCATCCCCGACATCAATCATGCGGAGGTTTACGAGCCCCGCAACCCTGAGGTTTATGGGCGGGTGATCGCGAAACTGTGCGAGTTCTATCGTGCGAATCTGGGCTAGCGTCAGTGCCGTTATCGGGCTGCTACTAGCCGGGGCTCCGGCGACGGCGGACGAAATCCCCGTCGATGTGGAGCTGGTGCTCGCCGTCGACGTGTCCGCCTCGATCGACGGCGGCGAGGTCAACCTTCAGCGGATCGGCTATGTTCAGGCCCTGACCGACCCGCGGGTGATCAACGCCATGCTATCGGGCCCGCTAGGTCGGGTGGCGGTGACATATGTGGAATGGTCGGAGACTCAAAAGATGACCGTCGGCTGGACCGTGATCGCCACTGCACGCGACGCTGTTGCCTTCGCGGCGGCGGTGGACGCGAGCCCGCTGCCCTTGGGCGGGATCACCTCTATCACCGGCGCGCTCGACTTCACATCCGCCCTTTTTGACGCCAACGGCATCGAGGGAACGCGGCAGGTCATCGATGTTTCAGCCGACGGGCGGGATTCGCGCGGCATCGAGGAGGAGGTAGCGGCAGCCCGCGACCGGGCGCTGGCGAAGGGCATCATCATCAATGGGCTGGTGATAAACCCGAAGCAGGAGCAGAACGAGATCGAGGGGGTGAAATACGACCTCGACGGCTACTTCCGCGAGGTGGTGATCGGCGGGCCCGGGGCCTTCACCGTGGTGACGGCATCGGCGACCGATTTTCCGCGCGCCTTGGTTAACAAGCTGGTGCTCGAGATCGCTGCGCGCGACGGGTTTCAGCCGGGCGATCATATGTGATAGGAAGCGAGATCTCGCGAACCTGCGTGGCCGTCAGACAACAAACGAAGCATTCTTTCGAGTGAGGGGATACCCGTGAACAGCGACATCCGAGATTGCATTGCGCCCGACCGTAACCCGCGCAAGCCGAATATCACTCTGCCCAAGGGCTCGATCGACACCCATGTGCATGTGTTTGAGGACAAATATCCGCTGTCACCGGGCCGCGGCTACAACCCACCGGAATCGAATCTAGACGATCTCAAGCACCTGCATGCGACGCTCGGTATTGACCGGGTTGTGTTCACCCAGCCCTCGGTATATGGCACCGACAACTCCGCCATCCTCGATGGCATGAACGCGCTTAACGCCGAGACCCCGAACCGGGCTCGCGGCGTGTGCGCCATGACCATGGACTTCACCGACGCGCAGCTTCAGGATCTCGACTATCAAGGTATCGTTGGCGTGCGTCTGAACATCGACAACAAGGGCGGCATGCCGCTCGAGCTCGACCAGATCGCCGAGTTGGAGGCACGCATCAAGCCGTTCAACTGGCACATCGAGTGGCTGTTTCCCGGCAAGGACATCGTTGCCTTGATGCCCGTATTTGAGAAGATGACCACGCCCATGTCGATCGGTCACTTCGCCTATCAGCCCGCCGCTGCGGGCGTCGAAGCCGAGGGTTTCCAGGCGCTGCTGAAGCTGGTGCGCGACGGCAATACCTGGATAAAGATTTCGGGCGCTAACCGGGTTAGCGCTACCGACCTGCCGCCCTATGACGACTGTCAGCCAATGGCGCGCGCGCTGATCGAGGCGAACGAGGAGCGCGTGATCTGGGGTACGGACTGGCCGCATCCGAATAAGTATGAGGTCAACCCGAACGATGCTGATCCGGTCGAGGCCTTCGGCCTGTGGGTGCCCGACGAGGGCATCCGCCAGAAGATCATGGTGACCAACTCGGAAGCGTTCTATCGGTTCTAGGTGCCATAGGAGTGCTTTGCTCCCCGCCGCTCTTCTCCTAGGCTATTTGTTCGCGTCTCTGGCGCATATGAGAAGGTCGGGGGTGGCGCCGCTGACTGACGCGCTGGCGAGTGCCGGGTAGTGCTCGATGGATCCGCCGATGACGCCAGCGCGGGGATGGGCCGCACTTAACGCGGCGGGAGGAAAGGCATGACGAAGCGAACTGAAGACATCACGGTGCCGCTGCGCGGCGGCGAGACCATGAACGCTCATGTGGCTTACCCAGACCGGAAACCGGCGGGCGCGATCATCGCCATTATGGAGATCTGGGGCGTCAATAACACCATGCGAGCCCACGCTCAGGAGTTCGCCGAGGCTGGCTGGATCACGCTGGTCCCCGACCTTTTCTGGCGGCTGGAGCCGGGGGTCGAGCTGTCGGACAGCAACCCCGATCACTGGACCAAGGCGATCGACCTCTATTACGACTTTGACTACGACTTGGGCGTCCGGGACATGGAGGACACGGCGGTCTTCCTGCGGGGATTCCGGGATGGCAACGGCAAGGTCGGTACCGTCGGCTACTGCCTCGGCGGCAAGATGGGTTACCTCATGAGCTGCCGCTCGGACATAGACTGCGCCGTCGCCTACTACGGTACCTATATCGAGCACTCGATCAAGGAGGCGCCGAACCTGTCGAAACCCTTCATGCTGCATCAGGCGTTGGCCGATAAATGGGTCCAGCCCGAGGTCTGCGCCATGATCGAGCGGCGGCTGTCGCCGAACCCGCTGGTCGAGATTCACAAGTATCCGGGCGCGGATCACGCCTTCGCGCGCCACAACGGCACGACCTACAGCGCGCCCGAGGCGGAACGCGCCCTGGCCCTGTCGATCGATTTTTTCAAGAAACATCTAGATTGAGGACACGGACATGGTCGACGTCGCACTGCAGGAGACGATTGCCCACAGATTTCCTCGGCTGATGGCCGCCGGGGTCGATTACAACGACGCTCAGACCGTGCTCAGTACCATCACCCGGATGGAGGAGTGGATGCCGGTCTGGGAAGGACTGGCCGAGGGCCATGAGGCGTTGGGCGATGTTGCGCTGGCCGAAGAGCGTACGCTGACCGCGGGCGAGGCGTTCGTGCGAGCGGCGCTCTACTTCCATATTGGCCAGTCGGTCTCGTTCGGGAACGCCGAGGAGAAAGCGCGAGTGCAGCGCCGCCAGCGCGCGGCCTACGCAAAGGCTGCGCCGCATCTGATTCCGCCGGCCAAAGTGATAGACATACCCTTCGACGCCGACAGCTTCCCGGCCAACCTGCGGGTGCCCGATACGGACGGGCCTGCGCCATGCGTGCTGATCACCTGTGGTGGAGATTCTACCAAGGAGGAGTTTCACACGCTGGAGAACGAGTTCCTGCGTCGCGGGATCGCCACATGCGCCTATGACGGGCCGGGGCAAAGCCTGACCCAGCTCAAGTGGCGTATCCGCCCGGACTGGGAGGTGCCGGTCGGCGCCGTTCTGGACGCTCTCGAAACGCGCCCGGAGATTGACCGTGGCCGCATGGGTATCTGGGGCCGCAGCTTTGGCGGCTATGCCGCGCCGCGCGCGGCGGCCGATCCGCGTATCAAGGCCTGCGTCTCGATCGGCGGCTTCCACAGCATGGCTGGCTTCTGGAACGACATGCCCTTTGCGGTGCAGGACACGCTGCGTTTCGCCTTCGGCGACGACACGGTCGAGGAGGCGGCAGAGACTGCGAAGCTCTACACCCTCAACGGGGTGCTCGGCCGGATCGGTTGCCCGCTGCTAATTGTCCATAGCGAGCTTGACGAGATCTGCCCGGTCGAGGAATCCCAGCGGATGATCGACGAGGCGGGTGACGATGCGGAACTCGTCGTGTTTCAGGAGGGGAACCATGTGTGCGACAACATCCCGTTCAAGTCGCGGCCGCTCATGGCGGACTGGATGGCCGCGAAGCTGGGCGTCTGACGGATGGCCCTGCGCCCATGTGCCCGCCGTCGCGGGGCGTGAGGGTGCAGCCATCCCGCTTGATTTATGCTATTGAGGCCGCAACTAATTGGATTGCGCTCAAGCAAGAACAACCAAAGTCATAGTCACAAAGGGGGTGTGTGATGTCTGAACCGCAGAAGCCTGTTTACAACAATTCACGTTTTCGTGTGGTCGACTACAACTTCGATACGTTCGTCGGCCCGCAGGCGGGCGACAAGTATATCGACGCCACTTTCACCGATCTCGAGACGCGTGAAGCGGTTAAGCTATCGGATTTTGATGGTCAGTGGACTGTGATCGAGACTGGTTCGTCAACCTGCTCGATGTATACGAAGAACATCAAGACCTACAAGGGCATCACCGAGAAATTCCCCGACGTGAATTTCGTCATGGTCTATGTCCGCGAGGCCCATCCGGGCGAGCGTATGGGCCCGCATCAGTCGATGGAGGATAAGTACGAAGCCGCCGCACTGGTTGCGCCGCGCTACAAGGAATTCCGTCGCGTTCTGGTCGACAATCTCGAAGGTGATTTTCACCGCGCCTACGGCGCCATGCCGAACGTAGTCTATATCATCCGGCCAGATGGTACGATCCACTATCGCTGCAACTGGGCAGCCCCGCATCTGATCGAGGCATCGCTCGAGGACCGGGAGAATTATCACCGGATCGAGAACGCGCCGACGGCCGATCTGCGTGCGTCCCGTGCAATGGGGCACATGATCCGCACCATGTGGACCGGCGGCTTCATCGCGCTCTACGACTTCTTCAAGAACGCGCCGCTGACTGTTGCCAAGCATGTGCAGATAGACCGCTACTATGCGAAGCATGGCCGGTTCCGCAACCAGCCGCTCTCTCAGGAGGAGATCGACGCCCGCATCGCGGCGGGTGAGGCCGATGCGGAAGAGGCGCCCGCACCCGGCGAGGCACCTAAGCAGGCCGCCGAGTAACGCGGCTACCGACATTCTGGTTTAACGGCGCCGGCCGTCCGCTTCATGCGGGCGGCCGGTGGTTTTTCCGCGGCCGCCTCGATGTGCCACCCGTTATGAGCAATACTACATGAGCGATACGCCCTTCGGTATCTCGCTACGCTTCGCGCTGTTCTACGGCGCGCTGTTTTTCGTGCTTGGCGTGCTGTTGCCCTTCTGGCCTATCTGGCTCGAAAGCCGGGGTCTCTCGGCTGTGGATATTGGCATCGTCCTAGCCGTGGGGCCGTGGCTGCGGGTGCTGGTTGATCCGATCATCACCCGAACGGCAGACCATGCGGGTGCCGGCCGACGGATGCTGATCCTCGCCGCGGCGGTCAGTCTCGTCGCGTTTGGGGGCTTCGTGACTGTCTCGTCCTTCTGGCCGATCCTACTCATCACCCTAGTTTTCGCGCCCGCCTATCACGCGCTGATCCCGCTGGGTGATTCACAGGCAATGACGGCGGTCGAGCGTCACGGGCTCGACTACGGTCGGCTGCGGCTTTGGGGTTCGGCGACCTTCATCGTCGGGACGCTCGGGGTCGGGGCGCTCCTGACCGGGCGGGATCCAGACCTGATTCTAGTCGTCGTCGGGGCGGGCCTCGTCGTGGTGCTGGTAACAACATTCGCGCTACGCGAACAGAACGAGGCGCGCGGCCATGCGCACTGGTCGACGGTGTTGGCCTTTGTCCGCGACCCGCACTTCCTTGCTTTCGTCCTGGCCGCGAGCGCGGTGCAGGCGAGCCATGCCGTCCTCAACGGCTTCTCGGGCATTCACTGGAAGGCAGCAGGGTATTCCGAACTGGTGATCGGGCTCCTGTGGGGCGGCAGTGTGCTGGTCGAGATCATCCTGTTTGCCTTCAGCGGTGCGGTGATCGCGCGGTTCGGCGCGCCGCGGCTACTGGTGCTGGGGGCGTGTGCGGCACTCTTCCGCTGGCTACTTCTCGCCCAGACGCCGACCCTGCTCGGGCTCACGACGGCGCAGCTGCTGCACGCCCTGACCTTCGGCGCGACCTATCTGGCAACCATGCATTTCATCGCAAGCCATGCCCCTGATGGGCTGAAGGCGACGGCTCAGGGCGCCTACGCCTCGATCTCCGGCATTGTGATGGGGCTCTCGCTGATTGCGGCGGGCGAACTCTACGAATCCCTAGCGGGGGACGCCTTCTACGGCATGGCCGGGCTTAGCGCGGTGGCGCTGGTGATTGCGCTCGCCGTCCTGCGCCGTAGTCCCTAGACCTCGACCCAGTCGTCCCCGACCTTGAGCCGGTGGCCGATCTCGCAGGGCAGGGTGAGCGCCTGCTCGGCGAAGCAGCCCTTCTTGGAAGCTTCGATCAGTCGTTTGATGTCATCGACCGGGGCGTCACTTCCTACGTCGATGTCGATATCAAAGCCGATCGGCTGGGAGACATAGGGGCGGCGACCATGTTGCTCGATGCGCCAGTGGAAGTTTGCGCTCATCACTATGTTCTTGATCGGGATGCGCAGCCGCTTGGCGAAGGCCTTCATCTGGGTAACCAGGCAGGTCACCACGCCGGCGGCAAAATAGTGCAGCGGCATGGGCGCCGACGTGTCCCCGCCATGTAGTTTGCCCTCGTCTGTCTCGAGCGTGATCGAGGAGTTCGAATACTGCGAGGTGATGGTTACCTCGCTCTTCATCTTGCTCAGCGAGCGGGCTTGAGCGTCGAAGACGATATCGATCGTGCGCAGCCCGGAAAAAGAGGCGGCCTCCGGAGAGGCCGCCTCGTCGGTTTTGGTGATGGACGTGTCCCTAGATCGACTTGCGGTTCTTCGGAATCACCGGCATCAGTAGATAGGACTTGTGCTTCGGTCCGGTATGGATCGTCGTCTTGCCGCCGAAGATTTCCTTCGGGCGATCGGTCGGATGATCGTGCAGGAACACGCCCGAACCGCGCGACGGGATATAGGCATCCATCGACGGTCCCGGCCGGTCGAAATCTTGACCCGCGATGTTGATCGAGATCTGGTAACCCTTGGGTAGCACGATGCACTGGGGCCAGATCTCGATATCAACCTCGTAAATCTCGCCCGGTGTAATCATTTGCTTGTCATCGTGACTATGGTAAGGCCGCCACGGCTCAGATTTCTCCTCGTCCAGCTTCCGGTGTGACACCCGCAGCCAGCCTTGGGCTATCGGTGTCTTGGGGTCGACTGTGCCCTGAAAGTAGACCTCGCGGCCCTTCTCCGACCAAGCCTGTACCGTTAGGAACAGATCACAATCCTTGGTCGTGGACGAGACATAAAGCTTCGCAGCCATCGGTCCCGTGAACTCGGTCTCGCGGGCCAGCGGGGGAGACTTCCAGGTGATGCCTCGGGTTAGCGCGCGGAACTCCTTCTTACGGTTGGCCTTCGGCACCTTAGTGTCGATTTTGCCCTTGCCGCTGGCGTCTAGGTAATACTTGGTCCACTTCGTGCCCTTGAGCGGCCACTCGCTTTCCTTACGCAGTTCCACCTCGTCGGTAAAGGGTCGGCGCAGGTTTACCCAGACCTTGGGTTCCCGATTCCAGCCGTTTTTCTCGCCCTTGAGGTAGTAGTCGAAAAAGCGCTTCTGCAGCTCCATACCGTATTCGAGGTAGAACCATTCCTCGTGGCGTCCCGGGTGGCCTTCGAGCCACTTCTGGCGCGAGGCAGCTTGGGTGAAAGCCTCGAAGTTGCCGCGCGGATGTAGGCCGAACCCGGCCCAGCTTGCCGCTGACAGAAACGGTACCTTGACCTTCGACCAGTCGGGCGAACGCGACCGGTACCAGTCATCGTCCATCTCGCGGATCCGGAAGTTCTCCAGCGTGTCGGCGCGGTTGGCGGCCAGTTCATTCTTTGAGAGCCGTGCCGGTCCGGTAGCGCTTTGCTTCATCCAGTGGTCGCGCGGGCCCTTGGGGTTCCCGTGCTGCACCGCCTCAACCTGTCGTGGATACCAGATCTCCATGAAAAAGTTCGACAGGATGCCGCCATGGCGTGCCCAGTCACGATAATGGTCCGCGGCGCCCTCCCAAGGAATCATCGCGGTCAGATGCTTGGGCTGCAGGGCTGCAACCTGCCACTGGTTAATGGCGTAATAGGACACGCCGTTTAGGCCGACATTGCCATTTGACCATTTCTGCTCTCCAGCCCAATTGATGGCGTTGGCAAAATCCTGAGTCTCGCGCGGCGAGAATATGTCGAGATAGCCCGGCGAACGCCCTGCACCTCGTGAGTCGAGGCGCACGCAGGCATAGCCCCATGGAACCCAAACTTCCGGATCGACGGTTTCCCATGTGAGCCAGCGGTGTTTGGACCCCGGCAGAATGTCCGGATGCATTGCAAGCAGTGATTCCCAAAGCGGTTTGTAGTGCTCCTGGTACTTCACACCCTTACCGTATGGGCCCCCCGCCATGACGACAGGTACCTTCTTCTTTGTATCCGGGCGATACACATCTACCCGCAGCACCTGGCCGTCATCCATGGTGACCGGTACATCGCGTTCGATGATCATGTTCATAGTGTTTTCTCCCCAATTACGTCGACTGGTGCTCTTTACATGCGCCGAGTTCCGCATTTCTGTATGCGTTGTAAGAAGTGAACCACGAAATTGACTGTCGGAAAAATTTTTTCTCATGCGCCTTCCTTTGCGTTGCCGCGTGATAAGTCATTACGATCAGGCTTCTGACTGGCATTCATCTTAGGAGAGGGGCCCATGACGACGGTGACCGGCGAACAGGTCATTGCGATCGAGGAGCATTACTGGGATCCGGAGCTGACCGCGTATGTTGCGGATGCTGACCGTGGCGGCGCTGGGGTCATACAGCAAAAGCTCGAGGATTTGTTCGATGACCGGATCGCCGAGATGGACGCGACGGGCGTGGATGTCCAGATCCTGTCGCACGGCGCACCCGCGACCCAACGCCTAGAGCCAGCGACGGCGGCCGAGGTGACCCGCGCCACCAACGACCGGCTGCGAGACATCGTCGCTCGGAAGCCCGACCGCTTCGCGGCCTTCGCGAACCTGCCGACGCCCGATCCGGCGGCTTGCGCCGCCGAACTGTCGCGCTGCGTCAACGAGCTCGGCTTCAAGGGGGCAATGGTCCATGGCCTGACACATGGAGTGTTCTTCGATGACCAACGCTTCTGGCCGATCTACGAACGCGCACAGGAACTCGATGTGCCGCTCTACATGCATCCCGCCGTGCCGAACAGGACGGTCGTGGAGACCTATTACGAGCCCTATGTGAATGACTTCCCGGCGCTACTTAATGCCGGTTGGGGGTTCACGGTCGAGACGGCGACCCAGGGTATCCGGATCGTCCTGTCGGGCGTGCTTGAGAAGTATCCCGACTGCAAGATCATCCTTGGCCATCTGGGCGAGGGGCTACCGTTTCTGCTTTGGCGGATCGACCATGCGCTCTCGCGGCCGGGCAACAAGTCGCTGTCCTTCCGCGAGGTATTCAGCCGCAACTTCCATATCACCACCAGCGGGAACTTCTCTGACCCGGCACTGATGTGCTCGATTGCCGAGATGGGGGCGGACCGGATCCTGTTCTCGGTGGATTATCCCTTCGTGCCCAATGCACCCGGCATGGAATGGATCGAGCGCCTTCACCTCAACGCCGAGGACAAGGCGAAAATTCTTAACGGCAACGCCAAGCGTTTGCTGAAGATCTAGCGCACTTTCCAAGAGGTAGACAGACAGATGCCCCACACCCCTGCCGCCATGGTCCTCGACCATATCAAGGTTCTCGATCTGACCCGGGTCCGCTCAGGCCCGACTTGCGTCCGTCAGCTTGCCGACTGGGGCGCCGACGTGATTAAGGTCGAGATGCCGCCCGCAATCGAGGGCGGGACGGCGCTCGGTGGTTCGCGCCACGGTTCCGATTTTCAGAACTTGCACCGGAACAAGCGCTCCCTAGCGCTCGACCTTAAGTCGGATGAGGGCAAGCAGGTGTTCCGCCGGCTGGCGGCCGAGGCCGACGTGGTGGTCGAGAATTACCGGCCGGACGTGAAGCACCGCCTTGGCATCGCTTACGACGCGCTCGCCGAAATCAACCCGCGGATCATCCTAGCGAGTATCTCGGGCTTCGGTCAGGTCGGGCCCTACGCCAAGCGACCCGGCTTCGACCAGATCGCTCAGGGCATGGGAGGCCTGATGTCTATCACGGGCGCACCGGGTGAAGGTCCGATGCGGGTTGGCATCCCGATCGCCGATCTGACGGCGGGCCTGTTCGCCGCCCAAGGAATCCTACTGGCGCTGCTGGAGCGTGAAAAGTCTGGCGAGGGCCAGTGGCTCCAGACATCGCTTTTGGAAGCGCAAATCTTCATGCTCGACTTCCAGTCGGCACGCTGGCTGGTGGATGGCGATGTGCCGGGCCAGGCCGGCAACAACCACCCAACGAGCATTCCAACCGGCGTGTTCGCGACCTCGGACGGGCACATTAACATCGCGGTAGCGGGCCAAGAGATTTGGGGGCGGTTCTGCCGGATCGTAGGGCATGAGGAGTGGATGACGGATCCTAATTTCGCCGACGCTCCGTTGCGGTCAGATAATCGCGACCGGCTGAACGGCCTGATCAGCGACGTGATTGCGACGAAGACGTCACGCGAATGGGTCGACGAATTCAACGGCGCGGGCGTGCCCTGCGGTCCGATCAACGACATCCGCCAGGCACTCGAAGACCCGCAGGTCGAACATCTTGGTCTGGCGCAGCCGCTCGTATCGCCCGCACTGGGTGACATGCGGTTCATACGCCAGCCGGTCTCGCTGTCGCGCACACCGAGTTCGTTCGCTGTCGCGCCGCCCGAGGTCGGTGAACACACCGGCGAAATACTGGCCGATCTGGGCTACGATACGGACGAGATCGCGACGTTGTGTGCGAGCGGCGTCGTCGCCGCACAGGATTGAGGCAAGCATGATTGACGCGATCAAACCCCATCCCGCCGGCGAAATGATCAGGGACTAATTATGCGTTCGGCGTCACGTCGAGGCGGGCGACGATCCCCTCGAGCCGCGGATCGGGCGCGGGATAGCGTTCGAGCACCAGCGGGTCGTGGCCCGGGACGATATGTCCCGGCGTCTCGGCATGGGCCTCCAGCGCGTCGAAGCCGCGCACCATGTCGGCCAGGTTGTAGATCACCGGAAAGGGCATGCGCCGTTCGAGGTTTTCATAGAAATGCGTGACGTCCGACGCCACGACGACCCAGCCGCGTCTCGTCAGAACCCGCACGAATTGCAGCCCCATGGAGTGGCCGCCCACATGATGCACGGTGATCCCCGACGCGATCTCGGCCGTACCGTCGCTGAACGAAACCCGTCCGGCGAAGACGTTGCGCACCATGTCGGCGATATGGTCCGGTGTGAAGGAGGCGTTCACCTCATGGCTACACATGTGCGGGCCGGTCGCGAACTGCATCTCTTTTTCTTGGAGATGGAACTTCGCCGCCGGGAACTGGGAGTGACCGCCGATATGGTCGTAATGCAGGTGGGTGACGATGACATCGGCGACGGTCGCGGCCTCGACCCCGATCGTGGCCAGCCCCTCGGTGACGCTGCGCAGCAGGCTGCGGCCGCGCTTGCTGGCCTCGGCGTCATCGAAGCCGGTGTCGATGACGATGGTCCGGTCGTCGGATACGGCGGCCCAGACGTAATAGTCGATGGGCATTGGGCCGTCGTCATGGGGATCGAGCTTGACGAAGCTCTCCCGGCGCATGCGCTCGACGAGCGTTCCGTATTTCACGGCATAGAGTTCCCAGGTTTTCGGTGTTGTCATTCTTCCCTCGCCACTTTCGACGCTCGGCTATAATGCTCCCGAAAGGCCGGCGGACGACCGGCCGAACATGGGGGCGGCGCGCATGTCGGATACATCTTACGGCTTTATCGGTTTGGGAAATATGGGGGCGCCCATGTGCGCCAACCTGTGCGCGGCTGGAATCCTGCCGACCGTGTTTGATGTGGCTGGCAGCGCACAACGCGCGCCGGGTGGTGCCGTCGTGGCGGACAGCTTGGCGGACGTGGCCGCGCAGGATACGGTGTTCCTGAGCCTGCCCGACGGCAAGGTCGTGGCAGCGGTCTGCGCAGACATCTTGGCCGCGCCGGACCGGCGGGTCTCCACCGTGGTGGACTTCTCCACGACCGGTCCAGCGGCGGCGGGCGAAATCAACGCCGCGCTGGCGGCTGGGGGAATCACCTTTGTCGATGCGCCGGTCAGCGGTGGAAGGGCCGGTGCCATCGCGGGCACGGTGACGGTGATCGCGTCTGGCCCCGACGATGCCGTGGCCGCGCTTGCTGAGCCGTTCGATGCGGTCAGCGAAAATATCTTTCATGTTGGACAAACGCCCGGCCAGGGCCAGGTAGTGAAACTCCTCAACAACTTCCTCTCGGCGACGGCCATGGCGGCGACTAGCGAGGCCGTGCGCTTCGGGCTCGGTCACGGGGTGGCGATGGAGACCATCCTCGACGTGGTCAACGTCTCGACCGGTCGGAACACGGCCTCGGCGGACAAGTTTCCGAACTGGGTTGCGACCGAAATCTTCAACGCGGGCTTCGCGATGGCGCTGATGACTAAGGATGTGGCGCTCTATTTCGACGAGGTCCGGAAGGCCGGCGCGCCGGACGACATCGGTGCGGCGATGACGACGCTCTGGAATGCCGCCGATACGGCTATGCCGGGGGCGGACTTCACCGAGATCTACAAGTACGTCGGTGCGAAGGGAGACGGCGCATGAGCGGCGACACGCGGCCGGTCGCGCTCGTTACCGGCGCGTCCTACGGGCTGGGGGCGGCCATCGCGGCGCGCCTCGCGGCCGACGGGTTCGATGTGGCGGTGACGGAGCTTGACCCGGCGGACCTCGCCGAAACCCGCGCCGCGATCGAGGCGGCGGGTGCACAATCGGAAGGGGTGGCGCTCGACCTGCGCTTGGATGCAAGCATCGCGGATGCGGTGACTACTACGCTGGAACACTTCGGGCGGATCGACCTGCTGGTGAACAACGCGGCAATGCTTGTGGCGAAGCCGGCCCTCGAGGTGGTGACAGCGGAGTTCGAGGCGGTGACACGCATCAACGTCACGGGGACTTTCCTGATCACCCAGCATGTGGGCCGCCACCTGATCGAGAGCGGGCGACCGGGCCAGATCATCAACATTGCATCCACCTTCACTACCGTGGGTGCAGTGAACGTCTCGCCCTACGGCATCTCCAAGGCAGCGATCGGCGGGCTGACCCGTCATCTGGCGGCTGAGTGGGCGCCCCACCGCGTCCGGGTGAACGCGGTGGCGCCGGGCACCTCGATGACGAAGCTCCGGGCCGAGATTTTCGACAACGACGCCGCACGCCGCGAGGCGGGGCTCTCGAAAATCCCGCTCGGCCGGTTCACCGCGCCCGAGGATATCGCCGGCGCGGTCTCTTATCTCGCGAGCCCTGCGGCGGCCTATGTGACCGGGCATATCCTGGCGGTCGATGGCGGGATGACGGTTACGTGATGCCGGTCCGGCAGCGCCCTCAGCCGTAAAACACCAGCGCGCGCATCTCGATGCTCTCGCGGATCGCCGCGTCTGGCGGCGTGTTCGGGTCGTCGAAGGCGGTGTGGGCGGTGAAGCGCACGCCGGCCGACGCATCGGTGTCGTAGACCTTGAACACCAGTGCCTCCTCGCGGGTCATCTGCGGGAACCAGAACCAATTATGCGCCGGGTTATATGAGATGTGATATGTCTCGCCGGTGCGGTAACGGTAGCGCCGCTCGTAGGGAATGAAGCCCTCCTCGGGTATTGTCTTGCCGTCGCACAGAGCCAGTGGTTCACGCTCGACGCGCGGAGCGATCGACCGCCAGGTTTGGATGATGGCGAAGCGCTTCTCGAGCGCCGCCGCGGCCTCGTCGGCGGGCAGGAAGTCGCGCACCCGCTGGGGCGCCGAGCGCTCGGTGTAGTCGTTGTGGACGGAGTGGACCGCCTTGCGCACCCGGTCGGCCTGCTGGCGCGCCTTCTCGGCCGTGCGCAGCGTGTGGTCGAACACCAGCACGCGGCTCGCGCCGCTGCTATGGGCCTGGATCAGCGCCTCGGTCTCGGGATAGTAGACTGAACGTACTTCCTCCTCGTCGTAGAAGTCTCGCACCTTCGTGTGGTGATCGACAAAGGCGAAGCCGTGGGACGGGAGCGCGAATTGCGCCGGGTCCGTGCGGCCGTTGTGGATGCGCACGAGGTGTTTCTCGTAGGCCGGCTTGTGAGCGAGGTGCTCCATCTCCGGCCAGTCGAGGTAGCGCACGGCCGGAATGCCGTCGTCGACGATGTAGTCGAGCTCGGCCTCGACGTAATCGAGATCGGGGGTCAGTTCCGCAGTCTGGGTCATCTCTCGGATCCTCGGTCGAGCTGCAGGTCAGGACACCGGTGGATCATAGGCCACAATGGCCTCGGGCATCGAGCCACCCGCGTGATATCCACCGTCGGTGATCGAGGCCGCCGCGACGTCGATGCGCGGGACCTCGCCGTTGGCGAGCGCCACATGAAGATGCGTCCCGTCGTCGCTGAACAGCACGTGGAAGGGCTCGTCGGCGACCTCGACCACCCGGCTGTCCTCGGGATCGCTCGCGTCGAGCAGCTCGACATAGCCGCGCGCGTTTGGCTCGTCGAAGGTGGTGACGGCTAGCGTCTTCCCGTCGGGCGACAGGAACGGCCAGCCCGGTACGCCGGTGAGCGCGTGGGTGCCCGTGACGGCGCGTGCGGCCGTGTCAATCACGTGCAGAAGCGGCCGGTGGAAGTCGCCGACGAACAGGTGTTGCCCGTCGTTCGAGACCCGGATCGCCTGAGCGCCGACCGGCACCGAAATTCGTCCGGCGACGCTGCGCGACACGATATCGATCTCGGTCACGACCGGATACTCCTTGGACGAGGCATACATGGTCTTGCCGTCGGGGGATGCCGCCAAGAAATGTCCCGGGGTCTCGAGCCATATCGTGTTCTCGATCTCCCGGCTGTCCGGGTCGATGACCAGCAGGCAGCGGTTAGGGTCGACCGTCGCCCAGAGTTTGCCGTCCCGGTCGACGATCAGCGCGTGGGGGCCCTTGTAGAGGTCGAGGTCGATATGACCGGCAAGGGTCATGTCGGTGAGGTCGACGACGGCGATCCGGTTGTCGGGCACGTTGGGGCCATAGTCCGCGCTGCCGTAGAGGGAGACGAAGCCGCGCCGCCCGTCCGTCGAGATGGCGAGCTCGTGCGGTTTTCCGGTGTTGAGCGTGCCAACCTCGACGCAGGCGACGGTCTTGCCGCTCTCGGCGTCGACCGCGGTGAGGCTGACATTTTCCTTTACGGTCATAAGGATCAGGCGGCGGGCGGTGGTCATGATGCTACTCCTTGCCGGGCAGTCTAGCGCATCGGCACGGGGATTGGTTCCGTGGGTGCGACCGGCTAGACTCATGCCCAAGAGCACAAACAAAGCTGCCGTGGGGACGAGAGTGGACTTCCAGCTGACCGAGGAACAGGTCGCCATCCAGGATATGGCGCGCGGGTTCGCGACCGACGAACTGCTGCCCTATGCCGAGAAGTGGGACGAAGAGGCGGTCTTTCCGATCGATGCGCTGCGGGCGGCCGCCGCGCTGGGGCTCGCGGGGATCTACTGCGACCCCGAGTTTGGCGGCTCCGGGCTGGGCCGGCTCGATTCGACTATCATCTTCGAAGAGCTGGCGAGCGCCTGTCCCTCGACCGCGGCCTATATCTCGATCCACAACATGTGCGCTTGGATGATCGACAGCTTCGGCGGTGACTCCCAGCGGGCGAAGTTCCTGCCGAAGCTAACGACTATGGAGCATTTCGCGAGCTACTGCCTGACCGAACCCGACTCGGGCTCGGACGCGGCGGCGCTCAAGACCAGCGCCGTGCGCGACGGCGACGATTATGTGATCAACGGGTCGAAGGCCTTTATATCCGGCGGGTCGGCGGCGGACGTCTATGTCTGCATGTTGCGCACCGGCGACGAGAGTGCCAACGGGATCAGCTGCATCGCGGTCGAGAAGGGCGCACCCGGCCTGTCCTTCGGCAAGCTGGAGCGGAAGCTCGGCTGGAACAGCCAGCCCACCGCGGCGGTGATCTTCGAGGATTGCCGGGTGCCAGTCGAGAACCTAATTGGCACCGAGGGCGACGGGTTTAGGATTGCCATGCAGGGCCTCGACGGCGGCCGGCTCAACATCGGCGCCTGCTCGATCGGTGGCGCGCGCGCCTGCCTGGATACGACCCGGGACTATCTGAAGGAGCGCAAGCAGTTCGGCCAGCCGCTGGCGGATTTCCAGGCGTTGCAGTTCAGCCTTGCGGACATGGCGACCGAGCTCGAAAGCGCGCGGCTAATGATCCACCGGGCGGCCTGGATGCTCGATAACGGAATGCACGGCGCGACCGTGGCGGCCGCGATGGCCAAGCGGGTGGCGACCGATACAGGCTTCGAGGTGGTCAACCAGGCGCTGCAGCTCCACGGAGGCTATGGCTATCTGCGCGAGTTCCCGATCCAGCGTTACCTGCGTGATCTGCGGGTGCACCAGATCCTCGAGGGTACCAACGAAATTATGCGGGTCATCATCTCCCGCGACATCCTCCGCCAATAGGTTAATGCGATGAATGACGAACCCGAAGCCCTGCTCGAACGGCGCGGGCGGATCGGCCTGATCACCCTGAATAAGCCCCGTGCGCTCAACGCCCTGTCGCTCGCGATGATCCATGCGGTCACGCCTCAGATGGAAGCGTGGGCGAATGACGACGCGGTGGACGCGATCGTGATTAAGGGCGCGGGCGACAGGGCGTTCTGCGCCGGCGGCGACATCCGTGACCTGTATGAGGGCCGCGGCACCGACTTCGGCCCGACCTATTATGCGGTGGAGTATCAGCTGAACGTGCTAATCCACACCTATTCGAAGCCGTACGTCGCGCTGATGGACGGGGTGACCATGGGTGGCGGCGTGGGCATGTCGGTTCATGGTTCGCACCGGATCGTCACCGACCGGACGCTGTTCGCGATGCCTGAGACAGGAATCGGCCTGTTCCCGGATGTGGGCGCGAGCTGGTTCCTGAACTGTTGCCCCGGGGAGCTCGGCATGTATATGGGACTGACCGGCGATCGGCTGCGCGCCGCGGACTGCCTTTATGCGGGGATCGGCGATGCCTATGTGCCCGCGGATCGGCTCGATGCGCTGCTCGATGAGCTCTCGGGTGCTAAGGCGCTCGACGGCGAAGGGGTGGGTGTGATCCTCCGTAACTTCGCCGAGGATGCGGGCAATGCGCCGCTGGCCGAGAATCGTGATGCGATCGACCGCTGCTTTGCGGGCAGCAGTGTCGAGGACATCCTTGATCGGCTTGCGGCGGAGGATAGCGAATGGGCATGCGCACAGCTCAAGAACCTCGCCGGCAAGTCGCCCATCAGCCTGAAGGTTACGTACGAACAGCTTAGGCGCGGTGCGCGCATCGAGGCCATCACCGACATCATGGCGATGGAGTACCGGATTGCGGACCGCTGTTTCCGCGGTCATGATTTGTTTGAGGGCATCCGCGCGGTGGTCATCGACAAGGACGGATCTCCCACATGGGATCCCGCGACGCTCGATGCGGTCGGGGCGGACGATGTGGCGGAATATTTTGAACCGGTTGCGGGCGAACCGGATTTCGGCTGAACCGGGCCCGCGACTAAGAAGGAGAGACAGACATGGCGCAGATCGGATTCATCGGGCTGGGCAATATGGGCGGGCCGATGGTGGCTAACCTGATCGCTGCCGGACACAGCGTGTCGGCGTTCGATATCTCGCCCGACGCGGTGGCGCGCGCGGTCGAAAGCGGTGCGACGCCAGCGGACAATGCGGCCGCCGCCGCCAATGGGGTGGAGGTGGTGATCACCATGCTGCCGGCCGGCACTCATGTCCGGTCGGTGATGACCGAGGATGACGCGGTAATGGACGTTCTCGGCAAGGGCGCGCTGGTGATTGATTGCTCGACCATCGATGTGCCGACGGCGCGCGACATGATTGCGGAGGCTGAGAAGCGCGGCCTCGAAATGATCGACGCCCCGGTCTCCGGAGGCGTTGGGGGAGCTGGGGCCGGAACGCTGACCTTCATGTGCGGCGGCACTGCGAGCGCCTTCGGGCGTGCGGAACCTGTCCTCCAGGCGATGGGGAAGAACATCTTCCACGCCGGCGATGCGGGTGCGGGCCAGTCCGCGAAGGTCTGCAACAACCTGATGCTGGCGATCCAGATGATCGCGGTTTCGGAAGGGTTCGGCTTAGCAGAGAAGCTCGGTCTCAATGCCCAGAAGCTTTTCGACATCTCGTCAACCGCGACCGCCCAGTGTTGGGCAATGACCAGCTATTGCCCCGTGCCGGGGCCGGTGCCGACATCACCTGCCAACAACGACTACGCGGCGGGCTTCACCGTGGCGATGATGCTCAAGGATCTGAAGCTGTCACAGGAGGTTGCGTCGATCACCGGAGCGAATACGCCGCTTGGTGCACACGCGACCGAGCTCTACGACGCATATGCTACCGCAGGCCATGAGGGTCTCGATTTTTCGGCAATCATTCGCCACATCACCAGTCGGTGATGCGACGGGTCGCGGGGACGGCGTTAGCCGGCGGCGACGGAGCGCTTCCGGCAGCTGCCGCACAGGCGGTTGTGCCAGCCTTCGCTCTCAAACTTGTTGCCGCACATCATGCACGACCGCTCGGTGGCCTCGTCGCCCTGCGCGCGCACGCGCCCGTATGCTTCCGTTTCGCTGAACGTGTCGCCGGTCGCCTGAACGTTCGCGCTTTCCAAGTCTGCACCGATCTGTGTCACGGCCTACTCCTTCGTCAATGGCATTCAGTTGGCCTCGGACGCCACTAATATTTCCCAAGAACATGCCGGTTTAGAGGCGTGTTCGTGCTTTTCGTTACCTTTTCCGGTCCGCCATCCGCGCGAAATAGGCCGGCCCAACCCTTCCGGTTTGGGACCAAAACCAACGTAAAACAATGACAACGCTGGTAAATATTTCGATGCCGGGGCGCCAGGAACTGCTTCAGCAACCCTTCTAAAAAAGGTCACTCTAAGGGAAAAGTCAATGCGGCATTCTGCACAGCCAGATTTGCGAGGTCGGGAATGAACGCAGGTCGGGAATATGACTACATCGTCGTCGGCGCCGGGAGCGCCGGCTGCGTACTCGCCAACCGCCTGAGTGCTGCTCCGGATGTTCGCGTCTTGCTTCTTGAGGCGGGACCCCGCGACGCGCATCCGCTGATTCATATCCCCGTCGGCAACGGCCGTATCATTCCCCGGTCGAAGTACAACTGGAAATTCGAAACCGAGCCCCAGGCGCATCTGGATGATCGCCGCATCCCCTGGCCGCGTGGCAAGATGCTCGGCGGATCGTCTTCGATGAATGGTATGATCTATATCCGCGGCCATGCTCGTGACTATGACCAGTGGCGGCAGATGGGTCTGGCCGAATGGTCATTCGCGGACGTGCTGCCCTACTTCAAGCGGGCGGAGGGCAACGTGCGCGGCGGTGGTACGTTCCATGGCGGCGACGGGCCCCTGACGGTAAGCGATTCCGTACATGACCACGACCTTTTTGATGCCTTTATCGCCGCCGGAGCCTCGGCCGGCTATCCTGTCAACCATGACTTCAACGGGCCCGAACAGGAGGGCTTCGGGCGATACCAGTTCACCATCCGCAACGCGCGGCGCTGGAGTGCGGCGGCGGCCTACCTGCGCCCAGTGTTAGGTCGCGCAAACCTGACGGTCGAGACCGGGGCGCTTACCCAGCAGGTGCTGATCGAGAAAGGACGCGCCGTCGGTGTGCGTTATGCGCAAGGACGGCAGGATCGGCGGGTGTTCGCTGCACGCGAGGTGATCCTGAGTGGCGGCGTGATCAACTCGCCCCAGTTGCTCATGCTGTCGGGCGTGGGCCCTGCCGATGCACTGCGCGCGCTCGGGATCGCAGTCGCGACCGACAGGGCCGGGGTTGGGCAGAATCTGCAGGATCATCTCTGCGTCCACACTGTCCACACGTCTCGGGTGCGTACCCTGACCGACGAGTTGACCCGGACCGAGCGGGGTGCGGTGTCCCTAGCGCGCGTGGCGCTACTCCGGTCGGGGCCAGCGGCCGGGTTCCCGCTCGAGGGGGGCGCGTTCATCCGCACCTCCGACACGCTTGAGATTCCCGATGTCCAGTTGCACTTCAGCGCCGGGAACCTGATGTCGTTGATCCGGCGCCCGTTCGCGACCCCGACCCAGGATCACACGCGCCCGGATGCTTTCATGTGCCATGTCTGCCAGCTGCGTCCCCAAAGCCGCGGCGAGATCCGGCTGCGGTCCGCCAATCCGGCCGAGGCCCCAGTCATTGCACCAAACTATCTTTCGGCCGCGCGCGACCGGGAGACCATGCGCGAGGGTTTCAAGGTGATGCGCGACGTGATGCATCAACCGGCGCTCGCGGCCCTGAGCGATGGCGAGATTTCGCCGGATCCACGTGTCCGCTCAGATGCGGAGATCGATGCGTTCATCCGCGCGACCGGGGGGACGGTCTATCACCCGGTAGGCACCTGCCGCATGGGGGCGGACGACGATGCTGTGGTCGACGCCGCGCTGCGGGTGCGCGGCGTTGGGGGCCTGCGCGTTGTCGATGCTTCGGTTATGCCGACGCTGGTTGGCGGCAATACGCACGCGCCGACGGTGATGATCGCCGAGAAAGCCGCGGACATGATTAGCGGCCGGGCGGCGCCGGCCCCCGAGAACAACGCCTAAACCGTGTGCAGCCTAGCTATCTTCGAGGCCGGCAGGGGCGGCACGGAATACTCGGCCCCCACCCGGTAGACCGCATCGAAATGTTCCATCTTCCGGACGTAGACGTCGCCCCGGCAGATGTCGGCCATGGCGCCGCCGAGCACCAAGATATCCTTGTGTTTCTCCAGACAAGCGAAATGCACGGGCTTGTGTTCGGCGCGCAATGCCGCTGAATTCGGCCCGCCCTCCTGTTAGCTGATGTACAGCACCGCCCTAGCGTACCTGGATGACTAGCTTGCCCGTGAGGTGCCGTCCCCCGCTTTTCTTTAGGGCTGCCGCTGCGCTCTCGAGTGTATAGGTTTCGATGGGCGGTACACGCACGACGCCGGCGTCGCGCAGTTCGACGATTCGCTCGAGATACTTGCGGTCGCGGCCGACGGCGGGCCGCAGGGATTCCACGTCGTCGCGCGGTGACGGCGGCGCCTTGACGCCCGAGGCGATGCCGGCCAGCCGGCCGCCGGGCTTGAGCACGGCAAAGGATCTCTCGGTCACCGCGCCGCCGACGGTCTCGAACACCGCGTCACAATCGCTGACCACCTCGGTGAAGTCCTGGGCGTTGTAGTCGATCACCTCGTCGGCGCCGAGGCCGCGCACATAGTCGATGTTGCGCGCACTGCAGGTGGTGACGACATGTGCGCCGATATACTTCGCCAGCTCGATGGCGAAGCCGGCGACGCCGCCGGCCCCTCCCTGAATCAGAATCTTCTCGCCCGCGTGCAGCTTGAGGCTTCCCTCGAGAGAGATGATCGCCGTCAGCCCCGGCAGGGCAAGGGCGGCCGCCTCGATATGGGATAGGCTTTCGGGCTTCTTCATCATCAGCAGCTGGTTCATGGCGATCTTCTCGGCATAGGTACCTTCCTGTCCGCGTTCGCAGATTCCGAACACCGCGTCACCGACTGCAAAATCGTCGGCTCCCTCGCCGAGACTACTGACGACGCCGGAGAGGTCACGGCCCAGAATGTAGGGGAAGGTATCGATCTCGCCATATGTGCCGCCGCCTAGGACCTTTACGTCTGCGGCGTTTACACTTGCGGCATGGATGTCGACGATGATTTCGCCGGGCCTCGGTTCCGGGTCGGGCAGATTACCATAGATAAGGACTTCCGGGCCGCCATGTTTCTCGAAATAGGATGCTTTCATCGTCGCGTAGTCCTTGCGGGTTGTTCGGGTTTGCTGACCGGGAGGCTAGACGATCATGCCGGCAGGCGCGAGGACCTTCGTTGCGCATGGCCGGCATGGTTGTATAGCAGACGTCGAGGCTCGCTAAGGACAGGCCCGGTCTGGTAGAAAACGCAGCTTGGCGGCGGAACGTCGCCGGGGCGCAATCGGCAAACCTAGGGAAGCAGGATGAAGATACTCTATTTCGATGATTTCAGGATGGGCGTTGTTCGCGGCGACGAGGTGGTCGACGTGTCCGCCGAGGTGCAGGACATCCCGCACACCGGACCGCATGATTTGATCAACGGACTGATTGCGCGGTTCGACGACTATCGCGGCCGGCTGGAGAAGGCCGCCGCCGAAGGCCCGGGCATCCCGCTGGCCCAAGTGCGCATTCGTCCGCCGTTGCCGCGGCCCGGCAACATCGACTGCATGGCGGTCAACTATATGGAGAACGGCACACTGAAGGAGCCGGCCCAGATTAACGCCTTCACGAAGGCGGGTAGCACCGTCATCGGCGACGGCGACACAATGGTGCTTCCCGACATTCCCGCCTCGATATTCGAGGGCGAGGCCGAGCTCGGCCTGGTGATCAGAAAGCGGGCTCATAAGGTCCCGGCCAGCGAGGCGATGGATTATATTTTTGGCTATTTCAACTTCATCGACGGTTCGTCCCGCGATATGCCGACGCCGTTCAACGTGTTCTTCGAGGCGAAGAACCGTGACACCTTCGCGCCGCTGGGGCCTTGGATCGTGACGGCGGACGAGATCGACGACCCGCAGCAGCTCGATGTGAAGCTCTGGGTCAACGGCGACCTGATGCAGGATTTCAACACCGACGACATGGCGCATAAGATTCCGCGGATCATCGAATATCTGAGTTCGATCCATGCGCTCGAGGTCGTCGACGTGGTCGCGACGGGCACCAACCACCGAGGCCTGAACCCGTTTCAGGACGGTGACAAGGTGGAACTCGAGATCGAGCATTGTGGGCGTCTGACGATCAACGTTCAGGACGACCTGAAGCGGACCTGGGCTCGGGTGACGCGCTTCGAGCACACCTCAAACCCCGAAAACAAGGGGCGTTTCACCCCACAACTGACGGGCAAATACGCGGTCGGCAGCTGATCTTTGACCAATCGGTCCGTTCCGGCTGCGGCGCCCACGATATGGCGCGTAGTTTTTTGCACCCTATCGCCTAAAATGCCCAAAACGGAGTAGGATTTCACGCCGGGTACGGGGGAGCAGAATGAACAAGAACATCGCAGTCGTCGGAACCGGCGCGAACGGAGGTGGTGCCGCGGCCGCGCTGGCCCATGCCGGGCTTGATGTTGTCCTGATCGACCAGTGGCCTGCGCATGTTGAGGCAATGCGTGCCAACGGGCTCGAGATCAACTTCCCCGATGAGACGATCAACGTGCCGGTCGAGGCCTATCACCTGTGCGATGTCTGCACTCTCAACCAGATGTTCGACATCGTGCTGGTGATGGTCAAGGCGTATGACACGCGCTGGGCCTGCGAGCTTATCAAGCCCTATCTCAAGGAAGACGGCCTGCTCGTCGGCGTGCAGAACGCCATGATGCTGAACGATATCGAGGAGATCGTAGGGCCGCAGCGGACATTGGGCTGCGTGATGGAGATGTCGTCGGAGATCTTCACACCCGGCGTCATCCAGCGGAACACGACGCGGGATCACACCTGGTTCGGGGTCGGAGCCGTCAACGAGGCCACGGCGGGTCGGGTTAAGGAGATCGCGGAACTGTTGAGCCATGTTGGCAAGGTCTCGACCACCGATGAGATCATCTCGGCTAAGTGGATGAAGCTCGTGGTCAACACCATGTGCCTCGGCCCCCTCGCGATGCTGGGCCTGACGCTCTACGAGGCTATGAAGGTCCCGGGCATGCGAGAGTTCACGCTGCGTGCGGGCACGGAGGCGATGGCGGTCGGCCAGGCGCTCGGTCACACGATCCAGCCGATCTTCGGGCTGACGCCGGAGGACGTGAAGGATACCAACCGGCTGCTCGAGAAGATGCTCGACAAGCTGGCCGCAGATATCGGCCCGGCGGCCCGCGACTGCGTGCTGCAGGACCATCTCAAGGGCCGTTACAGCGAGGTCGATCTGATCAATGGGCTGGTAGTGACCGAGGGCGGGAAACGCGCGCAGCCCACGCCGGTCAACGCGGCAGTTACCGAGATCACCCGGCGTATCCAGACCGGGGAACTCGAACCTGATCCGTCCAACCTCGATCTCGCGCTCGAGATGGTGAAGGCTTGAGGGTCTGGCTATGAACGACGTTAAACCCGATTTCGATGTGATCGTCGTGGGGGCCGGATTCGCCGGTATGTACATGCTGTATCGCCTGCGTACGCGCGGCATGCGTGTCCGCGTTTTCGAGACCGGCACCGGCGTGGGGGGTACTTGGCACTGGAACCGCTATCCGGGCGCGCGGGTCGACACCGAGACCATGTTCTATTCCTATCAGTTCTCCGAGGAGTTGCAGCAAGAATGGGACTGGCCGGAGCGGTACCCGGCCCAGGCCGACTTGGCAGCCTATGCAAACCATGTGGCGGACCGGTTCGAGCTCTGGCCCGATATTCAGTTCGAGACCCGGGTCGAGCGCGCGATCTGGGATGACGAGACCTGTCTTTGGACCGTCGAGACCGGTGACGGCGCGACATTGTCCGCACGATTCTGCATTATGGCTACGGGCTGCCTGTCGGCGGTGAACTATCCCGAGATCGACGGGCTTGAGGATTTCGCGGGCGAGACGTACCACACCGCACACTGGCCCGAGGCCGGCGTGGATTTCGTGGGAAAGCGGGTGGCGGTGATCGGCACCGGGTCGTCGGGAGTACAGTCGATCCCGGTGATCGCGGACCATGCAGCGCATATGCATGTGTTTCAGCGGACTGCGAACTACGTCATGCCCGCGCAAAACCGGCCGATGGCACCAGACGAGGTAGCCGAGATCAAGGCAAACTATCCGGCGTTGCGTGCGAAGGCGAAGCAGAGTTTTTCGGGCAATTACTTCCCGGTCGCCGGGCCGTCGGCGCTGGCGGTGTCGGAGGAGGAGCGCAACCGGGAGTATGAGGCGCGCTGGGCCATGGGCGGACTCGCTATCATGGCGACCTATGCCGACTTCCAGACCAGCGAGGCGGCAAACGAGACGGCATCAGAGTTTATCCGCAACAAGATCCGGGCCATCGTGGACGATCCCGAGGTTGCCGAACTGCTTGCACCCAAGCAGCTGTTCCTGTGCAAGCGGCTCTGTGTCGGCACCGACTATTACGATACCTATAACCGGGACAACGTCACTCTGGTGGATATCAGCGAAGTCGGGATCGACCGGATTACGCCCAAAGGGGTGGCGGTCGACGGTGACGAGTTCGAGGTGGACATCCTAGTTCTGGCGACCGGGTTCGACGCTGTCACGGGAGCGCTCAAGCGCATCGATATACGCGGGACGGATGCCCTGCGGTTGCAGGACAAGTGGGCGGACGGTCCGAAGAGCTATCTTGGGCTTGGCATCGCCGGCTTCCCCAACCTTTTTACCGTCACCGGCCCCGGCAGCCCGTCGGTGCTGACCAACATGATCCCGTCGATAGAGCAGCATGTGGAATGGATCTCCGATTGTATCGAGCACATGTGCGCCCGTCACCTGAGCCGGATTGAGGCGGACGCGGATGCCGAGGCGGCGTGGGTCGCTCATGTGAACGATATCGGCGACCAGACCCTGCGCGCGACCTGCCAGTCTTGGTATTTCGGCTCGAATATTCCCGGTAAGCCGCGGGTCATCCTGCCCTATGCGGGCGGGTTTCCGGCATATACGAAGAAATGCGACGCGGTCGCAGCGGATGGGTATTCGGGCTTCGTTCTGCGCTAGCGCGTTTTGCGGTGGGCCATCGTGAACGCGATGAGGCCGAAGGCGACTACCCCCATGACCACCGCATAGGTGTTCGACACGCTGCCCATGGCGTCCGCCAGCGCCGACAGGACCGCCGTCCCGAAGATCACGCCCGCGTAGACTGGCACGCCGATGCCGCCAGCCACCGCACCCGATTGCGCGCGTGGCGCGTGGCCCACGGTGGAGCTGATGAACACGCCCGTCCAGCCGAGCGCGCTCGTGGCGAAGGCAACGAAGAAGAAGTAGATCACCCAGACGGGCCAGTCAGGCCCAATCCAGATCATAGCGAACGAGCACGCGAGGTTCATCACGCCGATAATGGTCAGGAGCGTGTTGCCGATTCCCCAGCGGTCGGCGATCAGGCCCCAGATCACGCGGCCGATGATTCCAGCGGCCTGGATCGCGGCCAAGACCGCGCCCGCGGCCACCAGCGAGAATTTCGCTTCGACCACGAGGATCGTCACCGCGAAGGTGGACAACGAGAGTTGGGTAAAGGCGTAGGTGAACCCGCCGATGCTGAGCCAGCGTAGGGCCGGGACCCGCCAGACCATGGTGACGGCGGCGAAGGCACCAGTGTCGAGCCGCGCGGCAGGGTCGCGTCCGGTGTCCCAGTGGTTTCGCCAGGGCTGCAGGGCGAAGATCAGGACCACGCAGCCGGCCGCCACGATCAGCGGCGCCGACTGCCAGCCGAAGGTCTCGGCCGCGCTGGGTGCAACCAGCCCCGCCGCCATGCCGCCGAAGGGCACGCCTGTTTGCTTGACTGAGAAGACGAAGTTGCGCGCCCCGTTGGGGGTCAGGCGCATCAGGATCTGGGTAGCCGAGGGGTTGGTCATGCCATAGCCAAAACCGAGAAGGAGCGCGCCAATGGCCATGACCGGCACAGAAGGCAGGGTCGAGAGCGCGACGCCGCCGCCACACAGAGCCAGGCTGATCTGACTGACCCGCGCGGGTCCCCAGCGCCGGAGTAGGAAGTCGGACAGGGCCGAGATCGCCGACGCGCCGGTGTAGATGATCGCCACCTGGAAGCCAATGAACTCGACCGGGACGTTCACGCCCTCGGCCACAGCCGGCGCGATCGCGGCGAGGGTTAGTGCCGCAAAGGTCGCCAGCATCTGGACGAGGGTCATGACGAAAAGGACGAACCAGAGGGCCCGGCTGCTGCGAATCTCGTCGGTCATGGAAGATGTCGGCCCAGTAATTGTGAAAAGACGATCCGTGGTCGATACAAGACATATGATCCGATTTGACAACAGCCGGATTCCAACTGATTTTGGACCAGCTCCTGTATCTAGATTAACCGAACCCCGCGGAGAAACGCGATGAAACCTCTCTGGCGAAGCCTGCTGTTCGTTCCGGCGACTCGCCCGGACCGATTCGAGAAAGCAGCCGCGTCCGGTCCGGATATGGTCTGCATCGACCTCGAAGACGCGGTTTCCCTCGACGATAAGAAGACTGCCCGCGCCACGGCCTTGGAATATCTCTCCGGAACGCTGCCGGTCGGCCCGCGATGGATTCTCCGCATAAACAGTCCACGCACCGAGCTGGGCCTTCGAGATCTTCTGGCGCTACTCGATAGCGACGCCGCCCCGGATGCATTGTTCATCCCTAAGTCCTCTAGCGCGGAAGAAATGCGCTGGCTGGACGATCTGCTGTCTGCCGCGGCGAAGGAAATCGATCTGATCCCTGTGATCGAGACTGCTGAAGGCTTGGACCGTGCGATCGAGATCGCGGCGGCGGTTCTGCGCAACGTCGCCATCGGCTTCGGCTCGGCCGACTATGCCGCGGAGGTGGGCAGTGACATGTCCGCCGCCGCACTCGCCTATGGGCGCGGCCGGATTTCCGCGGCAGCCGGCCAGTCGGGGATCGCGGCCATCGACGGAATCTGGCCTGACTTCAACGACGATCAAGGGCTTCGCGACGACACGCGGCTTGGCCGGAGCATAGGGTTTGACGGGAAGATCCTGATTCATCCCAATCAGATCAAGGTCGTTCACGCGGTTTATGCGCCCAGCGCCGAGGAGGTCGAACGCGCCCGAAGAATCGTCGCGGCATCCGAGGCCGCCAAGGGGGGGATCGCTACGGTCGATGGAGAGATGATTGACAACCCCGTTGTCATTTCAGCGCAACAGGTCTTGGCAGCTGTGCAAGAAGGATAAGGAATCGAAACCCTAACCGGCTCCACTACCGCGACTCTTGAATCAGGAGTGCGGGCGTCCACTGGATGCGCCGGCGGGCCTGACGCTCCTCGAAATTTTCCTGTGAGCGGTGCACGGGCACCGGCGGCTGCGTGATCTCGTCACGCGCGTCGAGGACGCCCGCCATCACATTTGCAAATGCGCCGTCGCCATCGGGCATGAATGCGCCGACATAGACGCCGCAGGTCCTGCAGATCAGAAATTCGGTGCTGCGCAGTCCGAACGTGTAGCGGTTGAGCTGTGCCGGGTCGGCGGCCCTGAAGGTGAGGGTCCCCGCCGGATCAGAGACAGCGGCGGTCGAGTGCCTGCGGCAGAACGAACATTGGCATGCCCGCGGCACCATGCCGGCGGGATCGAGTTCGGTCTCGAAGGAAACGTTTAGGTTCCCGCAGTGACAAGTGCCGGTGAGTATACGCATGGTCTCGCCTTCCTTGTCTCGTCTCCGTTCGATGGCGCGGAACGTGCCCGGAATCCCGGCCCGGTGCAATGCGCTGCCCGCGCGCGGGGGCTGCTTGTGACGCTATGATTAAAAATTAGCCAATAAAAGAGTATTGAACAAAAAATGGGCGTGCCAGTTGCTGAATTCCTAAGCGCCTGACTTATTATATGATTATTTTCCGAGTGTTATTGTGTTTCTCTGCTCTGGCACGTGGCTTGCGAATTAATTTGCAACGCAAAACACAGAGCCGATAGGCGGAGAATGTTGAAAACCCCGAAATCCATCGCAGCGGAGAGTGTACTCGCAGGATCGTTAGTCATATGCGTGTCGGCGCATCCAGCCGTCGATCATCTAAGACACCGAGGCGGTCATACGCCTGGTCTCCGACGGTGGCGAGATGGCGATCATTCTGGTTGAGCATTCTTACGAGTTCGCCAGCGAGTTGGCCGACGATATTGCCGTCATGGACCGGGGGCAAATCGTGCTCTCCGGCCCGGTCGGGCATTTGCCCGAATCCGAGATCCGTCGGCACCTTACGGTCTGAATCATATAGGCATTTCCAGATGGCTTCGGGACGGGCAGAGATCGAGTTCGTGGACGCCGGTGATCGCACCCGGCTCGCACACCTGTATCAGAGCGATCCGCTGCGCGTGCTGTTTCCGAATGTCGACCCCGGCGAGCCGGCGACCGGAACGCTGGTGACGACGTCGGGTGGTCTCGTCGGGGGCGACGACCTGACGATCTGGGTTGCCTGCGGTGCGGGGGCTGCGGCGCGTATCGTCGGCCAGGCTGCAGAGAAGATATATCGCTCGGCTGTCGCGGATGTCCGGATCGACATGACGCTCACCGCCGCTCCGGGTGGCTGGCTCGAATGGCTGCCGCAGGAGACCATTATCTTCGATTCCGCGCGGCTGCGTCGCCGGACCCTGCTCGATGTTGCGCCGGGCGGACGCATTCTGGCCGGGGAGATAATCGTTCTGGGCCGCACTGCCATGGGTGAGACGGTCACCGGAGGGTTGATCCACGAGGCGTGGGACGTGCGGCGCGACGGCCGGCTGGTCTGGGCGGACGCGATGCATCTGGACGGCGACATGCCGGCAACGCTGGCTGCCAACGCGGGACTCAACGGGGGCCATGTCTTCGCCAGCATCGTCTATGTGGGTGATGACGCAGCCGATGCGCTTACCACCGCACGCGGATTGCTGCCGGAAGTGCCGGACCCGGCTGGCCTGTGTGTTGGTGCCACATGTATCGGCGACGTAATGGTCGTCCGTTGGCTTGACCGTGAAGCCCGGCGACTGCGTGACACCTATGGACGCTTCTGGTCCCAGTTCCGGCACCGGCTGGCCGACCTGCCGGCCGAGATGCCGCGCCTTTGGGCGATTTGAGAGGAAGACGAACATGCAACTGACCCCCCGAGAGAAGGACAAGCTGCTCCTCGCGCTGGCTGCCGAGGTAGCACGCAAGCGTATGGCGCGGGGCGTGAAGCTCAACTACCCCGAGGCGATCGCGCTGATCTCGGATTTCGTGGTCGAGGGTGCGCGCGATGGCCGCTCGGTCGCCGATTTGATGAGCGCGGGCGGCGAGATTTTGACCCGTGACGACGTGATGGAGGGGATCGCCGAGATGATCCATGACGTGCAGGTCGAGGCGACCTTCCTCGACGGGACCAAGCTGGTCACCGTCCACAACCCGATCCGGTGAGGCAGACATGATTCCAGGCGAACTCTACCCTGCCGACGGCGAGATCCTGCTCAACGAGGGTCGCGCGACCTTAAGCCTGTCTGTGGCGAACTCGGGCGACCGTCCGATACAGGTCGGTTCCCATTATCATTTCCACGAGGCTAACGCGGCCCTCGAGTTCGACCGAGGTGCCGCACGTGGTTTCCGGTTGGACATCCCGGCTGGCACAGCCGTGCGCTTCGAGCCGGGCCAGACACGAGAGGTGGCGCTGGTGCGCTACGACGGCGCGGGCCGCGTGTTCGGCTTCAACGGGCGCGTCAACGGCGCGCTGGAGGGCTAGGCCATGGCGTATTCCATCAACCATGCCGACTACGCCTCGATGTTCGGCCCGACGGTTGGCGACCG
>MDTE01058748.1_pt1 | contig 31776 bp, 31 predicted proteins | sample 811231 | NCBI WGS metagenome assembly MDTE01 (sample SAMN05326651, study PRJNA326480) | marine metagenome | isolation source: seawater | place: Indian Ocean: Red Sea | collected 2010 | reverse complement strand
TCCAAATCAATATACAGGAGAGTGGCGGTGTGACACGCATCCCAGGTCCAGTCCAGATGGTAAAAAGGTTATTGTAGATTCGCCGCATGGGTTGAATGGTCGTCAGCAATATTTAATTGATTTAGAGAAAATCTTGGATCCAAGGAAATGAAATTAGACTTTGATGCTATTGTCATTGGTGCTGGTATTGCTGGTCTCTATCAATTATATAAATTGAGAGAGATCGGTATGAAAGTTCGTGTGTTTGAGGAAGGCAAAGGTGTTGGAGGTACTTGGTATTGGAATAGATATCCTGGAGCTAGGTTTGACTCAGAGAGTATTTCCTATGCTTATTCTTTTTCAAAAGAATTGTTGGATGAGTGGGATTGGTCGGAACATTTTGCATCACAACCTGAAATTCTAAGATATCTTCAATATGTGGCAAAAAAATTTGATCTTTTAAAAGACATACAATTTTCAAGTAATGTGAAATCTGCTGAATTTAATGAAAAAAATAGAACTTGGGAAATTACTTTAAGTGATGGAAGGAGATATAGAAGTAGATTCTTAATTACAGGAGTTGGAAATATTTCCCAACCTACAATGCCAACAATTCATGGTATGGAATCTTTTAGAGGACCTTCTTTTCATACTGCACGGTGGCCTCATAATCCAATAGACTTTACCGGTAAAAAAGTAGCAGTGATTGGCACAGGAGCTAGTGGGGTTCAGGTGATTCAAGAAATTTGCAAAAATGTTGAGGAACTTACGGTATTTCAACGTCGACCAAACTGGTGTACTCCACTTCAAAACGCCAAAATTAATCATGAAGAAATGGAACAAATTAGATCTGGATATGATGAAATGTTTGCTTTTTGCGATCAAAGTCAATCGGGGTTTTTACACATTCGCGATCCCAGAGGAACTTTTGAAGTAACAGAAAAAGAAAGGAATGAATTCTGGGAGCATTTGTACAATCTTCGAGGATTTAGTTTAACTCAGGGGAATTTCAAGGATGTTTTTACAAATCCAAAAGCTAACAAAGCGATATCTGATTTTGTGGCTGAGAAGATTAGATCGCGTGTTAATGACCCTGATGTGGCGGAGAAACTTATACCAAAAGACCATGGGTTTGGAACAAGGAGAGTTCCTTTAGAAACAAATTATTTTGAGTCTTACAATCTAGAAAATGTTGAACTTGTGGATATCAAAGAAAATCCAATAGAACGGATTACTTCTAAAGGCATATTGACCAAAGAAAGGGAGTTTTCTTTCGACTTAATAATATATGCTACAGGCTTTGATGTTATTTTTGGAAGTTTTGACAGGATCAACATTTACGGGACTGGGAATTTAAAATTAAAAGATCAATGGAAGAAAGAATTGTCTACTTTTCTTGGACTTCAAGTCAACAATTTTCCAAATTTCTTCATGATAATGGGGCCTCATGCGCTTCTTGGGAATAATCCACGTAGTATTGAATATAACGTAGAATGGATAACATCTCTTTTACAACATATGAATGAAAATGGTTTGACTATAGCGGAACCGGATGCAGAATCAGTAGCTAGTTGGCACGATTATGTAATGGAAAAAAGCCAGGGAATTTTAGCTAATCAAATAGACTCATGGGCAACTGGTGTAAATAGTAATTTGCAAGGTAGGCAAAAGAGAATTGTAGCTGTTTTTAGTGGTACCCAGGCAGATTATAGAGGTAGATGCGACGAAGTAGCTTTAGGCGGATATAAAGAACTTAATCTATCTTAATTGTATGATTATAGAGATTCTAAAGAATTTATTAATTTGTACTAATTACTAGTGTGTTTGAACATTTCGCAGGTTACAATGAGTACACTTTAATTTTTATATCTGGAAATACCTCTGTCAAAGCAACTCGCGGCCCATAAACTTGGAACTGAGCCCGTACTTAAATTGTTGGCTCGTATGACTCTGCCTATTATGGCTGCAATAATATCTTTTTCCATTTACAGCATCGTAGATGCTATTTTCCTAGGAATTGCAATAGGTCCGGTGGGAGTTGGGGTAATAGGACTTACCTTTCCAGTAATGATTGGAATTTCATCGGCGGGCTTTCTAGTTGGAAGTGGTGGAACTGCAGTTATCTCGCGTTTTCTTGGCGAAAGGAATGAAGAGCAAGCTAGTAGAGCGATAGCGATGTCATTCCTTTTGACGATTCTAATTTCAACATTAATAGTTGTGGCTTTATTTCCATTTTTAGATTTTTTAATAGAAATTCTAGGTGCCTCTGGAGATGAATTTTCTGGACATTCGAAAGACTATTTGACGTATTTGATTCTTGGATCAATAGCCTTAATGTCATTGGAGGTAACCTCCGGGATACTTATGGCTCATGGACAATCTGGCAGATCAAACATATTGTTCGTGTTGGCGTCTATAATTAACATTATTCTTGACGCTATTTTCATATTTATTTTCGAGTGGGGAGTTGCAGGGGCGGCTATAGCTACAGTCCTATCTAATTTAATTGTTTTGGGATTGGGGTTCTATTTTTTAAAGGATTCTACACGGATTTCTCAAGTCAGATTGGAATATTTTCTTCAAATTCGGGGATTGTTGCTTTTGCAAATATTCCGATTAGGGGTACCTCAATTCTTTCAGGATTTTGGTTTTGCAATTGTGATGGCTGTCATCAATAATTTAATTTTAGTATATGGAGCTAATCACTCAGATACCTATATAATTGCGTTTAGTATTGTTAATAGAATTGGAATTATTTTGGTTACTCCTATGTTGGGAATTGCATGGGGAGTTTTACCAATAATTGGATATAATTATGGCGCTAAAAATCAAGTTCGAGTACTTGCCACTTTAAAAACAGCAATAATTGTTTCTGCTTCCATTACTACGATAATAGTGCTTATAAGTATTGGAATTTCTCATATAGTTTTACAACAAATATTGAATGATGAGATGTTGGCCAATTACACCTTAGAGATATTAACGATTTTGTATCTGGGACTTCCTTTTGTTGGTATAACTCATATTATTACTTCCTACTTTCAGGCTATAGGCAAATCCAGAAGGGCAATATTTATAATGCTCGCGAAACAAATAGTCATACCAATTTCTTCGTTACTGATTGCTGGATCACTTTACGGAATTAGAGGGTTGTGGGTAGCTTTCCCGCTGGCAGATTTAATTTCTTTGTTCCCTGCCCTAGCGTTGCTTCTATTACAATTAAGGCGTGAGCGTATAGTTGATGAAACCTAGGTAATTAAAAAATTGTTTGTTCACCAAATGTTAATTGTGTATAAAATTGACAAATTGTGATGTGTTTGATTATGCATGTATCGTAGAATAATTCCATTGTTTTTGATTGATTAGATAGTTTATATAGGCTTTATATTTATTGTTTCTCGAAATGATTGCTGTAGTATTTACTGTCAAGTTGTGTATTAAAATATAAATTTGTGTATTGGATTTTAGTTTAACTTAGTTTTTTGAAATCATAATTTACACAAAAGTTCTTCTGTATGTTGGTAGAATGTTGCAAACAAATTATTTCAGATTTTTTAGTTGCCGATTATTTGATAGTTTTAATCGTTAATTTTGACAAATTTTTCCCCACAATTATTATATAAATATGAGGTGAAATGATGGTGTTTGATCCAGAAGTTAGATTAGGATTCATTGGTTGCGGCAGAATGGCTCGTAACCATATTAATGGTATTTTGCAAGGGTTTCAGAACACCTCAATAGAAATCGTGTGTGAACCATCTGAAGATTCATATTCTGAAACTAAGAAGATTTTTGAATCTAATGGTAGGCAAGTTCCCCTTAATATTCCGGACATCCAAGAATTTCTTAATAGTTATGCATCTGAATTAGATGCAGTAATGATAGTTACACCGCATGTGATGCATCACGATCATGCAATTGCTTGTATGAATGCGGGACTAGACGTGCTAATTGAAAAGCCCATGGTTATGAATGCATCTGAGGCAGAAGATTTAATTCGTATGAGAAATGAGTCTGGCAGACTCATTGTTGTCGCATTTCAAGGTAGCTTATCTCACCATGTAAGACGTGCTGTTGAATTGATTAAGTCAAATGAAATTGGAAAAGTTTTAAATATTTCGGGAGATATTTGGCAGAATTGGATTGATATCGGAGGTTGGAGGCAACAGCCAGAAGTTTCTGGAGGCGGATTCTTGTTTGATAGTGGTGCTCATATGTTGAACACTATTTCTGATTTGGCTACAGAGGAATTTGAAACGGTTTGGGCAGTGATTTCTAATGAAGGAAGTGATGTTGATATTACAGGAATGGTAATGGGAAGATTAGTTTCTGGAACGCTGGTTACAATCAATGCTTGTGGAAACACTGTTCCATCTTGTGCATCAGATATTAGAGTTTATGGTACTGATGGGATTCTTCGTACTGGAGCTTGGGGTGAGAGGTTACATATTCTTCGACAACAAGCTAAAGATGCTAAGTCTCTTGAGTTTGGTAGAGATTCTGGTTGGGAAAAAATTGAGGTGCCAGCTTCTAGAGGAGTATGGGAAGAGTTTTTGACTGTCAAATTCGGGGGTGTTGAAAATCCTTCTCCTCCTGAATTGGGATTGCGAATGGCGCGTTTATGGGATGCTATAAAGCGCTCTTCTGAAAATTCGGGTTATCCAGTACAAGTAGGATAATTAATAATTTTTAAGGAGTAGTTATGTCAGGCCTACCAAGGGTTACAGTTTGGAATGAGAATCGACATGAAAAACTAGAAGAACATGTCGCTCGTATATATCCAGATGGAATGCATACACCTATAGCTAATCATCTAAAAGAACAAGGTTTTACAGTACGTACTGCAACTTTAGACGATGAAGAGCACGGTCTTACAAAAGAGGTTTTAGATCAAACGGATGTACTCACTTGGTGGGGCCATAAAGCTCATAGAGAAGTAAAAGATGAAGTGGTTGATAGGATTCATCAGCGAGTTTTAGACGGTATGGGATTAATTGCCTTACATTCGAGTCACTATTCAAAAATTTTTCGGAAATTGATGGGTACGAGTTGTGGTTTGTATTGGAGAACCGCATCGGAGAGTGAGCGAGTATGGGTTGTAAACCCAGCCCATCCTATTGCAGCAGGATTAGGTGAGTATTTTGAAATCCCAAAGGAAGAAATGTATGGGGAACCATTTGATGTACCTGAACCGCATTCATTAGTTTTTGTGAGTTGGTTTGAAGGTGGTGAGGTATTTAGAAGTGGATGTTGTTATTTTAAAGGGCATGGAAAAGTTTTTTATTTTCGACCTGGAGAACAAATTTATCCTACTTATTATCAACCAGAAGTACTAAAGGTGATTGCTAATGCTTGTTTGTGGGCATCACCATCAAATGGTGTTTCTCAAAGGGCTACTAATAGACTTAATCCCGCTCCAAGAGAGGTTATTAATAGAAGTATTCCTTTAGAAAATATTGGAGAAAAAAGCCAGTTGAATGAGCGAATAGGTACCAGTGCTTCAGATATGGAAAAGCCCAAAAATGAAAAATAATCGAAATTAAATATTCTCAGTAAAAGGAGTAATTATGTCAGGTCTACCAAGAGTTACAGTTTGGAATGAGAATCGTCATGAAAAAACAGATGAAGAGGTTGCCAAAATTTATCCTGAAGGAATGCACGCGCCCATTGCAAAACATCTTAGAAACGAAGGATTTGAGGTGAGAGTGGCGACACTTGACGAACCTGAACATGGCCTTAGTGAAGAAGTGCTTCAGCAAACTGATGTACTAACATGGTGGGGCCATAAAGCTCATAGAGAAGTACAAGATGAGGTAGTTGAAAGGATTCATCGGAGAGTATTAGATGGGATGGGTCTAGTAGTTTTACATTCCGGACATTATTCAAAGATTTTTAGGAAATTAATGGGTACTACTGGTGGATTATATTGGAGGACTTCCGGAGAAAAAGAACGGATTTGGGTTGTTAACCCTGCTCATCCTATAGCGGAGGGTTTAGGGGAATATTTTGAAATACCCCAAGAAGAAATGTACGGTGAGCCGTTTGGAATTCCCGAACCCGATTCTTTGGTGTTTATTAGTTGGTTTGAAGGTGGAGAGGTGTTTAGGAGTGGTTGTTGTTACTATAGAGGTAGAGGGAAAATATTTTACTTTAGGCCTGGTGAGCAGATTTATCCAACCTATTTTCACCCTAAAGTATTGCAGGTTATAAAAAATGCAGCTGCTTGGGCAGCACCTACTGATGGAATTACGGATAGATCTGCATCTGGAGGTGAAATTGATCCTTATAAGATCGATTTAATTAATAGACCCGAAAGTATAAAGTGGAAGCAAACTGAGTAGTTTTTATAAGTAATTATCCTAAGTAGAGGATTTAAAATGGATAGAAAAATCAGAATGGGAATGGTCGGGGGAGGCAGAGAATCATTGATTGGTCCTATTCATAGGATTGCTGCTCAAATGGATAATAAAATTGAATTGGTTGCTGGTGCTTTCAGTAGCACTGCAGAAAAATCAAGGTTAAGTGGGCATGATTTGTTAATTTCATCTGATCGGATTTATGATGATTTCAAACAGATGATTGATTCTGAAAAAATATTAAGTGATGACCAAAAGATAGATTTTATATCAATAGTAACACCAAATAATTTCCATTATGATGTTGCCAAAGAAGCACTTAGAGCTGGGTTTCATGTAGTTTGTGATAAGCCTTTGGCAATGAATTTAGACCAGGCTCTTATGCTCGAACAAGAAGTGATAAATTCAGGTCTGATTTTTTGTGTGACATACAATTACACGGGTTATCCTATGGTTAAAGAAGCTCGTCAAATGATAATGAGCGGGGATTTAGGATCAGTTCGTAAAGTGGTTGTTGAGTATCCTCAAGGGTGGTTGGCTGATGCAATTGAGAATACTGGTAATAAGCAAGCAGCTTGGAGGTCTGATCCGAATCAGGCAGGTCCTTCTTCATGTATGGGGGATATTGGTACTCATTGCGCAAGTTTGGCTGAATATATTACAGGTCTATCGATTTCAGAGATTTGTGCAGATCTCACAACTTTTGTTTCTGGCAGGAAATTAGATGATGACGGAAGTGTGCTTTTAAGATTTAATAATGGAGCAAAAGGTATTCTGTGGGCAAGCCAGGTAGCTATTGGTATGGAAAATGCTCTAAAGATAAGAATATATGCTGAAAAGGGAACCTTAGAATGGTCTCAAGAGGAGCCAAATTCGCTTTGGGTTAGATTTGGCGATAGACCGACAGAAATTAGAAGATCTGGAACGGATTTTGTAGGTACATTTGCATCTTCGAATGTTCGCCTTCCTGCAGGCCATCCTGAAGGTTATATCGAAGCATTTGCAAACATATATCGTGCCTTTGCCGAAGATTTGTCAATAGTGATTGATGGAGGTCGTAGTAGAGATATTTCTTCGGACTATCCACAAGTAAAGGATGGGGTTAGAGGAATGTATTTTATAAATGCAGTTGTTAAAAGCTTAGCTAGTCATGAAAAATGGATTTCATTGTTAGACGAAAAACAATAATCCTTACAATCAGAACTTTTTACACTGGGAGGAATTATGCAACAAGGAATATACAAATTATCTAATCCTGCTGAATTAGACACTCCTGTTATGCTTACATATCCTCATATTGTTCATCGAAATATTGATGAAATAATTAGGATATGTGGAGATCCTGAGAAAATTGTGCCTCATGCGAAAACTCATAAGTCTTCGGATGTTCTTAAAATGCAATTAGACAAGGGGATTAAATCATTTAAATGTGCGACCCTTCAGGAAGCGTATATGGTTGCTGAATGTGGTGCTAGTGAGGTAGTGATTGCATATCCTATGGTTCATCCACGAAAGCTCGAAAGGTTTTCAAGTCTTATTGAATCTTTTCCAGAAACCACTTTTCTAGCGATTGCGAGTACTCAACTTCATTTGGATTTGTTATCGATGGCTTCGAAACGAATTGAAACTGATATTGGGATATATATGGATTTGGATACAGGAATGAGACGTACTGGTGTTCAGCCGGGATACGATGCAAATGAATTTTTTAAATCTATTCAAAAAACCAAAGGGGTTTTTCCAATTGGATTACATGTTTTTGATGGAGAAACTACATATATTCCTGATTTTGAAAAGAGAAGAAGTATTGTAAAAGATAATATTTCTAAAATGGAAGAAATATGGGATGTGGCTAATAAAAACGGTATAGAGATTAAGGACAATCTAGCAGGAGGATCGTGGTCTTTCCAGCATTATATTGATCATCCTAATATTAGGCCAACTCCAGGTACATGGATATATTGGGACACTAGGAATTCTCATATGAATGAATTGGGATTTGAAATTGCTAGTGTAATTTTAGGTCAAGTCATTGATGAAGATTTAGAAATGAATACTGTAACAATTGATATTGGATCGAAATCTTGTTCGTCTGATCAGCCACTAGAACATAGATTTAGGCTAATTGATTATCCTGATACGGAACTGGTATTACAGAATGAAGAGCATGGGGTAGTAAAACTTAATGGAGCATCTTTGAATGTTGGTGATTTTGTAATTGCTGCACCTGGTCATGCATGCACTTTGACGGTTAAGTTTCCGTATACAAATGTTGTATCGGAACATGGTGTAACAGTCGGTAGATTTGTCCATGATGCTCGTGACAGATAGTGATTATTAGTTGATTGATCTTTTATGATTTCTTCTGGGACGACGTTTTTTGAAATTATTTCTGTTATTAGGTTTTGTAGAAGTCAATGATTTGACTTTTTTATCAAATCCTTTGTAATCGAAATTTTCCAATCTACATCTATTAATTTTGGATCTTAGTGTCCGTTCAATTTTGATGATCATTGATTCATCTTCTGGAGTTGAAAAAGTGATGGCTTCTCCAGTTGATTCTGCTCTTCCAGTTCTTCCTATCCTATGAATATAAGCATCAACAGTGTTTGGGATATCGAAATTTATTACGTGTGAAACTTCCGAGATATCAATTCCTCTGGATGCCACATCTGTAGCAACTAAGATGTCAAACTTTCCATTTCTGAATCCATTTATTGCTTGGTTTCTTTTGTTTTGAGACATGTTGCCTTGTAGGCCAGCGACTCGAAATTTTGCTTTTAGTAGGTCACTTTCTAATCTACGTACTCGATATTTGGTTCTAGCGAATATTATTACCCTACCTGTGGGAGTTGTATTAAGTAGTTCTAATAGCATGGGTTTTCTTAAAAATTCCGTAGTAGGGTACAACACATGTGATACGGTTTTGGCAGGCTCAATTTTCCCTATTTGAATTGTCTCAGGATTTTTCAAAATTGTGTTTGAAAGTTTACGGATTTCATTGGGCATTGTGGCGGCAAAAAATAGAGTTTGTCGTTCTTTTGGTACAAAAGTTATGATGCGTTGAATATCTGGTAGGAATCCCATATCGCACATTGTGTCTGCTTCATCAAGTACTAAAATCTCTATTCCTGATAGATCAATGTTTCCTTCATTTATATGATCAAGCAACCTCCCAGGGCAGGCTATTAAAATTTCTACTCCGCGGTTTAATGCTTTTATTTGTCTGAATTTACTCACACCACCGTAAATGACAGCACTATGGATTTTAGTGAATTTCGCTAAGTCAAGAGAGGCTTCATAAGTTTGCTCAGCTAACTCACGTGTAGGCGAAAGTATCAACGCTTTAGGAGAACGCAATTTTCCGGTCATTAACCTTTGTAGAATCGGAAGTAAAAAGCCTGCAGTTTTTCCAGTCCCAGTTTGGGCAAGCCCTAAGATATCTTTTCCTTCTAAAGCTATAGGTATAGCTTTCTCTTGAATAGGTGTGGGATTGACATATCCCACGACATTAATAGCATCTAATAGTCTATTTTCTAAATTGAGATCTTTGAAATCCAGGAAACTTCCTTCAAGGAAACTTAATTAAGTTTAAGTCTATATCTATTTCATATGAATACATATAGTTTCTGATGCAGTTTGCGTTGATTTCTAAAGAAATATTATTTTAATGAAAGAAAGGATCTGTTTAGAGCAGAGACATCTTTTACTCCTAGATATGCCATTGCAATATCTAGCTCAGTTTCTAGGATTTTCAGAATATTAAATATTCCATTTTCTCCATCAACGCATAATCCCCAGAAAATTGGACGTCCGATTAAAACTGCTTTAGCACCTAAGCATAGTGCTTTGAGCACATCTAATCCTCTTCTTATACCTGAATCAAAGAATACATCTATTTTTCCATCTACCACGGGTGTAATTTCTGCTAATGCCTCTATTGCAGATTTTGTCCCATCCATATGACGAGCCCCATGATTAGAAACTGTAATAGCTTGGAATCCATATTTTAAGCATAATTCAGCATCTTTAGGAGTTCTAACTCCTTTAACGATTATCGGTAGATTCGTTAGGCTTCTGAACCAGTTCATATCATCCCAGGTCATAGGTTGATCACCTGTTCCAGAAGATAGTCTGTTGTCATCAGACTTGCCTTTGATATATTGTCTCAAGGCAGGATCAGACAATAAAAACTCTTCGTATCCTTCCACACTACCCCAGCTTAAATGGTCTTGAATAGAAAAATTGTTCCTGATTTCACTTTCTCTACGACTTGGAACGGGTGCATCTGCAGTAAGGATTATTGCGGAGTATCCTGCTTCTTCAGCTCGTTTAACGAAATGTTCTTGAATTTCTTTCGAGTGTTGACCAATTTGGAACCATTTTGGCCCTTCGGTTTCAGAGGCAATTTTTTCTAGGGAATATCCTGCATTTGTAGGAGTTGAGTAAATTGTTCCACATCGATGCGCTGCTCTCGCAGCACCCAATTCTCCATCGGAGTGCATATGAAGTTGGCCGCCTGCCGGAGTCAACATTATTGGGATATCTATTTGAGTTCCTAATGCATTAGTAGATAAATTGCGAGGATCTATATCTTGAAATATTCGTGGATTGACTAGAATATCATCTAGTGCTTGTCGATTCCTACGGAGCGTAATTTCATCTTGAGCCCCTGCTCTAACGTAGTCATGTAATTCTTTTGACATTTTTTTGTAAGATGCTTCTTCATAATCTTTCAGTGTTACCAAATTATTAATTTCCATTTAAATCTCCGTAAGTAATTGATATGTATAAAATTAAGATAGAATATTGAAACGAATCAAGCGCATCATAGCATTTTTTGATAGGAGCAATAATGATTATAACTAAGGTAGAAACAATTGCCCTTAGGGATCAGTCTGATGGGAAAGTCACATCTTGGAATCCATCTTTCAGTGAATCTAAAAATTATCAATCAATAAATGGTGCTTATGATATTACCATTGTTAGAGTTCACACTGATGAAGGTATTACTGGTATTGGGCAGTGTGAAGCTCCTAGTCTAGTTATAGATGCGATTATTAGATCATCTCAAGGGCTAGAATTGTTAATTGTTGGAGAAGATCCGACCAATGTGCAGAGATTATGGCAGAAAATGTATAACTCTACAGGGGTTTTTGGTAGAAGAGGAGTCGTCATTGCGGCTATTGGGGCGATAGAAACAGCTTTGTGGGATATTTATGGGAAATCAGTAGGCAAACCTGTTCATGAATTAATTTGGAAATCATTTACTACGAGTGCGAGTGATGTGGAACCTTTAGAAAGAGTTACCCCATATGCAACAGTATATCCTCCTGGGGCAGATTTAGAGGAATTAGAAGATCGTCTGAATCAAGCGATTTCAAAAGGACTAAAAGCTGTGAAGATTGAGGAATGGCCTGGTCAGTTTGGAAATGTAGACACTGATACTGACGTAATGGTGGTTGAAAAAGCACGATCAATCTTAGGGCCTAAACGAGATTTGATGATTGATGTTCAAAATCGTTGGAGAGATGTGGGGCAAGCATTGGAAACTATTAATGCGATTGAGTCATTTAAACCATATTTCGTTGAAGCTCCCCTACCCGCTGATAATATTGATGGTTATCGGAAGTTAGTTAAATCAACTAATGTTCGAATTGCTGCTGGAGATTGGGGGTTCAGTACTCGTCATGAATTTGCTGATCTTTTAATACGTGGGAGTTTAGATGTGGTTCAACCAAGCGCTGTTCGCGCTGGAGGAATGCATGAGATACTTAATATTGCTGAAGATGCATATCGTTTCGGGTCTTTATGTATTCCTCATACATGGTGCCATGTTGTGGGTGTTGCAGCTCAGATCCATTTAGCTGCCATTGCCCCCAATATGCCATATTTTGAATTCCCGATTGCTTTTCCTAAATCTGACCTCGTGGAGAATTTGCTTGAACCCAAATTTGAAATTTCTAATGATGGATCAATGTTAGTTCCAAATCGACCTGGTTTAGGTTTTGATTTGGATGATAGAGTAGTTTCAGAGTATAGGGTGGATCCTTACTGACCCACGATTTTTTGATTTTAGGAGAACCATTGTGATAATCGACCCAAATAATTTTGAAAATTTTAATAGGGTGCTTGCTGGTGTTGTAGCGCCTCGTCCAATAGCATTTGTATCAACCATTTCGGATAATGGATTGGTAAATTTGTCTCCGTTTTCCTTTTTTACTGAAGTGGCTGAAGAACCCCCTATGATTTTATTTGCAAGTAATACAACTGATACATTGTTAAATATTCGGGATACGCGAGAATTTGTCGTCAATTTTGTTTCAAAATCAATTGCAGACGCTATGATGCTTACTTCAGGAGAATATCCAAAAGAGGTTAATGAATTTGATGTTGCAGGCCTTACTCAGCTGCCGTCTGAAAAAATCAGACCTCCCAGGGTTAAAGAAAGTCCGGTAAATATTGAATGCAAATTAGACCAGATTATTGAGTTAGATGCTGATCATGATTTGATTTTGGGTGAGGTAGTTTTTCTTCATATTTATGATGAAATGATTTCTGGATATCACGTCAATCATAAGAAGCTTAATCCAGTTTCGAGTTTGACTGGGGATAAATATTGTGCGACATCTGATGTGTTTGAATTGTTTAGGCCGAAGTTGTAGAAATTTATTGAGAGTACTTGCGATTTCATTTTTTTTCATTACTATTGCACTATGAAATCTGATCTTTTAATTTCCGAGCTTGCCACGCAATTTACGTATTTTCTGAAATTGACTCCCGATACTAATGAAGTGCCTAGGAGTTTTTCTGAAGCGGATGGATTAATGTTGTGCTCACCTCAATACTGGACTTGTGGATTTCCTCCAGGAAGTCTGTGGTATATGTACGAGTTGACAGGTGATGAAAAATGGAAAGATGCCGCAACAGTGAATACGTTAAAACTTGATGAGGCTAAAAATCGTACTAATACTCATGATTTAGGATTTATTATCTTTTGTAGCTACGGTAATGCGTTTAGAATTACTGGAATTGAAGATTACAAAAATGTCATTATTGAAGCTTCAGACACATTGATTAAACGATTTAATCCTGCAGTTGGTTGTCTTCGTTCTTGGGATTGGGGAGATTGGAAATTTCCAGTAATTATAGATAATGTAATGAATCTTGAGATGCTTTTTTGGGTAAGTAAAATTACTGGAGAATCAAAGTATAGAGATGTTGCTCTGAGACATGCAGATGCGACAATGCAGAATCATTATCGTGAAGATTTCACTTGTTGTCATGTTGTTGATTATGATCCTGAGAGTGGTCAAGTAATTCAAAAACAAACACATCAAGGATTAAGTGATGAATCGGCTTGGGCTCGAGGTCAAGCGTGGGGATTTTATGGTTATGTTATGTGTTATCGTGAAACCAAAAATGAACAATATCTTGATTTCGCCCAAAAGATTGCTGCATACATTTTGGATAATGCACCAGATGATATGATTCCACACTGGGATTATGATGTACCACAAGCTTCTGAACAACCAAGAGATGCATCAGCGGGATCTTTAATTGCATCTGCGTTGTATGAGTTAAGTGGATATGTTCCAACAAAAAGTGAATTTTATATTCGAAATGCTGACAGAATATTGGAGTCACTTAGTTCCAAAAATTATCGTGCTGAGATTGGCACAAATGGAGGGTTTTTACTTCTACATAGTACAGGAAATAAACCCGGAGGCAGTGAAATAGATTCGTCTATTAACTATGCAGATTATTATTATTTAGAGGCATTAAAAAGACAAATCCAAATCAAAAACAGTTAATGATCGAAGTGCCTAATGTTCTTGATTTTGTGTATTGCATAATAAACTATTACAATGTGATTGATCATACCTAATTTATTAGGTTCCAGTGTAGTGTGAACCTGCGCTAGGTAAAATTGATTGATTGAGAGGCTGGTGCCTTGAACCCGTACTAGTCTCTCTTAGTGAACCCCTACGTATCCGATCGGAAGCTCACTACACAGTGCAACAGACTGAAACAGTATTTACTACGATTCAGTCGCGTTTGCGCCAGATGATGCAGGGATATTAAACATTCCTGCACATTCTGGATACTCAGGAAACATTTTCTCCAATGGTTGTTTTAATGGTTGTTTTTCACCTAAAGGTGAATAATTTTTCAGGACTTGTTCTTGTACCAATTGTGACACCTTAAAGTTTATTAATTATCAGAATTTTCTTGAACAGATAAGTAAAGAAATTGTTAAAGCGATGTGAAAAATTGTCTTTCTATTTTTAATTTCTAAAATTTAGGTACTGTAAAGGTTCTTTTATGCCCATATCTTTTATGAAAGATATAGTGTTTTGCAGGTCGTCTCTATTTTTGCCAGATACTCTAAGTTCATCACCATGAATTGAGACTTGTACCTTGATCTTGCTTCCCTTTATTGCCTTAGTTATTTTCTTACCTATGTCTGAGTCTATTCCCTGTTTAATCTTGACCAATTGTCTAAGGCTATCCCCTGAGGCGCTTTCTGGTGACCCGAATTCGAATGCATTCTGGTCAATATTTCTACGGCCCATGTATTTTCTTATCAATTCTTCTAATTGTCGAAGCTTCATGGAATCATCAGCATGTATTGTAAGAGCATTGTTGGTACGTTCAACTTCACATTTAGTACCGGCCAAATCGTATCTCTGGCTTATTTCTCTGTTGACGCCATTAATTGCGTTGTCTACTTCCATAAGGTCAGTTCTACATACAACGTCGAATGAGGGCATATTGTAACCTCCACATATTCTGTAATTTATCTATGATTTCTTTCACATAATACACCACAAATTGTTGCTGATAATAAAAACCAACTTAAAATATCTAACTAGCATCACAGTCTTTTGACAAAGTTTCTGTAACTATTATGATATGCATAACGTTAGTAGTAGAGTTAATTTCTAATTCAAAAACAACTCTACTGTATTTTAAAATTCGGAGGGAATTATGAATATATGCGTAGTATCAACTTTTGATGGTACCACAGATGACTATATGGAAATGTTTAATTCCACTAAAGAAAAGGGAGCAGATTTTTTCACTGATTACGATATAGGTATTGTAAGAGAAGGAAAGATTATTTTAACGATTAACATTACTGATATGGAAAAATTTCAGGAAATAATGACGTCTGAAGAAATGCAAGCATGGGATACGAAATTCAATTGTGTAGATGCAGTCTATTCTTTAGAAGAAATGAGTTAGTTAAAAAGACAGAATCTAAAACATTCAGGACTTGTTCCTTTGTATTTTCAACATCTCATCTAGTCGCTTTTGTCTAGGATCTATAGTGCTGATTTATTATCTGCATTTTCAGATTCAAGTCTATCGGCTTCAGCTTCTGTAATTCTTCGCTGTGCTTGCACTGTCTTTCTAATCTCCATCAGGTGCAGCAATCCTTCATCTTGATCTTGACTCATGCCTGTGCGGTATTTCTCTGGATAATGATGGTATTACATGCTCTTTTGCGAATGTTCTATAATAGTCTAATCCACCTAGTCACTATACGGTAACTTCTAGGTGGTGTTTCCGGAGGTGTCGTGAGGTGGTAATCATGGCACCTTCACTATTCCACTCTTTTTATGGGTGACATACTTATAATTGTAACCACCTTCAAGTCGGTTATGTACAGGACGTTACGAGGTGCCTACTTGTGTCGTCCTCTTTTTTATAAAGATTAAAACATCATATAATCCCACAAATATCAACCTAGGAGATGATTAATTTTAGTCATTGCAGTTGGCGCCAATTTTCACCAAGATAAGAAAATCTTTGCGTTAATTCTGAGAAGGTTTGAGAAGATATAGTGATGCCTTGGTTTAACATTTCTATGTTTGAAAGCAAATGATCTACATTTGTTGTTCCAATGATCGCTGTGTTGATTTCTGGGTGTGCAAAAACGAATCCCATGGCCATATGTATTGGATCTAATGAGCCTTCAATCGGTCCTAATTTAGTCATCGCCTGAGCTCTTTCTAAATATTGTTGACCATATCCTGAGGCTGGTTTTGATTTACCCCATACACCATTAGCAATAGGACGCTTGATGATAATGCCAAGACCATTTGAGTGTGCAGACCCTAATAGTTCATGACGTGCTTTTTGATCTACTAGATTAAAACTGGTTTGTAAGGTGTCAAATACCCTAGAGTTTGCTGCCCAATTAGCATATTCATTGTCGCCACTATAGCCAATAAATCTTGTTTTACCGGCTTCTTTGGCTTTAATTAACGCGTTGATTACATCTCCCTGTTCGAGAGTATTGATATCACACGAATGAAGTTGAACTAAGTCCAAATAATCAGTATTCATTCGTATAAGACTCCGTTCGATACTGTCTGTGATAGTTTGGGGAGTCCAGTCTTGACCTTTATATCCTGCGGTCACGTGACCGCATTTGGTTGCTAAAGTGAATTCATTACGGCGATGAGAGATTGTATTGCCCAAAAGTTCTTCACTATTTCCATAACAAGCAGCTGTGTCAAAAAAGTTAATTCCTTGATCAAGTGCTGTATTAAGTAGTTTCTTAACAGCGGATTCTTCAATGAGACGTGGAGGTGACTCGGGGGTTTGACCAATCTCAGCAAGACCAATTCCTAATCGGCTTACTTTTATTCCAGTTGAACCCAATAATACTGTTTCCATTTTACCCTCACTATAAAAAATTATTATGTGTAAGTAGTAGCACTTATGTTCTGTAACTCAATAGCTCGCGTGTGTCCTATTCAAGAAGGATGTAGGTCGCAGAAGATACAATAGAACTCCAACCCTGAAGAAGGTACTTCATTCGGATTCCTTTTTCTTAATTCTTTTCATTACAAAGATAATTGTTCCCAAAAGGAGTAATCCCCAAAATATATCTCCGACTAAATCCCCAGCAATTGAACTTACTCCGTTATCGACAATTGATCCACCAATTGCTGCAAGTAAAATCAGACCAATAGCTGCGGCTTTATTCATTTGGATCTCCTGTTAAAGCTGTCCATATATTAAACATCTAGATAGAAGAACGAAGAGTATTATTCCAGTAAGAAGTAATAGTGGTTTCGTATACATCGGTTTCATGGTCAGATTATACACGACTCTTTTTTTGGAAATTAAATTCTCTCCTATCAATTATCAAAAACCCAGACGTAGGCGAGTTGAACCTGAAAATCTTTATATTATTGTTTGTGTATTGATTATACTATTATTACAGCGTATATTTTGAATGCGTTTATCTATTTACCGCAATAACATGTATTGTATTGGAGAAAGGATTAGAAAGTTGTTATACTAAAAAGTAATGAATATTAAGTTTGTGTAGTTATGACTGAGAGGGTTTTGGGATGACACGTGGAATTGATATATACGAGGCTGAATCAAAAGGGTTTAAAGACGAGTTTATGACTGAAACTGATTCAAATCGAATTGTCTGGAAAGATTTTGTGTTTGATCCTAAAGCTAAGAAGGAACTTGCGAGATACATTGCAACTCTAAGTGGTAGTAGAGATAAAGTTAAATTTGAAACAGATAAGTTTTTGGCAGAAGCATTTGGGATTTATTATGTCGAAGGCTTTTTTAATCCTTACTCTCTTAATTTTGACGGGGATTCGCAGCGTGAATTTAGGGGGGGCGATCGTTTAAGACAGAGAATGTTGGAGATCCATGATTGCGATAATGAAAAATGTCAAAGGTGGCTAGCTGGTCAGCATGAGCGTTCAGAGAGGTTTTCGCGCAAACAAATTCATACATGGATTACCGAGTCGAAAGATTATAATTCTTCTCAAGCCGATGTGGCAGATCTTAAAAATTCTGCTAAGCTCACGGAATTTGGTGTTGACTTAGCAGCTCGTCCCGCACTTCGCCGTATATGTGACTCTATTCGAAAAGCCTCTTCTGGCGGTAGACATCATACCTATTACTCTGAACTGACGTATAATGACCTAACCACTCTGCAGTGGATAGTTCAAGGATATCCTGAGTTAAAGATATTTGACCAATTAGCAATAATGGATGTATATCAGGCGTTAGAAACTGAAGGTAGAGATACCAGCAATTATGACGATTGGCTTTCATACAGGACCTGGGAATCAGATTCAAACATGGATGAGTATATCGAAGCTGTAGAGAATAGAGTCGTGAGAAGAATTGGAGTTTTCTATTCGAGAAACTTTCCTCGTCCTTTAGGAATGTTTCGCTATCATTTACCTACACAATTGATTGATTTAGCACGCACTGCTGGAATGGAAGATTATCTTGGAGGTAGAGATACAGATGTTCTGGGTGTGGATACATTCGATGTTTTTGAAATATTTGATCAGATTCCTGATCCAGTTCCTATGAGTCAATCTCTTTATGAGTCAAGTAATCTAACTAAAACTCCATCAACCTTAACCTTGTTGTCAAACTATCTTGATAGCCGAAGAGATGAATCAAAGCCAGAAGATGAATCTCCTCCTTTGCAAAAGATTGAATACGATCAATTTGGAAATCCAATAAAACCATGGGAGAAATAGTAATCATGTAGGAGGTTTAGGTGCTATCAAACTTCCATACTAATACTATGATTTTCATTATTAAAGTCCTTGAAAGGATTACTTGATGAATCCAGAATAAGATACTTTTCCCAATATTCCTTTGATCGGAGCATATATTTGTTGAAGTGATACCAGTTTTCTCCTCTATAGTTACGCATTTCCTGAATTACTTGCCACTGCGTTCTACCAACAGAGTCTGGTTCTTGGCTTAGAGATGGTAATGACATGTCTGCTCCACAATGAGAGCAATCTTCTTGATTTGACAAGGTTTGAGGACTTAACAATCCACACTCTGGACAATTTATAATATTAATACCGGATTCAAAAATCATGGGCACATACTCCAACCGCAAGACATGCATGTAAAACATCTTCCTTCAACCATTAGATTGCGACTTTTACACGAGGGACACAATGCAGTAAATTGAGTATTTTTTGATTTATTTATAGATTTTTGAAATGACCAAATAAATGAATACGGATTCTGGCGCATAATTATTTTCCTCCTTTAGGACATTTGTTCTAGTATACAGGATATTATGCCATGAGTCCAATGAATAATTTTAGGTTTCAGTGCAATGATTTTGACAAATGATTTCTACCGATTAATATGATGTACATTCGCTTAATTAGAGGTAAATATTTGTTAGCTGTTCAGAAAAATAAATTCCGCAATTTTCTCCCTTTAGACGGAATTTGGGATTTCCTTCCAGATTTTGATAATGTTGGTATTGATCAAGAATGGTTTTTAGGAATACCTTCACCAAGGCCAATTCCTGTTCCATCAAGTTGGAATGAACTATTTATTGATACGACTGATTACATAGGAGTGGGTTGGTACCAAACTACTTTTAGTGTTCCTGATTCCTGGCCTGAAGGCAATATTCGCTTGCGTTTCGAATCAGTTACTTATAAGGCGACTGTTTGGATTAATGGGGTTTCTGTGTGTTCACATGAAGGTGGTCATTTACCGTTTGAAATATCTTTAGATCAACGTGTAGATTTATATCCGAACCAAAAACATATTAATACTTTGGTTGTGAGAGTTGAAAATGAATTGAATCCCACCAGAGTGCCCCCAGGTAATGTGACTTCAGGTGGTTTTAGACTGTTTATGGCTAACAATCCTTCAACAAATTACGATTTTTTCCCTTATGCTGGTATAGATAGAAGTGTAAGTCTGTACCAAGTGCCTGATGTTCATATTAACGATATTACTGTAAAAACAGATCTCATTGATGGTAATGCTGTTATTGAAGTAGTTGTTGATGTTTCTGATGATGAAGTTGATTACAGCGTCGAATTGGAATCTGGATCAACTTTAATTAAGGAATCGTTACACAACAGATCAAATCATATTGAGATTCATTTAAAAGATCCAAATTTATGGGAGCCTATTAATCCGTTCTTGTATAAATTGACTACTTTTATAATGAGAGATTCCAAGATTTTAGATTCTTACACCCTGAATGTAGGAATTCGTACGATCAAGGTAATTAACAATCAAATTCTATTGAATGATAACCCAATTGAATTGAAGGGTTTTGGGAGACATGAAGATTCTTCAGTGACGGGTCGCGGACAAAATCTTCCACAAAGTATTAAAGATCAAAATCTAATGAAATGGACAGGCGCAAATTCATATCGCACATCTCATTATCCGTACTCTCAAGAAGATTTAGAATTAGCGGATAAAAATGGATTTTTGGTAATAGGTGAAATTCCAGCAGTAGGACTTTTCTTTGATGATGATTCGGATGAGATTCATGTACGTTTGGAAAAATGCAGGCAACAAATTGATGAACTAATTGATCGAGATAAAAACCATCCATCCGTAATTATGTGGAGTGTCGCTAATGAGCCATTTCCGCCGGATTTGATGAATAGGATGCAGTCATCTTCTGAAGAACCAGTTAATCCAGTTTCAACACAATTTCTTAACACCTTGATTGCGGACGTAAGAGATTTGGATGACTCTAGATTGGTTACATTTGCTGCGATACATGGTACACCTATGGAGTGGCTAGAAAATGTAGATGTTGTGATGGTAAATAGATATTATGGTTGGTATTTTGATTCCATGAATTTAGATACTGCAATAGAAAAATTGTCTAGTGAACTTGAAAAAATCCATACTATAACTCGAAAGCCTATCATGGTTTCTGAATTTGGAGCTGATACAGTTGAGGGAATGCATGCATTTTCTGATGAGTTGTATACGGAAGAGTATCAGGTGGAATTGTTGAAAAAGTATTTGGATTTTGCTCAATCTAAGGATTTTATGGTTGGTATGCATGTTTGGGTCTTTGCAGATTTTAGGACAACTCATTCTACTATGCGTATTGGAGGACTCAATAGAAAAGGAGTGTTCACTAGGGATCGAAAACCGAAGATGGCAGCACATTTCTTGCGGAGTCGATGGAAGTAATATTTTCATAGAATCTGATTTTACTAAGATTATTAAAATTTGAATTACATTCATGGAGTCTAATATGGCTAAGCCAAACTTTATACTTATTCTTGCTGATGACATGGGGTTTTCGGATTTGGGTTGCTATGGTTCTGAGATAAATACTCCAAATTTAGATTCTCTAGCAAAAAACGGAATCAGGTTTTCACAAATGTATAATTCTGCAAGATGTTGCCCCTCTAGAGCATCATTACTTACAGGACTAAATCCACAACAAACTGGGGTCGGGCATATGGTAAATAGCTATACTCGTCCTGACGGATCAGTTATTCCTGGTTATCAAGGGTATTTGAATAATAACTGTGCAACGATTGCTGAGGTTCTTAGATTAAATGGGTATAAGACTTTCATGTCAGGGAAGTGGCATGTTGGTGGCGGTTATGATCTATTGGATCCTAATGGTTGGACTCCGGGATCTGAGACCCACCCTATTCCGACCCAGAGAGGATTTGATCGATTTTTTGGTATTGTTGCAGGAGGCGGAAATTACTTTCATCCACTGACATTAATGGAGGATGATCATCTGATTAATATAGACACTTCTGATTTTTATTTAACTGATGCCATTAGTGATCATGCTGTTTCAATGATTGAAGAATCTTCAGAATCTGAAGAACCATTTTTTTTACATGTTGCTTACACAGCTCCTCACTGGCCTTTGCATGCGTTGGAGGAAGATATTGCAAAGTATGAAGGAAGATATAGGGATGGATGGGATAATCTTCGAACTAATAGGCACGAAGAATTAAATGGGATTGGGCTCTTAGACTTTCAATGGGAGATTTCGCCAAGGGATCCTTCGTCTATGCCATGGGATGAAGTTCCAAATCCTGATTGGGAAGATTTGCGAATGGCTGTTTACGCTGCAATGGTAGATCGAATGGATCAAGGCATTGGGAAAATAGTGTCTAAAATAAAGCAGCTTTCAATTGATAAAGATACTGTTGTGATGTTCTTATCAGATAATGGAGGATGTGCTGAATTTTTGGCTGAGGATTCTAGTTTTCCTACGCCATCAAAATATTCAACTCCTACTCCAGATGGACGAAAGGTAGAAGTTGGAAATAGATTGGATTTGAGACCTGGACCAGATGATACTTTTATGAGCTACGATTTACCTTGGGCTAATGCAAGTAATAGCCCATTCAGACTTTTCAAGAGATGGACTCATGAAGGTGGTATATCAACACCATTTGTAGTTAGTTGGCCGTCAAGGATCAATAAATCATCTATAGTCCATGAACCCACTCACATTATGGATATTGCTGCGACAATTTATGATGCTGCTGGGGTATCCTATCCTAAAGAAATTAATGATCATTCCATAATTCCTTTAGAAGGTTGCAGCTTTATTGAAGCTATTGACAATGGATCTTGGTCAAGGGACAAACCAATTCTTTGGGAACACGAAGGTAATCGAGCTATGAGAGATGGAGAATGGAAAATAGTGAGTGAAATTGGAAAGGGATGGGAAATTTATAATATGTCGTACGATCGTACAGAATTAAATGACCTCGTAGAAGGAGAGAGAGAAAGAATTAAGCTTATGGTAAATATTTATTCTGATTGGATGAAAAGGTGCGATATTGAACCATGGCCGATTCCTTCGATGAAATGGGATCCGGGTTTTAATAAACCCCACGCTCATTGGGTAGCTCAATAAGATTCAATGAATTTGATTAAGACAGAATTTTGTTAGGAAATACAAATGACAATTAATTTAGGTGATACCGTACCAGATTTCAATTTAACTGCACTTGATGGTTCTCAAACTGAGATTAATAGTTTTCGGGGGAAACCTCTGATTATTTTCATGTGGGCTTCTTGGTGAGCTTGCAGAGAACAGCTACCTGTATGGCAGCAATTTTACGAAAATGAATTAAAAAATGGCGAATTTGCTGAGATATTGTCTATTGCTATGGATGCACAAGGTTTTAACGTTGTGACTCCTTATCTTGAATCTGCGAATGTGACTTTTAAAACCGTAATAGATAAGGAAAATTTATTGGGAGAAATGTTGAGATTTAATGCCATCCCAAATGGGTTATTGATTGATTCTGAAGGTATAGTTAATTATCAGAATTTTGGGTCATTCGATATAAAAAATCCTGATATTTTTTCTTTGATTAAGGGATGGTTTTTTTCTGGAACCAATCTTAATTTGGATGGCAGTATTCTTCCAAAACTAGATCCAGTCCAGCAAGCCAATTCTTTGTTTAGGGAAGGTCTAAGCTTGATTCAGGAAGGAAATTTTGAAGAGGCACTAAAAAAATGGCGCGAGGGAGCGAAGTTAGATCCTGGAAATCAAATAATTAAAAAGCAAATCTGGGCAGTTGAAAATCCATCAAAATTTTATTCTGGTGCCGTAGATTACGATTGGCAATCCAAACAAGATTGAATTTAACCTTTTCAATTGTTGCGAGTCGATATTATTTGATTTGATCAAGTCCTTCTTTGAGACCTTTTAATGCCAATTCCGGCCATCTTACAGTGAAAAATGTGAATCCTTTTTCAACGAAGAAATTGGGATCCATTTCTGGAGGGATGAAATACATACCGGGAACAACGGCATGTTTTTTACATGCTTTTGAAATTGTGTCTAGGCCATTTTGATAAATATCACACTTGTAATCTAGAGGAACACCGAGTTCTATAGACAAATCTGATGGTCCAATCAGTAATACATCAATTCCAGGAACGCTTAGTATCTCATCTATATTATCAATTGCTTGTTGAGTTTCAATCATTGGGATAATTAATAATTCTTTATTTACTGTATCTAAATAGTCTCGGTAATTTTTTGTTTCGCCCCAATCTCCTCTTTCGCCAGCATTGCTTCTGTCTCCAAGAGGAGAATATCTACATGCTCTGACGAGAGCTGAAGCTTCTTCTTTTGTATTTATCATTGGAGCAACAATGCCCCTAGCCCCTGCATCTAAAGCAAAACATATTAGATCTTCACGATTCGAACTTACACGTACTAATGGTGTTGCTTTTTTTCCTTTCAATGCTTGAATGGGGGTATACAATTGTTTGGATTCAACCTGAGAATGTTGGGTGTCAAAAAGTATGAAATCGAATCCTGCGCTATCTAACATGAGCATATTTTCTACATTAGTAGATCCACTTGCCCCAACTACTGTTTTTCCCGCTTTTAAATTGTCTTTTAGTGAGTTCATTTTAGCGACCTCTTTAGTGTAAGAATGTTTTGATGAATATGATTGCATAAATAAACAAAATTATAAACCAGATGAATTGATTGAATTGAGATCTGAAGATCAGACTATAATACCAACAGAAATGCTAAGGAGATGGAATGAAAATAATTGATTTAAAATGTGCGATTATTGGTCAAAATCCAGTTGTTCGTATAGTCACAGATGAGGGAATAGATGGAATTGGAGCAGCTGAATCATCTAAACCATATTTAAAGCCTATGGTCATGTTTTACAGGGATATGATTCTGGGAAAAGATCCTACTGATGTTGAGCAGGTAATGTTATTTATTCGGAGATTGGGTGCTTTTAAGCCATGGGGATCAGCAGTCAGTGCGATAGAAATGGCCCTTTGGGATATAGCAGGCAAAGCTTCAGGATTACCAATTTACAAACTTTTGGGCGGAAAAGTAAGGGATAAAGTACAGATTTATAATGGCAATATTAGGTTTGAATTAGAGGGCGATCAACCTGAACATTATGCAGAAGTGGCTCGGAAAATGAAGGATCGACCTGAAAATTTTTCTATTGTTAAACAAGGAGTAGCTTTTCATGATCCTGTAATGGTTACTTCCGAAAATTTTTATCATGGTAATCCAATAACACGCTCCCGAGGTTTTGGTGGATACCCAAATAGAGGGATGCTGACGTTCAAAGGTTTTAATCATTTGATGAGCTGTATTGTGGCCATGTTAGATGTTTTGGGAGATGAAGTAAGTCTGGCTTTAGATTGTGGCCCAGGTCTTACTGTACCGGATGCTTTAAAACTTGCTAAGTCTGTTGAGGGGATGAATATTGCTTGGTTGGAGGATATGATTACGGGAGACTATACGCCTTATGTTTTGGCTCAACAATATCTCCAAGTAACTCCATTTACTAGTAGTGCTATTCATACAGGAGAACAGATATATGCGCGTCAAAACTTTGTTGAATTGATAGAGAAAAATGCAGTAAATGTTTTGGGTCCTGATCCAGCGGATGTGGGAGGCTTGGCAGAAATGAAATTTATTGCAGAATATGCGGATTTGCATGGGATTTTATTTGCTCCACATGGGACTCTTGATGGATTAATTGGCCTGGCAGCTCATGTTAATTTGGCGGCGACATTACCACACAACTATATAGCTTTTGAGCTTCCTACAGGACAACCTGAATGGTGGTATGACATATTGGACGGAGTTGGGAATTTGGAAGTAAATAACAGTAATATAGATGTATTGGATTCACCAGGACTTGGAGTAAGTTTTATAGTTGAGGAAGCCAAAAAGTATCTGCAGGAAGAAGATAAATCTTTTTTTGATGATTAATGAATAGGAAATTTATTTACAGACATTTTAGTTTTAAATACCTTCATAGGATTTTTATCCATAAAATAAATTAAAAGGACAATGAATATGAGCTCTAAACCAAATATTTTGTTTTTGATGACTGATCAGATGCAGGGCAGAGTTTTAGATAATTTGAACCCTTGTAAAACACCCAATATTGATAAATTGGCAGCAAGAGGTATGAGATTCACTCGGGCATATACTCCTAATGCTGTGTGCTCTCCGGCTAGAGCTAGTTTGATGACAGGTTTGCTTCCTCACAATCATGGTGTGCTTTGGGTTACTCATAGTGTAGATGATGATCAAGGAATGTTAAGAGATGATAAGGCTCATTGGGCACAAAGATTGACTGGGAGTGGGTATAAAACAGGTTATTTTGGGAAGTGGCACATTGAACGCAGCGGCGAATTGGATCGTTTTGGGTGGCAAGTTTTTGCAGAACCGTTAGGCAGTCAATCAACTCAGTCTCCTAAGGGTTTTCCTGAACTTTCTACAAAATTGTCAAAGTTTGAACAAAAATCTAAAGATTTAGTGAATTCAAGTAATTTTTCAGTAGGAATGAATCTAGACCAAAATGAAGGTTATAGCAATAGTAGGTTTTATGGTGTTACTGATGTGCCTCCAGAAGAGAGATCATTAGGAATTCGAACGCAGTTTGCAATGGATTTTTTGGATGATGTGATTGATGGTGATGATCCGTGGTGTTGTTTTGTCAGTCTGATTGAACCTCATGATCCTTTTATATGTGGAGAGGAAGCTTTTTCAAAATATGATGTTGATTCACTAGAGTTACAACCAAATGTTTTCGATGAATTGGAGAATCGTCCTGGAATATACAAGAAAGCTGCACAAATTTTTGACAAGATGAATGACCGCCAAAAGAGGGAAGCAATGGCTTGTTATTACGCAAACATTTCAGAGATAGATGAACAATTTGGAAGGCTAATTAAAAGACTAGAAGATTCAGGACAGTTAGAAAACACCATAATTATACTTACGTCCGATCATGGAGAACTATTGGGTTCACATGGTTTATATACTAAAAACTTTATGGCTTCTGAGGAAATTTATAATATCCCAATGGTTTTGGCTGGACCAGGAATTGCTCAAGGAGTGGTTACTGATGCTAGAGTAGGTTCACACGATTTATGCCCGACCATATTGGATCTTGTAGGATGTGACCAGATAGAGGCTCCAGATTCAACGTCATTTTTAAGTGTATTAGCAGATCCAATTAATGAGGGTCCAAAGTTCCAAAAGGGATATGCAGAGTACTTCGGAGGAAGAATGATTCTCACTCAAAGAGTCGTGTGGAATGGGCAATGGAAATTTGTATTTAACGGATTTGATTTTGATGAGTTGTATGATTTAGAAAACGATCCTTATGAATTGAATAACATTGCATATGATTCCCAACATCGTAAAAAACTCAAGGAAATGACTGCTCAGATGTGGCAGGTAATCAGAGATACTAATGACGGTTCATTAGCTAATTCAAATTATCCTAGTATGAGAGTTGCTTCATATGGACCTATAACTAGTGATTAATTATTATGAGTTTGTTTTGACAAATTTTGAACTTAATAGTCCTTTTAAGCTAAGTCCTTAGATTGGAGAATCATTTGGTTGAAACTGTTACTGATTCCCAAAGTTGAAAAAATAGGTTTGTTATTTTTCGGGTGAGGTAGCTCTTTCTTGACTTAGTAACTGAATTTCTATAGGGTGTGTTAATGAGAGGACAAAATGTTCTCTATACCAAAAGGCAATTTTGGATCGGTTTTAGGTTTTGTCCGAATTTGATCTTCTGCCCGATTGGTAAATAAATTATTGAGAGTTGAAAATTTGACTCTTAAAACGTTGAGGTGTGATGTTTATGACTGAGAAGATTGAATCGGTCTCTTTAAAGTTCCTTGGTACTGCATTCATTTTTGCGATTGCCCTTTTTGCTTTTGCTTGTAGTTCCTCAGATCCTGAAGTAGTAGAGGTGATTAAGGAAGTTGAGGTTGTGAAGGAAGTTGAAGTAGAAAAAGAGGTTGTGAAGGAAGTTGAAGTAGAAAAAGAGGTTGTGAAGGAAGTTGAAGTAGAAAAAGAGGTTGTGAAGGAAGTTGAGGTTGTGAAGGAAGTTGAAAAAGAAGTTATTAAAGAAGTAGTTGTTGCTGCTCCTGAAAAGGAAAAGAGAGAAATTGTATTTAGTGGATTGGGATGGGATAGTGCTTTGTTGCAGAACGCAGTTGCTAGGTATGTAGTTGAAAATGGTTATGGCTACCCAACCAGTGAAATTGAGGGACAGACCGTTCCTTTGTTCCAAGGTCTTAGAAAAGGTGACGTTGACCTTGCAATGGAGATTTGGCTACCTAATCAAAACGTAGTTTGGAATGAAGCAGTGAAGGCTGGTGAAGTGTTGCCAGTCGGTAGAAGCCTTGAGGATAATTGGCAAAGTACATTCTTAATTCCAAAATATATTCAAGATGCAAATCCTGATTTAGACAATGTAGAAGACCTCAAAGAAGACAAATACAAGGAGCTTTTCGCAGAACCAGACAGTGGTGGTAAAGCAGTTTTATACGGATGTATTGCCACATGGGCATGCAGAGGTGTTCAAGAGGGAACCGAAGCAGGACCCGGTCAAATTGAGGCATATGGGCTAACTGATCACGTTGAGTTGCGAGATCCAGGGACTGCAGGTGCTTTGGCAGCAGCTGTTGAGGGTGCATTTAAAAAAGGCGATGCCATTATGTTTTACTATTGGGGTCCTACCAAATTAATGCACGATTTATCCGGTCAATATGTTGACCTTGAGCAACCTGATCCGTCAACGTGTACTGGAAATGATCCAGTTCACGGATGCGCATTTCCTGCAGCCGAAGTAATGATAGCAATGAATACAAATTTGGTTGATGATGCACCAGAATTGATTCCGTTTTTTAGGAGTTGGGACTGGTCTGCAGGTAATCAGCTTGTAGCAGAGACTTGGCTGGGAGAAAACAAGGATAATTACAGTACTTCAGCAGAAGGATTTGCAGCAACCGCGGTATGGTATTTGAAGAATAACGATGCATGGAAATCATGGGTTCCTTCAGATGTGTTAGCTAAGGTTGAAAAAGCTTTAGCTGCTGAATAATCTAATAGTTTGAAAGTTTATCTACGAGGTCTGTTGCCGTATTGGTACAGGCCTCGCAGATTTTTGAGCCCTCTTGGAAGTTTTAATACTTGGCTAATCTTAACCACATAAAAGTTGAAAATCTTTGGAAGGTTTTTGGACGTGATCCTCTGAGAGTTTTTGAGTCGAATCACATAAATAAATCACGTGATGAGATTCAATCTGATTTGGGATTAGTTGTAGCCTTGAAGAATGTCTCTTTTGAGGTTGCCAAAGGAGAGACATTTGTAATCATGGGTTTGTCGGGTAGTGGAAAATCTACCTTGGTTAGATGTTTGATTCGATTAATTGAATCTACTTCAGGTGATATTTTTATTGATGAGGAAAACATCAACACTTTTGATCAAAGTCAGTTGATTGATTTTCGACGTTCAAAGGCAGCCATGGTATTCCAAAATTTTGGATTGCTCCCCCATCGGAATGTTATTGATAACACTGCGTATGGATTGGAAGTCAAAAATGTTGATAAAGATAAAAGATATGAAACTTCTTTACAAATGCTAAAACTTGTAGGGCTTGAAGGATGGGAACATTCTAGAGTAAGGCAGCTGAGTGGAGGTATGCAGCAAAGAGTAGGATTGGCAAGAGCTTTGTCAGTTGAGCCAGAAATATTGTTGATGGATGAGCCATTTAGTGGTTTGGATCCATTGATTAGGAGACAAATGCGAAGAGAATTAACTCAATTGCAGAATGAGATTCATAAGACGATCGTCTTTATAACACATGATTTGGATGAGGCGATTGCTATTGGAGATCGAATTGTAATCATGCGTGATGGTGAAATAATCCAGAATGGAACTCCTGAAGAAATTATTACTTCGCCTGCAGATGAATTTGTTCGAGAATTTACTGACGATATACCTAAGGCAAAATTTGTTAAGGTCGGCACAATTTTTCAAGAGATAGAATTTAAATCGTATAAAATTCAAGATTTGATTCCAGCGGATATTGACACTTTGTACAAAAAATCATCTTTGGAAGAAGCTGTGAATTTAATAGTTTCTTCTGAAGGTAGTATTCCTGTAATTGATGAGAATAGAAGATTGCTCGGCGTAATTTCTCAGTTGGATGTTCTTAATGCGATGTCAGAATATGTTTAAGGTAAAGATGGAGATACGTTGATGAGCTCTTTTCTGAATCAGATTCAGACTCGTGTCTGGAAAAATATTACTTCCTATTTCACTTTTGGTAGGGATTCGGATTCCGAATCAGGTTATAGAAGTAAGATAATTCTTGCGTTGGGGTATTTAGGGGGGGTAATAATTTTTTCAATGTTAATTCATCGTTCAGGTTATGAGTTTTTGACCGACTTTCCTCAATGGATGAGGTTTGATGTTCAAGTTGAAGGAGCTGTAGACGATGCAATTGATTGGTTGGTGGTTACATACGGCTGGTTTTTTGATTACATAAGCGACAATTTGAAATATGTGTTAGGTAAGTTAAGGGATTTTTTGATTTGGATTCCTTGGCCACTAATGATGGGAATTATTTTCCTCACAGCTTGGAAAATAGCTTCTCCAAAAGTTGCAGTTTTATCACTTTTCGGAATGTTTGGGATCGCAATAATGAATCTGTGGGATCCAACCATGGTAACTTTGGCTATTATGTTTGTTTCGGTGTTTATTGCCGTGCTAATTGGCGTTCCACTTGGTGTGATTTCTGCCCGAAGTAACTTAGTCGATTCATGTTTGAAACCGATATTAGATACGATGCAGACGATGCCTAGTTTCGTGTATTTGGTCCCAGGAATAATGCTTTTTGGTTTGGGGAATGTAGCTGCTATTTTGGCTACAGTCCTATATGCTTTGCCACCTTGCATTAGGTTGACTAATTTAGGGATTAGACAAGTTGATCCTGCAGTGATAGAAGCTGGGAAATCTTTTGGTTCTAGCAACATGCAGTTGCTTTTCAAAATACAAATCCCTATGGCTATACCTACAATAATGGCTGGTATTAATCAGACTGTTATGATGGCATTGGCTATGTCTACGATTTGCGCAATGGTTGGTGCGGGTGGATTGGGAATTGAAGTTCTCAGAGCAATGGGACAATTACGTGAAGGAGAGGCAGTTATTGCAGGTTTTGCAATCGTCATATTGGCAATTATTATTGATAGAATTACTCAAGGATACATTGCTCAAAGACAGTCATGACAAGATTTGCAATCAGGATTTTCTCGAAGGTTCATGGATTTATTTATCAAATCACTGGAGGTAGATTAGGTAGTCAACTTGGTTCCATTCCAATGTTATTACTGACAACAACGGGGAGGAAATCAGGGAAGAAGCGTACCGTTCCTTTAGTAGGTATTCCGTATGGTTCTGGTTACATTCTTATTGCTTCTTTCGGAGGAAGTCCAACACATCCTGCATGGTTTCTAAACATTCGTCAAAATTCTTCTATTATTATTAGAGTTGGATCTATTGTTACATCAGCTGAAGCCTCCATAATTGATACCTCTGATTCAGAATATGAGGAAATGTGGCAAAAAGCTGTTGATATTTATCCAGGATATGATGATTACAAGCAAAAATCTCCAAGGGATATTCCTATAGTTTTGGTTACACCGCAATAATTTTTTTCTGTTATTATCCTAGGGAATAAAATGGGGCAATTTAATGCGGTATGACACAATAATTATTGGTGCAGGATCTGCTGGAGCGATCTTAGCTACGAGACTAACAGAGGATCCAGAACATTCGGTT
>MDTE01145317.1_pt1 | contig 31797 bp, 21 predicted proteins | sample 811231 | NCBI WGS metagenome assembly MDTE01 (sample SAMN05326651, study PRJNA326480) | marine metagenome | isolation source: seawater | place: Indian Ocean: Red Sea | collected 2010 | reverse complement strand
CTCGAACCCGCTCGAGACGCGCGCGTTCGCCCCATTCGGCGTCTTCACCGGCGGTCGAAACGACGAGGACGACGCCATCGATCGAGCGCGAGACGACGAGGCGAGCGCGCCGTCCGTATCCGTCGCGCGAACGAGTGACGAATGACGCGACATGAAATGAAATGAAACGAAATGAATGCAGTCGCGCGTCACCACCGGTGCGCACCCTCGCGCCGCACGACTCGACGCGCGTCTCGCGCGTCACCGCGCGCGGTCCACCGCGCCGCCTCTCGTCATCCACCCGTCCGCGACGCGACGCGATCGATCGCGGGACTCGAACCGTCGGCCGCGCCGACGACGAGCACGCGGAGACTCCACACGAGTCATGACTCGTCATGGAGACACCGCACGAGTCCTGCCTCGTGACCACGGCGACACGCGAGGCCCTCGGCCCGTCTCCGCGAGTCATGACTCGTCACTCGTCCGCGACTCGACTCGATCGCATGGCGTCGTGGTGCGCGGCGGGCGCGCGTTCGCTCGACGACGACGCGACGACGACGACGACGCACGGCGCGCGTGAACTTCCAGACGGACGTCTCGTCGTGTGCGTCGCGTCGCGTGGACGACGACGACGACGCGACGATTCGAATGATTCGAATGATGATGAATCTGGGCACCGACGAGAATCTCGCGACGACGCGCGCGAGGGCGACGAACGCGCGTGGCGAGCGATGGTCGTGGACGCGGAACGAACGCGTCGGGACGTGCGACGAAGGCGCGGGATCGAACTCGCGTCGACGGAGGGAGGGATGCGGGAGAGGATGAGACGCGCGTTGGAGAGGGACGAGGCGGACGTCGACGTCGAGGGCGTGTCGACGACGACGGGGAGGGGGACGGGGAAACGGGCGAGGGGAGGAGGGGTGAGGACGTTTCGGTGGGTGACGTCGGCGTGGGAGGACGAGGAGGCGCCGAGGGGGTACGTGGAGACGTTGGAATGGATCAACGACGCGTTGGCGGAGACGCTCGCGAGGGCGAGGGCGAGACGAGACGACGACGACGACGACGGGGAAGGAGGTGGGAGAGAGGACGAGGGAGGGAGGGAGGGGGTTGGGGTGGGGAAGATGGCGGCGTCGCCCGTGAAAGGGACGAGCATCGGTCGGTGGTTGAGCGACCGGCGGGAGCGGGTTCGATTGGCGGCGGCGGCGGCGAGCGAAGACGAAGACGAAGAGACGCGGAAAAGAGACGCGTGAAAAGAGATGTAAAGAAGTAGAAATTAATAGATGAAACTAGCCTCGTTCGGATTCAAATCACCGACCGTCGTTGAGCGTCCAATCGTACGGTCGCGTCGTCAACGCGATCGCGTCGCCTCGATCGAGCGCGCGAATCAAAGCGTCGCGCGCGTCGCCCGGTTTCGCGTACCGAGCGACGTACCGAAGACGGGCGGTGTCGTCAGCGCCGAAATCGCGCTTGTACCACTCGCCGACGATTTTACTCACCGCGCACGATTGAACCTCGCCGTCGTCGTCGAGCGTGATGTCGAGTTCGGATTCAAAGAATGAAAACGCCGCGTCTTCGAGCTCGGCGTCCAAGGTTTCGCTCGAATAGACGCGCACGGGGGGGCACGAACGCGCGCCGCACACCAAGGCAAAGTGCACGCGAGGATCTGCCGGCGCGCACACGTGATTTCTTCTCGGGTCACCCTCGCGGAAAGGACCGCGCGAGAGCCACGGTTTATCGAGAAGCGCGCCGAGCGTGGCGGCACCCGGTCTGTTGCCGCGCAGGATGCCGTTCTCGATGTCGTCGCACGTGTACGTCGATCCCGCGACGTCGTACGACGTCTTGGAGAAGAAATCCAAGCGTTCGAGCGTCGTCTTCGGCGCGCCGAAGACGCAGGTGCCGTGAATCACCAGCGCGTTGTAGAGGTTGATGAAGAAAGCTGTGCGTTGATCGCGGTTCATCTCGTTGAGGTGGACGCGTTGGAGCTCGTGCGTGGCGTCGACAAAGGCTTTGAACGCGGCGCTCTCGGCGGCGCCTCGATAATCAAAAACTCTGCCGTCGTCGGAGAGAAAATCGTCGTACAGCGCGGACACGCGGCGACGCACGTCTTCGATGACCGTCTTCGCGTCGCACGCCTCGCCGACGAAGAGTTCACCCGCGTTTAACGGCGCGCACCCGAGCTTGGGCGCGTCGGCGCGCAATCGATACAACGGCGCGTCGGCCTCGTCATCGACGACGTCGAATCCGCGCGTGGCGTCGACGTCGGCGATGAGTCGCTGATTCACCATCTCCTCCCCGAGCTCGATCGCCGCCGATTCGCTCGACGCTTTTCCGTTTTTCATCATCCAATCCACCGCCTCCCGCGCGGTGAACGTGCCCTCGTATTTTTTAAACATTCCGAACGGCCCGCTCGAGACGCCGGCGAATCGTCGTCTCGCCCGTCTCGGCACGCCGTTTGCCTCATCCGCCATCGCGCGCGCCGTCTCCACCGCCGTCGTCGACGTCGACGCGTTCTCTTTCATTAATTTCGTCAACCACGACGACGATCCACCGCTCGGCGCGCTCGCCTTGGCCGCCGCGCGCGCCTCGGTGCCCGCCGCCCACGCGTCCGCCGCGTCGCGAAGCTTCGCGGGCGCTCCCGGAATCCCCTCGCTCGCCGCTCGCCTCGCCTTGGCCTCGAAATCTCCCGCGTCTAATCCCTCGCACGTGTCGTCCGCGCCACCGTAGATCTCCCCCCCGACGAACACCTGCGGAACGGACCGAAAGCCCGCGAGCTCGGAGCTCGTCGCTCGAAGCGCCGCCGCGTCGTCGACGTCGATCACCTCGTACGCGATGCCGGCGCCATCGAGCGCGCTCTTGGCGCGTTTACAGTGCGGACACGAAGACGTGGAGACGACCGCGACGCTCGCGCGTTCTCCCGCGTCCTCGTTCGCGCTCGACGACGCCGAGACGTCATCGGATGACGATGACGCCGACGCGGTGACGTTCGCGCGTCCGCGCGCGGTGACGCTCGCGCGTCCGCGCGCGCGCGCCGTCGAGGACGACGACGACGTCGAGGACATCATCACCGACGATGCGTTTCTCGCGCACGCGCGCATGGTCGCGCGTCGCGTCGGCGAGTGACGCGCGAGATTCCGTTCCCATTTTTCCCGTGACCAAGGAATCGCGCGGTCATCACATTCGCGCGCGCCCGGATGCCCGCCGCCGACGCCGCGCGCGCCGCGGACGCGTTCTTCGCCACGAAACGCGTCCGCGCGCTCTTCCCCGTCCCCGGCGTCGTCTCGGTGGTGTCCCAAAACGAAAACGGGCCGTGTCCCGTGCTCGCGCTCGTGAATGCGCTGTCGCTCTCGCGCGAGCTCGACGCGGCTCGATTGACGCCGGACGCGGAGGAAGACTGCGGTGGGGCGTCCATGGACGGCATCGCGCGGGCGGTGACGTCGGTGATGCTCGAACGAGGGGAGCGAGCGGCGAGGCGAGACGGGGGGGTGGACGCGGAGACGGCGGCGAGGAGCGCGGAGGACGCGACGGCGGCGGTGCGCGCGTGCGCGACGGGCATGGACGTGAACGTGCGGTTTGACTCGTGCGAATCGTTCGAGTTCACGAGAGAGATGTCCATGTTCGACGTGTGCGGACTGCGATTGATGCACGGGTGGGTGTTGGGGGAGGAGGAACACGGAGTCGCGTGCAAGGAGGCGGTGGGCGGCGACGGGTATAACCGACTCGTGGAGCGGTTGATCGACTTGCGGACGAAGACGAGCGGTGAGGACGCGAGCGGTGGCGCGGAGAGCGTTGAGAGGGGAGTGGACGATCAATTCGCGTCGACGAGCGAGGATGGCGGCGCCGGGGACCGAGAGGAACGAGAATTGGTTCGACGAGCGATGGCCGTGTCGCTGCGCGAGGAATCCGACGCCGAGCTCGCGCGCGCGATGCGAGACGCCGACGCGATCGAGGAGTTTTTGAACGTCACCGCGAGTCAACTCACGAAGACTGGGCTGGCACAGATGCGCGAGAGGATCGAGGAGCGAGAGTACGTGGTTTGGTTTCGGAATAACCACTTTTCGGTCGTCACCAAACTCGACGGGCAACTGTACGCGCTCGTCACCGACCAAGGGTACCTTCACGAACCCGACGTCGTGTGGGAAGGACTCGGAGGCGATCGGGACGGTGATTTCTTCGATGGATCGTTTAAACCGTTCGTGCCGCACGTGGACCAGACGTCTGTCGCGACGGAACCGTCCGTCGCGACGACGACGACGGCGGCGGATTCGAACGACGCGTTGCCGGACTCCTTCCTCCGCGCCTCCGCCGATGTCTCGTCCTCCACGGCACCGAACGAGACCGAGATGGAAAAGGCAGACCATGCCATCGCGCTTCAACTCCAAGCCCAATTCGAGGCCGAGGACCGCATACGTCGCCAAGCCGCCGAGCGTCGAGCCGCGCGCGCCGACGAAGCCGCGCGCGCCGACACCGCCGCCGCCGAACCCCCCCGCGCGTCCACGACGTCGCGCCGCAAAAAGTCACACCCCATAAAACCAAAGAAACCATCCTCCTCCTCCGACGCGTGCGTCATCATGTAATATTCACGCGACGCATCGTCCCGTCCCGTCCCGCGCCTCAGTCCATGACTCGTCCCGCGCCGGATTGCCTAGACATGTCCTCGTGGCTCCCCGTCGATTGGGATTCCTTCGCCAAGAGCGCGGGCGACGCCGCCGAGACGACCCGTCTCATGGCCCTGCGCGCGAGCAAGCAGGCCGAGATCATGTACTGCGAATCTCAAATCAAATCCGCGCTGTCCCAATTCGGACAGGATGCCTACCCGGCGATGGAATCGGACGACGCCGAGCGCGTGAAAACGCTCTTCGTCGCGTGTAAGGCGCTCGTGGACGGTCATCGAGCGGACATTCAGACGAAGCGCGGAGAGATCGAATCGATCGAGGCGGAGATGGCGCGGGTCGGGCAGGAGACGAACGCGGGGGCGTCGGCGGCGGTGGCGAGCGCGGCGGCGGCGAGCGCGCCGACGACGACGGCGAACGAATTGTGATCGAGTCGCGGTGGGTGGGTTTTGCGAGGAATACTCGTTCGAGCGCGCGTCGAGGGAACGAACGAGGCGGAGACGCGGACGATATCGCGTCATTTGTAATGTAGAGCGGCGCGCGACACGCGAGCTCGACGCGAGCTCGACGCGGGACACTTCGACGCGACGCGCATCGACGCGACTCGCGACTCGCGCGCCCCGCGACGACGATGATGACGACGCGTTTCACCGTGCCGACGACGCCCGCGCGCGAGAGAGGGACTCGCGCGCGCGCGGTGACGCGGTCGGGGCGCGCGCCGCCGCCGCTGGGCGCGCGCGCGAGACGCGACGCCGCGACGATCACCGCGCGCGCGTCGCGCGAGCGACGGGGCGTCGACGTCGAGCGCGATGTTTTCGACGATCGCGCGCTCGTTCGAGCGCCGCCGCCGGACGAGCGGTACGATGGGCGTCGCGCGGGCGCGAGAGAGAGGAGACGGAGAGGAGACTCGGCGTCGCCGTTTGGTGATTTCAAGATGCCTCGAACGCCGGCGGAGGCGGCGCGCGCGCTCGTCTCCCCGATCGGGGCGTTCATTTTAGCGGCCATCGTGAGCGCGGCGAATCCGACGTTCATGACGAGCGGGAGAGAGGCGATTTTGATGAAGATTTACGAGCGCGAACATCCGACGACGGGCGCCTTCGTCAAGGACGGCGTCTTGTATCGAGTGGACAGGAGCGGGAGCGTGACGGCGAACGCGAACGATGGATTGATGGTGGATAAAAACGGTGGTATTTGGATCATCGTTCCGCAAAAGGACGACGCGACGCTCATCAAGGAAAAGTATTACATGGGACAGATTGAAGACGTGCCGACGCTGCCGAAAAATCCGAGCGCGGCGGAGCAGAAACAGTACGACGAGTACATGAATAAACTCTTCGATTTCGACAAACTTCCCAATCTGCGAAAGGTTCAGGATGGACCGTTTCCGGTGCCGATGCGAAAGGAGACGGAGAAGTTTTTGCGCGAGGGTTTGCCTCGCGACGCGATGGACGAGGTCGAGGGCGCCGGAGCGTTGTGGGGTTCGCGATCGGAAATTCCCATGCCTTGACCGTGAGAATCGTTTGTAATGTTAGTGTCTGCTACGTGTATGCTTTAACAACTTTGTCACTATCTATCTAATTCTACTGTTCAACACCGTGCGAATGTCTTCGCGAAGACTGACGATTTGTCGCGCCTGCTCGGCGTTCGCGTCTTCGATTTCAAATTGAATATTTCGCGTCGCCTTTTCAATCTCATCGAGCGTCATCTCGCGTTCGCGCTCGATGTGTTCCTCGATCGAACGCTTGTGTTCGTCGAATATTCCTCCGCCTCGAGTGATGACGGAGGCGCGCGCGGAGACTTCGCTCACCGCGATCTCCGCCGCCTCGACGGCGGTTCGAAGTTCGGCGAGCTCAAACGACGAGCGCTTCTTGTACGTCTCGAATTCATCCTTCACTCGCTCAATCTCCGCTTGCATCTCCGATATGGCCGCATCGTACGTCTCCGCTTGATCGATCAGCGCCTTTCGAAGCGATTCGGCGTACAGAGCGCCTCGTTTTCGCGCGTCGACTTCGTTTTCGCGCAACGTCTTTATGTCCTCCAACGCGCGCGTCTCCTCGAGACGTATCGCCTTGAGCACCCCGTCTCGCGCCAATCGATCGCTCTCGTTCATGCCCTCGTCGTCGCGCACGACTTTTTCCACGTCTCTCGCCATGGTCTCGCTCACCTCTCGCACCTCCAAGGACGCCTTCAACAAAAGTTTGAGATGCGCCGCCGACGCTTCGGCGTAGTGACGCTCCATCATCGAGCGAGGACATCGAACGACGCAACCGACCTCGTGAAAATCGCACAGGACATCTTGTTTCGGGCACTGCGAATCGATGTGTTCTTGAAGCTTGGACGCGGCGATCATGACGCCGCAGACGCACTTTCGCTGCGCCATTGGACACAATTGTTTGTGTCTCGTCGCGCTCCTTCGCGCCACCGGTTTGAGACAGTCCGAACACTCGCTCGCGGTCACGTAATCGCACATGTTTTCGCGATGCGTCGCCAACGCGTGACGCCTCATCTTTGCTGGACAACACCGCGTGCGCTCGTCGGGGTCATCCTCGTCCACGAGACCGCACACCACCTCCTTCGCCGGACAAATCTCTTCGTGTCGCTCGACGACGCTCGCGCTTCGAAGCGTCGCTCCGCACCCGTGCGCGCACACCACCGGTTTGAACGCGCACGTCTCCGCGTGTGATGCCGCGTGCATGGCGCTTCCGGTCCAATCGCATCCCTCGTTTGGACACGGCCACACTCTGTACGCGCACTCGCGTCGATGCGCCTCCAAATCTCGAGCGACGCACTCGACGTCGCACCGGCTCGGCATGTCCACGTCGCGCTCTTTTTCAACTAATCCGCAAATCACAGTCTTAAAATCGCACACTTGCGCGTGTGATTTTAAATCCTCGTAACGAACGATCATCCCGCAGGACCGGTGTCCGAATCCGCGATGATCCAACGTCGACGTTCCCGACGCCGCGCGCCGCCACGCGTGCGGGCAGTGCGCGCGAAGGTTGGAAATCTCCAACATCAGCGTCTCGTCCGGGATCCACGAGTCCGCCGGGACGACCATTTTACACCGCAAACACGTCCCCGTGCTCTTCACGCACTCCTCGGCGCACGACGCGCAGAAGGCGTGTCCACACGGCGCCCGACGCGGTTTTCTCAGGACATCCTTGCACGCGGGACACATCACCGAATCCGGTGGTCTCGACGCGAATACGACGCGATCGCGCGACGACGAGGCGTAGACGACGCCGTATCCGTCGACGACGACGTGTCGCAACACCATGACGCGCGCGCGAGGAGACGAGACGACGCGTCGACGTGTGCAGGCGCGCGTCCCCGTCGGTAACGGCCATCGTCCCGAATTCGGTGAGAATTCGCACCGATCGCGTCATTCCTCGACGCGTCGACGGAAACGAACGCGAGTGAACTCCTTCAAGACGTACTCGATGATTTTGGCTCGCGCGTCGCGGCCTCTGTCGCCCGCGCTGACGCCTGGACGACGCGAAAACGGACGACGAACGACACGAATCGGCGTCTTTGGCGCAAAGAAGAATGCGTCCGCGCCCAAGAGCGCCGCGTCCAAGGGCCGCGTGCTCGAAAAGGACACGCCGGACGTGAAAGAGGTGTTCGATTTCGGCGATGAGCTCGGTCGCGGGCAATTCGGCGCCGTGTTCGCGGTGACGGAGAAGTCCTCGGGACGATCGCTCGCGTGTAAGTCGATATCCAAGCGCGACTTGAAGAACGAAAAGGCGAGGAACGTGGTGCGAAACGAGGTGAGAATCATGCATCACCTCTCGGGAGACGACAGGGTGGTCGAACTCATCGGTGCGTACGAGGACGCGACGCACGTGCACCTGGTGATGGAGAGATTGGACGGAATGGAACTGTTTGACGCCATGTCGGAGCACTTCGACGAGGCGCCGTACGGCGAGCGAGACGCGGCGGAGATGACGCGCACGATCGTCTCCGCGGTGGACTATTTTCATCAGATGGACGTCATACATCGAGATTTGAAACCGGAGAATTTCGTGTTGAAGACCAAGGCGAAGGATGCGCCGATATGCGCCATCGATTTCGGGTTGTCGACGTTTTATCACGAAAATCAGACGTTTACGGAATTCGTGGGAAGTCCGTATTACATGGCGCCCGAGGTGTTGGGGTACAGGTACTCGCTTGAAGCGGACGTGTGGTCGTGCGGAGTGATTTTATACATCTTACTCTCCGGCGTACCGCCGTTTTGGGGTCAGACGGAGAAGGCGACGTTCGACGCCATCAAGCGGTACAAGAAGGGCGTCGAACCGCTGGATTTCGACAGCGCGCCGTGGCCGAGCGTGAGCGACGAGGCGAAAGAACTCATTCGAGGGATGCTCGAGCTCGATCCAAAGAAACGTCTGACGGCAAAACAAGTCTTGACGCACCCGTGGATCGCCGATCCAAAATGTCCGCCAGCGTCGGCGCTCGACGCCGTCGTCTTTGAGCGTTTCAAACAATTCGCCGGTATGACCAAGTTTAAAAAGATGGGTCTGAAAGCAATGGCGTCCAATCTCAGCGCGGATGAAGTCGCGGGCCTGAAGGAACTCTTTAAGGATTTCGACAAGGATGGCTCCGGAACGATCTCTCTCGATGAACTTCGCGAGGGATTGAAGCTCAACGCGTCCGAAGCCGCGTCCGCCGAGCTCGACGCAATCATGGCTGCTATCGATTTGGACGGTAGTGGCGAACTCGATTACGAAGAGTTCATCGCCGCCACGCTCGCGAGATCGAAGCGACAGTCCGAGGTGGCCGTCCACGCCGCGTTTGATTATTTCGACAAGGACGGCGACGGGTCCATCACGGCGGAGGAGTTCGAGGAGGCGTTTTCGAAAATGTCGCCGGTCGAACGCGCCAATCTCGGCGATGTCGACGAACTCATCGCGGCGGCGGACGCCGACGGCGACGGACGCATCGATTTCGATGAGTTCATGGCCATGATGAATTGAAGGATGCGTCGCGAGCGCGAACTCATCATCGGTTCAGGATCCCATCGAACGACGACCCGCAAAACGTTGCAGTGCGCAGTAATAATGTGTATTTGATAATGTTATACAAGACCACGCTATCGCGCTACCATCGATTGCCCGACGACCCGCGACCGGATCGATCTCCGCCCCAGCGGGTATTACTTCTCCAACCGCCGCCGCCGCCGCCGCCGCCGCCGCCTCGAGAGCCGCCGTGTCCACCGTCTCGATCGGATTTCTTCTTATGTTCCTCGTACGGAACGTTTGGAAAGGTCATCAACGACGCGTTAGACCAAGGTTTGAACTCGCGGTCGCGAGAAAACACGAGCTGACGATCGTCGCGACCGCCGTCTTGTTTCAAGAGTTTGAGGACATCGACGCCGCGAGACTCCATCATCGCGCATCCTTGCTTTAGGTACTCATCTCTGTTGATCACCAACACCGAATTGATCGTCTTGAGCTCTTCGGCGAGCCAATCGGCGACGACGTCGTCGCACATGTACATCTTAAAGACGTAACTCGCCACGGCGAAATCCACCTCGCCGCCGCACGCCTCGGCAACGCGTCCGCTCCGTAAATCCCACTGCGCGAACCTCAACCCGAGACCCTCCGCCGCGCCTCGCCAGGTCTCCTCTAAGTCTAAACTGATTAAATCTAACGTAACGTCCGGGAAATGCACGGCGAAAAACTCACGAACAGCGATGAGCTCGAAGCCCGGTCCGCCGCCGAGCGACGCCACGCGTCTCGTCCCGCCGACAACGCCTTCGAACACCCCTGCCGTCATCGCCCGCTCCAAGCACGCCCACGTCTCCGTGAACCTCTGCACGGACTTAAATCGACAATACTCACGCTGTAGACCCAAATGTCGATACTCAGCCTGCGACCACGTGACGTCCCGCTCCCGAATGCTCGGCTTTTTCGCGTAAATGTCCGCGCCCTCGCGCAGGATGCTCTCCCGTTCGCCCTCATCCATCGCTCGAGCGGCGATGTGCGCGTCCAACACCGCGATCACCTCGCGCGCGGCGTCGAAGAGCGCGCCGAGGAGACGCGCACCGGCGTCGTCGGTGTGAAAGGGCCACTTTCGGTTTCGGTCCTGGTAGTACTTGTGCGCGTGCGGGGACGCGGGCGCGGGCGCGCGAGGAGGGACGAGGACGCCCTCGAACACGTCCGACGACGCGCGGACGGTGGTGGACATCGCTGTTCGGCGCGCGCGAGAGCGCGAGGCGGTGGGTTGTGACGGCGAGATCGAGGCGAGCTCGAATCAGTGGGGAGAAAACGCGAGGCGAGAAGACGAAACGCGCGCCTTCGTAACATTCTGAGATTTGATTGATGAAAATGCAGCGCTCTAAAGTACTACGTGTGAATCAAGTCCGTGACCTGTGCGGTCGACCGTTGTGATAAAGTACACTTGCCCTAGATTTCCAGTTTTTCCACACCCTCGCGAATCTCCGAGTCGAGCTGGGACGCGCGTCTCGCCGCGAGGGCGTTGACGGCGATCAACCAACCGAGCGCGATGGCGCTGTGACAGCACACGAGCACCGGTAGAGCGGCGATGATGGAACCGTAGGTCAGGATTAAACCCTGTTGCATGAAAGAACCGCCCGTTTTCCCAATTTGGGCGCCGAGGACGTCGACGGCGGCTTTGCCCTTGGTTCGGCTGTCTTCGTCGAGCGTGATGTACACCATCTCTTCCGCCGGTTTGAAGAGAGAAAACTTGGCGGCGCGCTCGACTATGTATATTACCGCACCACCTAACACGAGAATCGGCAGAATCGGCGACGATTGCGCCAGAGATCCGTGTCGAAGGGCGTAGATGGACGTTCCAAAGAAGACCCAACCGAGGGCGATGACGGTTTTCGGCGTCACGGAGAGCGTCCCCTTCCAACCCAAGTTTTTAAACAAGAACGGAGCGGCCACCATAAAGATGCCAGTCACCATACCACTGTACGTCTGCACGTCTCCCATGTACGCGGCGTACGAGGTGGGATCCGGTCGCAAAATGCGCAACTGCGTCTTCCACGCCACTTGGAAAATGATCGAACTCAAACCTTGTGCAACCGCCATGACGGCCAAGCACGCCACCTCGGGGGATTCGAACACGTACGCCAGGGAAGACAACAGACCAATCTTTGGCTCTTTCTTTTGAGCCGCCGTATCCTCCGCTAGTCTCGCGGCGCTCTCGCGTTGTTTCTCCATCATCGCCGAGTTGGGATCTTTTCTCGCGTTGTCGCAAATGTACTTGTGGCACACCATGATGGACGCCCCGCAGAGCATGACGACGGTCATGAACAACCGCAATTTCGCGCACCACATGTTCTCCGGCGACACTCCCGTCGGATGCCACTGCGTCGTGACAAATTTCATGAACAAACCCGAACACGCCTGCGCGACGTTGGCGCCGATGCCGAGCAAGGGATAGATGATGCCCGCCTCGCTCACGCGCGTGATTTCGTTCGCTAATCCCCAAAACAACAAGCTCAACACCACGTCACCCCAGAGCTCACCGGCGACGTAAAAAAGAGAGTACGTCCAGTTGGTGAAGACGGCGATGCCTCCCGCGAGACCGTTCGGAAGAATGGTGGAGAGGTGCGCCGCCAACTCGTACGGATGCAAAACGTCTCGAAGCGGATACAACACGCCCGTGAATAGGGCAAAAAACGCCATGAAAAAAGTCACCGCAAAATAGAATAACTTTTCACGTCCAAACTTGGAGCTCAACTTGGCGAAGAGCGAGACGAACAACAGACTCGTCGGCAAAACCGCGTACACGGTGAGGTACGGAATTTGCTCAGCCCCGCCGAACGCCGTCACCACCAACGTATCCTTCACCGCGTCCATGATTGAGTTCGCGAACGCCATGAAATAAAACATCAACGACATCGGAATCAATCGCCCCCACAGTCCATCCAGCGGACTGATCATCTTTCGAAGATGCCTGGCGAAAAAGTTTTCCTCGGGCGCGCCGCGTCCCGGCGCGCCCGCGCCCGCGCCCGCGTCCGCGTCCGCGCTCGCCCACACCCGCGTCTCCCGCATCTCTCGCCCATCGCGTCCGACCCCCCACCGCCCACCCCACCGCTCCACGACGTCCGCTCTCTTCGCCCTCTCGTCCCGCGCGCGCGCGACGCCGCGCGCGCGTCCTCCGCCTCCGCCGCCGCCGCCGCCTCCCCGCGCGCCGAGACCCCGTCCCGAGACCCTTCGCCCCCGTCCACCGTCCACCGCGCGCGACGTCGACGCCGTCGTCGTCGTCACCGCGCGCATGTCGCTCGACGTTTCCACCCTCGCGCGCGCCTCCCGCTCGACGACGCGTCCCGCGACTCGGGCCCGCGCGGTTTAAAATTGAACAATGAAACGAACGCCTTCCCGCGCGCGCGCGTTCGTTCCCTCGTCCGAGCGATCCCCTCGCGAGCGAACGACGCGCGGACGACGCCTCGCGACCGCCTCCTCGTCGTCTCCTCGCGCCTCCTCGCGTCGCGCGCTCGCGTCGTCGTCGCGCGCGGCGTCCCGCGCCGCCGCGCGTCCGACCGGGCCGAGGAGGGTGGCGATGGCTGTTTTAGTCCCTCCGTGTCGAGGCGTGACTCTACGTAGTGAAGACCCCCGAGTGTCGATGAAAAACGGAATGTGCGATACGGGTATGTATCACGGGGATATGCTTTTATATCAGTACACTACGTATGGTACCCGCCCCAGTGGCCCACGATAAAAAAGCGCCTCGCGCGCGGGCCCGAGGATGCATGCATTCGTCGACGTCGCTCGACACGCGCGCGCGCGCGCGAGGCGATGGCGACGGTGCGAGCGACGACGAGGACGACGACGAGAGCGCGCGCGATGACGATGACGACCGCGAGCGCGCGTCGGTGCGTCGCGAGTGGACGCGCGATGGCGGTGATGAGCCGGGGACGGGCCCGCGCGCGAGGCGCCGGCGCGATGTCGACGACGACGACGACGACGACGACGACGACGAACGAGACGAGAGGAGGACGAACGGTGACGCGGGGGAAATCGTCCTCGGCGAGGGATGGGAAAACGGAGGGTGGAATCACGAAACGAAGCGAAGATTTCGGAAGGTGGTTTCTCGACTGCGTGCGCGAGTGTAAACTCGCGGATTACGGACCGGCGCGAGGGACGATGGTGATTCGACCGTACGGGTACGCGATCTGGGAGGGGATTCAGAGACACATGGATGGGAAGTTTAAGGAGACTGGGGTGCAAAACGCGTACTTTCCGCAGTTGATTCCGTACTCTTTCATCACGAAGGAGGCGTCGCACGTGGAGGGTTTCGCGCCCGAGTTGGCGGTGGTGACGCGAGGGGGAGGGAAGGAATTGGAGGAACCGCTCGTGGTTCGACCGACGAGTGAAACGATCGTGAACGATATGTTGTCGCAGTGGATTCAGAGTTATCGAGATTTACCGATGATGTTGAACCAGTGGTGCAACGTGCACCGGTGGGAGATGCGGACGCGGCCGTTCATTCGCACGCTCGAGTTTTTGTGGCAAGAGGGACACACCGCGCACGCGACGGCGGAGGAGGCGGAGGCGAAGGCGATGGAGATGATTCGTATTTATGCCGATTTTGCCTCGTCGCAAGCGGCGATGCCGGTGATCCCGGGACGGAAATCTCGCGTGGAGTCCTTCGCGGGGGCCGACGTGACGTACACCATCGAGGCGATGATGGGCGATAAAAAGGCGCTTCAGGCGGGCACGTCGCACAATTTGGGCGATAACTTTGCGAGAGCGTTCGACACCACCTTCTTGGACGATCAAGGGGAGACGCAATACGTGCATCAGAGCTCGTGGGGGGTGTCGACGCGTTTAGTCGGGGGAATCATCATGACGCACGGCGACGACGCGGGTCTGACGCTGCCGCCGCGCTTGGCGCCCATTCAAGTCGTCGTCGTGCCTATTTGGAAGAAGGATGAAGAGAAGGAACAAGTCATGGCGTCGGTCGATAGCATCATCTCCACGCTCAAGGATGCGGGCGTTCGCACGCATCTCGACGCCGACCAAAGCAAGTCGCCGGGTTGGAAGTTTAACCAGTACGAGATGCAAGGCGTCCCGATTCGCATCGAAGTCGGCCCGAAGGACGTGGCCAAGGGCGCGTGCGTCGTCGCTCGTCGCGACATCCCGGGTAAACAGGGCAAGGAATTCGGCGTGAGCATCGAAGCCGCCGCGCTCGAGGCCAAGGTGAAGGGCGTCTTGGATGAAATCCAAGACTCGATGTTGGCCAAGGCGACGGCGTTTCGCGACGAAAACATCGTCGACGTGACGACGATGGATGAGCTCAAAGCGACGATCGCGGAGGGTAAGTGGGCGCGATGCGGCTGGGAAGGCACGGACGAAGAGGAGAAGGCGATCAAGGAGGAGACGGGCGCGACGATTCGTTGCTTTCCGTTTGACCAGCCCGCCGGTCCTCACGCGTGCTTGATGTCCGGCAAGCCGGCAAAGGAGGTGTGCATCTTCGCAAAGTCGTACTAAACGTTTGTGATATTCATTTTTATACTGCTAAGCTACTACGTGTGTTCGTTTGTTCGTTCTTACGCGTCTCTCACGCGGACACTTGCGCGAGCATCGCCGAGTCCTTCTCGACGCACGCGCCGTGCGCGTCGATGGCGGCGCTCAGCGCCTCGCCCAAGTGTCGCAACGAGGCGTCGTTCGCGCACCTGTCGCGAGCCTCGAGGATCGTGTTCATCGGAAACCAACACGCGGCGTGCGCGGTGCGATCGATGGCGGAACGTCTCGACCACAGGGTGAGTTCCTTGAGCGCCAGCCGCGCGGCTTCTTCCGCGCGCTCAAACGCCAGGTACACGCGCAAGAGTGCGGCGGGGTTCGCCCCGCGTCTCGCCATGCCCGCGCCCGTCAAGCCTCGCTCGGTGTTGGTGAATCTCTCGACGAGCCAATGCGGAAGCACAAGTTCGGCGTCGACGGAGAGGATGGCGCGCGCGCACGCTTCGGACAGCGCAAAGTTGCGGTCTTGAGTGTCGAAACGCTCGACGAACGCACGCAACTCGTCCCAGTACGTCTGGACGGACGCGGCGGGCGCGTCGACGCCGATCAAACCGGCGGTGGCGCGCGAATCGCGCGCTCGAGAGTTCCATCGTTTCGATCCCGCGCTCTCTTCGGCGTCGAGCTCGCCTATCTGCACCATGCTAGCACGCGCCGCCATCGTCGCGGCGATGAGCGTGAGCGTCGACGTGAGCTTTTCGTTATCCAACCACGCGGTGCAGAGCGTCGTCGCCGCTTTGAAGCACCCGTACGCAGCGAGCGATTCACACAAATCCACGACGGCGTCGCGAGGCTCTCCGCGCGCGCGAATCGCGGAGACTTCAGCGCCGGCGTTCAGGAGCTCGAGTCTCGCCGCCACCAACGCGTACTCGCGAGTCACCGCGGCGAGAGGGCTCTTCTTCGTGTCCAACCCGCTCGAGACGACGTTTTCCGTGGACAAATCATCGTTTCCATCCATGTGCGCGTCTTGGACGACGGTCTCGAGGGACACCGAGCACGGATCTGAGAGCACAGATAACGCGTTGGCGGACGACAACAGGGCCGAGGCGTGGCGAGCCAGCGCGTCAACCACATATTCGTAGTTTACGCCCGGTGTCTCGCACACCTCGCGCACGACTTCGCCGATGCGTTTCGCGTGTTCATACATCGCTACCGCCGCTTTTGCTGGATCGCCGCGACTCATGTGGAACCCATACAAAATCTCGCTCGGCGACGGCGTCGCGTCCGCCGCCTCCATCGACGCTCGGCCCTCGAGCGCGTCTACGACCGTCTTATAATGCGTGCCGTCCTTCTCACCGAGAGAGAGCGTGCTGAGAATCGCACCACCATTCTTCGCGCCCGATTCGCACACGCTCGCGACGAGTCGACGCATCGCCGCCGCTTGACGGTGATCTCCCGCCGCGCTCGTCGCCGCGCAGTACGCCGCTCGCCAATCGCGAGCGTCCACGGCGTACTGCAACGCGTTGGCCCACAGTCTCGCGCTTTGGTTTTCATCGTCGCGAACCTCGTGAAGCGCCGCGTGCGCCGCCGCGGCCGCGCCCGCGGCACACCCGAAACGTTCGAAGAAGAGCATGACGATTTCGTAATACTCGAGTCGCGACGCCGCGTCCTCCGGGAAGACGTCGGCGGCGCCGACGAGCGTGCTCTGAATCACCCTCAACAATCGCGCGAGGAGAGGATCGACGGGACCGGCGACTTCGGGAACGAACGCGGCGGCTCTGCTAAACAGCGCGATGGCGCCGTCGACGCTGGGACGGGAAGCCCCGCCGTCGTCTTCGGCGCAATCGAGTCCGACCAAATCCGCGCACGTCCAGAGCGCCTGTAAAAAGAGCGGCGCCGGAGAATCGAACGGTTCCTCGACGGCGTCGTCGCCCGGGACTTGTTGTCTCGCGAATGCGAGGAGCGTGCCGAGCGCGTCGAGTTCACCCGCCGCGTAGAGCGCGGTGCCGATCTCGACGACGCGACGCGTGTGCGACGCCTTGTCGTCTCCGACGGCGTCGAGCGTCGCCCCGACGAGCGCGGCAACCTCTCGCAAGCCTCGGTCGTTCGTGGAATCGGTTTTTCGCACGTCGAACAAGACGACCGCTAAACGCGCCGCCTCGTCGCGCGGCGCGTTCGCGCTCGAACGCTTCTCGGTCAAGAGCCAAGAGGAGAGCGCGGCGGAGCGATAGGCGCGCATCGCGGACGGCAACGCGTCGGCGACGAATTCCGCGGCGTCGACGGGAAATCCAATCTTCGGTCCGAGTCTGACGCATCCCAGGAGAAGCACCATACCTCGCGCGGCGGCGAGACGCGCGCGCGCTTGCTCTCTCGCCGCGTTCATCACCAGACTGTCTCGCTGAGATTCGCGGCTCGCCTCCGCGGACGCGTCGCTCGCGTCGAGCGTCTCTTGCGACCACGCGTCGAGACACGCGCGAAACGTTTGCGCCGGATCAGGCATCGCGCTCAGTGCGTCTTGCAGAAGACGAATGATGATTCTCTGTTTCGCGCGATGCGACGCTTTTCTAGCCTTGACGCGCGCTTCGTTTTCTTCGCTCGAGACACTCGGAAACACGTCGCCGACGAGCGCGCCCACAAAGGATTCCAACCAGTCTCTCGCGTTGTGACTCAACGCTTCGATTTGTTCATCCCTCTTCTCGAACGCCGATCCTCGACTCGAGTCGCGAGTGTCCACGCACAAACCTCCCGCGATCAAGTCCATGGCGGCGCACGCCGAGCTCCCGAGCACGCCGTTCAAGCGAGCGAACAACGCGACGAGCGCCGACTGCGCCTGTCGACCGCCGGCGCTAAATTTGAGCGTCGGCGAGTCTTCGTTTGTGATTTTCGCGGCGAGGAGCGAGTCCTCGACGGCGTCGTTGGCGCGAATCGCCCCGAACGAGCCTCCCGAGCGCATGAGCACGAGCGCATCGTCGTCGTCGACGACGATCAAGGACAGAGGCTCGTGCGCGCGCGCCCAACTCTTCGCGTACGCCGGCGCCGCGCGACACCACGTCTCGGCGACTCGAGCCACCGTGGCGTCCGATCCGGCGAGCGCGACGAGCGCGTCGGTCATGGTGGCGTGCGCCTCGATACCGAGCGCGGCGCATGCGCCGTTCAACGCGTCCACCGATTCCACGCCGCGAGTCGATATTTCGGAAGCCAACGACTCGGCGACGGATCGAACCGTGTACCCGTTGAGGACGCCGAACCGTCTCAACAATTCCACCGCCGCGCCGTTCCCTCGACCGCTGTGACCCCACTCGGCGAGCCCGTTCGCCTCGGCGTTGCCCGAGCGCACTTCTCTTGCTCGATGCAACCCATCGATCGGCCAACGCACGATTTCCGTGGACGATTCGCCGTCGTCGTCTTCGTCCATGCGTTCGAGCGCCGCGACGACGCCGCGCGGGGTGACGGCGAGCGCTCGAGCGATACCCTTGGATCCCTCTATGGATGAGGTAAACGCGAGCGCGCCGTGTTTCACCGTGTACAGCGCGAGCGTCGCGTCTCCCGGCGACGACGCGTTCGGGTGTTCATCCGGCGACGCCAATCGAGACGAGACGACGACGCGCAGCGCGTACCCGTCGGCGGACGCCGACGTCGCCAACGCCTCGGCGACGAGCTCCGGCGGCGGATTTCTCGTTCCCGGAGGCGGCGGCAAGTGCGCCGCGCACACGCGGTGCACCTTCCCGCTCGAGATCACCGTCGCGCCCGTCTCCGTGAGCTGCTCGGCGGCGTTGACGGCGCTCGTCACGTCCCACACCTGCACGAAGCCGTCCGCCGTCATCGTCGTCGTCAAATCCTTCCTCCCCACGCGCGTCGACTGCGCCGACACCCCCGCCACGTCTCGCCCGTTCCCACCCTTTATGGTGCTCCACACTCGACTCAGCGTCGATCCTTGCAATTCACAAATCATCTCCAGCGTCTTCGCGTGCACGACGACGCTCGCGTCGGCGGCGCAGAGCACCGCCGCCGACGACCCGCACGCGCCCAACCGCGACACCCCTCGCACGCAACTCGGCGCTCGCGCCACCCTCACGTCCCTCTCCACATCGATCGCATCGAAATCATCCACATCTCTCACGCACACGCTCACCACGTGCGCCCCATCCGCGGTGGCGAGGACGAACGTCGCGCTCCCGTCTCGCCCTCGCGCGCACGCGCACGACGGCGCCAACGCCGACGGCGCCGTCACTCTCGCCAAACACCCGCTCGAGCTCTCCAGCACGCACACGTCCGGCGCTGACGCACCATCGATCGTCCACGCGACGACCGTCGCCGTCGAGGACGACGACGACGACGCCCCGCCTCCGAAGACGCCCTCGCGTCCCGCGGTCGCGCGCGCCGCGCGCGCCGACCCTTCGCGACTCCGGAATCTCTTCGACGCCCTCCAATCGTCCGCGTTCGACGTCACGCGCCCGTCCGCGTCGACGACGAACGTTCGGGGTTTACCGCCGGTTCGATCGACCCGCGCGAACGGCGTCTCCGCGCGCCCGAACGCGTCGCGCGCGCGCGTCATGGCGAGAGGATCGTTCGGTCGGTCGGTCGGTCGTCTCGAACGAACGCGCGCGTCGACGCCGAACGAACGCGACGCGCGCGCGCGACGAAGACTCGAGCGTTTTTTCGCGCGCCCGAACGCGTCGAGAGGCGCGACGCCGGGGCGCGTCGCGTCGCACAGTGCGGCGTTCGCGCGCGTGTGGAAATGGAAATCCAACGTCGGCACACCGCCGCCAGTCGTTCGCGCGGCGCTCTCGCGATGCGTCGCGACGCGTCGCGACGCGCGAAGGCCTCCGCGCGCGCGCTCTGTCTCGTCCTCGCGCTCGGATGCCCGCGCGCGGAGGCGCGGCGCATCTCCTCGCTCGCGCGCGCGTTCGCCGTCTCGGGACGCGGCGACGGAGAGACGTGTCGCTGCCTCGAGGCGAACGATCCGCGGCGGTTCTGCGCGCCCGAGTTGACGGAGGATTTCATCGACGCGCGACGCGCGCGCTCGATCCTGGACGGCGCCGCGAGGGCGACGTTTCGGCGCAAGGATGAGAGGTACCCGACGATGGATGCGGATTTCGAGCGCATGGACTCGCGGACTCGCGCGTACGTGTCCGAGGAGTTGTGGCCGTCGGTGGACTCGCTCGTGAGAGCGCGATGTGGGTTCGCGCGCGACGCGTTCATCACGCCGTACAGGGTGGTCGTGTCGAAATACGACGGGACGCGGACGGGCATCGCGCGCATCGCCAGACACGAGGACGCCGGAGACGCGACGTTCAGCGTTCTGCTTAACGATCCGAGCGAGTTCGTCGGTGGAGGCACACAGTTTTTCGGACGCGCGTGGCACCCAGAGAACGATACGGTGGCGAACCTGCCGGAGGATTACGTCCTGGCGCCGAGAAGGGCGGGAGCGCTCATCTTTCACGGCGGTCGGGTGACGCACGAGAGCGTTCACGTGACGCGAGGTTCTCGTTACCTATTGATAGGATTCAGCTCGGTGAATAAGGAGTGTTGCTACAAGTTCGAAGACTTCATGGCGTCGTTTCTCGCGCTCTTCGTGTTGCTGATGTTTGTCGCGATTTTCTCGTGCTGCAAGTTTGACGAAAGCAAGGCGAACGTGAAGCGCCACTGACGCGCTTTCTGCGACTCTTAGCGTGTGATAGGTACCATAGAGTTAGAATAGAAGGATAGGTTCGTGGGTGCGTCTGTTTCTACGTTCGCACTCACGAGAAGAGAGGGAAATGTGATATCAAATTAAAACAAATGCTTTATTAGTGTGAGCGTGTGCGCTGCGGTGGAGTCTATCTAACTCGCGCACCGTCCTCGTGGCCACCGGCGCGGGACCCGTGTACTCGTCGAGTTGGGTGTTCGGGCGGGCCCGACGGCGCATCGCGTCTTCGATTACTTGCTCTTGGCCGCCTTTTTCGCTTCGCGCTCTGCTTTTTTCGCGGCGTCGGGGTCTGCACCGATGTAGACGTCCAAATCCCAGTCACTGTCAGTGGTGATGTCGTTTCCAGCGGCTAATTTAGCGGCTCTCGCCTTGCTCATCGCCTTGATTTCCTTGCGCGACAACTTCTTCTTCGGTCCCTTGACTTTCACCTTGTTTCCGAGCGCGTCGACGGTTTCCTCTTGCATCTCAAACTCAACCTTCTCCGCCTTGCCAGACTTGCCTTTACCCCACTTGTTGCCTTCAATCTCGACGAAGCCCGTACCCGGAACGTTCCAGGTCTCCTCCTTCAACGCATCGGCGAATTCGCAGTTGTGCGTGATGAGGAGCACGCCGCCGCCAAACTCCTTGACGGCGCACGCGAGGGCGCCGAGGGCGTCGCGATCCAAATAGTTGGTCGGTTCGTCCATGACGACGATGTGCGGTTGCTGCCACATGGCGGCACCGAGCACGAGCTTGACCTTTTGGCCGCCGGAGAGACCCTTGATGCGGTTGTGAGTACCGAATTCGGCATCCAAACCAAAGTCGATCAAGTGCTTCTCGACGTTGGCTTGGGTGAGCGGGCGGGCGTAGAGACCGGCACGAGCGGCTTCGCGCTCATCGACACGGTTGAGGTACTTGGTGAAACCGAACTTTTCGAGCTTCTCGCGTTCCATCCAAGAGTTGGAGTCCATGGAGAGTCCCTTCCATTGGATTTCGTACTCGTACTTGGACTTCTTTTGGCGACGAGAGATAATCTTCTCGACGACGAGCTTCAAGATGGAGCCATCCTCTTGCGGGACCGGAATCTTTTCCTTCATCAAGCGCTCTTCCTCTTCAGTGTATTGGGCGGTCACCTTGGTCAAGTTTTCCTTGTCTTCGCCCGTGGAGAAACGCCAGCGGATGTACTCGTTCGGCGTCTTGTCCAAGTGCTGCTCGACGTGGTGGAAGGCGTGCTGGGCAACGTACGCATAACGCATGTTCGGGTGACGCCAGACGGTACCTTGGTCCGGTTCGGCTTCACCGGTGAGAAGCTTGATGAACGTAGACTTACCGGCACCGTTAGGGCCGAGGCACGCGACGCGAGAGCTCAAAGAGAGCTGAATGGTGGCGTCTTGGATGATTTGACGCGTTGTGTTCGGGTACTTGAACCAGCAGCGGGTAGCCTTGACGATGGCCTTGTCCTTGTTCTTGACACCTTCGAGGAAACCCGGGACCGGGAAAATGAACTTGAGTTCATCGTTAGAGAGTTCGGTGTACTTCTTGGCCGCCGGGCACTGCTTGATGAACTCGGTGAGGTTACCTCTGTACGTCACCAACTTGCGGTTTTCGTAGTGAATGATGTGCGTACAGACGCGATCCAAGAAACCGGAATCGTGGGACACAATCATGGAAGACACTTGCGTTTGGGAGCAGAGGTATTCTTCCAACCAGGCGACATTCTTGACGTCCAAGTGGTTCGTCGGCTCATCGAGCAAGAGAATGTCAGCCTTCATCAAGATGGCGCGCGCGAGGGCGAGCTTCATCTTCCAGCCACCAGACAAGGCGACAACCGGGCCGTTGATCATTTCGTCCGTGAATTGGAAAGACAAGAGAGTGGAAGACACTTGTTCCTTGGTGGTACCGTGGCTTTGAATGATAGCGTCACTGAGGACGAACTCGACCACGTTCATCGTGTGTTGGTCACCTTGGATGTCGTGCTCGACGTACACGGTGCGGAGCTCCTCCGGCGGCGGGAAGTTTTCGACTTGGCCGTTGTTGATAGCCTTCATCAATGTGGACTTACCGCAACCGTTCGGACCGCAGAGACCGTAACGCTTACCCTTCTTCATGTGGAGAGTGGCGTTGTTGAGCAAAATGAGCGCACCGTACGCCAAGGAGAAGTCGCACTTGCAAAGATCTTCACCCTCTTCGTCCTCGACGACGAAGACCTTCTTGGAAGATTCGTACACTTGCTCGGCACGCTCGACGAGGGACTTGGTCATCGCCTCAGCCTCACTGAAGAAGAGCTTCAAGTAAGAGGTGGCGCAAGACTTGGTCCAGGTGTCCAAGTCGAAGTTCTTGGCCAACAAGGCGTTGGCAGACAAGGAGCAAATGTAGTCAAAGTACACCTTGACGCCTTCTCCTTGCACGAAGGCGGTGACGTCCTCCTTGGAGGCACCCGAGGATTCCACCAAGAGGTCGATGAACTGTTCGCTAACCGTCTCTTCGTTGTAGACACCCTTGCCTTCCTCGCCACCTTCCTCGGCACCGGTTTCGTTACCCGCGGCTTGAAGCAAAGTCTTGTACGCGCGCGTGCACACTTGACGGCACTCCGGATCGGCGACTTCATCCATGGCGCGCTTCAAGAGCGGCAAGAGCTTGGGGAGGAACGGCGCGGCATCCATCGGATCTTCGACGAGCTTGCACATGTTGTCGATGATGACGGCAGCCTTACGCTTGATCGGGGTGCTCTGTTGGAAGAACAAACCGCGCTGGAGAAGCGGACCCATGATGGAGAGCGTCGGGGATTCGACTTGTTGGACAAAGGTCGTCGCCGCGAGCTTGTGGACGCACTCCGGCACTTCATCGACATTGTTGATGCACTCGATCAAAGTCGGGATGAACGGCTCGATGTCGAGGTTACCGACGCACGTGGCAACCTTGGCCATGGATTCGGTGGACGCCTTCTTGACTTCGTCGCGCATGTGCACCATGACTTGCGCGAGCTCCGGGATGATTTCCGGCAAGTTGGCCGCCACCGCCTTGCGGTTGCGCTCGATGAAGCCATCGAGAACGCGCAAAGCCGCCATGGTGGACTGCCAGAACTGAGATTGGAAACCAACAAAGATCGGCTTGAGCGCCGGGCGAACCGCAAACTCGGAGAGCTTCGGCTGAATCGCCGCGACGGCGGCGTCGCCAGCCGCGCGCACGTTGGCAGACTTGTTATCACCCGCGAGGTTAATCGCAACTTCAAGCAAATCGATCAAGTACGGCTCTTCGGCGAAGGACGCCGCGTTCGCGAGTTCGGTAATCTTGTCCGCCGCCGCCTTGCGCGCGTCCTCATCCTTCTTCTTCTTCGACTCCTCCCTCAACGAGTCGACGTCGGCGACGCTAATCTTCGCCGCCGCGGGCACGTTGCACTTGCTCGGCGCCATGTTCTACGTTCTCTCTGCGTTCCACGCGACACACAACGCGCTCGTCAGTCGCTCGTCCCTCTTCCTCGCCGTCAATCGCGCCTCCGCGCCCTGGACCCTTTTCCACCGTCCTTTTCCTCCCCTCCGCCGTGGATAAACAGCACCCGCCGCCTCTCACCGCGCGCGTCGTTCGCGCGACGCGAATCGAATCGAAACGAATCGAAACGAATCCGCGCGCATTTCTTCCGATCGCCCGCGTCCTCGCGTCCTCCACCGTCGCCCCCTCGCGCGCGCTCGATCGGTCGCGCGGATGTCATCCGGCCGCCGATGCGGCGCGGATTAGAGCGATCGATTTCGCGCGCGTCCCACCGCGACGTCGCGCGCGTCCACGCCGCCCCCCCCCCGCGCGCGCGAAAAAAATACATCTACGCGCCACCCCCGCCTCGCGCGTCGCGCACGCACCCGTTCGCGAATACGACACGCGTCCTCGCGCGCGCGTCGGAGAGTGCGGCGCGCGCGCGCGCGGGCGCCGCCGCCTTTTCGAAAAGGGGGGGGACTCGATCACGGGTCACGACCGGTCGATTGCGTCCGCGCGCGGTTTATCGCGGTCGCGCGCGCGCGGTCGCGATCGATCGACACACAGGGTGAAATCACCGCACACTACGTGGGAAGACTCGAGGGAATATCCGTCGGCGCGCGCGCGAGGCGGCGACCGACCGCCGGGACGACGCGATGGATGGATGAATGCATGAGGTGGCGATGAATGGGAACGGATCGAGACGGGACTTCGTGGGACGTCGCGCGAGAGAGAGGGGTCGGAGAGAGACGCGCGCGTGCGGTCGGTCGAACGAACGAACGAACGAACGAACGAACGAGGTGAACGAAGGCGCACCGCGCGAGGACGACGGACATCGGACGCGGAATCAATCGGCATCGGAATCGGAGGCGTGGACGCGCGGAGGGATGTTCGCGTCGGTGTTGAGACGAGGCGCGCGAGGGGAATCGTCCATCGTGCGTTCGTTGGGCGAACTCGCGAGCGTGGCGGTGCGAGGGGCGGTGGTGAGCGCGAGCGCGAGCGCGACGAGGACGAGCTCGAGCGCGGCGAGCTCGAGCGCGCCCAACGTGCAAAAGTTCAAGGTGTATCGATGGGATCCGGACGTCGGGGGAGATCCGAAGTATAAGACGTACGAGGTGGATACGAACGATTGCGGGCCGATGATGCTGGACGTGTTGTTCAAGATTAAGGATGAGCAAGACCAGACGTTGAGTTTTCGCAGATCGTGCCGAGAGGGCATCTGCGGTTCGTGCGCCATGAACATCAACGGACAGAATGGGTTGGCGTGCCTGACCAAGGTTGAGAAGACGGCGAGCGATCAGACGATCGCGCCTTTGCCGCACATGTTCGTCGTGAGAGACTTGGTGGTGGACATGGCAAACTTTTACGCGCAGTACAAGTCCATCGACCCATTTTTGAAGACCAAGTCAGACCCACCGGCGGACGGTAAGGAACGCCTGCAGACCAAGGAGAATCGCGCTAAACTCGACGGTTTATACGAGTGCATCTTGTGCGCGTGCTGCTCCACGTCGTGTCCGTCGTATTGGTGGAACAGCGACAAGTATCTCGGACCCGCGGTGTTGCTCCAGGCTTACCGCTGGATCATCGACTCTCGCGACGAGTTCACCAAGGAACGTTTAGAAAACGTCAACGACGCCTTCAAGCTGTACCGATGCCACACCATCATGAATTGCAGCAAGGTTTGTCCGAAAGGATTGAACCCGGCGCTGAAAATCGCGAAAATCAAAGCCATGGCGCACTGATCGATCAATCAATCGACGCGCTCTAGTCAAAGCCGTAGCGGCACGTTTATTTTTACAACACTCCTTCTTAAATTATCAAATTTTCTTCGCTCGCCAGTCCACCAACGCCTCGTCGTCCTCGTCACTGTCCTCATCGCTCTCGCTCTCGTCGTACGCGACGATTCCCTTCGCCTCGGCCTTCGTCTCTCGCGTCGCCCTCCGCCGCGCGTCCCGCTTCTCCCTCACCTCCTCTCTCAACCGATCCACTCGATCGAAGCGCTCCACCTGCGCCGCGATCTGACTCTTCGCCCTCACGACCGCCTCGGCGTCCTCTCTCGTCGCCTCCGCCGCCTCGCGCGCCGCCTCGCGCGCCGCCTCCGCCGCGCGCGCCGCGCGTCTCGCCTCCTCGCTCTCCTCCTCGGACGCCCTCGCGCGCTTCGTCTCCAGCGCCCGCGCCTTGGACGGCACCGCGGTCGCGCGAACCGTCGTCCCCGTCACCTCTCGCGCCGTCGCATTCGGCGTCGCGGTCGCTCTCGGCGCCGTCGTCGTCGTCTCGGGCGCGCCGTCGAAGAAATCGCTCGGGAGCGCCGACGCCGCGCGTTTGGACATCGTTCGCGCGTCCGGCGACTCGCGCGCGCGTCGAACGAGGCGACGAGACGGTCGAACGATTTACGTCGCGCGTCGCGCGCGCTCGGTCGATCGCGCGCGCGTCGCGCGACGTCGTCTCGCGGCGACGGCCCGCGCGACGCGCGCGTGTCGAAGCGGTTACGATGCAGAAGACGTATTTTGAACTCCAAACTCGGTATCACTCAAACACTAACCAAATGTCCGAACTAAAGAGTCGCGTTTTTGAACGCGAGGGGGAACGAGCTGTCTCTGCGCCCGCGACGCGCGATGGACGGTCGCGACGCGCGCCACCGGAGATCGACGCGCGCGTCGAACGCCAAGCGTCGCAAAGCTTTCGTTTTCGCGATTCGTTCCGTCGAACGACGCGGAAGAGACGACCGGAAGCGTCGACGCGCGTGGGCGTGCGATCGATTCGATTGATTCGGATTCGGTCGGTCGAGCGATCCGACGCGTGAGGCGCGATGGGAGGCCATTCGATCAATGATGCGTACGAAAAGCTCGAGAAGATCGGTCAAGGGACGTATGGGAAGGTGTACAAGGCGCGAGATCGAGCCACCGGTCGATTGGTGGCGCTGAAGAAGACGAGATTGGAGATGGAGGAGGAAGGCGTGCCGTCGACGGCGCTGCGGGAGGTGAGTCTGCTGCAGATGTTGTCGGAGAGTCCGTACGTCGTGCGTTTGCTTCGCGTCGAGCACGTCGAGGAGGACGGTAAGGCGATGTTGTACCTGGTGTTTGAATTTTTGGATCAAGATTTAAAGCAATACATGGACATGACGGGACGCGGCTCGGCGAACCCGTTGCCGAAAGAGGTTGTGCAAAACTACATGTATCAGCTCTGTTTGGGATGCGCGCACTTGCACAAGCACGGAGTGATGCACCGTGATTTGAAGCCGCAAAACATGTTGGTGGATAAGGCGAAAAATGTGCTCAAGATTGCAGATTTAGGACTTGGTAGAGCGTTCAGCGTGCCGGTGAAGAGCTACACGCACGAAATCGTCACCCTGTGGTACCGCGCGCCCGAGGTCTTGCTCGGAGGTTCGCACTACTCCACCCCGGTGGACATGTGGAGCGTCGGGTGCATGTTCGCCGAGATGGCGCGCAAGCAACCCCTCTTCCCGGGAGATTCCGAGCTCCAACAGCTCTTACACATCTTCAAGCTTCTCGGCACGCCGAGCGAACAGACGTGGCCGGGCGTCTCCAACCTTCGCGACTGGCACGAGTTCCCGCAGTGGCGCGCGCAAGATTTTTCAAAGCTGATCCCGCAGCTCGACGAACACGGCATCGATTTGCTTCAAAAGCTTCTCGTGTACGATCCGGCGAAGCGCATTCACGCCACGGACGCCCTCGAGCACCCGTACTTTGACTCCCTCGACAAGTCACAATTCGCCGCCATCGAGCGCGAATTCGAGATGGAATTCTTGCGCGAAAAGGAGAACCGCATGACCCACTGATCGCGTCACCGGTCTCTTTAAAACATAAATCAGCGGTTGTCACCGCTCCCAATCTCATAACATTCACGACAGATGTATTGTAAATCCGCTTCTCGTCTCGCCCGTCGCGCGCTCGCGGATAACGATGGATGCGCACCCATTCCTTCAATGCGTCGACACACCGCGTCGCGTCGACTCACGCGCGCGATCACACCGACCACGCACATCGCGTCGATGCCTTCGTCGACTCCACTCCCGCGCGTCGCGACGACGACGACGACTCGACGCGTTCGACGCGACGAACCGAGCTCGGGACACCGCGCGCGCGTTCGCGCGCGCGCGCTCGATTCCAAACCACCCGCGGCGTCCGACGCGTACCGAGGCGCGCTGTTTCCGGGCGTCGAAGTTCCCGATAACGATCTCGCGCGGTCGTTCGCGCGATTGTTCCCGTGGGGGAACGGCGCGCGCGTGACGGAAAAGGTGCTCGGGGATTTGTTAAAGGAGGAGGTGCGCGCGGCGCCGCTCTTCGTGCCGCTGTACGATTACTATCGAGAGTACGGTGGAGTGTACAATTTAGGCGCCGGACCGAAGTGGTTCGTCGTCGTGAGCGATCCCGTGGCGGTGCGAACGATGTTTAAGGATCGAGCGGATAGTTTTTCCAAGGGAATATTGACGGATATCATGGAGCCGATCATGGGGGACGGATTGATTCCGGCGAATAAGGAAATTTGGGCCAAGCGTAGGCCGGTGATCGGGGCTGGATTTCATAACGCGTGGTTGAAACACATGTGTGATTTGTTTGGGGCGTCGGCGATGCGATTGGCGGATAAATTGGACGCGGCGGCGGAGACGAAGGAGACGGTGGAACTCGAGGGCGAGTTGTACTCGATGGCGCTCGACGTCATCGGCAAGGCGGTGTTCAATTACGAATTCGGCGCGTTGCGAGAGGAAACGCCGATCATCAAGGCGGTGTACCGCGTCTTGCGCGAGAGCGAACATCGATCGACGTTTCCGTTACAGTATTGGCAGATTCCGGGCGCGATGGATGTGGTGCCGAGACAGAAGCAATTCAAGGAGGACATGAAGATGATCAACGAAGAGTTGTCGGTGTTGATCAACAACGCCATTTCGTCTCGCACGGAGACGGATTTGGAGGAGATGGAGCGAAGAGATTATTCTAAAGTCGAAGACGCGAGTTTGTTGCGATTCTTGGTTGATATTCGGGGCGATGAGGCGACGAGCACGCAGCTTCGAGACGATTTGATGACGATGCTCATCGCCGGTCACGAGACCACCGCCGCCGTGCTCACGTGGACGCTCTATCTGCTCGCGCAGCACCCGGAGATTGCCGAGGAGGCAGTGGAAGAGATCAACGCGTGTGTCTCTGACTCTTACGGCGTTCCTACGCCCGAAGAGGTGCGAAAATTGCAAAAAGTGCGCATGATTCTTGCCGAGGGGATGCGCTTGTATCCGGCGCCACCAATTCTCATTCGTCGCGCCATCGAAGACGTGACGCTCCCTCGAGGCGGTAACGGCAAGGAAATCACCCTCAAGGCCGGAACTGACTGTTTCATCGCGGTGTGGAACTTGCACAGATCGCCGGATTTGTGGGAGAACCCCGAAAAATTCGATCCGAGCCGATTTTCTCGACGCTTTGAAAATCCTGCCATCGAGGGATGGGGCGGCTTGAACCCGGATTTGATGACGGGGCTGTACCCGAACGAGCAGTCCACGGACTTCAGCTACGTCCCCTTCGGCGGTGGACAACGACGCTGCGCGGGTGATCAATTCGCCATGCTCGAGGCGGTGACCGCGATGAGCGTGTTGCTCAAAAAGTTTGACTTTGAGCTCGCGTGTTCGCCGAGCGACGTTGAGATGATCACCGGAGCGACCATTCACACAAAGAAGGGCTTACCGATGAAGATAAAACGACGCGCGACGTGATGAGGTAGTCTCTGGTTGTAATTATAGCGAGCATACTTGATTCGATTACAAAAGCGACCAGCGCGAAGAATGTTACAAAGAAAAATGGTACACAAAGAAGCAGCAGTTGCACTCTTTTTACGCCTTGCTGTTGGTTTTGCGACCCTTACGCCGAGCGCCTCCGTATTGCGCCTCGAGATCGAGCACGCGCTGGAGGAACTCAGGCGGGGTCTCTTGCTTCCGACGAGATTGCGCTGGAAGAGAAGCGAGTTGGAGCAAATTGCGCCACTTATCCTTCAAATCCATCGCCGTCCGACGCTCGAGAACCGGATCATCGCACTTCTTAATTATCGTCCATCGGCATCCTCCGCATCTGTCGACGCCGTCCACGAGCGCCATCGCCTCTTCCATCGTCCACGGCGAATGGTGCTTGCTTCGACGCGCGCCCTTACTCGTCGCGAGACCCTTCTCTGTCTTCACGTCGGCGTCCGCGGCATTCTCCGCTTGGTCGTGCGCCCCGTTATCCTTTGAACGCCGCGGCGGTGCGGTGATACTCTTCGACGCTAACACGCGAACCTGCTCGAGAAGTTCAGACGGTACGCCATTGACGTCCCGTCGCTTGTACAGACCCGGAAGCATCGCCACGCGCAATAGGTTGCGCCACTTGTCCTTGAGGTCCACCGCGCTGCGGTTAATCAAATCATCCGCCACGCCGTCGCGACGCAGAGCCTTGATATCGGCCCACTGTCCGCGACCGTAGTGCGTGACCCCGCGAACCAAAGCCTTGACCTCGGGCAGGCTCCAAGGGCGGTGCGTCTTGGGTTTGTTCGACGCCGTCGATTTCAGCGGCGGGCGCGCCGCTGGGTTTGGCGCCTCCGCGGGTAACGCATCGAACGTCTTCAAATTCGATCTCGCCCGTGAATTCTTCGTCGTGCGTCTCTTCTTCGGGCATTTCACCGACAGAGGACCCAAATATTCACCTCGTTTACCGCGAACTCTGGACGGCTGCCCCATGGATCGCTCGTTCTCCTTGTCCGAACCGTTGGCCATCATGCCCACCAACACGTTCGCCGCGGAAAACGGCGATCGAATACCCGGCGTCTGCGTGCGATCGGGCACCTGGAGCGCTTCTAATCGAGCGTTTTTTAGCGACAACGGCAGCACGAGAGGCGGCGGCGGCATCATCATCGCGATCATCGAGGCTTGACCTCTTCCCGACGAACACGCCGCCTCTTGCCCGCGTTCCACGCTCTCGTCCGCGCCGTGCGTCGTGTGGTGACTTCCATCGCTCCCACTCGGCGAGTGTCTCGCGTTCACCTTGACCGCCGTCTCTTGCGGCACCATGACCGTCGGCGGCGGCACCATCGTCATCGTCATGGGATTGAACGGCACCGGCGGAAACATGAGCATCGGCGGCGCGCGTTCCGTCGTCGCGTGTCCCCTCGTCATCGCCGCCTGTCTTCGCAGTTCGTGCACCTTGGGCCCGAACGCCGCCATCATAGAGTACGCGTGCGGCGCCGGAACCGCCATTCCGAACCCACCGACACCACTCGCATGCGCCGCCGCCGCCGCCGTCGTCTCCGCCGTCGTCTCCGTCTCCGCCGCCGCGCGTTCTCGCGCCATCGCCGGCGGCGCCATCGCTTCCCCTCGCCTCGTCCGCCCGAGTATCAACGACGATCGACACGCACCGAGACCGATCCCAGAAATCGAAAAGAATCAATCGTTCGCCTGTTCGAGAGACACCGCGCCGCTTCGTCAGTCGCCCCGCACGCGCTCGCCCCCCATAGTGCGCGGGAAAACGCCCAAACCCCCCCCCCCCACGCCGACACCCGAATCGGATATCGATCCGATCGCGTCTCGTCCATCGATCCGATTTCGTCCATCGATCCGATTTCGTCCATCGATCCGATGTCGATCGATCGATCCGATGTCGATCGATCG
>MDTE01185597.1_pt1 | contig 31802 bp, 25 predicted proteins | sample 811231 | NCBI WGS metagenome assembly MDTE01 (sample SAMN05326651, study PRJNA326480) | marine metagenome | isolation source: seawater | place: Indian Ocean: Red Sea | collected 2010 | reverse complement strand
TTCCCATTGCAGCTCGTCTCACCGCCATCGCCGCACTTCCTCAACTCGACCTTCGCCAACGTCCCATCTCTGAAATCGGCCGCCGGTGAACCCGAGATCGAAATCCATACCGACGATGCAGCATCGCGAGGGATCACCGATGGGGACCCGGTCAGAATCCACAACGACCGCGGCTGGTTCCGGGCGAAGGCCAGCGTGGGAGATTCGGTTCGCGACGGAGTGGTCGTGGCCACGGGGATCTGGTGGAACAAGCATGTCGAGGGCGGATGGAACGCCAACGCCACCACGCCGACGCGGCTGGCCGATCTCGGCGGCGGATCCACCCTGTTCGACAACCTGGTCGAAGTGGAGCCACTCGAATCGTGAACCATCGCAACGACGAAGACATCTGCCGCGAGCTGGAACTGGAAACCGGCAAGATCGACGGAACCTGGCGTCCGATCCTGGGGAGTGTGCTGCTGTCACTGGCCACGGTTCTCTGCTTCATCGCAGCAATCTCCGGTACGGAACTCGGCGATCTTCAGCTCATGTCCAACATGTCCCGGGCCTACAGCCTGATGGGAGCACTGATCCTGGCCGTCCTGGCCGTGATCCTGCTCCGCCAGCCACGCGAAGCCCGCGACCCGCAATGGCAACCCGACCAGCCCGGCCTGCGATTCGACTCGGTCATCCTGTACACCCGTACCGGCTGCCACCTCTGCCACCAGGCCCTCGACACGCTGCTGCTCCACTCGGAATTCCTCACGGCAATCTCGGAAGTTGACATCGACACTGATCCGGAACTGGTCGAGCGTTTCGGCAAGTCGGTTCCGGTGGTGGTGATTGACGGCCGCGAGCGATTCCGGGGCCAGGTCAACGTGCTGCTGCTGAGACGCCTGATCGATGCCACGGTGCCACACGCCCCTCCGCAGTAAATCTTTCCCCAACCCCGCTCGCCGACCGGCCCTCCGCGATGAACACCCTGGTGATCATGGCCAAGCACCCCGTGGCGGGGCAGGTGAAGACGCGACTGGCCAAGTCGGTCGGTGACACGACAGCCGCGGAATTGGCCACCGCGTTTCTCGTCGATCTTGTCGCACGTCTGAGGACTTGCGGACACCGACGGGTGCTGGCGACCTGGCCTCCCGGCGAAGCGGCCGAGGCGTTCTTCACCGACCTGGCCGGAGACCATTTCGAGCTGTGGACGCAACCTCCCGGAACGCTTGGCGATCGGCTGGCCGGCGTCGCCACCAACTTTCTCGACCACGACGATCGGATCGTTGTCATCGGGAGCGACAGCCCGACATTGCCGGCAAAGACCATCGAGACAGCTTTCGAGGCACTCGACACCGCCGACGTCGTACTCGTCCCGTCCGATGACGGAGGCTACGTGCTGGTCGGACAGCGACGCGAGGTTCCCGAACTGTTTGACCGAATCGACTGGAGCACCTCGCGGGTGTTCGAACAGACACGCCAGAGACTGGAGGCGGCCGGAACATCGTTCGTCGAGCTCTCCGGCTGGTACGACATCGACACGCTCGAGGACCTCAGTCGGCTCGACCGAGAACTCGCCATCGCAAGAGAACGCGAAGCGGACGGGGCAGGGGAGAGGCTGGCTCCGGCCACCAGCCGTCGGCTCGACGCCATGCCCGGGGAATGGGATTCCCGCCCACAGGACCGTTGACTATACTCACCGAGTTGCACCATCGTTTCCCCCTGTTTAGAGCGAAACCCACGTCCCCGTGTCTTCTTCGTCCTCGTCATCTGACCGGCCGGCGAGACTGCTGATCGCCGACGACAACCAGCAGAACCGCGAATTGCTCGAGGCGTATCTCGGCGATGAAGGGTACGAGATCGCGATGGCGACCGATGGCAAGGAGACCCTGGAGCAGGTCCAGGAGTTCACACCCGACCTGGTGCTGCTGGACATCATGATGCCGCGGTTGAGCGGCTACGAAGTCTGCCAGCAGCTAAAAGAAGACGAGGCGACCCAATCGATCCCGATCCTGATGGTCACGGCCCTCAGCGAGATGGGTGACATCGAACGAGCTGTCGAAGCCGGTTGTGACGACTTCCTCACCAAGCCGGTCAACCGGCTGGAGCTGACAACCCGGGTGAAGTCCCTGCTGAGAGTGCGGCAATTGACCGACGAGCGAGACCGTTTGCTGGCCTATCTGGCCGAGGTTGACGGGTTCAACGCGGGTTCGGTTCTCGAATAGCCGCCGCTCACTTCGACGATTTCTTCCGCTTCTCACGAATCAGGCGGATCAGAAGCTCGTCAAGCTGTTTCAGGCCTTCGTCGGCCTTGATCCGGTAGAAGCCCACCTTGTAATCGGCCACTTTGCCCTCCGCGTCGATCACAACCCACAACGGCAACTTGGCATCCAGCCGCCTCGGGTCGCCAAACGAATCGAGCACCTTGCCACTGTCGATAGCGACCGGGTAGTCCAGGTTCATGAATTCCCTGAGTTTCTTCACCGATCGCAGTGCGGCCCGCGCGGTCTGCGGATTCTCGAACGACGGATTGACCGCCACCCCGACCACCGCAACTCCCAATCGGCGACGCTTTCCGTGCAGGAAATCGAGGTAACCGACCTGACCGTAGGGCTCGACCAGTTGATCGCCTTTGTAGCTCCAGAAATGCAGCACGACGATCTTGCCGGAAAGGCTCTTTGAATCGATGGTCTTGCGATCGATGGTGGAGAGCTTGAACGGAGGAGCCGGCTTACCCATCTTCCGCCTGGCCATTTCTCCAACGCTGGCAGCCCGTTTGGACTGACCGGAAAGATCCTTCTGGATCGCAGCAACCAGGGACGCAAATGGGGTCGATCGGGCTTCGCCGCTCAGTTGTCCGATCTTCGCCTGGGCGGCCTTGATCTGGTCAGCGGTCAGTTCGGGACGGGTCGAATTGGGCTTTCGCTTCAGGGTCTTCTGAATGCCCAACAGAGTGGCCCAAGGCTTCGCGAGAGTCGCCAGGCGTTTCTCGTCGACCGGGTTCTGCGAGGCCAGCTCGATGTCGAGCACAAACTCGTCTCCCTGGCCCATCACGATCCGACGGGAAGCAGCGACCACCAATCCGGTCGACTTCTCGACCCACACCGACCCGCTGCGACCAAAACGGTTTGTCAGTTCAACTCGCCAACACTGACGATTCTTCTTTGATTGCGACCCGGCCACGTTGTACTTGATTCGCTCGACCGTCCAACTCGTACCGGGCTTGAGCTTTTCGGGGTACTCGAACACCGGTCGTTGCAGGACCTGGGGATAAAGCGTGCCATCGTGGTCGTAAAGCACGCGGATTCCCGGCTTGGTAGCTCCGACCAGTCCCACCCGACCGAAACGCTCCGGCCAGGCCCAGCGACCCGGCCCCTGTTCCTCGATCACATAATCCGCCGTGGCCGTCTTGCGGTCGACCAGACAGTAGAGAGTGAATTTCTTTTCCGGAGCCTTGAGCGTGGTACGACGGGGCCCCAGCGTTCCGGTGAACCTCAACTCCATCACCTCGGCCCGTGCGGCCGATCCCAGGACACAGCTGATCACTCCCAGGCACAGCAGTCGACTCTTCACGATTCACTCCTCGTCAATCCACGTCAGGACGCCGGCCGATTTGATGGCCCGCGCCGTTGGAGTGTCCATCATCGTAGAGTCCGGAGGTGTCCACAAGGCCGCTCGAGCACCTGTTGACACGTTTCCAGACCGCTCATAAGCTGGATTCTCGAACGGCCAAAGACCGATCCGACAGTGACTTAGGGCCGTTTTTTTGACTCCGACACGGCAGGGCAACCCAGTGTCCGACGACGTATTCAAGATCGACCAGTTCACCGTGGTCACCGACATTGCGCCCGGCCAGGTCAGCGATGTGTTCGAAGTGATCGAGGAAGGGAGCGGGAAGACCTTTGCGCTGAAACTGCTCCGTGACGAAGTCGTTACCGACCCGACCCATCCGGACAACAAGACGATCCTCACCCAGTTCAAGCAGGAATTCAAACTGGGCGAGATGCTGGACCACCCGAATCTTGTCCGCGTCCACGAGATGAAGTTCAAGGTCCAGACTCTCATGCCAGTCAAGGATCCCGTCGCCTACTTCACGATGGACTACTTCCGTTCGCAAAACCTCGGCACGGCCATGAACGCTGACCCGCTGGGAACGCAGCGGCGGATACAGAAAGTGCTCGAACAGATCTGCGAGGCGCTCGGATATGTTCATTCGAAGGGTTGGATCCACCGGGACATCAAGCCCGACAACCTGCTGATGACCAAATCCGGCGAAGCCCGGCTGATCGATTTCTCGTTGGCATGCAAGATCAAGAAGAAAAGCAAGATCATCCAGGGGACGCGGACCTACATCGCACCCGAGACGATCAAGAAGCAGAAGGCGGTTCCCCAGACGGACATGTACAGCCTGGGAGTGACTCTCTACGAGCTGCTTGCCGGTCAACCGCCATTCACAGGGGCCTCTCCCAACGACTTGCTGCGGAGACACATCTCCACCAAGCCGACCCCCCCCTCGGATTTCAACAGCAACGTGTCCCCGGAACTGGACCGCCTGGTGCTCAAGCTGATGGCCAAGACGCCGGGTGAAAGACACGAGAGCATGGAGGACCTGGTTGCCGATATCCGCAACACCCGGTTCTTCAAGGAAGAGATTGCCGACTCGTCTGAACAGGAGGACACCTCCGACCAACTCGGCGGAATCGTCAAGACGCTGGACAGTCGCGCCGACGCCGCGAGATCCAAGGAGTTCGAGGCCAACCCGGAATTGGCCAAGCAGTATGAAGAGCAAATGAAGACCGAGGCGGCGATTCGGGCGAAAAAGAAAGCCGACCGAGCCCGTGCTGTCCAGCAGGAATCGGGTGACTCAACGGACACACCCGAACCGCCACCTCCGGCCGCCGCGCCACAGCAACCCGCAGCAACGCCCGTCGCCCCGATGATGCCCGGCATGCCTGCGGCCCCGATGATGCCAGGCATGCCTGCGGCCCCGATGATGCCCGGCATGCCCGTCGCCCCGATGATGCCCGGCATGCCTGCGGCCCCGATGATGCCCGGCATGCCTGCGGCCCCGATGATGCCAGGCATGCCTGCGGCCCCGATGATGCCTGGCATGCCTGCGGCCCCGATGATGCCCGGCATGCCTGCGGCTCCACCAACGCCCGGCATGCCTCCAGCTCCACCAACGCCCGGCATGCCTCCAGCTCCACCGACGCCCGGCATGCCTCCAGCTCCACCGACGCCCGGCTCGCCTGCCCCGGGGGCTCCGGATGGGGCAGGGGGTGCAGCTCCCCCCGCCACTCCACCAGCCCCGTCGCCGGGACAACCACCTCCGGCCGCTCCTCCGCCGCAACAACCACAGTTGCCACCCGCCAGCAACACGCCACCAGAGGCCAACGATGATGATCTGCCCCTGATGGAGGAGTTGCCCGAGATCGAGTGATTCGACGGGCAGGTCACCCGACCCGCCGAGCCACCAGTTCTCCCCTCCGTTGTTTTCCCCTCACGCCCCACATCGCCAATGCCTCCCCTCAACCAACTCGTATTCGAACGCCCGATCTACGTGCTGGAGGATCGCCTGGCAGATCTCGAGCAACAGGACGATCCGTCTCCAGAGGTGCGGCAGGAGATTCGGGATTTGAGAGTCGAGATCACCCAGAAACGCCGTGAGATCTTTGCAGACCTCGATGCGTGGCAAATCACTCAGGTGGCCCGACATCCCGAACGTCCCCAGACACTGGATTATCTCGAGCTCTTATTCGACGAATTCGTTGAACTGCACGGCGATCGCGCCTTTCGCGACGATCCCGCGATGCTCACCGGCCTCGGCACCCTCGATTCTCTGAAGGTGCTCTTCGTCGGACAGCACAAGGGCCGCAACATCAAGGAACGCGAAAAGCACAACTACGGGATGGCCCATCCCGAAGGTTACCGAAAGGCCCTGGGCAAGATGCAGATGGCCGCCAAGTTCGGTCTGCCAATCGTCTGCTTCATCGACACGCCCGGAGCGTACCCGGGAATCGAAGCCGAGGAACGCGGCCAAGCCTACAACATCGCGTACAACCTTCGTGAGATCTCCAAGCTCGAGACTCCAATCATCTGCGTGGTGATCGGGGAAGGGGGGTCCGGCGGTGCCTTGGGAATTGGCATCGGCGATCACATCGCCATTCTTCAGTACGCCTATTACTCGGTCATCAGTCCGGAAGGATGTGCCGGGATCCTCTGGAAAGACGTGAAATTTCGCGACAAAGCGGCCAAGGCTCTGAAATTCACCTCTGACAATCTCCAGAATCTCGGCGTGGTGGATGAAGTGATCGAGGAACCGCTCGGAGCCGCTCACCGTGACCATCGTCAGATGGCTCGTACGCTGAAGGCATCGTTGATGGAAGCGATTCGAGAATTGTCTGAGTTCTCTTCAGAGGAGTTGCTCGAACGGCGCTACGAGAAGTTTCGCCAGTTGGGCGTCTTTGAAGAATCGGCCGATCTCGATTCTGGTTCCGAACAGGATTCCGATTCTTAGCGCAGGATGCAGCGGGAGCCGTTTTCGTGTTCGCCGCCAGGCTCTCAACGAAACGAGATTCGGCTCGAGTCGGTCTTGGGCTCCGTCGTCGCAAAATCGTCGATGAGCCTCCCGCGAGAGCCGTTTTCGTGCGAGCCGGTTCCGACGGCGCTGGTTCTCGATCACAGGAACGTCCGATAATGTCTGTTATGTTAAGCTGCCCATAGAAACCCGCGACCGGGGCCTTTCGCCGTTCTTCCCGTGGTTTTCCCCAGTTTTCAGACGGTCCGCAGCCATCAGCCCCCCTGCCGAGAATCCGAGCCGACGCATCGAGATCGTCCTGGCGGTCCTGGCCGTGGCGGTGCCGCTGGCCACGTGGTTCGCCTGGCCACGACTGCCCGCACTCGGATCGCTGCCGCAGTCCCAGGCCAACCCCGGTTCGATCTACCCGGCGAGCCGGCTCCCCTTCCAGAAGCAATCACCGGGACTGCCGATCAAGATCCCGCCGCGGATCAGTCACGTCCAGATCGTCGATCTCGACGGTGACTCAAAACCCGAACTCCTCGCCTGCGACGCCCTCGCCCACCGTCTGATCTCCTACCGTCGTGGAAGCAACGACACGTGGACCGAACATCCGATTTCGGTTCCCATGGCGGCGCCCGCCCATGCGACGGTCGTCGATATCGACGGTGACGGTGACCTCGACATCCTTGTTGCCATCCTGGGAAACGCGTTTCCCGACGACAGCCAGGTGGGTCGCGTGCTCCTGCTGGAGCGAAACGGCGACCATTACGACCGTCATATCCTGCTCGACGGCATCCGCCGCATCGCCGACATTCAGGCCGGCGATCTCGACGGAGATGGCGACCTGGACCTGGCGGTCGCCGAGTTCGGCTACGCTCGCGGCCGAGTGCTGTGGCTCGAAAACATCGGGCAACGACGGTTCAGGGACCACCAGTTGCTCTATGCCCCCGGCACCATCAACGTCCCCCTGGCTGACCTGGACGGTGACGGAGATCTCGATATCGCCGCCAATGTTTCGCAGGACGACGAAGAGATCTGGGCTTTCGAGAACCGGGGCGGAGGACGTTTTCAGAAACGACTACTCCACAAGTGGTTGAATTTCGACATCGGCGGCTCGGGGATGATCACCTCCGACCTCGACAACGATGGCGACGTCGACCTGCTGGTCACCGTCGGTGACAACCTCGAGTACGCCTACACCTACCCCCAGCCCTACCACGGTTGTTTCTGGTTCAGGAACGATGGCGACTGGTCTTTCAAGGTGCACCGCATCAGCAGCCTGGGTGGCACTCATGCGGCTTCGGTCAGCGACCTCGACAGCGATGGAGACAACGATGTCATCCTGGTCAGCATGTTCAATGCCTGGTATCGCGACGACACCGCCAGCCTGGTCTGGCTCGAAAACGACGGTCAGCAGCAGTTCACCCCCCAGCAAATCGCCTCCAGCCCGACACACCTTGTCACCGTCGCGACCGGAGACATCAACGGCGACGGGAAACCCGACATCGCCGCCGGTGGCTGGCACGTGATCCCTCCGTTTCGACGTCTGGGTGGTGTGACCACATGGCTCAACCGTGACGGAGACCGAAAATGAATCGGTTTCCCCCAAAATTGCTGCTCGTCATCGTGCTCGGAATCGAAACGGTCGTCTCCGGATGGGCCATCGTCGGACAGCTCAGACGCCCCGCCCCGCCCCGTCCGCCAGTGGCTTCGCTGGTCGATGCCGAGACGTCCAGACATTTCCGGGAACTTTGGTCTGCAGCGGACACCTCCGGACAGAATGAAGACTGGCTGGCCCTCGGTCAGGCTTTTGCCGTTTACGGGTTCTTTCCCGAAGCCGAACGTTGCCTGGGCCAGGCCAGGCAACTCGCTCCCCAATCGGTGGACACGTTGTTCTGGTCCGGACTCGTCATGAACCGCCTGGGACAGACAACCCGGTCCACCAAGTACCTGTCCGAGGCCGCCAGGCGGGACGCGACAAGGCGGGACGAATGCCACTACATTTCGGCGCGAAATCACCTTCGGGGCGACGCGACAGCCGACACGCAGAAGGCCGAGGCTGAACTCCGGCAGGTCAGCTCGAATCATCTCGCAGGGCAGTACCTGCTGGCTTACCTGCTGGTTCATTCGGACCGCCCTGGCGAAGCGATGCCGATTCTCGACCGACTGATCGCCGGCCACGGCGATATTCATCGGCTGTACCAGCTGCGAGCGAGAGCCGCGGAACAGCTGGGCGAGTTCGACAAGGCTCGCGACGATCGCGAATGGGCCGAGCGGGTCCCCGAGACAATCCCGACCGACGCTGTCGCCGACCGTCTCGGTGACCGGGGGCACCAATTCGGTCTCGACAACCGCATCCTCCGGGCCGGTCAACTGGCCTCTCAGAAAAATCTCGATGCGGTCGTCAAGGAACTCAACACCATTCTCAAGATCGCTTACCGGCCCCGCGTGGCCAGGCTGCTGGCTTCCATCGAACTGCGGCGAGGCCGATCGGCTTCAGCCGTCAAACTGCTGGAGACCCTCATCCGTCGAGATGGCTCGACCGCTGACACGTTGATCGAACTCGGACTCGCCCGCCAGTCTGCCATGGCAGACTCCGGAAAGATCCTGGGCACTTTCCAGCTGGCCCTGCGGCACAAACTCGATCCCGAGACCTGCCGATTGATGATCCGCCTGGTCAAGGAGACTGGCACCCCGGAGGAACTCGAACGTCTCGAGGCACTCCACAAACACGCCGAAGGCCTGCAAGCCTTCCGGGACAATCGGCTCGAGGAAGCCATCCCGCTTTTCAGACTGGCCACCACCGTCGCTCACCGGGAGCAAGCCGACTCGTTCTATTTTCTCGGTGAGTGCCTCAGACACCAGCGCCAACGCCGGCTGGCCGTCAACGCCTACCGCCGCTGCCTGGAACTGCGCCCCCAACACGGCCGGGCAGCCGATGCGGTCAATCGTCTCGGGGAAGGGTGATCAGCGGCGTTTGCGACTGTCGACCTGCAGCGTCACCGGACCGTCATTGATCAGTTCGACATCCATGTGCTGCTGAAACCGTCCTTCCTGCACCACGACCCCCTGCCCCGCCACCTCGGCGACGAAACTGCGGTACAGACCGTTGGCTTCCTCGGGCCGCGCAGCAGCCACAAAACTGGGGCGGCGGCCCTTTCGACAATCGCCAAGCAACGTGAACTGGCTGACCGCCAGGATCGCGCCCCCCACCTCACCGACATCCAGGTTCATCTTCCCCTCGGCGTCCTCAAAAACTCGCAGGCCCACCACCTTGTTGGCCATCCAGACCACGTCATCCTGGGTGTCACCCTGTTCGACTCCCAGCAATACCAGCAGCCCGCGTTCAATGCAGCCCACCACCTCGCCACCCACCGTGACGCTCGCCCGCGACACCCTCTGGATCACAGCCCGCATTTCCACCTCGCCTTACTTGCCGCCCACCGACCATCCGCGTCGGACCACTGAAGTCGTTGGCCCATTATGGCACCAACCCCACCCGGGGAACCAACTCATGCCCGGGCCTGAGCCGGCTGGCATCAATACCGTCCACACCGCCGCTCGCGAGACGGAAGAACCTCCAGGCACGTCGTCCACCACCCCGACTCGATCGTTGTCACGAACTCGTCCGGTAACCCCTCGCTCCGCATCTCGCCCGAGAGCCTGTGGAAATCGTAGTCCACTGGAACAAATTCGACTTCCACCTCGTGCCCGGTCAAATCGAGCACCGTGTACCAGACGTTGGTCCGCCCGTCGTTGGCCGGCCGCCCCAGCACACCAACGTTGACGAAACGCCGGCCTCGCGGTGTCGTCCGGGTCCAATGCAGCCCGGTGTGTGTCCCCAGCACAACGTCGGCACCGGTCGGATCCATCACTCGGTCCAGAAACGCATCGCTGGTCGTCGACTCCCACAGGAACTCGTTGGTCTGACGCGGGCTGCCATGACACAGGTGCATTCGAACACCCGAATGTTCGAGGTCCAGTGACGTGGGCAACGCTCGCAGCCAGCGACGGTGAACCGGACTGGTTTTCTCCAGCGTGTAGTCGTAACTGATCTGGGCAAACCGGTTGTCACTCGGATCGGTGTAGCCGCATTGGCAGTCGGCCAACTCATTGCCGATGCTGTCGTCGTAATTTCCCTGGACACAGGTCACCCCCGCGTCGCGGAGCAGGGACACAACCCGGTCGGGATGCGGCCCGAATGCCCCCATGTCACCCAGGCAAAACAGTTGCTGCACATCCCGTCGGCTCGCATCGGCGAGGGCCGCTTCCAGTGCCAGGTAGTTGCTGTACAGGCCTCCGAAAAACGCCAGCTTCACGTGTGCACCTCCCCCGCCCCGTCTCCGGTCTGTTCGAAAACCTGGCCGGACGGATTGGTGCAAATGGCACCGAACTGGTAACAGGTCACACACGCTCCCTGGTCGAGTGAAAAGGGCCGGTCAGCCTCGGCCAATGTCCCTCCCAACCTGGCCGACGGTTCCTCCAGCAGGATCGGACAAACAAACACCCCCTGGTCGGTCACAGTCCGACTGTGGCTGCAGATCAACTGATCGCTGTCGAAGCCATCGAGCATCCCGACCGACACGTGGTCGGTTTCGTCGTACCCACAGGTCCGGACGGCCTCAGCCCCGATCAACAGGCGGGGCAGGACCTTCAGCCTGGGACGATCGCACCCGTGGCGAGCAAGCACATCGCGAAACCGGCTCAGAATGCGGTGGTCTTCAGCGTCGGCCCACGTCCTGGTCATCGTGATGATGGGCAGCACTCCGTGCCGCACCAACGTCTCGACTCCGCGCATCGCCCGATCGAATGTGCCCTCACCGCGAATCGGATCGTTGGTCGCAGCATCGGGACCGTCGATCGACACCCGAAACTCCAGGCTGTACGGCCCTCGCTCCTCAGCATCGCGCAGACATTTCAGCCACTCGTCTTTCAACACCGTCGCGTTGGTCAGAACCGTCACCGGCCCATACTCCAGGGCCAACACCAGCATCTCGACCAGGTCAGGGTTCAGGAACGGTTCGCCACCCGTGAAGTAATACTCGCGGACCCCCCACTCGACCGACTCGATCAGCGCCTTCCTGACAACTTCCAGGGACAGGAAACCGAATGCATCGTTGTGTGGACTGCAGCTGATGAAGCAGTGTGTGCAGGTCAGGTTGCACCGCGTGCCGGCAACCTGGAACCAGAGTTCATCCAGGCCCGACAGGCTGACCTGCCCCGATTCGGTCGACGCAATGCTCATGCCGACGCCCGCCGGAGCTCACGACTCGCCGCCGGATGGACAACCACCAGGACGACCCGGGCGGCACCGATCACCGCCGCCCTCGTCGGCTCATTGACACCGTGTTTTTTCGCCACGCCCAAGCTCCCTGGCCAGTCGTGATTTTCGCGGCCGAACAACTCACCGGCACTCGGTGGAGGAAGCGATCTGGGTCAATGAGCTGACGGAATGGCCCCGGTGGCCTGGTCGACCCGATCGCAGCGAAACGGATCGACCGGCACCGACAGATCCTGGCCCAACACCATCTGCCGCACCAGCACGGCCGTGGCCGGCGACAACTGCAACCCGGCTCGGAAGTGACCAGCGGCAACCAGCAGGTTGTCGTGACCGGGAACCGGGCCCAGGTAAGGCATGCCGTCGGCGGACCCGGGTCGTAACCCCGACCAGCAACGCTCGAATCCGGCACCGGCCAAACCCGGCACCAGTTCCTCGGCAAACCGGATCAGTCCGGCAACGCCGTCGGCAGTGTTCTCTTTCTGAAAACCGACCCACTCCTCGGTCGATCCCACAAGGATCCGTCCGTCGGGACGAGGCACCAGGTACCGGGACCCCAGACCAATGACCCGTGTGAATGGCAACGGCCTGGCCGACAATTGCACGATCTGCCCTCGTACGGGCTCGATCGCCACGTCGGCACCACAGCCGGAAAGCAACCGGCGGGTCCAGGCTCCGGCAGCCATGACGAACTGGCCGCCGACATGCTCGGCATCCATCGTCCGCACTGCCACCACGTGTCCGTTTTCACGGACCAGGTCCACCACTGGAGCCCCCGACACCAGTTCAACCCCGGAGGCCGCAGCAGCGGCCATCAGCGCCTTGAAATGCCTTGGGTTGCGAACCTGGCACTTCTGTGGCAAGTGCAGCCCGACGACCGTCGATGGATTCAGCGCTGGTTCCAGCCCCAACAATTCGTCTCTCGCCAGCACTTCGGCCGTCACCTCTTCCTCTCGCCAGGCTTCGGCCAGATCATCCAACTGATCAGTGGGGCCGGCCAGGCGAATCTCCAGCCCTCCGCAGTTCCGGAAACCGTTGTCAATCCCGGTCAGCTCCCGCAGCTGAGCAGACCAATCGGGCCACAACCGACAGCTTTCACCTCTCAGGCGATCGTACGGGTGCGTCGCCGCATCGGCGTTTCCCGGCGGCAGGATTCCGGCCCCAGCCCACGACGCCTCGCGACCGAAGACCGATTGATCGAGCACCTTGACCGACACACCGTGCCGCGACAATTCCCAGGCGATCGACATCCCGATCACGCCACCGCCAACCACGACCACATCCGCCATGCTGCCATCCCTGTGCATTGCCCCAGTTGGCAGGCCCCCCCTGCCGACCCCGCGTCGGGGGCCCTGGTTCGTGTTGGCTAGTTACCGTTTCTTGCCCGAAAGGCTCCGGACGTAGGCGGAGGCCAGTCGCTTCAGGTCCGTCGGTGCGTAGATCGCCTTGACCGAACCGGCCACTCCGGTTCCGTTCTGGAGATTGCCGACGAACTTGACGAACCGATTGCCTCCGCCGGCCTTGATCATGAATGTCACCAGCGTGTAACCGACGGCTCCAACCTGCTGAGGAGAGAAGGTTCCGTCGGCAAACAGGTCCTCGGGTTTCGACAGCCCCTGCAGTGCGTCGACTGCCGTACTCTTCAACCCCGCAATGTGCTCGTTCTTGGCATCCGCCTTGGCGGCCAGCGTCAGGCCAACGCCTCGGACAATCCACTGGGGCAGTTGGCTGCCCTTGCGCTTCAGGAACGCACCGGTCACGTGATCGATCAACTGGATCCTCATTCCGGCCGAGTCGGATGACACCACGTCACCGACATCCTGCAGCACGATGTAGGCATCTTCGAACGACGGCGTCACGACCGAGTGACCGGTCATCGCCCGTGGAGTCTGGCGGTTGTGGATCACCTGGTTCCATTCGGTGTAACCGAACCGTTCCTTGAAGACGACCACCGCCAGTCGCCCCTTGAACAACTGGCCGCTCTTCTCACCGAACATCGTCCGCAGCTGTTTGCCGTGGTCGTCAGCCCACTCGGCCAACTGCTGCAGCCGGGTGGCCGGAACATCGCCGTAGACGAAGAAATCCGACGTCTTGACGAACCGAGGACGGTCGTCGTTGGAAACCCGTTCCCAGAGTTGATCGACCCGCTGCTCCCGGAAGTCGTTGAACTCCTCGGCAGACAGCTTGGCCAGCATCTCGGCCTTCTTGTCCTCATCGGTCGGAACCAACGATCTCATGGCAACCGTCGCCGATTCGCCGTCGAACTTGGCCCCTTCCTGAATCCAGGTCTTCAGGCTGTTGAAGAATTCGCGAGTGATCCGGCGGTTGCCCGGCGGCATCTTCTGCTTGTCCTTGTCCAGTGCCGCCACCCGTCGCCAGATGATACTGCCGTCCAGGTTTCCCGGCAGGACAACCCGGCCGCTGTCGCTGCCTCGCATCAGCGATTCGAAGGTCGCCAGGGAAAAGCCTCCTCGCCCATTGCGGCCGCCATGGCAGGTGGCGCACAGCGTGGTCAGTGTCGGGGCCACGTCCTTGACGAACGAGACCTTCTCCTTGCCGGTCGCCTTGACGATCTTGACCGTCCCCGGCTTCGGCTTGTTCTTGGGTGCGCCTGCCGCCGCCGACTTCAGGCTCTTCAGTGCAGTGTTCATTCCGTTGCCGTCAAACTTCGCGCCCTGGCTGACCCAGGCGGCGATCGTGGTGATCTGCTCGCGGGTCAGGGCGGCACCGTTCTTGGGCATTCTCTGTGCGGCATTGGGAGCCGCAATCCTCAGCAACAGCGGGCTGGCCTTGACGTTGCCCGCCTTGACCGCCGGTCCACTGCGGCCCCCTTTGGCCAGGCCGGCAAAAGTGTCCAGCCGCAGGCGGCCGGAAGCGCGATTGCCGTGGCAGGTCCCACAACGCGACGCCAGGATCGGAGCAACGTCCTTGACGAAGCTCACCGCCTTGGCAGAAGCCGGTTTCGGCTTGTCCCCACGTTTCCGGGACAACTGCCGTTTCTGCAGTTCGAGGAATTTCAGCAGGCCGGCAACCGAGCGGTCGTTCGGCTTCAACTCGGCCGCTTCGATCACCTTCTTGATCGCCGCCTCTGCTTCACCCAGTAGCTTCTCCGCATCCTTGAACTTCTTGCGACGAATCAGGCCACTGGCCCGGGTGATCGTGCGGCGAGCGACGACCAACTGCCGCCGTTGTGCCGCGGTCGGCGCAGCTACCGCATGGTCGATCACGACCAACACCAACAGCGTGGTCACCACCAACGACACTCGAAATCCGGTCGCTCGTTCTGCCTTCATGGCACCGCAGCCCCGTATCACCCGTTGACCAGCAACGGCAGCCGTCTCGACGGATGCCGTCCATTCAAACAGCCCCCGACCGTCCCTGTCGGTGACTTCAGTATAGGCGATCACCCGGACCGGTAAAGACCGGCCCATCATCGTCCGCGGAATCGCCCCTGCCCGTGACCGGAAGTCGTTGAGCCGACCCTCGGGGCTGTGCTAGCATCGAGGTGAATCCGATCACAACAAGCACCGAGGTGGACCCTCGACCGATGACCGAGGCTCTCCCCCCTGCCCTGTACGAGAAGCTCGAGACGTTGCTGGCCACGTTGGCCAGCTACGGTCGGGTCGCGGTAGCCTTTTCGGCCGGCGTCGACAGCACCGTGGTGGCCCGGGCTGCCCAACAGGCCTGTGGTGACGACGCGGTAGCGGTGACGGCCGTCAGCCCCAGCCTGGCCAGCGGCGAACGGGAGCAGGCCGAACAATTGGCCCAGCAGATTGGGATTCGCCACGTCGTGATCGAAACCGAGGAGTTCGACAATCCCGACTACCTGAAGAACGAACCCAACCGCTGCTACTTCTGCAAGACCGAACTCTACACTCGCCTGGGGCATATCCTTCCCCAGCTCGACGTCGATGTCATCGCCAACGGCGCCAACGTCGACGACCAGGGGGACCACCGGCCCGGGATGGTTGCCGCCGGCGAACACGCCGTTCGCAGCCCACTGCTGGATGTCGGGATGACCAAGCAGGATGTTCGCGACCTGGCTCAGCACTGGGACCTGCCGGTCTGGGACAAACCGGCCATGCCCTGCCTGTCAAGCCGCATCGCCTACGGGGTCGGAGTGACAACCGAACGGGTCCGGCGAGTGGACGAAGCCGAAAAGTACCTCCGCGAGGAATTCGGACTGCTCGAATTTCGGGTCCGGCACGAAGCCAACGAGTTGGCTCGCATCGAGGTCTCCATCGACGAGTTGCCTCGGCTGCTCGAGACATCCAACCGCCTGGCGATCACCGCGAAGCTCCGTGAACTGGGCTTCGCCTTTGTGACCATCGACCTCGAGGGCTTCCGCTCGGGCAGCCTCAACTCGGTCATCGCGGTCGACGACCTGCAGGTACTGGGCAGTGACTGAGTCGACCGGCTAGGAAATTCCGGGCACCGGGAAATCGCCGCAGAAGGTCGCGATTTCGCCCCGCACCTTTTCGCCGACCGATTCGTCGTCAGCCGCACCGAGCACTTCGAGAATCCAGGCGCCGACCCGCTGCATCTCGTCGGTGCCCATTCCCCGGGTGGTCAACGCGGCGGTCCCGATCCGGACCCCACTGGGATCCAGTGGCTTCCGCTGGTCGAAGGGAATCATGTTCTTGTTGACCGTGATTCCAGCTCGGTCGAGTGACTCCTCGGCGATCTTCCCGGTCAATCCAACCGGCGTGACATCAGCCAGCATCAGGTGATTGTCGGTCCCCCCGCTGGCCAGCTGCAGTCCTCCGGCCACCAGCGTTTCGGCCAGCACCTGGGCATTGTCGATGACCGACTGGGCGTATTCGCGAAAGGCCGGCTCCAGCGCCTCGCCAAAACAGACGGCCTTGCCAGCCACGATGTGGCACAACGGCCCGCCCTGCATGCCCGGAAAGATCGAACGATCCAGGTTCCGGGCATTGGCCTCGCGGGTCAGCACGAACCCCGCACGCGGGCCACGGAGAGTCTTGTGAGAGGTCGACGTCACGTAGTCGGCCACCTCGACCGGATTGTTGTGCAGCCCGGCAGCCACCAAGCCGGCGTAGTGCGCCATGTCGACCATCAACAGGGCTCCCACTTCGCGAGCGATTTCGGCGAACTTCGGGTGGTCGATCTCCCGCGGATACGCACTGGCACCGGCCACGATCATCTTGGGCTTCAACTCACGGGCCATCGAGGCGACCTGGTCGTAATCGATCCGATGGTCATCCTCACGAACACCGTAATGAGCCACGTTGTACAGCTGGCCCGAGAAATTCAGGTGCATTCCGTGAGTCAGGTGCCCGCCGTGGGCCAGGTCCATCGCCAGGTAGGTGTCACCAGGTTCCAGTTCAGTCAGGTAGACCGACATGTTGGCCTGGCTGCCCGAGTGAGGCTGAACGTTGGCGTGCTCGGCACCGAACAACTCGCACGCCCGGTCCCTCGCCAGGCTCTCGACGTCGTCGACGTGCTCGCAGCCACCGTAGTACCGCCGCCCGGGATACCCCTCGGCGTACTTGTTGGTCAGCGCGCTGCCGGCCGCCTCAATCACCGCAGCACTGGTGTAGTTCTCTGATGCGATCAACTCGAGCCCGTCGGTCTGCCGGACGCGTTCAGCCTGAATCGCATCCCAGACCGCCGAATCCTTCTGCTGAAGATCACTCATCGCTCGCCGGACTCCCTTCCCCGGCCGTCCTCCACGGGATCGGCCCGATCAACTTGAATTGCCGCACCGGATCTGCGAGCCTCGTCTCGCGCCCTCGACTTTCAGCTCCCCGCGACTCCATCCTTTCGCTCAAGACCGACTGTTTATAGACCTCGCCGCAGCGTTTTGCCACTATCGTCTCTCTTCCAACCCCTTCTCCGTCGCCCAGACAGTGACCGAACACAGGCCAGAGTCCGCCCCCTCGCCCTCCCCTGCCCCGCTGGCCGGCTCACCCTGCCTGCAAGCCGAGCAAGTGGCCTTCACCGGGGTCCTGGCGTCGATGACACACGCCGAAGCGATGGAATTGGTCAACAACCACGGCGGCACCTCGACGCAACACGTCAACCGCCAGACCACGATGCTGGTCGTCGGTGAGGAAGGTTGGCCACTGGAGGCCAACGGACAACCGTCGGTCAAGTGGCAGGACGCCAACAACCTGGCCCGCCAGGGGCTACCCCTGAGAACAATCACCGAGTCCGAGTGGTTGCATCTGCTCGGTCTGGATGAGACACGAACCGAGATCCACAAGGCCTACACGCCTGCGATGCTCAGCAACCTGCTGGGAGTGTCTGTTCACCTGATCCGTCGCTGGGACCGTGCCGGACTGATCACGCCGCTCCGACGAGTCCACCGGCTTCCGTATTTCTCGTTCCAGGATGTCGCCAGCGCCAGGCGGCTCAGTGAACTGCTGGCCCAAGGCGTACCACGGAGCGAGATCGAGAGAAGCCTCGGACAACTTGCCCCCCTTTTCCGCAACGGCCAACGCTCGATCGACCAGCTCGAGATGCTCGCCCACGACTCACGAATCGTCTTCCGAGACCAACACGGATTGATCGAACCGGCCAGCGGCCAGCGGCTGCTGGGATTCGATGACGATTCACCAACGACAACCGAACACGTGAGCGAGGCCCGCAGTCGGCTGCCAATGACCGACTGGAGTCCCAGTCGACCGCACGAGCACTGGGGGTTCCGTGACTGGTTCGACCAGGGCCGGGAATTGCTCGAAGAGGATGCGGCCGAGGAGTCGATCGAGGCATTCCGGATGTGCCTGATGGAACGTCCCGACGAAGCCGAGGCCCATTTCCATCTTGCCGAAGCGCTCTATCGCTGCGGACGGTCTCGGGCGGCCCTGGAACGCTACCATGCGGCGGTCGAACACGACCACGGTTACATCGAGGCCTGGACCCAACTGGGTTGCCTGCATGCCGAGCTGGGTGAACACGAGGCGGCACTCGACGCGTTCGAGGTGGCCCTCGAGGTGCATCCGGACTTCCCCGACGCACACTGGCACAAGGGCGAGATCCTGCACGGACTCGATCGTACCGACGAGGCGATCCCCCACTGGGAACGTTATCTCACCTTCGACAACCGCGGCCCGTGGGCCGAAACCGCACGGCAACGGCTCAACGGACCGGAACCGGTTCACGACATCGTCGCGGTCGACGAAGCCTAGTCAATCGTGCTTCGGAGTCGACTCGTGTTTCGGATCGGCGGCCGCATCAGCGCTCGCTGCCGCCTTGTCGTCGCTCACCACCGAGGAAGTGGTCCCGACCCCCAGCCAGAAACTGAGCATCAGGGGAACGAACAGGCTGAACAGGGCAGCCAGCATCAGGCCGATCGCCTTCCCTACGCTCTTGTCGGACTCTTCAAACGCTGCGACTTCGGCCGCGCTGAAGATGGGTTCGGTTGCGGTGGCGTCATCGGTCATCGTCGCTGTGCTCCATCCGTTTCGGTCGTCCAGCCGGACTGCCGACTTTCGACTTCGGCCCGATTCTGACCCATCACGTGGCCGATGTCGAGGTCACTCGGCTACCGCCGACAGCAGTTGGCTCAATCGGTCGTCACCGGGATAAGGATGACCACGATGCTGCCGGAACGCCTCACCGTAAGCCACGCCAATCTCCGCCCCTCTCTCGCCTCCCCACCTCCGGCAACTCTCCAGGTACTCGTCCATGCCGTGCTGTTTCAACAGCCAGCTCCGTTGAGACTCGTGACACGCCAGCATCTCGAGCTTCCGCTCAAACACTTCACTGACATCGACAACGATTCCCGCCGGCTGTGACTCACCGTACCAGTCCACCCCTTCCACCGCATCGACGTAGTACAGGTGAGGGATGCCGCCGATCGGATCCGCGGGGTCGTCCGCGCCGGTCAAGTAGTTGGGAATCGGGGCATTGAAACAGGCATCACGGACCAGCAGGCTGGTCACCTCGTGATCAGGCATGTAATCCACCGGCGGAGCCGTCAGCACGATGTCGGGGCGGACACACCTCAGGTATTCTGCCACCCGCCTCCGCGAGGGATTGTCGAAGCAGATCGAAAGGTCCCGAAACTCCAGGCAACGGTATTCGGCACCAAGCAGAGCAGCCGCTCGAGCCGCCTCGGACCGCCGCACATCGGCAATCTCGTCGGCCGACAACTCGGCGCTTCCGCAGTCCCCAGGAGTCATCGTCGCCACATGGACCTCGATCCCTCCCTCCGCCAGCCTCAACAGCGTACCGGCACACTGGAATTCGATGTCATCCGGGTGAGCGTGGATCGCCAGGACGGTGGTCATCGTCGGGCACCCAAATGGTCCAGCGTCAATCGGTCGAGACGATTTCCGACGACTCGCCGACGGCGCTGGCGTTGTACTGGTTCAACTTGTTGTACATCGTCTTCAAGGCGATGCCGAGTTCCTCGGCGGCCATCCGCTTGTCACCGCCGTGCTTGTCGAGCACGCCAAGCACGACCTGCCGTTCGACCTCGCGCAGGGTCATCGCCCCGCTCGGCATGACAAAGGTCGAGATGATCCCGGGCCGACTGGTGGCCAGTTGCTGCGGCAGGTGTTCGACGGAGACCGGGCGGTCACCCGCCATGATCACCGCGTGTTCAATCGCATTGGCCAGTTCACGAACATTGCCCGGCCAGTCATGGTCCGCCAATCCGGCCAACACCTCAGCCGACAACTCCTCGTCGTCGTCGACCGGACGTTTCCTGGCCCGCGTCAACAACGCGGCAGCCAGCAGCGGCAGGTCCGGCTTGCGGTCTCGCAACGGCGGCAGAGGAATCTCGAACGTGTTGACCCGGAAATAAAGGTCCTCGCGAAACCCGCCGTCGGCAACCATTTCGGCCAGGTCACCATTGGTCGCACAGACGATTCGCACATCAACATGAATCGGCTCGTTCTCACCCACGCGCCGAATCTCGCCCGACTCGAGAAATCTCAGCAACTTGACCTGCATCGGCTTGTCGAGTTCCCCGAGCTCATCGAGGAACAACGTGCCACCGTGAGCAACCTCGAACAACCCTGTCCGCGACCGGTCGGCGCCGGTGAAAGCCCCCTTGCGGTGCCCGAAGAACTCGCTCTCTACGAGGTGTTCGGGCAACGCTCCACAGTTGACCGGAACGAAGGGCATCTCGCTCCGCGCGCTCAATTCGTGGACCCGGCGGGCGACCAGCTCCTTTCCGGTCCCGGTCTCGCCCAGCACCAGAACACTCGAGTCGGTTGGAGCCACGCGTTCGATCAGCGTGGCAACCTGTTGCATCGCCGGGGTTTGGCCCACCAGCTCGGTCGAGCCTTCGATCGCCTTCAACCGGGTTTCCAGCGCCTGTGTCTTGCGGCTCTGCTGTCGCCACTCGGCAGCCCGGGCCAAGGCCCGCTGGATGTCGACCAGCTTGCAGGGCTTGTTGAGAAAATCGTTGGCGCGGTGGCGAACAGCTTCGATCGCCTGGTGCATGTCACCGTGACCGGTGTGGATGACCACAAACGTTTCGGGCGAGACCTGCTTGATGTGGTCGGTGACTTCCCAGCCAGAGATTCCCGGCATCTTCAGGTCGACGATGGCCGCATCAAAATGGTGTTCGGCCAGCACCTCGAGAGCCGTCTCGCCGTCCTCGCAAACGGTCACCTCGTGCCCCATCCGCGGCAACTCGATCCGCATCACCTCTCGGATCGGTGCCTCGTCGTCGACAAACAGCACCCGCAACGGGTTCACCACTGCTTGTTCACCAGCGTCCTTGCTGTCCACGCCGTTGCCCACTCCCTGGTTTCGTGGATTCCGATGCTCGAGGTCCACCGTGACCGCGTCAAGGCGTTCCTCTTACCAGAATTCCCCACCGGTCTCAATTGTTCTTGCCGACGCTTTTGTGATCGCGCTGGCTCGCCTCTCTCACCGGAGCTCCGACCCAGTCGGATTCGCCTCCCTCGGGCCGACGTGGCAGTTGCAGTCGGAACTGGCTGCCCAAGTCCAGCCCCGCACTGGTTGCCTCGATCGTCCCACCGTGATCGCTGATGATCCGATGGCTGATGGAAAGGCCCAGGCCGGTCCCCTGCCCCGTGGACTTCGTCGTGTAAAACGGCTCGAACAGGTTCTCGATGGTCTCGGTTGTCATCCCACATCCGTCGTCGGAAAAATTCAGGACGACGTGATCGGTCTGGTTGACCAGGTCGATGTCCAATCGCCCGGTTTCGCCTGTCGATTCAAGCGCGTTGGCAACCAGGTTGAGCACCACCTGCTTGATCTGCGGTCCGTTGATCTCCAGCGGGCACGGTCCGCGGGCGTTGAAGGTGATCGTGCGATTGCGGAACCGGCTCATGTGCCCCACCAGGGCAAGTACCTCGTTGACCAGTTTGACCAGGTCGTGGGGAGCCCGGGAGGTATCCTGTCCTCTCGAGAAGTCCAACAGCCGGGCGGTGATCTCCTGGCACCGGAACGCCTCGCGACCGATCATCTCGGCATACTGCCGGATCACCGACTGCTCGTCCGGTGCGGCCTGCCCCAGCAGTGCCTCAAGCCGCTCCTGCAGGCTCTCGCCGGCCATCGCAATTGCCGCCAGCGGATTGTTGATCTCGTGAGCCACACCCGCGGCCAGGAACCCCACGCCGGCGAGTCGTTCCGAACGGACCAACTGACGCGAGCGATCACGAACCTGTCCGTCCAGGTCGTCTCGAATATCGCGGAACCGGTCGGTCATCTGGTTGAAAGATTCGGCCAGTTCGGCCATCTCGTCCCGTGTGGACAACTCGACGCGGTAATCCAGGTCTCCCTGCGCCACCCGACGTGCCCCTTCGTGCAACGCCCGGATCGGCTGGAAGACCCAGCGGTATCCGGCATGGACAAAGGTGACAAACAACAGTGCCGCAGCAATGGTCGACCCAACCAGCCACCGAGTCCGCGAGGCCAGTTCCCGGTCAGCGGCCCGCAATCGACCAGTCAAACCCGTCCGTGGATCCGGCAACGACCTGGCCGTCCTCAGGCTCCCTGCCACCTGAACCCGAAGAAGTCGCCTCTCGGCTGCCTCCAGCCTCCCGGTTCCCGACAGTGTCCGGCCCATCTCCTCCAGTTGGCGCTGAAGCTGTCCCAGCAACTGCTGCGACACCGACCGGTTGGCCAGCGTCGTCGGGGACGGGGTCAACCGCCCCCAACGCATCCGGTACACCGACAACGCCTCGACCGCCTCCCGATGACGTTCGGCGAGAACCTGTCGCGAGACGGCCAGTCCGTCATCGAGCAACGGGGTCGCCAGCACCGCGATTTCGGCTTCGAGCCGTTCACGGTCGGGAGCTTCGAAGACGCTGAAGTTCAGTTCGCGAACCGCCTGCCGGTAGGACCACAGTCCTCCCAGCCCGCTGATCGACAGCGTGGCCATCATCACCAGCACCAGGGCGAGCCCCACGATCAGCTTGCGCCGAATCGATCGGGCCAGGACCATCGTGACCTCCTTGTTCACGGGCGGCGGGGCGGAACTGCCGGGCGAGTCTATCATCCGGTTAAAGGTGGCGGCAAGAGGTCAGCCGCGGCCGCCGAACGGTCTTGCCGCATCACGGGGTCCCGCACTATCATCCCGCCCCGCACGGAAACGCTGGAGCCCGGCTCGTGACGCCGTTCTGCCGAAATGTCCTGCTGCTCGTCTCCCTGGGCATCATCGCCTCGTCCGGATGCGTTCATCGCCGGTTGACGATCCGCAGCCAGCCAACCGGCGCGCAGGTGTTTGTTGACGGCAAGGAAGCCGGATTCACCCCCACAGCGGTCGACTTCACCTACTACGCCACCCGCGAGGTCCGCCTGGTCAAGCCAGGTTTCGAGACACAGACATTCAAGGTTCCCCTGGCACCGCCGTGGTACCAACTGCCTCCGCTCGACTTCTTCTCCGACAACCTTTCGCCGGGCAGTGTGTCGGATCGTCGCGAGATGAGGTTCACACTTCAGCCGCAGGTGGTCGTTCCTCAGAACGAGCTCATCGATCGAGCCAACTCGCTGCGAAACGAGGCGAGAATCGGGAACTGACTCACCGCTTCGGTCGAGTCGGCGACTGTGCCGATCGGGGCACTTCCTTGACCCCGGCGCTGCCCTTCAACACCCCCCGAACACCAAGCAACTCGGGGTGACGCGCCACCTTGTCACTGAAGATCCTCAGGTCGCGAATGACCGGTTCGAGGTTCTTCAGGAGCACCGACAACGAACTGGCCGAGCCGTTGAGATTGCGATACAGCGAGGGATCACGAGCCAGGCGAGTCAACGATCCGTCGGGAGTGTTGACCGTCCGAGAGAATCTCGCCAGGTCGGTGGTGAGCAATTCGAGATTGCCGAGGGTCTTGTCGAGACGCCCCACAATCGATCCTCCCCGCCTCGCCAGTGGATCGGTCACCCCCTGGAGGTTCTCGAGATTCGTGTTCACTGTCAGCACGGTCTTGCGGACGGTGCGCAAGGTCATCTCGGTCTCCCCGACCAGTCGTGGCAACGCGTCGAGCGAGCGACGGAGATTCTGCTGCTGCTTCGGGTCGCCAATCACCTGGTTGGCACTGGAGAACAGGTCGTTGGCCGTGGACATCGTCCGCGAGAACTGCTGAAGCGCCTCGGCCGACTGCCTGACGGCCCGCTCCAACTCGCCCCGCCGTCCACCAACCAGGCCGTTGATGTTCTTGGCCACCTCCGACCACTGGCCACTGGTTTCCGCGAACGAGGCCATCGTCTGTCGGAGCTGTTCGTCGAGCTTCGCGACCATCTGCAGGGGATCAACCGGGAGGTCTCCCTCCAGTCGGTCACCGGTGCGGACCGGCCTCCCTCGCCCACCGGCCGTGAACTCCACCGTCGTGTCGCCAAACAATGACTGGACCAGGCGTGGCCGAGCATCGGTGCGGATGTCGAATTTCGGCTCGAGATCCACGATCACCCGAGCTCCGCCTCGCTTGCGATCGATTGACACGTTTCGGACCGACCCGATGGTCACTCCGTTCATCTCGACAGGCCCGCCCGGCTGCACACCCGCAGCCGAACTGAAATGCACAGCCACGGTGACCGGTTTCCGCCAGAACGCCCCAAATTCGCCGAACTGGAGAATCATCACCGCCGCACAGACACCGGCGATGATCACCACCAGTCCAACCCGAAACTGCAATTGTCGCTCGGTCATCCGACCTCCCTTTCCCACGACGCATCACCGCCCTGCATGAAGGCCGCCACCCGCGAGTCATTCGACGCGAAGGCCTCGGCAACCGTCCCCGAGAAAATGGCCTGTGGTTCGTCGGGTGCCAGTCGCGAGACCGGCTCGAGCATCACCACCCGATCGGCCACGGCCCGTACCGTCGAGAGATCATGTGTCACGACGACACTGGTCACCGAACGACGCCCGCGAACCTGGCAGATCAGGCGGTTGATCACGCCGGTCATCACCGGGTCGAGCCCCGTGGTCGGTTCGTCGTAGAGCATCACCGCCGGCTCCAGCGCCAGCGCCCGGGCCAGCGCCACCCGCTTCCGCATTCCGCCCGAGAGTTCGGCCGGCTTCTTCGAACAGATCCCGGCATCCAGCCCCACCTCTTCCAACCGCTCGACCACCACTGCGCGGATCTCCGCCTCGCTCCGGTCCGCGGACTCTCGCAAACCGTAAGCGACGTTCTCGAACACATCAAAACTGTCGAACAGGGCCGAGTTCTGGAACAGGTACCCGAACCGCAGGCGATGACGATCGCGTTCGGTTCGAGACAACCCGGCCACATCGTGCCCCTCCCAGCACACTTCACCGGACGTCGCATCCAGCAGAGAGATCATCAATTTCAACGTGACGCTTTTCCCGCAGCCACTCTCGCCGATCACCACCAGCGTCTCGCCGCTGCGCACGCTCAGCGTCAGGTTCCGCAACACTTCCTGGCTGCCAAATCGCCGTCCGACAGCACGCAACGACACCGGTTCGACGACCGTCGGCGAGCCGGGATCCGGACCTGGGTTCAAGGCGAGAGTCGACACGCGGTGATTCTCATGGAACACGTTCGATTCGGCCGGCGCTTACAGCAACGACGGCAACTGCGGATAGGCAAGTCGGTAGCTGGTGTTGAGCAACAGGCCGAGAAAGAAATCCAGGGCCAGGATCGCGACAAACGAAACGACGAACGAAACGGTCGCCGCCCGGCCGACTCCCTTGGCACCGGCTCGGCAGTGAAATCCGTGGTAACAGGCGACCAGTGCGATCGCCCCGCCGAAGAAAACACTCTTGATCAAACCGGTGGCCACATCGAAAGCGGTCACGAAGGCGCGGCTGTGGGCCCAGTAGAAGTGGCTGTTGACGTCCAGGGCCTGCGTCGAAAACAGCCAGCCACCGACAATCCCGACGGTGTCGGCCACGATGGTCAAAACGGGAATCAACAGGAAGCAGGCCAGAAAACGCGGTACGACAAGCTGCCCGACCGGATTGGCGCCCAGGGCGCGGATCGCATCGATCTGCTCGGTCACCCGCATCGTGCCCAGTTCAGCAGCCATCGCACTGCCCACTCGGCCGGCCAGCATGGTCGCGGCCAACACCGGGCCGAGTTCCTTGACCAGCGAGACATTGATCACCGAACCGATCCGGGTCTCCATGCCCAGGTGATGGAAGGAATCGTAGCCCTGGACCGCCAGGACCATTCCGATGAACACACCGGTGACAACCACCACCGGAATACTGCCCACTCCGACGACGTACATCGTCTCCAGCAGCACACGGCGACGCGGCCGCCCTGATACCAGTTGGCCCAGGACACCGATGGCAAACAGGGAAAAGTCGCCAACCGATTCGACCCAGTCCAGAACCAGGGCGCCCAGCCGATGAATCGGCGAAAAAGTCGGTCGAGAAACGGAAACCGTCGACATCGGGCGAACTCGAAACGGCTGCGGGAGGCGGAAAGGTAGTCCATTGCACCAACCGGGGCGAGACCAGATCCGAGTCTCTGGCGATGGCCGCTTGCTTTCCGTACTGGCCACCGTGGTGGTACAATCCAGCACGTCGTCGCGGGCCACGCCCGCACGCCGACGACTCATGGAAACACCACAAACATCTTCGGGATGATCGCGAAGGAGACTGGCATGCGGAGCTTGATCGCACTCTTGACACTGGCACTTTTGGCTGGCGGACCGCTGGCTGCCGTGGCCCAGGACGCCAAGAAGGACGCCAAGAAGGCTGAAAAGAAAACCGAGAAGAAGGAAGAGAAGGCTCCGCCAAAGGTCGTGCTCAGTGCCGCCGAAAAGGCCGCTGTCGCAGCGATCAAGAAGCTGGGCGGCTCGGTGCTCGAAGTCGCTCAGAACGACGGCCGCCTCGATGTCGCCTACCATCTCGCCGACGGCAAGATCGGTGACAAGCAGCTCGAACCTCTCAAGAAGATCAAGCACATTCACTCGCTGAACCTGCGGGGGACCGAGGTGACCGACGCGGGCCTGGCGGCGATCGCCGGCCTGGGAAGCCTCGAACGACTGCACCTCGAGAAGACCAAGGTCACCGACGCCGGCCTGGCCCATCTCAAGGGGCTCGCCAACCTCCAGTATCTCAACGTCTACGGCACTGCCGTGACCGACGCGGGACTCAAGCACCTCGCCGGACTCAAGAAGCTCAAGAAGCTCTACATCTGGGAAACCAAGATCAGCGAGGGCGGGATCAAGACGATCAAGACGGCCGTGGCCGGACTGCGAGTGATCCCTGACCCGGAGATCGAAAAACGGCGGGCGGCGATCGATGCCAAGCGAGCTCTCGCAGCGTTGAAGACCGAATCCGAAACCGCGGCCAAGAAGGTGCCCGAGGCCAAGAAGGCCGCCGACACCGCTGCCAAGGCTGCTGCCGACACCAAGACCAAGGCTGACGCCGCCAAGAAGGTCGCTGACACCACGGCCAAGGATGCCGCCGGGGCCAAGACCAAGGCTGATGCCGCGGCCAAGGCACTGACCGACGCCCAGGCCAAGGCCAAGGACGCCAAGACCGACGACGACAAGAAGAAGACCGCCGAGGCGGTGAAGAAGGCCACCACGGCCAAGGCGGCTGCCGACAAGGCCAACGGCGAAGCCAAGAAGAAGGCCGACGCCGCGAAGAAGGCCTCCGACGCAGCTGCCAAGGCCGCTGCTGACGCCAAGAAGAAGGGCGACGATTCGAAGAAAGCCTTCGACGCCGCCACCAAGGCCGCTGCTGATGCCAAGGCCAAGTTCGAGAAGGCCAGCAAGCCTCCGGCAAAGAAGAAGGCTGCCAAGAAAGACGACAAGAAGAAAAAGAAGGACGACAAGAAGAAGAAAAAGAAGAAGTAGGCCCACGGCCGCTTCCCAGCTCGTCCTTCCAGACGTGTTTTCCGGCCCGGCGGTCACTTCGACCGCCGGGCCGTTTTTCTGATTCCTCACACTCGCCCCGTGCCATCCAGACGAGGGACCTTCACGATGTCGACATACCCCCTGCTGTCCCGGACGCTTGTCCCGGCCCTGATCGTCGCCACCACGCTCGTCCCCCGACTGGCCTCCGCCGCAGAACTGGTTCAACTCAACCCCGGCGCGCACATCGCGATCATCGGCAACAACCTGGCCGACCGCATGCAGCACCACGGGTGGCTGGAAACCTATCTGCAGGCCGAGTTCCCGCAGCACCGCCTGTCGATCCGGAATCTCGGCTTCACCGGTGACGAGGTAAAAACCCGCCCGCGATCGGCCAACTTCGGCAGCACCGACCAGTGGTTGACCAAGGTCAAGGCCGACGTCGTGTTCTGCTTCTTCGGATACAACGAGGCGCTCCGTGGTGAACCCGGACTTGCCGGATTCCGCAAGGATCTCGGTGACATGCTCTCGGGCATGAAAGGCCAGAAATACAACGGCAAGTCCGCACCTCAAGTCATCGTCTTCTCACCCATCGCCCACGAAGATCTCAAGAGCCCCAACCTTCCCGACGGCAGCCACAACAACCGGCACCTGGCCATGTACACCAAGGCGATGAAGGAAGTCTGTGCTGCCAGCAAGACCCCCTTCGTGGACCTCTTCGCCCCCTCGCAGAAGCTCTACCGGGAAAACGCCACCCCGCTGACCCTCAACGGGATCCACCTGCTCGATCACGGCAACCGGATGTTGGCCGACGTGATCATGCAGCAGGTCTTTGGGAACGCGAAGAGTTCTCTGCGGGAGAGCGCCGAGATCGGAAAGCTGCGGACCGCGGTTCTCGACAAGAGCTACTACTGGTTCAGCCGTTACCGGGTCGTCGACGGCTACAACGTCTTCGGAGGCCGTTCGCGACTGGCCTGGTTCGGCCAGTCCAACGCCGACGTGATGCAGCGCGAGATGCAGATCTTCGACGTGATGACCGGCAACCGGGACGAAAAGATCTGGGCGGTCGCCGCCGGGCGGAAACACAAGGTCGTCGACAACAACATCCCCGGACTCCTGGTGGTCAAGACGAACAAGCCGGGATCACTGGCCGGCGGTCGACATCCCTACCTGGGTGGCCGCAAGGCCATCGAGCGAATGCGGGTGGCCAAGGGAATGGAGGTCAACCTGTTCGCCTCCGAGGAGAAATTCCCCGAGCTGATCAACCCGGTACAGATGGCCGTCGACACCGACGGCCGCCTGTTCGCCTCGGTCTGGCCGTCCTACCCTCACTGGAACCCCACCAAGCCTCGCACCGACCGGATTCTCTGCCTGCCCGATGATGACCGTGACGGCGTGGCTGACCGCTGCGTGGTTTTTGCCGACAAGCTCAACAGCGTGACCGGTTTCGAGTTCTGGGGCGGTGGCATGCTGGTGGCCGCCGCGCCGGAGATCTGGTTCCTCAAGGACACCGATGGGGACGACAAGGCCGACGTGAAGATCCGCATGCTCCAGGGCATCTCCAGTGCCGACACCCACCACTCGGCCAACGCCCTGGTGATCGGCCCTGATGGCTGGCTGTACTGGTCGCGAGGCATCTTCAACATCGCCAACATGGAAACCCCCACCCGCACCTACCGATCGGCCCAGTCGGGTGTGCACCGCTTCAACCCGAGGACGTTCGAGGTCGAGTTTCACTTCCCAATCGGCCCCAACCCGCACGGCGACGCCTTTGACCGATGGGGATTCCAGTTCGCCAACGACGGTACCGGCGGCACCGGAAGCTACGTCAATATCGGCAAGGGCCGAGGGAACAAGAAGTGGTTCCCGAAGCGCGTCCGCCCGGTGGCCGCCACAGGTTTCCTCTCCAGCCCCCACTTCCCCGAGAACACCAACGGCAACTTCCTGATCTGCAACACGATCGGGTTCCAGGGCGTCCTGCAACACGAGGTCAGCTTCAACGGGGCCGACATCACCGCGAAAGAGATCGAGCCAATCCTCGTTTCCTCGGACCCCAACTTCCGTCCGACCGACATCGAGATCGGGGGCGACGGCGCCCTGTATGTCTCCGACTGGTGCAACGTCCTGATCGGACACATGCAGCACAACATGCGAGACCCGAACCGGGATGCGGCCCATGGACGAATCTACCGTGTCAGCTATCCCGGCCGGCCACTGATGCCGGCCGTCAAGATGAAGGGCAAGCCGATCGCACAGGTTTGCGAGAACCTGTTCTCGACGGCCAACAGCGTCCGCTACCGTGCCCGACTGGAACTCAGCGGTCGCAAGACCGAAGACGTGGTGACCCAGGTCGGCGCCTTCGCCAAGACGCTGGACGTCAACAAGGTCTCCCTGAAACGCGACGAGGCCCAGGCCCTGCTCGAGTGCCTGTGGGTCTTCGAAGAGCACCGCGTGGCTGACGAAGCGTTGCTGAAGCGAGTCCTGGAAGCCGACGAACAGAAGATCCGCGCAGCGGCCATCCGCACACTCGGACACTGGGGCGAGAAAGTTCCCGGTTGGCAGAAATTGCTGGTTGCCGGTTCCCGTGACAAGTCGCCACTGGTGCGTGCCGAAGCGGTCAAGGCCGCCGTGTCGTTCGAACGCCTGGCAGCCGCCGAAGCAGTTTTCGAAGCGGCGACCCGGCCCACCGACGCCGAACTCAACGCCGTCCTCAACTTCGCTCGCAGCGAGTTGGCTGTTGACAAGATCGTCCAGGAAGCCGTCTCGACCGGAAAACCACTTTCCCGGGCTGCCCAGGCCTACGTTCTCCGCAACGCCAGTGTCCCCGACCTGCTGAAGCTCAAGCCGACCGAGGCCGTGCACGAGGCGATCCTCTCGAGGCCCAATGTCCCGGCTGCCAGTCTCAGGAAATCGCTGGTCGCGCTGGCGGCAATCCGCAAGACGGCCCCAACCGGGCTGCTGCTGGACCTGCTCGAAGAACGTGACGGAAACAAGTCGACCGGGCTGGCGACGATCGGATCCCTGCTGGCCTCTCAACCGAAAAAGGACCTGGCAACCGTCGCCGGCCGGATCGAGAAGCTTGCCGTTTCGGCCAAGAACGATGCGATCCGACGGCTGGCGCTGGTCGCCTGGATCACCGCCGACGGCAATGGTGACGACGCCTTGCTGGCCACTTCGACCAGCAAGGCCCGGCTGCGAGACTTCCTGGACGCCGTGCCGGCCATCGCCAACACAAAACTCCGCAGCCAGCTCTACGAGAAGGTCCAGCCGCTGACGGTGGACCTGCCGAGTGCGCTCAAGGCCGAACAGTCCGGCTCGGCGCTCGAACAACAGGGCATCAAGGTCGACTACTTCTTCCCCAGTGCTGGCAACGTCGCGATTGAAACGCTCGCCGCGATGACACCCAAGGCCAGCGGGGTGGTCCCGGCCATCATCAAGAACGTGCCGCAAAAAAAGCAGAACGACAAGTTCGCGCTGCGGTTCACCGGCTCGATCCACATCCCCAAGTCAGGCCGTTACGTCTTCTTTGCCAATTCGGATGACGGCTCCCGGATCTATGTCGGAAACAAACTGGTTGTCAACAACGACGGCCTGCACGGCATGGTCGAGAAATCCGGGGCCATCAACCTGCCTGCCGGAGCCCATCCGCTGGTGGTCACCTACTTCGACAACGGCGGAAGTGACGGTCTGCGGATCAACTGGCGAGGCCCGGGGTTCGGCAAGCGGCCCATTCCCACAACGTCGCTGTCGGTCGGTGGCGGTGAAACGCTGCACGACGTGGCCATCGGAGCCCTGGCCTCCATCTCCGGACACGAC
>MDTE01150490.1_pt1 | contig 31803 bp, 31 predicted proteins | sample 811231 | NCBI WGS metagenome assembly MDTE01 (sample SAMN05326651, study PRJNA326480) | marine metagenome | isolation source: seawater | place: Indian Ocean: Red Sea | collected 2010 | reverse complement strand
TGCCTTTCACCATTAGCTGGGCTTTGCAATGCGCATCCGACGAAACCGAAATTTTTATCCATGTCCTGCTCTCCGTGAATGTTATTTGCTGGTACCCTAGAGGGTCCGCTAATGGGGAATTTTTTTTTAATATTAATATGGCATGCGGCATTGTAGTAGATGAGAAAGCGTTGGCCAAAGCCCTTCAGAACGATTTTAGTCCGGCTATCGCGTTATATATCCTTGAAGATGAGCCTATCGCGAGAATTTCTCCTTGGCACCACCTTAATCATAAGGTGGTGCTGTCGCTCATAGCAGTGCAATACAACGTTGAAACCGTTATACGAACCGGCCTTAGTTAGGCACGCACTGGGGTCGTTAAAGAGCTCGCTTGCGAGCTTTCTGGTCACATTTTATAGCGTTTTGGTAAGCCTGCTAGTCGAAACGACTTGTCACCTCTAGCAAATGAAAGCCGAATTGCGTTTTCACTGGGCCTTGGACTTCATTCACAGGAGCGCTGAATACAACTTTATCAAATTCTGGCACCATCTGCCCGGGGCCAAAGGATCCAAGATCGCCTCCACTCGACCCCGATGGACAGGTGGAGTGCTCTTTAGCAAGCTCAGCAAAATCCGCGCCATCCGCAATTTGTGTCTTGAGGCTCTCACAGAGATCCTTGCTAGCAACTAAAATATGTCTCGCTTTGGCCTCAGCCATAATTTTTCTCCTGAAAGATAGGGTACAATTTCATTTTACCGAGAGTTTATAGCTTGTCGGGGGAGGCTACGCCTAATAGTGATTAATGAGATAGTATCCGGGTTCTTCGATGAAGTCAGCCCCAGACCTTTCCCCAAAAGACCTGAGTATAAATTTAACCTTTTATGCTCCCACGAACTCACCGGGCTGCGCGTTCTGAAGCCTTCCAGCGAAGAGTTTCGCCTGCGTGGAAAGGTACGACGCTGAGATTGTCATGGGTTATCGTTTGTGGCACTGCAAAGTCAGTGCGTTGCAATGTGATGGTGCCTTCGTTAAGGGGTAAACCATAAAATAGAGGGCCAAATTCCGAGGCGAAAGCCTCTAGGCGGTCGAGTGCACCTTCCTCATCAAAGGTGAGTGCATAACTCTCGAGTGCGACAGGTGCACTGAAAATACCTGCGCAGCCACAGCTACTTTCTTTATCATGCTTCTGATGCGGTGCTGAATCAGTTCCTAGGAAAAATTTTGGATTTCCAGAAATTGCCGCCTTCCGAAGTGCTGCGCGATGGAAACGACGTTTTGCTACCGGCAGACAGTATGCATGAGGCCGCAATCCGCCATCAAACATGGCGTTCCTATCGATGCGTAGATGATGAGCTGTAATTGTAGCCGCTACGCTTGCTCTGGCGTCTTGGACGAACTGCACGGAGTCAGCTGTGGTGATGTGTTCTAGAACAACCTTGAGTTCTGGGAAGTCGTTGAGCATCGGCTCGAGGACCGTTTCTAGAAAGACCGCTTCACGGTCGAAAACATCAATTTTGGATGAGACCACTTCGCCATGAACTAAAAGCGGCATGCCAATGGTCTGCATACGTTCGAGAACTTTCCTAATTCGGCCTACGTCTGTTACGCCAGCTGCAGAATTAGTAGTAGCACCAGCGGGGTAGAGCTTACATGCAGTGAAAACTTTATTTTCGAATCCTAAAGCGATTTCATCCGGACTTATTTCGTCGGTTAAGTATGCAGTCATTAAAGGTTTAAAGTTACGGCCTTCCGGTAAGGCTGCAAGAATCCGTTTACGATAGGCTTCCGCCACAGATACAGTTGTCACTGGAGGGACGAGGTTTGGCATCACAATTGCCCGGGCAAACTGGCGTGCAGTAAAATCCAATGCGAAGGATAGCATTACCTCGTCGCGCAGATGGAGATGCCAGTCATCGGGTTCACGAATATTGAGAAGGCTGGTTGTTTGAGGCTTGCGATTGGTCAACCTTGTCTCCCGAATTAGTTCGCGTGAGAGCGGCGCACGATATACTGACCGTTTTCGATTTTGTTGTGAAAGAAATGCCCCACTTGAGGGTGTGATACAGGTTCGCCGGTCTCATCGATCAATAGGTTTTGCTCCGAGACGTAAGCAATATACGTGGTTTCAGCATTTTCAGCGAAGAGGTGATAAAAGGGCTGATCTCTTGACGGCCGATTCTTTTCGGGGATCGCGTTCATCCATTCATCCGAATTGGAGAAAATGGGATCTACGTCGAATATGACGCCACGAAAAGGATGTTTCCTATGCTGGACGATTTGCCCAATACCGAATTTTGCTGTTTTTATTACGACTTCCCTGTTTGCCATATTTTATTCCAACCTTGGTACCTAAAGACGTCATCTAAAAAAGCAGCCCTATGTGGTATAAATTGGGGCACCCGACAAGGCAACTAAACCCTTCTTGTGAATGGTAGAAATATGTATTGCCGATATCGGTTCCCAGGGTTTGTCTGATGTGGTTGTTATGTGACGATAATAAAGCCCGGTTCTCGGAAAAATTTCCAACCTGGGTCTATGCATTTACGCTAAGGCTACTAATTTGACCAAAAGTCCCGACTAAAAGTAACGTTGATAATTTTTTTAATCATACTGCCTATCCAATTTTTTTGTTAGACGTCTCCCTGTATATGGCTCGCAGTCGGCATTATTTCAATGTTCGCTGCATCACCTTTTCGGAAAATCGATACTGTTCTATCAGTAAAAATTATCTCATTTGAAAATTTTATGATTGACCAGGTACGCTGTATCAGGACGTTCGTTATCGAGTATTTCCATTCCGATATCTCCTATCCTGTCGGCGGTTATGAGAATTCTTTTAACCATTGTTCCCACCTAGGCGTCACGATTAATGAGGGAAACTTCTTGCCTCTTTTTAGAAGAGCACTTAATTGCATCGATTAGATGGTGTAATTCAACAGCAGTTTCAAAATCCGGTTGTAAATTGCTACCTCCATTTATGGCGGTTGCAAAGAGTGCATAGATTTGCCCAACATTATAAGGCTCCCCGTGAGGGGTGCCGTTGGCGGCGATGTTAAAGTGTTCCGGTACCGAAATAGGCGCTAACAAGTTGCTCCCTTGCGCACCCTCGAGGGTGATATCGCTCAGTTGTGGAGAATCTTCACCGCTTGCCACGAGAGTTCCCTCGGTGCCATAGATTTCCATTCGGTAGCCGCTACCCGCGTACGGTATGGCGGAGACATGGCTGGATACAACTGCACCATTAGCGAGTTTACCATTAATTAGAATGTTGTCGGGCGAGGTGACGTCCAGCAGTTCGTTGGTGCCCGTGTCAAGCCATTGGGGTACCTGGGTAGTGATGGTGGCAGACAGGTGATCAAAGTCGCATGTGGCAAAGCGTAACGCATCGATTGTATGGCCGTTTGCAATAGTCAGTGTATTGGCGCCAAGGTCTCCATCGCGCTGCCAGGTGCGATGGGGCGGCCGTGATAAGACGCCATCGCGAGCAAGTGAAATATGTACGCTTTTCATTTCTCCCACATAACCGTTCGTCAGTAAGTCCTTCAAGTACATGAGAGGCGGATTGACACGAGCCTGCAGACCGATTGCAGTAGTCAGACCATTCTTTTTGCCCAATGCGGTTAACTCAATTGCTTCCTCAGTCGTTCGACCTAAAGGCCATTCACAGTAGACATGCTTGCCTGCCTGGAGGGCGGCTTTAGTTGGTGCATAATGAGATGGTACGCGAACAACTACGGCAACTGCGTCTATTTCGCTTGAGGCTGCCAATTCGTGATAGTCGTGAAATGCTAGACGCGCGCCGTGCGCCTGTCGTGCGGCCTCTGCGCTATCGGGTTTTGTCGTACAGACTGCGGTTAATTCAATGTCACTGCAAGCTTTCAGTGCTGGTAAATGGGAGCGCGCAGACCACGTTCCCTTTACACTGGCGCCAATCAAACCCAGTCTAATTTTTTCTGGCATCTATCGTCCTTTTGAAGCTTTGATTTTGGTGAGGAGTGGGAGTGAGAACTATTGGTTTAGATGTCTTCAATAGGATACTGAAGAACCAGTGCCTCCAGCCCGTTCTTACCGGCCTGGATTTTATAGGCTTCTTCAGTGTTTTCGACTACTGCCATAGACCAGAGCGGCAGATCCTCACCATCCCGAATCATATTGCCATTGCCGACAAAAATATAATAGCCTCCAGCAATTTTTGGGTTCGGAGCCATGGTTGACATGTCGGCACCAAGCCGAACGACTTGTGCGTGGACGCCGTCATTCTCTTTCAGCATAGTTTCCCATGTTACTTCCGTCCGTGCGCGCAATACTGGCTCAATCGAGAAATGAACTGGTTCAGAAATAAGATTGCGGCGCTTACTAGGGCGTATTTTCTTTTTCGCCTCTTCTTTGTTGTGAATAAAGACCGGCTTAGAATCACCGGTATACATACGTAGTGCTACGAACGAGAGACCCTGCGGTCCCGCCGTGACAGGACCATAAGTTGTATGGCGGTCTTTGAATTGTATCGAAAGGGGTTTCAGTTCCTGGTCCCTATTACCCATTGTTCCGAAGCCTGCAATGAAAAGCTGAAACATAGAGACCCCATGGAAATGGGTTTTTAGCGTTTCATGTGCCCGCATCTCCGACATTGTTGCTTGTGGTCCCGGCGCGAGGGTAGTTGAGGTGCGTGGTCCGAAAAAAGTTGTTCCCCAATGCTGTATGCCGGTGCCCGGCGAAATAACGATTTGCCGTTCGGCCAGAGCTTCAGTACCACTGCGCACATATATCATGAAAAACTCCTTTTAATTTTGAGTTGAGATGAAAGCACGGATAGCTACGTCTCGGGAAACTTGCGAAAACATTAATGTGGCTCATACCGCTTGGGTTTCTAACCGAAAAGAACCTGAGAATCTTTCAGAATACTTTAATATTTTGGCAAAGCCTATCTTTGGATAGATCACTTTAGGCATATTGTCTGCGCAATCACAGGAATTCGCTTCGACCTAACATATAATTTTGATTTACGAGCATCTTACTATTTTTGGTATCAGAGCAAGTTTGAGTTCCGCTCTCGTCCCGTCCGTTGACCCGCTCGAAATTAAAGCCACAATAGTTCATAATAAACAGAGGTTAGAGGAGGTTTTCATGGTGGATGGTCATCGGTTGAACAATATGATTTCGGCACTTGAGAAAGGGCAGCATTGTTTCACTTCTTTTTCGCCACCAGATATAAGTAATGCTGTAGCTTTTGCAACGGCGCCCTACGATGGAATTGTATTTGAGATGGAGCACAATCCTTGGGATCCTCTGGTCCTAAGAGATTTACTTCAATATATGCTGAATCGCGGTCAGATCGTAGAATCAGGGTCCCTTACACCTTGTGTGAACCCAATGGTTCGGGTGCCTTCGAACGGCAATGAGATGGCCCAGTGGCAGGCCAAGCAAGCGCTCGATCTGGGTTGTTATGGGATTGTCTTTCCGCATATCTCCTCGGTACAAGAAGCCTATAACGCTGTCGCCGCTTGTCGCTATGCTAGCCCGAAAAATAAGCCGCTCTATGAGCCTGTGGGTATTCGCGGAGATGGGCCGACGCAGGCGGTCCGATATTGGGGGCTAAGCCAACAAGAATATTATGAGCGCGCTGATGTCTGGCCGCTCAACCCGAAGGGCGAGTTGTTGGCTGTCCTCATGATTGAAGATACGGCTGGCATGAATTGCCTTGATGAAATGTTAAAGAACGTACCTGGCATCGGCACAATTCTGATTGGCGAAGGGGACTTCAGCCAAGAGCTCGGTTATCCTCGACAATATGATCATCCTGTTGTGGTTGAAGCAATGGCGCAAGTCGTTGCAACTTGTAAGGAGAACAACGTTGCAGTTGGGCACCCCCATGTAAGTACGGCGAATGTTAGGTGGGTGATTGAACAGGGTTACCGCTTTTTAATGGCTAGCCCAGAACGTTCCTATAATGGATTGAATAAGGGAAGGAAACTGACGGCGCGGTCTTAATTTAATTTTTAGGTGCCGATATTTCCTCCCATTACTCTAGAGTTAGTACGTAATCATTATTTTTTTGATTTCAGGTGTTTACTACTCTTAGCAATGGTTGTGACGAGCTGCTTGTGGCATTCCTTGCGTGTGTTTTTTTCGTTTGGCGAAGGCAGTTCGCTACCTCATTGTTGCCGCCTGCGGTAAGAGAGGATGGTATTGCATAAGAAAGAGGAATATTACTCGGGCTAATATGATCTTCCACAGGGTGATTGGTCTTGTAAACCGTCAGTACTGCCCAGCGGAAATTCGATTCGTAGCAACGATTGAATACTCTTAACGGTATATCCGCTTAATTCTATTTATGACGAATGTCTTTTTTCGGCAAATTTTACTGAAGCGTTAAGTTTTTTGAGAGAGTGCTCGATACAACTTTCGACTTGGAAACCGAAAAGGGCGTGGTTGGTTCTTGGCAATTTAGGCGACGAATCATTTCCTCATAGGCAGTCTCAAGTTCCGCTACATGTGATGCCGGATCAAATAGTATTTCTTCGACTTTTTGGCGCAAGGATTTGCGCAACATCGTTATGCGCTTACGGTCTTTGGCGAAACTAAGTGCGACCCTAACGTAAGCATCCGGAGTTGTCGCGATTAAATCATTGAGACCAAGTTTACTTAAATAGTTTGCCCCCTGTCGGGACATAAAAAAATTACCAGTCATGCTCACTAATGGAACCCCCATCCAGAGTGCTTCGCAGCTCGTTGTGCCACCGTTGCATGGATAGGTGTCGAGCGCGATATCAATATTGCCATAACGCTGGAGGTGTTGATCCAAATTATCGTCGTTACCGAGAAAATCTAACCGATCAGAAGTGACACCGTGTTCTGCGAATAAATCGGCGAAGTAGGATACTGCGTTTGGCTGTTCCAACCGATCGGTGCTCTTCAAAACAAACCGTGCATCGGGCATATGGGATAGAATCTTTGCCCATAGCGCCACCATCTCTCGGCTGATCTTTCCTATATGGTTAAAGGTGCCAAAGGTAATAAAACCATTTTTCAAGCATGGACTATCAGCGAGCGGTACATTACCGTCTTTAGGAGGGCCGTAAATATTTCGATTTGTTAATCTTACTAATTGTTCAACGTAAAATACGTCACTTCCGTCTGGGTCGGTGGCCGCTTCAGTGATCATATAATCTACGGCAGCTAAGCCAGTCGTCGATACTAGGTTGGAATAGCAGACCTGAATGGGTGCAGGCTTATAAGCAAGCGGGACACGCGAGCTAGGGGAGTACGAAGTGCATAGTATGAGAATATCCAGCCCGTCTTTAGCAATATGACCCGCAACGCCCGCGGCATCTAGGTTCGAAAGGTCAGACCAAGAATCAACTGCTGATTTCAGGCGTGTAGCCGTGGCATCTTTAATGCCGGCTTGGCTATAACCAGCGACAAAAAAACGCGTTCGGTCATGGGCTTCTAGAACTGGTTCAAGAAAACGCCCGGTGACGCATTCATAGAATTCATCAGAGAGGTAGCCCACACGTATGCGCTGATCGTCTTCTGACCGTGTGGTTATGATAGGCGTAACTGATTGCTCTAGCCTTATTCCCCAGGCTCGGTTCATTTCGAAAGCGGTAGCGGAATCATAGCGTGGATCAAACGTGGCATAGAATAGGCGACGTTCAATTGCAGGTGCATAGTTGGGATCCAGAGCGATCGCTTTATCTAAAGAATCTATAGCTTCTGAAGTTTTTCCTTGTTCTACCAAGGCTTCCGCAAGGAATGTCCAGGCTTCATGGTATTGGGAGTCTAGAGCCACTGCTTGGCGAAGTGCCTGCTCGGCATCGCCATACCGTTTTAAGTTGCCGTAAGCCGCGCCAAGGCCGCAAAAAGCTTCGGCACTATTTGGAACATGGGCAAGGAACGTATTGTATAGCGCTATAGCCTCTTTCAGCTTCCCGCCGTGTCGCATAATTCGGGCGCAAAGTAGCATTGCATCACGATTATCAGGCTCAAGTTTTAATAGAGCAGTAACCGTTTTGAATGCGGCGGGTAGCTGTTTAGCGCGCAAAAATTCTTTTGCGGTTTCGAGCATTTCAAAGGGTGTCACGGGCAGCCTTTCACGTTATCCGACTACAGTCCTCTTGCTTTGGTCAAATAAAATACTAACGAGCCATTTTGGGGAGAGCTAATTTGACAAAGTCGATGCTGGTCGAACTTCACGCTGCTGTCAATTCTCGATCCAGTTAGCGGAAACGACCCAGAGAGATAATAATGATTTTCCTAGACTGGCCGATATAACCCGCGACTGGTGTAAATGAGCTATCTTCTAATCACTTTGCAACAGACATAACAATTTTTAGGAACTGCATGACCCGGAAGTAGTTAAAACCTCCTATCAGCTTCTTGATCTATGCCGCCATTCGCTTGCGGTAATCCCAGCTATGGAAGGCTATAGGCCGGATATGAATAACAATCTCATCCTTTGAGCTTTTGAGCAGCCACCGTTGGAACTGCTCTCTATCGTGACTAAGATAACGTTCCGCTAGGCGCTCAAGTGTTGGAATCGCATTATCTTGCTTAACTGTTGCGACTCCTTGGCCTCGTATACCAAAATATGGTGCTGTTTCGCGGGCTATTTCGAACCCGCAACGCTCTGATTTGATCAAGCTTTCGGCAATACGCGACGATCGTTTCGTAGCGCAAATAAGGGATTGATTTTCATAAAGATACCAGAGCGACACGACCAAGGGCCAGCCCGTCGGAGATGCTGCAGCGAGCCGCACAGGCAGGACGGTTTTTTTGAGATAGCGTTCCACTTCCGCTAACGGCATTGGTCCGTTAACCTTCATAATCAACTCCTTTCCCATAAATTACGTACAATCCGTACGCTCGGATCAATCACTGTAGTAGAAAATTTACGTAGATCCGCCTATTAAGTAATTCAAGTTGAGTAGTCATCTTCAGGTAATATCATGAAAAATCACTTTTGTTCGGGGTTTTGCCATAGGTTTAGTGTGGTTGTATTAGTCTGCGCCACGCTCGGCATGTTCGTCTTTAGTAGTGCGGCCTCAGTAAATATTCCTGAGGCGATTGCTTTTCGAATTATGCAAAACGGTGACAATATTGGCCGGCATACTGTTAAGTTTACGAGAATAAAGGATGATTTGCATGTGGATATCGCAATTGATATCGAGGTGCGAATATTATTTATCCCGGTATTTTCCTACAGTCATCGAAATCATGAGGTTTGGCAAGGCGGGCGACTGATTTCATTGAAAAGTGAAACAGACGATAATGGCGAAAAACAGTGGGTAAAAGCGAAGGCAACTGAGCGAGCACTCGAGGTTGACAGCTCTAGCGGTAGTTTCGAAGCCCCGTTGGGCACGTTTCCTACTAGCTACTGGTCACCACAGACTATAAGTAAATCCATATTATTGGATACCCAACACGGAAAACTGCTAAATGTGTCGGTTAGTCCGGCCGAAGACGATTTTCTCGTTACCCCGCTGGGTAAAATAAGCACTAAACGTTACGATGTCGCGGGTGACCTGAGGCTGTCACTCTGGTATTCGAAAGCAGGGGGATGGGTCAAAACCGCCTTTCAGGTGTATGGCGTTGATGTGGAATATTTTTTCGATCCGAAGCTCTTGCAGATCGAAAACCGAAAAATAAATTGATTTAGTGCTGCAAATCCGAGGAAGTACGACAAAACCGTAATGCTAAGAGAAAAACGACTAAAATCTGTATGGATCACTGGTGCCAGTTCGGGCATCGGCAGAGCGTTAGCGATCAAAATGGCATCCGAAAACTGGCAGGTGGCTGCCTCGGCTCGTTCTTTGGAAAAACTTGAAACACTTGCCAGTGAATCGATTGACTTGCCTGGCAATATTTATCCGTTTGATTTAGATATTACAGACACCTCAAATATCAGGATAGTACTAGACCGGATTGAGCGCGATTTTGGCATGATAGACCTTGCCGTTCTCAACGCTGGTACTCATGTTGCCGATGACGCCACAACGCTTACTGGTGAACACATTTCCGCATTATTGCAGTTAAATGTGGTTGGCACAGTAGAATGCCTACATTCTGTGTTGGATAAAATGCGTGGACGTGGCGTTGGGCATGTCGCTATCGTTTCTTCATTAGCTGGTTATGGCGGGTTGCCTGGCGCTTCCGCCTATGGGGCCTCAAAAGCCGCCTTGATTAACCTCACCGAATCTCTGCGCCCGGAACTCGCTGAGGCGGGTATTAAACTTCAACTGATCAATCCTGGTTTTGTCCGGACGCCGCTTACAGACAAAAACGACTTTGAGATGCCTTTTTTGATGGAAGTGGATAGGGCTGTAAATGCACTTTATAATGGGCTGTTGGGCAACCGGTTTGAGATAACTTTTCCACGTCGCTTTGCCTTATTAATGAAATTACTTCAGCTCATGCCATACAGTCTGTATTTCCGCATTACACGGGGGCTACTGGGCAATTAATTTGAGGCCCAGCGCTTATTCTGCAGCAGTACCGATTACAGTACCAAGCTTGGAGTTTTTTCCGGGTTCGGGCTTTTTGAAGAAAAGGCTAATTTCTCCGAGTGTAAAACCGAACTTGCTCATCTCGGCGCGATTAAAAAGTACTCCATCTGACTGCAGAAACATCCAGTCGTCGAATGCCACGTTCCAGGTCCGCTCTCCGATCTTAAGCGCGAGCGTGTAGCGCCAATTTAGCGCGCTACCATAAGCTTTCCCGACTGCCGATCCTATTACATCCGTTGCCTTACCTTCATAAGTGTGGGCATCAATTTTTCGAATTTTCCATACCCGCTTGTCGGTTTCGCCATCGTCATAGCTGAAAGTCTCATCAAGGACGAGAAGTTGGCCATCCCAATGACCGACCATATCCACGGTAAATTGCCGTCTAATATTGCCGAATCGATCCCGGACTATACCCCATGCACGGGTTTCCCCATCAAAATAGTCTTCGAGCACTAATTTGGGGGACTTGCCTTCGTAATCTTCGATTTTCATTGTGTTACATCCTGCCGTTAACAGTCCCAATAGGGCGAGAACGATTAAGAGATTTTTTTTCATTTGATTCCTTACTTTTACTATCTGTCTGGTCCAGCCGATGATGCCAGATCAGTAAAATTGAAGTTAATTTGAGAACCACAGGCAGGCCGCCATAGAGAATCGCCAACATATCAAGCCCAAAGTTTGGTTGCTTGGCAGCGCCAACCGTGAAACCCGACCATTCAAGCAATGGGAAGGCGATACCTACCGCTAGTGCCAAAGCAAGTTTTGTCGCAAGGTTCCATAAGCCAAAATAGAGACCAGCTCGCTCGATGCCGGTATCGAAGCTATCCTTGGCGATGACATCCGCCTGCATCGAGGGTGGCAGGGCGAGATCGGCTCCCAGGCAGAGACCCGATACCGCGCAAATAAAACCGAAAATCGCAATATCGCCGGCATTTAAAAAGGGTACGACAAGGAAACTAACGCAGGCGGCTATCATAGCGACTGACCAAGCTCGATGCTTATCCAAACGTTTGCTGAGAGCAAGCCAAGCCGGGATGCCAAGGATCCCCGATACAAAATAAAGCATTAGTAATTGCCCGGCAGCGTCGGGTACATCAATTCTGTAACTGACAAAGAGAATGAATAATGTTGCTGGTAAACCGTTTGCTAGGCCATTAAGAAAATAAGCGCTCAGCAGTCTGCGAAAGGCGTGGTTTTTAGAAATTATCCTAGCCGCATCTTGCCAACGCCATTTTGGAATGCGAGCAATTTGTCGGTCGGGCACATTACTAAGCAGAATAATAATGCTAGGAACCATTAGTATTGCAATGGCCAAGCCGAGTACGAGCATTGCCGTCCGCATGTCGTTTGCAAAAAAAGCAGGCACTGCCGCTGCTAGAAGTGTACCACTGATTACGAATCCTTCGCGTGCACCAGTGACTCGGCTTCGATCGTGGTATCCGCTTGCAAGCTCTGCTCCCCAGGCGAGGTACGGCAGCATCACCACAGTTGCGCCAAGATAAAAAATACAGCTGGAGAGCAATAAATAGATGGTTCCCGCGCCTTCAACGGGCAGAAAAAGAAATAAGAGGCCTACTAAGAGAATCGGACTGCCTGCTGCAATCCATTTCTTACGGCGGTTTCGTCTCCAGCCGATTCTATCCGAACATATCCCGACCAGGGGATCGGTGAACAGATCCCAAATCCGTGCAACTAGCAGAACACCGCCAACGCTCGCCAACCCAAGGCCTAAGGTGTTTGCGTAAAAGGATGGCAGGTAAACATATAATGGTAGACTTAAGGCAGCCAATGGTGCTCCCATTTGGCCATAGGCTAGCAGGTGCCAAAGAGAAATCTCGTCCCTACTATGCCGAGTCAGTCGGGTCATCGGATTGCACGACGCAGAGTAATGTGATCGACATCGATACGTCCAACGTTGAAGCCCGCTTCGCAGTAACAAAGATAATAATGCCACATGCGGCGAAAGCGTTCATCGAAACCTAATTTCTGGAGTTTTGGCCAAGCCTCCAGGAAAGCCTCCCTCCAAGAGGTCAGCGTTTTAGAGTAATCAGTGGCATATCCCTGGCACCTTTCCCATACCAAGTTTGCGTCACCTGCCTCTGCTTGCAACCTTTCAATAGTGGGCAGCATCCCACCTGGGAAAATGTATTGTTGAATAAAGTCAGGATTACTCCGATAACTTTCCCAATAGCTTTTTTCGATGGTAATTACCTGTAGCGCGGCGCGGCCACCATCTTTGAGTAAAGCACTTAACTTACTAAAATAGCTTGTCCAGTAAGATTCACCGACAGCTTCAAGCATTTCGATCGATGCGATGCAGTCATAGCTGCCTTGAAGATCACGGTAGTCGCGCAGCAATAGAGTGATCTTATCTTGGAGCCCAGCCTTTTCAATACGGCTGCGTGCAAATTCGTACTGCGCCTGAGAAATTGTTACCGCAGTAATTTGGCAGCCGATGATTTCAGCGGCGTAGATAGCAAAGCCGCCCCATCCACAACCTATTTCTAGCAGATGATGAGATGGCTCCAACTTCAGTTGATCGATCAGAAGTTGATATTTGTGCTGCTGTGCTTGATCTAGCGATGAGCTGCTATCCGGATAGACAGCTGAAGAGTAGGTCATGGTTGGATCTAGCCATAAGCCATAAAATTCGTTGCCGAGATCATAATGGCTTTTGATATTGCGCTTCGCTCCGCGCTTGCTGTTTGACCTTAAGGCATGCCCAATTCGCGCAAACCATCTGTAAAGGTAGCGGCCCTTTAAAAAACTGGTCCAAGAAGCGTATTCGTTAATAGCGCCCAGCTCAATTAAAGCAGTTAAATCCGGCGAGTCAAAAATACCGTCAATGTAGGCTTCCGCGAAACCTACATCACCTCCGGATAGTATTCTATGCGCCAGGCCGGTTTTCCGCAGTTTGAGTTCGGCGTGAGGTCCATCCTCCGGGCCTGAAAACCGATAAACTTTTTTATTGGGCGTAGTTACAGTCAGCTGCCCAGCAGTTAGGGCACCGCCGAGGCGTTCGATAAAATTAGCACTCCCTGGCATCGTATTGGATGAAAGTTTTTCGCTAGCGGTATCAGTCATTTACGTGTCCTGTTAAGCGGAGAGTGGTGTGCCATCTGAATTGTTTTGGGAGGTTGTGACAGCTTGTTTAGGCGGGAGCGGCTTGGGGAAATATGGCACGCGCTTCAGCCAAAGCCTAAGGGCTTCCCAGTGAATGGCAGCGATCACTTTGAATGTCATAAAAGGATAGGTGCTTAGCGAAAGTAAAAGTGTTTTCGCATTGAACGGCCGGTACGCACCGGCCATTGTAGCTAATAGGATTTTGCCATCTCCATCACTCTGACAAATATGCAGCCCTGCTGACTTCCCTGGGGAGCTCAAACGGAATGTGTAAGTACATGCCATGTCCAAAAAAGGCGATACATGAAAGCATTTCTTAATACTGTGGGATGAGATGGCAGTTGTGTCATTCGGCGAAACTTTAATAAGATAGCTATGGCTCTCGCCGAACGTATTACGCACTTCGTAAAGTACTGCGCGGAGAACCTCATCAGATCCATAACAAAACCAGACTGATAGAGGATTGAAGACAAACCCAAAAAGCCGAGGAAAACATAGGAGCCTCACTGCACCGCCGCTACAATCAATATTTGCCGCCAGCAATTGCTGGTCTATCCATGGCCTCAATTTAGAGCCATCGCGAGGTCCGTGATCGCGGTCTTGAAAAGAAAATAACCCCCATCGATTATACGCAAAGCCTTTCACTTCTCGATCAAGATCAGCTAATTCGTCGAGATCAAAAAGACCCCAGAAAACCCTATACTTAAAGCGGTGATGAGTAGGCCGCATCCGTTGATGCATGATCTTGCCCCAGTAAAGACACGATCCCATATTTTTTGCGCTGGAAGTATTCATGCTACAGCCTTAAATGGCAACGTGCGGACTGCCATGCTAGCAGGGCTAATGGGAATTATGTCATCACGCCATGGGGCTGGTGAGCCAAGCGCTGCAGCAACTTCAAGACCCGCTTGAAGACCATCTTCATGGAACCCATTGCCGCAGTAGCTGCCGCAAAACCAGACCCTATTTTGGCCTTGGATCGTGTGCAATACTTCTTGAGCGGCTAGGCTTGTACGGTCGAATTGGGGATGAGCATATTCGAATTTACCAAGAATAGACATTTTGTCTATTTCGCGGGTCGGATTCAATGATACGAAAATGTCTTCAGGCGATTCTAAGCTTTGTAACCGGTTCATCCAATAGGTTACAAATACGGGGCTATCGAAAGCTACGGGTCCGTCTGAGATGAAGTTCCAACTCGCCCAAGCGCTGCGCCGACACGGCATCAAGGATGAGTCGCGATGCAATACGCCTTTATTCGTTTTATAGGTAAATTGAGAGAGAACCTGTCGCTCTGCGATGGAAGCTTCATCTCCCAAAATCGAGAGCGAATGATCCGCATGACATGCTAAAACTACAGCATCAAATTTATCTTGGTTACCGTTGGACTCTACAACTATATTTTTGCTTTCGCGTACAATCCGATCAACGTGCGCACCGGGCCGCGTTGATCCTCGGAAATCGTCGAGAAGCCGCTCTACATATTTACGACTGCCTCCAGAGACTGTGCGCCACGCTGGCCGACAACCAGGTTCGAGTAGTGCGTGGTTTTTAAAAAATCGGACGAAAGACGCCGCGGGAAATTTTAGCATATCGTCGCAGCTAGACGACCAAATCGCTGCACCCATTGGCAATAAATGATTATTTACGAAACTCTCTGAATAGTCCTCGCGATCGAGATAGTCACCAAGGCTAATGTCATTGTCCGAAGTTTCAGCAAGCAGGTTTTCTGCCTCGGAAAAAAACCGGAAAATATCACGTAAGATACGCCAGTAACTTCTTTTTACAATGTTTCTAGGTTGGGCAAGCAAACCCGAGAAGCTGCCTTCATATTCTAGCTTTCCCTGGTCAATTGAGACACCGAAAGACATGTTGCTTGGTTTGGTCGCTACACCCAATTTATCGAAGAGAGCAACGAGGTTGGGATAATTTCGATCGTTATAAACAATAAAGCCGACATCGACGGAAACATTCATTGATCTATTCGGAATCGTCACTGTGTGGGCGTGTCCGCCGAAACGTTCATTGGACTCGAAAAGCGTCACATCGTGACGGAACGCAAGAGACCAGGCTGCGCCCAAACCACTAATGCCGCCGCCAATAACGGCAATTTTCATTGGCTACTCAAAAGATTGTGGGAAAAATGATCTAATAAAGAACTCATATCAGCGACTACGGTTTTTGTTTCCTATTGGATCAAAAAAATAAAAAAATGATGATCCAAGTTTCAATCAGAGCCGTATATATCGTTATGTTGCAAGAATCTCAATTAATTGGATCGTCAATAGTAGGAACTTGGCCCGTGAAGAGTTATGAAGGGGCTATGTATCCTCACAATAGCGCCTTTGATAAGATTTCATACGAAGAAGCGGACCTTGCTGATTTGCTGCAGCTCGTTGCCGAAAACCGGGATAAATGTGCATTTGCGAGGTTGTTTGATCACTTTGCACCTCGAGTTAAAGGTTTTTTAAGGCGGAATGGTACCGCTGAGGCTCAGCTAGATGATGTAGTTCAGGAAGTAATGATTAAGGTATGGCGTTACGCAGAACGTTTTGATCCGAAAAAAGGAAAATTGACGACGTGGATCTTCACCATTACCCGTAACGTTCGCATTGACCTCTTGCGGAAAGAAAATCGCCCAGAGCCAGACGCGAATGACCCAATGTTAGTGCCAACGCCGCCAGTGAAATCGGACGACGCTGTGTATGCAAACCAAGCTGCTATGCGTGTAGCTGACGCCCTTGATGATTTGCCTAAAGAACAAGCCGACATTCTTCGTCTGTCATTTTTTGAAGGGAAATCGCACGGTGAGATCGCCGAGCATATCGGCTTGCCGCTTGGGACCGTGAAGTCTCGTATCAGACTGGCATTTGATCGCCTAAGAAATTCATTGACGGAGCTAGAGCTATGATTCCTCACCAACCAAGTGACGCATTGCTTTTAGACTATGCCAGCGGTGCCGCCGCGGAACCGGTCAGTTTATTGGTAGCGACACATCTTACGTTGTGTCCCGAAAGCCGTGAAAAGGTTGCTGCTTATGAAGCGATCGGCGGCATGCTGATTGAGGAGGCGAAAGAGACTGATGCTGTTCCAGATGCGCTCAGGAATCGGGTTCTTTCCTCTCTTGATGAGCTAGATATGGGCTCGAAGCAAGTCCGACAAGCGGGTGTAGGTAAAAGTTCAGTGGCGTCTAAAATTCCTCAGCCGCTGCGTGCTTATTGTGAAGAGGCGATAGAAAACGACCAATGGCAGTGGTCCGGTTTTGGTATCAAAAAAATCCCTCTGTTAGAAACGCAAGATGTATTTGATTGTTACCTATTGATGATCCGCGGAGGCAAGGAGGTACCAAAACATGATCACGTGGGTAATGAGTGGACTCTTGTGCTTGACGGTAGCTTTACTGACGAAACCGGTCATTTTGCCCGAGGCGATATCGCCGAAAGGCAGCAGGGGGAGATACATAAACCAGTAGCTAGTCCCGGTGCTGATTGTATCTGTCTGGTTGTTGCAGACGCACCCGTGGCACTGACGGGTGCCATGGGTCGTCTATTAAACCCATTTATTAGTAATTAACGTTTTAGTACGCCGATCGTTGACTGTCGCCTAAAGCTGCCCCAGCCGTACTTGGCATGCCAACTTTATGTTAGACACCATTTTCTGCGCTGACGCAGCGCTAGATGCCTCAGAAAAGTATCTTTTCTCGGACCTTCCATAGAACTAGTTATGGTGAGCAGTCCCCGTGCCGTTGGGTGGATTAACGGTGATAAGCGTGCATGCAGTCGAATTTTCTACAATCCTGAGATAATCCCTTGATCATTTTTGCGGGTGCAGATCTATTGTTAAAAATAGGGGGATTTGACATGTCAAAATTCGAGAATTTCATGACACGGGACTGTTTGGTACCGTTAATCGAGTTAGAAGATTTTGCGCCGGCTTATAAGGCCCTAGCAAAAGAGAATATTAAGCGGACAGGACGCTTGGCAAATAGCGCTAAGGCAATGGCGCATGGTGAGGAACTAGCACTCGCTGCGCGTAAATTTTTTAGCGTTGTGGGCGCGGGGGGCTCTTTGGGACAAGAGTTGGCATTATTAATCCGCCTTATAGTTTCCAACCTAAAGAGCTGCGTTTACTGCACTACCCATCAGGTGAATGCATTAGCACAAATGGGTTTAGCAGAAGAGAAAATTAAGAACATTCATGCATTTGAAACGCATCCGGCATTTAGCAAGGAAGAACGTGTGGCATTGGCTTTTGCCTCCGCATTGACGTTGGATTCATCGAATATTGACGACGATATTTGTGCGCATTTAAAAGCAATTTTTCCGCCGAAGCAGCGGGTCGAGATTGCGCTCGTTGCTGGCGCGATGGCCTTTTTCAATAGCTTTAACGATGGACTGCGTGTGCCCATGGAAGAAGGGGCATTAGATGTGGCGGAGGCAGTCGCAGATTCGTTTGAGTAGCCAAACACACTCTTAACTGGTTGATATTTTTTGGTGTATGACCAACACTAAACTGTTCTTCAACTAACTTGCCAACTTGGGAGGCTCCCATGCCTGCGTCCAACACTAAGCCATTGACCAAAGTGAAAGCCAAGGTCCTCCGCGCGCTAGCGGAACAAGTATTTCTGGGGCGCGGTGTACCGCAGGATGATGCGGAAGTAGTCGCTGACATTTTGATTGAGGCAAATCTCCGAGGCCATGATTCCCATGGGGTAATACGTATTCCGAAATGGGTTGTTGGGCTAGATAGCGGTATGGTGAAATCCCAGTGTAAACCGATCATTATCCGTGAAAAGGGCTCCACTGCTATGATTCACGGAGATATGGGTCTTGGCCCCGTGGTGGCACGGAAAGCGACTTCTGTGGTATTGCAGAAAGCCAAAGAGTACGGAATTGGCATGGTAAGTGTCCGTAAAGCGTCGCATATCGGTATTTTACAATACTACTCTCAGTGGCTTGCAGAAAAGGGCGTTATCGGTATCGTCATGACTAACACGGAATCTGGTGTAGCTCCGTTTGGTAGTCGTCAGCCAATTCTTGGGACTAATCCATTGACCATTGCTGTGCCCTCTGGAGGTAAGCCGTATCTTTTGGATATGTCGACCAGTGTGGTTGCCCGGGGTAAGATAGTTAACGCGTTAGAACGGAACGAAGAGATCCCCATAGGATGGGCTGTCGATAAAGCGGGTAATCCAACAACAGATCCGGCTTCAGCGCTAGAAGGTGCACTCCTGCCGGCTGGAGGACCAAAGGGCTCAGGGCTTGCTATCATGATCGATCTGTTGACCGGAGCTCTCTCCGGCGGGTCTGTTGGTAGTGGTGTGGGCGGTACGATGAATACGGATCAGGAAGTTACTAAGGGCGATATGTTCTTGGCGATTGATCCAGGAGCGGTAGGTTCATTGGAACGCTATGTAAGTTGTGTGGCAGAACTAGCGGCTGAAATCCATGACAGCGCTCCGGCACCGGGTGTGAAAGAAGTTTTGATGCCGGGTGAGTTCGAACGGGCCGCGAAGAAGGATCGTCTGAAAAACGGTATCTTAGTGCCAGACGATTTGTTGGACAATATCAAAAAACTAGTTTGATAGAACAACTGACCCAGCGTGTCTGTTCATCTTAGAGCGGTGCACTCCAGATGGCTTTTGGTAGAAGGGCTGCAATTGTGGGCCCAAACAAAGGCTTGCTATTCTGCCGCTAAAGGCGCCTCAGTTGCTTCCAGGGCTTCGAGTACTTTGGGCGGTGATAAGGGTAGAGAGTTCATGGTAAAGCCGAGAGCATTCTCTACCGCATTGGCGACAGCCGCTGGAGCGGAAACCAATGGTGGTTCGCCAACTCCACGTACGCCATACGGATGATTAGGGTTCGGCACCTCCACTATAAGGGTGTCGATCATAGGCACGTCGGAAGCTACCGGCATGCGGTAGTCAAGGAAGCCCGTATTGAGCAGTTTGCCCTCATCGCTGTAAATATATTCTTCGTTTAGTGCCCAGCCGATGCCTTGAACGGCACCACCCTGCATTTGACCTTCCACGTAATCCGGAGAAATTGCCCTACCTGCATCTAAAATAACTGTGTGTCGGATTGGAATCGTACGACCAGTCTCTGGATCAATCTCCACATCGCTTATTTGCGCACAAAATGTAGCGCCCGGACCTGAAGCGTTCAGTTCGCAATGTCCGGCAATGGGCCCAACAGTGCCGGGGGCCTTGCGTGCTAATGCCTGCAGAGTCATTGGCTCAATCTTATCGGAATGCTTATCAGCAGGGATCGCTTGGCCAGAGTCCCAGCGCACTTCATCGACCGGGATGTCCCACAATTTTGCAGCAAGACTACAAAGCTTTTGAATGATTTCACGCGTTGCATTCACCACCGCCATTCCGGTGGCATAAGTGGTGCGACTACCCGCAGTGAGATGGTTGTAACCCAGTGCCCCGGTATCAACAACGGCGGGTTTCACAAGTTCAACATCAATACCAAGCTCTTCAGCTGCCATCGCGCGCATCGAGGAACGCGAGCCGCCAATGTCGGGCGTACCAAGCGCCAACGTCAAAGTCCCGTCATCAAGTAGATTAGCTGATGCACTACTTAAACCGCCGCCATGAAGCCAATATCCGATAGCGACGCCTCGTCCCTGTCCTTCGCTTAATGCGGCTTTGTAATGTGGATGGTTCTTGGCGGCTTCTAACACTTCGACACAGCCAATCCGACCATGGGTGGTACCCATCAAACTGGTATCACCTTCTTTGACCGCATTTTTCAGGCGAATATCGATTGGGTCGATATTTAGCTTGTCAGCAATTTCATTGATAACAGCCTCGGCTGCCCAGGTAGCCAATGGTGCCCCAGGCGCACGATAAGCCGCTGCCTTAGGTCGATTCACGCAAACGTCGTTGCAAGCAGTCTTGCAATTCGGAATGTTATAAGGTGAGAAGAAAGTGTCTGCCGCGCGGCCTACCGGCGATCCCTTAAAGGCACCGGCCTGGTACCAAATCTCTGCATCACCCGCGACTAACGTGCCGTCTTTCATCGCACCGATTTTGATATGGCAAACAGAACCAACAGTTGGACCAGTAGCGCGCATCACTTCATTACGCGTCATAACGCTTCGTACCGGTCGTCCGGTCTTCATTGATAGCAGGATAGCTGCCGGCTCGTGGTAAATCGTCGTCTTACCCCCAAAACCGCCCCCAATTTCAGATGCGGTAACACGAAGCTTACTCATATCGAGCTTTAACAACCGACAAATTAAGGCCCGTGCCACAAAATGCCCTTGTGTTGAAGTCCATAGTTCAATTGCCCCATCTTCGGAAGTGGAAGCAATACAAGCTAAAGGCTCTATATAGCCCTGATGAACTGGCTCTGAGGTAAATTCTCTTTCAACAACTAAATCCGAATTCGCAAAGCCTTTGTCTAAATCACCCCGCTCTCCACCAACCGTGCGGAAAAGATTGGATGGAGTCTTTGGCTCAGGCTCAACCCCGTGAGTAAACTGATTTTCATGAAGTACAGGCGCATCCGGTTGGGCCGCCTCGTAAGGATTCATCACATGCTCGAGAACTTCATATTCGACCTTGATCTTGCGCACGGCTTGCTTTGCAATAAGCTCGCTCGTTGCCGCTACCGCAGCGACTGCGTGACCATCGTAGAGTACCTTCTCTCTCGCCATTATATTGCGTGAAATATCGTGAAAATCGCTGATCTGGGGACCATATGGGGGCTTTGAAAGCGGATGATCGGGAACATCTTCGTGGGTAACAACCGCCTTAACGCCTTTCATCGCCTCAGCTTCCGAAGTGTCTATAGAGAGTATTTTTGCATGGGCATGCGGGCTTCGAAGGGTCCTCATATACAACATCCCCGGCAACACCATATCGTCGCCATAACGAGCACGACCGGTGACTTTATCTACCCCATCTGGGCGCCGAGTGACGTTTCCGACCCAGCGGTAATTGCCGCCACCAGTTCCACGACTTTTACTGTCATTCGTCATTTACTTGCCCTCATTTCTGCGGCCGCATCAAGTACGGCTCGTATAATTTTGTCATAACCTGTGCAACGGCAAAGATTGCCAGCCAGCCCAAAACGCACTTCGGTTTCGGTCGGATCCGGATTGCGCTCTAATAGCGCTTTGGCCTGTGTCATAAAGCCCGGTGTGCATACGCCGCATTGCAGCGCTGCATGATCAAGAAACTTCTGCTGTATTGGATGAAGTTCGGTCCCCTTGGCCATACCTTCAACGGTTTCGATTTCTGCACCGTCTAGTTCCGCGCCAAGTACCAAACAAGAATTGACCGAACGCCCATTCATGATCACGGTACAAGCCCCGCAGTCACCGGTGCCACAGCCGTTCTTGGTACCAGTCATATGCAGTTCGTTTCGAAGCACATCCAGCAGGGTCTGTTCGGTCTGACACCGAAATTCAACATCATCGCCATTTATCGTCGCGGTCACGGAGTGCTTAGCCATCACCTTTTCTCCGCGCGTTGCCATGCAATAGTTGCGGCTCGTCGTGCGAGAACAGCGGCAACCTTAGTACGAAACTTTATTGTACCGCGTTTATCATCAATTGGATCACAAGAGGCTCTAGCGGCTTCCGCGAGTGCGGCTAACACATCGTCTGTAAGCTTTTTGCCAACCAAAATATCCGTCGCAGATTCCACTAACAAGGCTTTGGGTGCAACAGCTCCAAGCGACATTCGGGCTGCAGCACAGGTGCCATCTTCATTAAGGGTGAGCGATACCCCGGCACCGACTACGGCAATATCCATTTCGGTTCGAGGTATAAAGCGCAAATATGCGTCACTACTTTTCGGCGGACGCACGGGCAGGATAATCGAAACCACAAACTCACCTTTAGCAAGGATGTTTTGTCCAGGACCGGTGTTAAAATCTTCCGCTGGCACTTCGCGGGTGCCGTTTGGTCCAACAATTACGATTTTAGCAGCGCCCGCAATTAGGGCCGGCACACCGTCTGCAGCGGGTGATCCATTACAGAGATTTCCCCCTATGGTCGCACGCCCTTGAACCTGCCAGGAGCCAATAAGTTCTACGCCCTCGACCACGCCTGGCCACGCTGCCTTAAGAGCTTCATTCTCATCTAACTCGGCGCCGGTGACGGCAGCCCCGATGCGAATTTCGTCTGCGCCCATATCGACAGTGCGGGTCTCAGCAATACGTTTGATGTCTACGATGAGCGAAGGCTCAATCATCTCTTCGCGCAATTGAACAAGAAGATCAGTCCCTCCAGCAAGTACTTTTGCGTGGTCGTCACCTGCTAGAAGTGCGATGGCACTTTCAATATCAGTTGGTGTTTCGTAGTTTAAATCACTCACGTTCTTCAAAACTCCTATTTGAAACCAGACTTAGTTGCTAGCAGATCATTTTCAAGTCAATGACGGGCAACTGTAATACCCTTTTTAGCGCGAATTATCGGTATCGGGAAGAACCTCGTGCTATCTCTTCCTTCTACTCCTAGCAGTACATTTTAAAAACTGATGGCTCACGCGATGACTACCCCACGTATCATCAACAAAATACCGGCGTAATTATCGTTATTATAACGCAATACTGAAAGTTTGCACGAGGCGGATAGCTGAAATCCATTATTCAGTTCAGCCCATGAGGTATTATTTTTGTGTTAGCTTTATTAATTGATCTGCTCGGTCACGCTGATTAAGTGTCTTGCACATTCTTATCAGCGATTGAAACTGCTTTTTTTGAATTGGAATGCCGGGAATAATCTCTTGAAGCCGTTCTGCTTCATGATTGAAATCCCAAATGAATTCGCGACCGGAGCCTTTCTTTTTTACAGAACTTCCATCTTTCAAAAAGATAGTAATTTTCGGTCCAAATAATGTTTGTCGGTGGGTTGGAATGAGCGTGACGCGGTTTAATAAATCGAGCACTTCTGCGGGGTCCTCCTCGCCGATTCCACGTGGTTGGTCTTTCAATAGAGGAAAACCACGCCGTGCAGCCCCATAGGCTGTGTAATAGTGGGTGCTGCCGGCTTTCGGTTCTTTATAAGAGTTGCCGTTTGTCGGGAATGCGGGGCTTGGATATTGTGTTTCCAACCAATTCACTACAGCCTCGATATGGTCGATATCCTCATATTTGATGTCATGTTCCTTGGCTAAGGCAGCCGCCACTTCGACATGAGCGATGTTATAACCGGATGTCGAATAGATGCGGTACAGTGTCTCAAGGATCATCCAACTCGAGCCCAGGTCTTTTGTGATATTATCGAGTGAGGTTTGATTATCGTCGGTAAAGCTGTAGCAAAGTTTGCCTAGATTGTTACCAGCATAGGAATGATAGAAGCCGGCTTCACCTTCCAATGTGGTTTCTCCGCCAGGTGTGCCGTGACGGGCCATAGAAACCGCGAGTAAAGCGTTTCGAACTGCAGCACCCTCGCGTAATGATCTCCCGCCGCTTCTTACGCCTTCTACATTACCGCTGGCGAGATTTACACATTGGGCGATGGCATCGTGAATTTGCCCGCCGTCAAGACCGCTGATTTTAGCAGCTGCTACCGCAGCACCAAAAATGCCGAATACTGGCCCTGGGTGGAAGCCCCGTGACATGACAGTAGGAATAAAATCTGCAGCCATGCGTTCCATAACTTCATAGGCTGCCACGATGCCAGTGAGGAACTCCTTGCCAGATGCGCTTTCGCTTTCGGCGGCTGCCAGGGCAGTTGGTAGAATTGCACATCCAGGATGGGTGAGCATCCGAAATGTATCCCATTTACCGCCAGCGAACATCATCTCTGAGTTTACGAAAGCCGCGCCTGCCTTGCTAAGTTTATCCCCATGGACGAGAGTGGTGCACGGACCGCCGATGCTGACTTCTTCTTCGTTCATGATAGCGCGGGCTTGGGCTACTTCCGGCATATCTTGACCGAGCAGGGAGGAAGCAAGCCCGTGTAATGTAAGCCCTTTGGCCCGGTCTATCACATCCGTCGGTAGGTCGTCATAGGTTAGTGAGCCAGCCCAATTGCCTAATTTTCGGCTAATTGAAGTCATAAAATTTCTCCGTGCTTGCAGATTCCCTGGCCAAAGTATCCCATGAATGACAACGGCGAGGATAGACCGATTGAGTGCTAGCAAATAATACTGTTCGGAAGCCCCAGCCTTTGTGGTTATGTTTTTGGCAAGTCAACCTGGGCTAATAAAGCCATTATGTCTCGCACCGATATGCTTTCTAAGTTAGACACCGAATCGGTGATTTCTTTTCGCAGGCTTTCGCTGGTATGAGGTTTCGTCAGTAGAGTAAATTTATCCACGATGGTATCCCACTGCATGGGACAGCTGAAGTGCCCTTCATAGGCGTTCTTTTCAATGTCGACGCTGCTGCCGTCGACTAAGGTTATTTTGATCGTAGTAGCCGCTTCAGCGGGATAGCGTGCAGTAAGGTCGTCAGATGCGAAGGTGCGGACTTTGTTCAGCAGTACCTGGATATCGTTACTGAGAATACGTTCGATCTTATATTGTTCGGGCATAAGCTGGCCGTCCAGTAGGGCGGCAGAGACGACATATGGCAGACTATGATCGGCAGTTTCTTTGTCACGTACATGGTCGCGTGCGCCGCCTTTACCGCTTCCCATTATGAAAAACGCCCGCTCATAGAGTCCAATATCAATACGCTCGATGGTACTAGGATCGATGTTGTACTTCTTGCGTAAATCTAGGGCACCTTCGACCGCAGGCTGGGAATGTAGCCCAGCGGTATAACGCTTCACGCTGACTTGGCGCATTTTATCAAGCTTTGTGTCAGCCCAATCCAATTCGAACTTGCCGGTCACAGATCCAAAGACGCCCGATTGACCCTCGAAAAGCTCTAAGGGGCCGGTGATACCGCGTTTAGCTAAAAAAATTGAATGCAAAACTGTATGTGCGCCGCCAGCATAGGCAAAACCTTTCCAATGTGATATCTGGCCGACGCGCGTTACGAAAAGCGGGTTTTGCCGAACGCCACTGATAGCGATGGCATTTGCGGTTTTTTCCGCATCTAGCTCTAGTATGCGGGACGCGCCAGAAGTAACTGCATAGGCACCCGCGGTGAATTGATCGAAGCCGTTATATTCAAATTGGGAGGCATCGCAAATTCGGCATTGAATTTCATAAGCGAGTGCAAGTGAAGTCATCAGGGCTTTACCATCTGCGTTTGCATATTCGCCTGCTGCCAGAAGGGTGCCCAGATTATCGCTAGGATGGCAGGTGGCGTGTGTGCCCATATAGCCATCATTGAAATCTAGATAACGTATAAGTGATGTATTAAGGAAAGCTGCTTGTTCCGGCGTTGTCTTGCCACCACCGATAAGGGTACAAAGCGGTTTTCCGCCAAATTCTTCTGTTTGTTCCCGTATCAGCGCTATGGGTTCAGCGGCGATAGAGCCTATTGCACAACCAAGCGTATCGAGCACCAGTGTCTTAACTTGTTTACGAACCGGCTCAGATAAATCTTCATAGTCAGATTGAACGGCGAAGGCGGCGAGTTGTTCGGCTACAGTCATGGTAATCTTCCCAAGTTGTGTTTAGCCTATTTTAATGGGTCTTCGGGCCGCTTTGTAAGACTGGCATCTAACTGCCAACTCTGAGTGTTGCGGTTAAACCCCTTAGGGCGGCAATCAGGCTGAGTGGTGTTAGTAATCCACTGGCGGGATTTTCGGGCGAAGGAATGCCTTCGATGCAGACGCTGAAACGCGTCTCTGCGGCCTCTACCTCTACGGTATGAACATTCCGTTTGGCGTGCGGATCTGCCCAGATTTCCAGCATAGTTTTATCTGGCCCGATCCCGGCCAGGCTGAGGGCAGCAGTGATGTTAACATTAGCGGGAAAGCCTGCGGCCGCCTCGAGGGCAGTGCCGTCAAAAATTTTAGTGCGAGCTTCCAAGTGGGTCGGGTCAATTCCATGTTCTTTTAAATGTGGGGAGTTGATCAATCCCTCGATAGGCTTGATTGATTTCATGCGCACTGATTTGATGTTTCCCTCAGCTGCGGCTCGCACTGCATCGAATCCGATCAAAGCACCTGTTGGGATGATGATGCGTGCACCAGTTTCTTGGGCCCGCGTGATAAGTTTTGGTCGAACTAGCAGAGCCGCAGACGACATGGGCATGAAAATGCAACCGGCCTCAATAGCAGGGACGGCGACTTGTTCAAAAACAGATGCGGGCGCACATTCCACGACGACGTCAGCATGATCTGAGAGTGCGTCCAAAGGCATTACCGGCGGAGGTTTAGCAAAGTCAGCGACACGCGAGGCGCCACCTTCTCGATCATGGACAGAAATCGCTGTTAAAGATAAGCCGGGAATGCCCTTATCAAGCTCACGAGCGACCTTAAATCCGATAGCGCCGAGCCCGCCTAAGGCTACTCGATAGGTTGGTGAGGTCCGAACCATGCTTCAAGTACGCGACCGAACAGGGCCATAGGGTGTAAGATCGATGCCTGGATCACGTCCGGCCACCAGATCAGAGATAATGCGCCCTGTTAGCGGCCCCAGCGTCATGCCCAAATGCGAATGGCCAAATGCGAAAAAGGCCGACCCATAACGCGGAGATGGGCCGATAATGGGGACATTGTCCGGCGTTGAGGGGCGCGCACCCATCCAAACGCTTTGCTCGTCCGCTTTTAGGCCCGGCAGCATGCGGGCGGCGTGAGGCATAAGGCGGCGGATGCGTCGATAGTCTGGCTTCGCATCCATGCTTGCCAATTCGACAATAGAAGTCATCCTAACGCCTTCTTCTAGAGGCACCAGAGCGAAGCGACGTTCAGAAAACTGAACATAACGATTAATATTGTTTTCCGGTGTCGGAAACATGATGTGATAGCCACGTTCAGCATCCAAGGTGATCCTTGCTCCGAGTTTGACTGCCAGACGGCCTGACCGAGCGCCTGCGGCCAACACCACCATTTCGCTTTTATGACGGCTATCCTTGGTTACCAGAATTGGCTGGCCTTCAGCGGAGAACTCGATATCGGTTATCGTTTCGCGCAAAAAGGTGCCGCCGCGGCGGCGTACTTCTTCGGCGAGAACTTTCACCATTCGTCCGGGATTGCGGATACCGCGCGATGTATTAAGAAAAACCCCATGCCGAAATAGAGGCGCGATATTGGGCTCTAAATCGCACACGTCGGATCCACTAAGAATTTCGTAAGGGCAACTACCTGCATCCATCATGCGGCGCTCGAAAGCTCCTGCTTCAAAAGCCACGTCCGTTTCATAAACTTTAAGTGCACCGTTATAGTGGATCAGCTCGGCGATATTACCCTCTTGGATTAACGTATCGTAGGCTGCCATCACGCGTGCGCCGAGTTTGGCCATTGCCAGGCAATTTTGTTCGACGCGTTCTGGCCGAGAATTGCCAAGAAAACCGATCAACCAGGGTAACAGTCTTGGAATAAAGGGCCAGCGCAGCACTAGCGGGCTTTCCGGATCCATCAGCATTTTGGGAATTTTTCTGATCAGCCCTGGCGTCGATGACGGCATAACCGAACTTTCATTGATTGCCCCAGAATTGCCATAGGACGCACCGCTACCGGGTTCGTTTGGATCGATTATTGTAACCTTGTGACCATCGCGGGCTAAAAAGAAAGCACACGAGATGCCGGCAATGCCCGCACCGATGACCGCAATGCGACGCGGCCGGAGCTCTGCCGAGTTTGGTTCATTGTATTGTTTATCTATTATCATCCGGGTCTCTTCTAATCAGCCGCTACCATATATGTTATAAGTGATTGCAGCCAAGAGGATGCGAAGGAGGGAACATGAGCTTTGAGATACGTCCGTTGTCGGATGCGCTGGGCGCCGAGGTGATTGGGATAGACTTGACCCAGCCGATTGATGATGCTGCCTTTACAGTTTTACATAAGGCGCATCTCAATTATCAGGTTCTAGTGTTTCGCGAGCAGCAGTTAACTCCGCAACAGCAAATAGATTTTTCTGTCCGCTTCGGGCCGCTCGACAAGCATCCGTCCCAAGGCAAGGCCCATTTAGAAGGCTATCCGGATATATTGGTCGTTTCTACGAAGACCGAAAACGGTAAGGATGTAGGCATTCGTAATGCTGGTCCTGCTTGGCATTCGGATTTGGCTTACATGGAGCAACCAGCCTTGGGTTCCATGCTTTATGCGCTTGAGTTACCCGATAGTGGCGGCAATACTGGCTTCGCTAATATGTATGCGGCTTGTGAGGCGCTGCCTAAAGATTTGAGAGAGGCGGTAGAAAAAAGGCGGGCGCTTTTTTGTTCAACCCGCAACAAGGAATTGAAGGCATTACATCCCATTCTACGTACTCATCCGGAAACTGGTCGTAAATCGATTTTTGTGAACCCACAACTCACTCATCGCATTAACGATATGGCGGACGATGAAAGTGATGCGCTCCTAGCTGAGATTTATGATCATTGTCGCAAGCCCAATTTCATCTATTGGCATCGATGGCAGCCCGGAGACTTAACCTTTTGGGATAATCGCTGTGTACTCCACATTGCGGATCATAAACGTCTAGATGACCCCAACTATATCCGCCATATGCACCGAACGACGATTGCCGGCGATACGCCTTTTTGATGAGTAGACGTCGCTATTATACACTGATCGCTTCGGCTTCGGCCATAAAGCGTTGGTTTACTAAACTCACCGGCTTAAAAGCCATTCTTTCATTTGCTAAGGACAGTGAGATGCTGCGCTCGCTGGCCCGGATGGCTGCTGCAGTCAGTGTCCATTCAATTAGGTCGCGCTGGGCGACGCTACCTCCCATGCGAGAAAGGTTTGCTCTTACGTGTAACAGCAGATCGACTGTGTTCCCATATGCACCTTTCACATATTGCGCCATCGCCTTTGCAATGGGCACTGCGACCTCCCCATAGGCTGCCGCTATTTCGCTACCGTCGTTTGAGGCTGTTTGCATTCCCGATATTAGTGTCTCATATGCAGCCCAATCGTCGGCGCGGATAGCTGCCATGACCGCGTGGATCTCGCCAAACGGATTGCAGGCATCGGTTGATTGTTGCTGAAATAGCTCATGTTGGTGTGCCCATCGATCGCCCGCGTCGCAGCCTAGGGTTTCTAGGCGCCACAGTAGCGCAGTTAAATTACACAGCTGGAAGCCTACCGGTTGAGCTAAGGGAACGACATTTTCATCATAAATTTTAAGAGCCTCATCGGATTGTCCTAAATCAATATGAAATAAGGCCTTGTGCCACCAAATATGGGCGCAATTATTGTTTTTTGGGCCCGACCAGAATTCAAAGCGGTCATTCATCCAATCAATACCATCAGTTGCGCGGTCCGTCATTTCGAACACGTGGGATACGGTATGATGGGGCCAATAGCCGTAGGGCTCTAAAATCGCGGCTTCTCTTGCAATATCTTCGGCGCGGGCGTAATCACCAGATTCCTCAAGTCCAAAGCCGAAAAACGATAAAATTATCCCGTAGTTCTTTTGCTCTTTCGACCAGAAGGGAAGGGAGCGGGCGGCGCGTCCGGCACTACGATGAAAACGGCCTAAGTAGCTGTCTAGTCGCATCGCACACTGGTGTGCCGCGAGGTCTTGGGGATATTCCATTAAGAGCCTATCCAAGACCGCTACTGCGGACGGCCACTGCCGTTTGGAGGCGAGTTGCAGAGCTTGGAGATGGCCTTTTTCACGATCATTCCAACCATCGGTGCAGACAGTAGCCAGCTGCGGCCCTAATTCAGCTATGATGGCAGAATTATTAGACAGTAAGCGAAGCCATAACTGCAAAAGCTTCGCCATTGTGCAGTTCGGCGCATGCTCTAGCGATGCACTGAGGTGTGCATTCGCATCACCGTAGCCAAGAGTAAAAGCGCGGATAGCCTTATCAATGTGTTCGGCCGCTTTGGCGTTTGAGTGCGATAGTTTGTAACCTTGTGCATCCATAACTGTTCGCTCTCGCTAAGAAAGTGGCCATAATCGTGTGGTCATGAAAAGAAGGCAAGGGGGAGACTGAAACAATATGAATGCGCGGGCGAAAGGGCAATGGATAGACTTCGACACATAAGGACGGAAAATATGAATTTTAGCATTCGCCCCTTATCTAATGTCCTAGGGGCCGAGATAGTCGGTCTTGATTTATCTGTACCTTTGAGCAAGGAGACTTTCGAAAAGGTACGTAGGGCCCATTTGGAATTTTTGGTCATCGTATTCCGAAAGCAAAATCTCTCGCCGCAGGGTCAAACAGATTTCGCTAAACGATTTGGACCACTCATTGAATATTCCCTGAGCCAAGCAGCTGTGGCGGGACATCCATTCGTGACTATGATCTCAACCAAACGCGAGAAAGGTGAATTTATTGGCGTGCCTGATGCTGGTCCCATGTGGCATTCTGATCATTGTTATCGAGCCCGGCCGGCGCTTGGCACAATGCTTCACGCGCTTGAACTCCCGGATAAAGGCGGTGACACCTCTTTTGCTAATCTCTACAAAGCCTATCAAACGCTGCCGGAAGACTTGCGGCAAGTGGTTGAGGGACGGTTAGGAGTTTTTATGAATAGCCGTCTTCAAAGCAAAAAATCAATGGCGGAAAAATTATTGGAAGCGCAACGTCATCCTCTCATCCGAACCCATCCCGAAAGCGGACTTAAGTCAGTATTTGTAAGTCCTCAGCAAACGGTCGCCGTCGAGGGTTTGTCCCAGGAAGAGGGCCAAGAGGTTTTGCAGCGTCTATTTACACATTGCTTTCAGGATAAATTCGTTTATGTCCATCAATGGCTACCCGGCGATTTAATTTTTTGGGATAATCGGTGTACGGCGCACAAGGCTGATCTCTCTCGCATAGACGACCCAACTTATGTTCGTCACTTGCACCGGACCATGATTGAGGGTGATCAGCCGTTTTAGGTCAGCGTGACGCTAGTGAAGCAGGTTGCTGTTACCAAGAAATACCTTGTAATCACAATTGATAATTTAGAAAAGCTTTCAACTTGACACTGAGGAATTTGAATTATTATAAACGTTATAACATAACGTTCTGGGTGGGTTCTGTCGTTAGTTTCGCCGGTCTGTTCAGATAAAAAAGGGGTAGCCATGTCCAGGTTTCGGTCGCCGATAGCGGCGGCGGTTTTAATGGTTTTTGCCAGTTTTTCAGTTAATGCTGCTAGCGGACCCTCCGTGGCTGTGAGCATTTTGCCTCTGCATTCGTTGGTGTCTTCTGTGATGGCTGGGGTTAGCGAGCCG
>MDTE01193087.1_pt1 | contig 31817 bp, 27 predicted proteins | sample 811231 | NCBI WGS metagenome assembly MDTE01 (sample SAMN05326651, study PRJNA326480) | marine metagenome | isolation source: seawater | place: Indian Ocean: Red Sea | collected 2010 | reverse complement strand
GACCTATTTGGAAAAGGCTTGATTACAGGCGTTCGTGTAAAAGATGAGAGAAAAGGTTGGTTCGTGTATAGATGGCGTTCTAGAAGAGATGAAGTTGAGAATTTCATTGAAAACCAGAAAAAGAAGATTCTCGATAGACTACAAAAAAGATTAGACTATGAAAATTCCTCAGATTTCTATCATTGTGGTAATGAAGATTGTTCAAGAGCGACATTTGAGGATGCATTAGAATTATTTTTCAAATGTCCATCATGTGGTCAAGTTCTGAATCTAAAGAAAAATGAAAAGATTAGAAAGAACTTCACCAAGAAAATTGATCAAATTCGAGGCGACATTCGAGTTTAAGTCATGGAATTTTAGTATAATCTATTTCAAATGTTTTTGCGTGTAGTTTAGAATATCCATAGTCATTGGTATCATGAATTTTTTTTAGGAATGGATAATCTTTTTCATTTTCGTAGATATCATCTAAATAAGGATACCAATCAGAAAGTACATTATCACGATTAATAGACAAATACTTTAGATCATATTCTTGCCCATTTTTAAAAAAATCATTTTTAGAGTTAGCATAAATTATGACTTCATGTAATTGAGAATTAACAAGATTATCCACACCCATATTTGTGTAATATTGTTTGAAAAGACCTGATGATCCTTCAAGCTTTGCATATTTCAGACCCTGAAGAGTGTAACCAGCATCAAGAATTTTTCCATCTAGGGATTCATTTAGAATTTTACCGTACTCAATTCGTTCATAATCAAGTATTGGGTCAACTACATCATATCGTGTAGCATATGTAAATGATAGGACAACAATTATTCCAATTACGCCTACCAAGAAATAATTTTTTTGTTTTTCAGAAAACCAAAATGTACTTAGACCGTATTTTACTACACGTTGAAGAGGTATTACACAAAGAATTATCAAAAATGGAAATATGTGATAAATTAATCTTTTTTCTGGAACTACAGCAAAATATAGAATGAAAGATGATAAAGTAACTAATAGAAGAATCCAGACACTACGAATGGATTTTTTTTCTTGATCAAATGCCCTAAATGAGAACAATATTCCAAAAGGTAAGAAGACTATAAGAAAAGGAAAAGACATTTTGAATGTCACAAATAGTATATTGGATATTCCAAGTAAGATGAAATTATAAGAGAAATCTAGGAATCCATGTTCTTCAATATAATCAAATGGACCATAACTTAATGTCGCTGTATTTTCCGCTAGAATGGCACCATAATCTCCTGTAAATAATGCAGTAGATTGTGAGAAAAATAAGGGATCACCAAAATCGTCATTACGTTGAGATAGCATTGGAGACGAAATTAAGAAAAATATTCCAAGGCATGCCAGATATTTTGGAATAATTTTACGATTCTTTTTATTTTTCCAAAAGAATATTATTGAAATAACGATAAGCATTACAACACCAGACCATCTAACCCACCACAATAGTGCAACACTTAGGAATGAAAGGTAGGAATAATTGGAATTTTTGTTTAGAATGAAATAGAATGATACTATGAAAACTAAAATGTATAGTGGTTCTGATAACCCATGACCAGAATTATAGTTTAGATGAGGTTCAAAAGCCAAAAAACTAGCAGCACATAAAGAATATTTTTCATCGAAAAATTTTCTAGCTAATGCATACATTGCAAAAATACTTGCTAATGAAATAATTATGCTAAGAATTCTTGCAGTATTAACATAATCTAGAAATGTATCGGAGTCAATTAGATTATAAAATGGAGAAATTGCGATAGACCATCCTAAAGTTTTTCGAGGATGTTCAGAGAAATCACCATTTGTATGTGCCAATGCCCTTAATACATATCCATAAGTATCCTCGACAGGAGAAATAGTAAAATCAGTAGTATATAGTTTCAATCCTAATGATAATATTGAGATTATAATGAGGAATAATGCAACTTTCTTTTTACTTAAATTCAATTTTTTTACCAGTTGACAAATTCTTTGATTATGTTTGCACTAAGATCAGCACCGACTTTTAATGGAGTCATTTTTTTCTTTCCACCTATTCTTTTTCCTTCGTTTCCAATTATTTCAGCCATTTTTTGATTTTTTTTAAATCCTCGTATTGTTAATTGCTGTGTAGAATTCATTCTTAATGCATCAAAATTTAATTCATTGAATGATTTTCTAGATATTATTCTACTTTCGTTAAGTGAGTCAGTGAAATTACCACCAAAAAATGTATTTGCCAAAAATGCAAACATTCTGTTACCAAAATTTTCAAGTAGGTTAGCATCTTCATTTATCGAACCGTTTGCAAATCTAGAAATAATTACTTGATCAAATCCTTCTTGAGATTTTTTAATTAGTAGAGGTATTTCTTCAGGCTCATGATTTCCATCAGGAGACCAAATAACTATGAAATCAGAATTAGTAGATTCTATTCCTTCAAGAATTCCAGCACCATGGCCCTTTTTCTTTTGTTTTAGTATTTTTAGACCATATTTCTCTGCTTCTTCTATTGTACCATCAGTAGAACCACCATCAACAAGAATAATTTCATCAACCCATTCGTGATTGATTTTGGGCATAAGATGCTTCATTCCATCAATTTCATTGAGTGTCATGATTAATAGTGAAACTGTCATAATCAAACAATTTGCTATTCTTATTTATGAATTACCAGTATATTGTTCTAAATTAAATTTTTAGAAGCTGAAAATTTTCAAAAAGAAAAATTTTGTTGATTAAACCAAGTGATAACTTTCATCAACCCATCTTCAAGGCTAGTTTTTGGACTAAATCCAATCTTTTTTTCTGCAATCTGATTACTAACACATCTTCTAGGTTGGCCATTAGGTTTAGACATATCCCAATTTATCTGACCATCAAAATTCATTAGTCTAGCGATTGTGTTCGCTAGATTTTTTATAGATATTTCTTTTTGTGCACCTAGATTAAGTGGTAGACTATCATCGTATTTTTCTGCAGCTAATATTATACCATCAGCAGCATCATTAACAAAAAGAAAGTCTCTTGTGGGAGTACCATCACCCCATAGAGTTATTTCATTTGTTTTAGACGATATTGCCTTTGAAATTTTTGAGATTATTCCAGGAATTACATGAGATGTGGTAGGATCAAAATCATCACCGGGGCCATAGAGATTTGTAGGTATTACAGATATTGAATTAAAATTAAATTGTGTTCTATATGCTTCTGACTGAACTGTCATCATTTTTTTTGATAATCCATATGCAGCATTGGTTTCTTCAGGATAACCATTCCAAAATTCATTTTCAGAGAATGGTATAGAGGAAAATTTAGGATAACTACAGACAGTTCCTAGTGCAATAAATTTTTCAATATTTGCATTTTTTGCTTCATTAATTAATTGGGTTCCCATCATTATGTTATCATAAAATGTGTCAGCAGGATTAGTTTGCATGTATCCAATACCACCACCTTTTCCAGCTAGGTGAAAAACAATGTCAATATTTTCTACAGCTTTTTTACAGTTTGATTGAAGTCTTAGATCAAGGTTTTTTGAAGAAGGACTTTGAATAGAATGCACATTTAATTTTTTTAATTTTTCGACAACAACTCTACCTAAGAATCCATTACCCCCCGTAACAAGAATATTCTTATTTTCTAAATTCATGGTTGATCCTCAAGTTTAGAAACTACCTCATTTTCATAATGATTCATTTTATTGATAAATTCCATTGTTAAATTTTCCAATTCAGATTTATTATTATTGAGAAATTGTGTCATTTTATCACTATCGAAGTTAATATCAACAAGATTTCCATTCATATAAAACCAATTAGCATATTTTGATTCAAAATTTAAAATGTCGAATTTAAAAGAGTTTTTTTCCAAAAATTTTATGTAGTTTTGTACATGTTGAGGATTAACTTCAGTATTGATTGATTCTTCAATGCTTTGTTTTAGTTCATTATAAGAATTGAGTTTTTTAATACATGGGATAAGAGCGTAGCCAAGATCTGCAAAAATTATCGAGGGTTTTCCATAAAATGCAGCTTCAAAACTTGATGTTCCGCCTACGGACACAACCATTTTACAATTTTGAAATAGAAATTTTGGATTAAAATTTGGATGAAAAAGTTTTACGTTTTTGATATTCATGACTTCCGAATAAAATGAGATATCCCTCCAGTTTCTAGCTGGTCCCTGAGTTGGATGCTCTTTAACATACAATTGAAAATTTTTAGGCATTTTTTTAGATATCTCTTTTATGGTTTCCATTTGATTAGAGAATTTTGGCGCTGCAATTAGTAACGAACGTTCAGGTTCTTGATGTAAAGGCATGTAAATAAACGGTTCATCTTTTTCAATTTTTTTGAATAGGTTATCATCAATGAATTTCTGTCTATTCTTTTTATTAATAGAATCTTGAAATTCCTTAAGAAGTACTTTTGATTTTGTTCTACCAAAATACGTATAATGAGATTTTATGTTGTCATTACTTGAAGACATGAATTTTGCGGCAGCTTGTAATAAAGATTTTTTAGAATTTTTATTTTCTTTATGAAATTTTTTATGAAACTTTGATACTTTTGAATCGTCTAAAATTTTCTGTAAGATATCAAAACTTGCATTATTTGATAGATCTATGTTTAGTGAAGATTCAGAATTATCTATTTTATGACGCTGTTCAGAAATATAACATAAATTTTTCCAATTTGCATGATTTAACATTAAAACTTTCACCCCACGTTTTCTACACATTTCATAAAAAAGATGATGAGGTTGTAATGTTGTTTCAGTAGTTATAAAATAATCAGGATTTATCTCATTCAAAATTTTTTCAAAAAGTTTACATTCATTATAAAGTATAATATTTTTTTCAGAATCTGAAAAAGTATAATATTCATTATAATGATTAAGGATTCTATCATGATTGATTAATTCCTGAAGATCAATTTCATATTTTTTTTGTATTTCATTTAGATATTCAGAATCATAATCAGAATCAAATTTTATGTTATCATGATAAAACCAAGTTTTAGATAATTTGATTAAATTTTGAGTTTTGAAAAAATCTTTTGGCTTATTTGTAATATCAAAGATTCCAAATAAATCAGAATTATTATTTTTTTGTAAGTAATATGCGATACAAAATGGCAATAAATCTGCACTAAACCAGAACATGATTTTCTTATCCATGTTAAAATCAATTTTTTCTGAACTAAAAATACTTCGTAGGAAAATTCATTGCATACAATATAAGAATTATTTAACATTGAGATTATAGGGATATAAACATGTAAGAAAAATATTTTTCATGAAGATTTGTAAAGAATGTATACAGCCAGATACAAGACCAGGAATTTATTTTAATTCAGAAGGAATTTGTGGCGCATGCTTGTGGGAACATGAAAAAAACGATATTAATTGGACGGAAAGAGAATCTGACTTATTAGATATTGTTTCGCATGCAAAATCTAAAAAAACTTCAATTTATGATTGTGCCATAGGAGTAAGTGGTGGCAAAGACAGTACATTTCAAGCAATCACTGCAAGAGATAGATTAGGTTTGAAATGTCTTCTGGTCAATTATCAACCTGAGAATATTACTGAAACAGGTTCTAAGAATCTTGAAAACCTCAAAAATTTGGGATTTGATGTTGTATCGATACGGCCAAACCCAAAGATTATGAAAAAATTAATTCGTCATTCGTTTTTCAAGAACCTTAATCCTGTGAAACCTACTGAATTTTCTCTTTTTTCTTCTACATACATAATTGCTGAAAAATTTAATATTCCATTAATTATACAAGGTGAGAATCCAGGATTGGTTTTAGGTACTAGATTAACAGGAGTAGGTACAGATTCAAATGCATTGAAGGCTGATGAATTACAAACGTTATCATCAGGATGGAAAGAATATGCTCAAATTGAGGGAGTAACAGAAGATGATTTATTTTGGTTTCATTATAATAAAAAAAAATTAGAAGATAACGGAGTTGTTGGAATTTGGCTAAATTATTTTATCAAAGAGTACTCTCAAGGATATAACGCAGAGTTCTCAAAAAAGCATGGTTTTGTTGGAAGAGAAAAAATAGATCCTAATTTAGTTGGAACGTATAATTCGGAGTATGCATTAGATTCACCATTAGTTCCAGTTAACCAGTTATTAAAATTTTTAAAGTTTGGTTTTGGTTTTTGTATGGATCATGCATGTTTCGATATCAGAGAAGGTAAAATGAATAGAAAAGAAGCAATTGAATTAGTGCTAAAATATGATGGAAAATGCTCAGAGGAATTTATTAAAGAATTTTGTATCTATGCAGATATCACAAATGAAGAATTTTGGAGTACTGCAGAAAAATTTAGAGGTAAAATGTGGAAAAAACATGGAAACGAATGGGAAAATGAGGTTTGGACGGAATTAAAAAATCAGATATGAAATCAAAAAAATATCAGTTTTTAGAATTTAATATAAATACAATTAAGGAATATTCTCTAATCCCCATACGTAAATCAGATATGGAAATTATTAGAAGATGGAGAAATGAACAAATTATTTTTTTAAGACAAAGCAATTATCTAACAAAAAAACAACAAGAAATTTACTATAATAGATTCATTAAAAAATCATTTTTAATGGATTTCCCAGATATTATATTATTCAGTGTATTATTAAAAAAGAGATTAATTGGATATGGAGGATTTGTTCATATTAACTGGTATTCAAGAAGAGCAGAATTATCATTCTTGAATGATACTATCAGAAAGCAAAAACAAGTTTATGAAAGAGATTTTTCAACATTTTTAGAAATTATTTTGAAGATTGGATTTGAAGATTTGAATCTAAATAAAATTACAACAGAGACATACAACATAAGACCAAATGTAATCAAGGTTTTAGAGAAATTTAATTTTAAAAAAGAAGGTATTCTGAAAAAACATACTAAGATTGGAAATGAGTTTGTTGATTCAAAATTACATGCAATTCTCCGAGCAGATTATATAAAGAAAAAGCGTGTGTGATTTGATGAGAATAAAAATTGGAGAAACAGACATTTTAGAAGACATTCCTAGGAAAATTGAGATTAAGAACAAACCATACATTATTAACAAAAATGACAAAAATGAATACGTAATTTTTGATGCAGTGTGTCCTCATTTCAACGGAGTGGTAAGTGAAATTTCTGAAAAAACATGGAGATGTCTAAATCATGGATGGACTTTTGATTCAAAAACAGGTGACAGTCTAAATTCAACAAAACATTTGCATTCATATCCTATTCAAATTTTAGAAAATGAGTTATTTGTAGAATTGCCAATCAGATTTCCAAATATTTTGGAAGATTCTTCAAAAGATTTAGAACAACAACCGAAGATTTCACTAATTAACAACGCGTGTTTATTGTTTGAATGGAAAAATTTTAGACTAATTACAGATCCATGGATTGAAGGACCAATTTTCCTTGGGTCTTTCATAAATTATCCTCCAAATCAAATTAGTACATCGGAACTACCAAAAATTGATGCAATTTGGATTTCTCATGAACACTCAGATCATCTTAATGAATATTCATTATCATTTTTTAATAAAAATATACCAATTTACGTACCAAATTATGATAATAAAAGATTAGAAGGCATTCTAAAGAGATTAGGTTTCAAAAATATTTATTCATTAAGTAATGGAGAAACAAAAGAGCTTTCAGATGAAATAAAGATAACATCATATTTTTCTGGAAGTGTTTGGAATGATTCAATTCAGTTTATTCAATTTGGAAATTTTAAGATTTTGAATCTAAATGATGCAGGATTCAATTGGAAGATAAAAGAGGAATATGCAAATGTGGACATTGTATGCACACAATTCACTGGACCAGGAAGTAGCTATCCATTAACATGGACAAATTTGAATGCAAAACAGAAAAGTGGCATAATTAAAAAAACTAATGAAGGTTTTCTAGAATGGTTAAAACAGATTGTAGAAATAACAAAAGCGAGATATCTGCTACCATTTGCTAATTTTAACGAAATATATCATCCAAAGTTAATTCATTATTTATCAGATAAACCACAGAATACAATTAATGATGTTAAGAAAATATTTGATGGAAAAGATGTAGAAGTTTTAGATTTACTACCAGGAGAATCATGGGATGGAAAATTTTCTAGAATATCAGATAGAGAGAAATTTTTTGATGATGATTTTCGATTAGATTATCTAAAAAAGAAATTTGAGCAAGATGAAAAATATAATATGGAAGAATACGAATATGAAATTTCAGATGAAGAGATTAGAACGTATTTTGAAGATTTTTCAAATTCATTTTTAGCAACAGAGGTAGGGGAATATAGTATTAAATTAATTTTAAAAGATATTTCGATTAAGAAAGAATTTTTAATTTTATTTGAAAAAGGAAAAGTATCAGTTAAAGAAATTGAAACGGAGATGAGTAATGTAAATATGAATTGGGAATGTCCTGGACATATTATTCAAAAGGTAATCAAAAATGATCTTTCATGGGATGAAGCACAATTAGGATATTGGTGTAAATTTTCCAGAGATCCAGATATCTATAATGTAGCATTATGGAAGATTTTACATTCACCATGGAGAGCAAGGAAATCCATCAGTAATGAATTGTTAATGCCAATATCAAGAATTTCAATAGCAGATTTAATTGAGCATAATGGAGATAAGATCTCAAATATTCTACAGAAATATGGATTGTTTTGCGTGGGTTGTGGTAGTTCAATTGGAGAAAATATTCATGATGCATGCGAAATTCATGGATTTTCAGAACAGCAAAAAAGTAATATGATTAAAGAAATTGAAACGGAGTTAAACATTCAAATTAATTAATAGAGAAAGTAAATAATTAAGAAAAATTATTAAAATTAATGAATGTAGAAATCAGAGAAGTATTAGAAAGAGATTGGGATTTTATTTTAAAGATTAGAAATCAAAAAAATTCATTAGTTGATTTTCATGACACATCAATTGTTTCAAATGAAACACATTACAAATACATGGAAAAACTAAGAGAAGATACAGAGACATTTCAATGGATAATAGTATTTGATGGAAAAGATGTAGGATATATCAAGATAATTGGGACAGAATTAGGTTCCAATATGCTAGATGGATTTAGAAGAAAAGGAATTGGAACATTTGCATACAGATTGGTTTTTGAGGAAGCAAGAAAGAAGGGAATAAAAAAATTAACCGCAACTGTAAAAGTTAATAGAACTACACCACTAGATTTTGAAACAAAGCTGGGATGGGTTAAAAAAAATATAATATACAAAAATGGTAAACCATATAGTATTTACATAGAAAAAATATTGGATTGATCTTAATTTAGATTAATTATTTGTTCAACAAGGGATTTTGAAGCATTTTTATGATTTATTAGATAATCATTAAGAAAATTGTTACCGTTAGATATTAAATCCGTTTTAAATTTATCATCCGAAAATATTTTTTTAGTAATTTCAGCAAGATTATCTTTTTCAGTGATAGAAATAACTGCGTTATGTATTTCATAAGAAAAATCAAAAAATTTATCATCCAAAACGAGATTAACAGTTGGTTTTTGAGATATTATTGATTCAAGTATTACCGTTGATGGATCATGTCCCTCAGGAGATAAAATTAATACCAAATCAGATTGTATAATTAATTGATGAATGGGTTTTGAATGATAAATCAAAATTTGAGGTTCAATTTCATTAATAATTTTTTTAATTAAATCATTATGTGCAATATCTCCAGGATGAAGTTTAACAATTATTTGAGTATTAGGAATTGTTTTTAATTTTTGAATTGTGTTTTTTAGGATTCTTTCATATTTTATGTACATTTTAGTACTGTTATGACAAGTTAATTCGACTATAGGCCTAGGACATAGTAGAATTGTGTTTTTAGAACCTTTTTTTGGATTGTTCGATTGAAAAAATAAATCATGTCTAGGACTTCCGCAGACAATTATTTTGTTACCAGATATATCATGAACTGTTTCTAGATATTTTTGTTGCACTTTACCCCATACAGCAATTTTATCAGGAAAAAGTGGATAATTACTCAATATATCATATCTTGATATTTCTTTAGTATAATTTGCAAATGCATGTTCTAACATAATTGAATTCGTATTTTTGGAAGATTGTGAAAGAATTGATTTTTCTGTTTCACCTATTACATTTAGAGACAAGATAGAATGAATTGTTGAATTTTGATTGTATAATTTTGAAGAGTAAAGTAGTTGCATATACCATAATAGACGATTTTTAAATGTCTCAATTAGTTCAGATTTAATTTCATCCCAAAATGAATTATTGTTTAAGGAAAAAACATCATACAGGGATTTCTCTTTTAGTACATCTTCTAGAATTTTTTTATAGATCAAACTTTCGTTTTTAACTTCTTCTTTTTGGTCGGAGTTCATTAGTTTATTTATACTAAGTACCTTGGAATTTGTTGATTTCAATAAATTAATAGAAGATTTATTCCATATTGCAGAACGTCTATTATTGAATAATACAATTTGTTTATTGGTTTTTGAAAGATTTTTAATTAATTCAGCGTATGTAGATGGATTAAATTCTAGAAGTAGTATAGATTCACATTGATTATTTAGATTAGCCCATAGATTATTTGAACTACAAATAAAATTTTCAAATGTAGATTTTAATTTAAGATATAGATCTCTAGAAATTCTAAATGATATTGGAATTTTACCAAGATTGAATTTAATTTCAATTTTATTCCATACCATATTTGTTTTAGCAGGATTCTTAATTGGTATAAATTCTGTTTTTTTGTCGATTATTTCTGCAATAAAGTTTTGTAATAATGTAGAAAATATTTTTTTAGGTTTTTTATCTTTAAGAATTTTTTGAATTATGTAAATATCATATAGTTTTGATACTAGGAAAGTATGTAATTCCGTAGTATCCATCATCTCAAATAAGCTAAATCCATTATATTCCATTTCCTTATGACGTGAAATTTTTTTATACCAATCATAGAGGCTGGTAACTTTATCAAAGATCTTATCTTGATCATTGTTATCTAAGATATCTTCAGCAATTTCATGTCTAATAGATAGTTCCTCAAGATATTGATGAACTTCAAAATTCATTGAATAGATTATGGAAGATTTACTCAAGTCATGAATTTCTTTTTTTGAGAAATTTGTATGATTAAGAAAGCTAATATTTTCAGACATTTCCTTACTTTTTTGTGTGAGCGAATAAATTTTGTTATAAAATTCTCACAAATTAAACTGTAAAAATTACAATAACTTTATTGATTGAAGAATTTTGATAATGTACCAGCATTAGACATTTTTTGGTATAATTCAAAATCAGTGATAGTATCTATTTCTAACCAACCATTTTGAATATTTATCGATTTTAGGTTATAGCCTTCTAAAATCATGGAGTGCAATAAATCTGTCATATATGAATTCTGAAATTTTAATTTTTTATTTAATGGGTTTATACCAGATATTGATAATTTTTTAGATTTATCATAAAATGATTTGAGTTCTATAGTTCCAGCATTTTGAAATTTCATTAATCCAATATATTGGCCTTGTATTTCCCCAATATTTTTTACTTTTTGTCCAATACTTGTGAGATAACCTTTTGGATTAATCTTTAGACTTTCAGCATCATTTAATGGATTCTCATTTCTAATTTTCCAATATTCTAACCAATTTTTATCAACAATGATAGAAAAATCTTCATCAGAATCAATAATTTTTTTTAAAACATTATCTTCAAAGAGTATGTCACCATAAGAAACAATGGTTGAATCTAAGAGTTTATCTCTAGCATAAAATAAAGTTTCAACCATATTAGTAGAATCAAATTTTGGATTTTTTACTAAATTAAATTGAGGATAAACTATCAACTCGGATTTATAGCCAGTGATTATTGTTATATCATTTATTCCAAATTTTTGGAACTTTTCTATTTGCCATTCTAAGATGGATTTACCAAATAACTCTACCATACATTTTGGTTTATCATTAGTCAGGGGTCTAAGTCTTTCACCTTTACCTGCAGCTAAAATAATTGCATTCAAGATTTTTCTTTCCAAAAAACTTTATTTTCAAAAATTTTTGTTAATATAATATCATCATTAGAAACTTTGGTTCTTTCAGGATGCCACATAACACCAATTATGGGAAAAGTGTTGTGAAAGAATCCTTCTACAGTTTTATCATCACTTGAAATTGCAAATGGGTTTAGATTCTGACCAACTTGATCAATTTGTATAGTATTTTTATGATATGAATTTACTGTTATTTTATTGGATTCTAGTAATGAAGAGAAGCTTTTATCAGTTATTTCAACATCGTGGTTTTTTGATATATGATCAATTGTATCATTAATTGATACATCTCCACCAAAATAATTATTGATTAGTTGCATGCCTCTACATACTCCAAATACAGGGATTTTTTTTTCAATTGAAAGTTTTAGAAGTAAGTTTTCTGTTTCATCTCTATTTTTATTTTTACCTATATTATCACCTCCCGATAAAATTAAACCATCTAGAGACATATCAGAAAAAAAAGTGTCAGTATGTTTCAGTGTATTCGGAATATAGATTGGATTAAATCCTAATTTTTCCAATAATTGTGGCCAATCATGACTTAATGCATCTCTCTTTTCATCATAATTTGGAGCTTCAACTACTCTTAATGAAATACCGATTTTTGGTTTTTGCATAGGTTTCATAATTAGTGAGATTTATTTAATATATCCAAGAGATTTTAAGATCTTTTTTTGTTCAGAATATTCATCATCTGATTTTTGTGCTAAAATGACAATTTGATGATTTTTACAATCTAACATTACTTTGGAAGCATTAAGTAATTTTTCATAAATGATTTCTCCACATCCAATTGATGCCGGTAATCCAACCTCAGAACATCGAATTGACATATGAGAAGCAACACCACCATATTTAGTTATTAATCCAAGAGGATTTTTTGCAAATATCCAGTCATAACCAGGATCTGCATGCTCTAACAACACTATTTTATTTTCTAATTCAGTTGATTTTGATATATCCAAATTGATAATTTTTTCAGTGATAATTTTTTCAGTTATGTAATTAGGTTTAGCCATATGATATTGAATGATTTCAAAATCACGTTCAGACGAAATAATTGATGGTAATGTGAGTTTTGTATTAATTTGAAATCTTGATTTGTTTTTTGATACTTGTTTTTTCAAAAATGACTTCAATTCATTTTTTGTATATTTTTTATACGATGAGAGAATTGTTTTAATTTCTAAAAAAGATATTTCATCTCTAAACAGTCCAAGTTCTGAACCAGATTCTGCAATTAATTCTAGAGCGTCACTAAGGTTATGAGTAAATTCAAATTTTAATTCCTCACGCATAACAATTGAATTTTTTATAAAATAATAAAATTCATCAGAATTGATTGGAATATTATTACTTTTTAAAATTTCATCTAAGTTTTTAATTTTAATTTCAAATGATTTTGTCTTAGAAAGATCAGAAAATTTTATAATATTTAGAAAAGGATTGTCTTTATCATAGCGATTAATTGTTACATCATATGTTCCAGGACGTAAATGACCATAAATTTTTAGAAATTCTGATTTTGAGATTTTATTATTGGTCAATGCAATAAGATCATGTTGAAATCTTGATAATGGAGTCTCTAATGAATTCATAAATTTATCAAATTCTTTTTGAGTGATATAATTTTCATTAACTAAACTTCTCAAAATTGCAGTTGAAATAAAAGCGATACGAGCCATCTTAGAAAAAGGAATTATACCAAAATTAATACAATCATTTAATAATTTTTCAGCTACTTGTAATTTATGATAATAATCCGATGATTTTTTAATTTCTTTCATATGATTGAGCCTATTTTGTGTCATATTCTCAATCGAATTTGTACATGATTTTGAGAGTACTGGAAAAATAGAAATAAGATTTTTGGTAAATAAAAATAATTGATTAAAAATTTCATCTATTTCTTTTTGACTAAAACCAAATTTTTTTAGTTCATTTAATTTACTTTTTAGAGATAGATCATAACAAGTAAAAAGTATATCAAATTCTACTTTATCATGTAAATGAGGATTAGAATATAATTTTTCTAGATAATATTTCATTAATTTCTTTTTGAGATTAGAATTAAAATTTTCAGGTATTAAAGAATTGAAGCTTATTCTTGTATCCACATATGGTTTATTTCCAAATTTCACCATCAAAGAATGTGGAGAAAATTTTTGATAACCAAGTTCTACTCGTGCACGATACCAAGAAGATTTCATAATAAGATAATCATAAAGTGAATAATCTAAGGGTCGAGGATTATTTCCAATTATTTCTGCAGGATTCCAGTCAGTCATATCTGAAAAAATATTTTTAGAAGGATGAAGATTTGGAGATTTTTTTAATTTTAAAAATTTTAATTTATTTTTTTTAATTGAGTTTCTCAATAAACGATCTGATTTGAGAAAATTATCATGTGAAAATGAAGTAATTGGACGTACTTGGAAGATTATTATTTTTTTATTTCGTGTGATGCCAAATTCAATATCTAATTTAGTAGAATTTGTTATTTTTTCAATTTCCTCAATTGCAAATAGAAGATTTTTCCACTTTGGATCTAGAGAATTTTTATTTATATTTCGATGAAACTTAATTGTCTGATTAATTGAACCATGAGTGACTCCAACTGTTGAATCACCAATATCATAATTTACTAGATAAAATGGAGAGCCTAGATCAGGGGATCTTGAGAAGACAACGCCACTGTGGAGAATATTTTTGGATTGATTTTGTATAAGAATCTGATTATTAGGATTATGATTGTTTTTATTTTTATATGAAAAGATTACTTTGTTGATTGCCGAAGTGATTTCTCGCTTTGAAGATGAATTTACGTTCAGTATACTTTCATAACTGCCAGCATTAGAATTTTCTTCAGAATCTTCACCTATTGCCGAACTTCTCACAATAATTGTCGTATTAGGAAAATTATCCATAGTTTGCTTTAAGATTATTTTTTTATTATTATTCCATTCATTTTGGGTAAAATCAAAAATTTTTTCAATTTTTGAGCGTTTAATTTTAGATTTTAAAAATTTTAGGACATTAGATTTGGTGGTAAAAATTTCAGTGAGTTTTTTCTCATGGGATAATTTTTGTTTCATAATCATACATAACCTAATTTCCTAAGTAATTCTTCTGCTTTTTGTTGTTCATCGTCAGAAAGATCAGAAGTAAATTGTTTTTTTGGTGAATTCATAAGTTTAGTAAGTTTTTTGTCCAAATCAGATGCAATTTTAGATTTTTCATCATAGATATTTTTTGTTTCCATAGGATCATCTAGAAGATCAAATAGTATACGTGAATCTTCAGATGAATCACGACTTTTAAGATATTTGTATTGTGAAGTACGTAATCCAATAATTTTTCCTGTAGATTTAGGATTTACTTTGTCATTAAATTGATTAGCAGTAACGCCAGTTTCGATGTAAGCTGGAGCTTCATCCATCTTTTGATCAGTAAATAATGGAACTAGACTTCTTCCATCAATTTTGGTATCGGTTATTTTTAAATCAATTAATTCAGAAATTGTAGGAAAGATATCTACATGTCTAACTAGATTTTTTATTATTTTTGATTTAGGAATACCATTTCCTGTAAAGAGCAATGGGACTCTAATTGTTTCTTCAAATAATTCATTGTTACCACGAATATTGAATGATCTCAGTTCAATATCTGATAATTCTTTTTTTAATTTTTGAGTTCTATATTTTTTTGCTAAATTTCTAATAAGAAGAAATATTTTTAGGCCTATTGGTTCTAGAAAAGGAGCTGTTTCTTTTCCTTTTTTCATAAAATTTTGTATTGAAGGTATTTCTGATGGAATTTGTTTCAATGGTATATATGCACCGTGATCAGATGTTATAATAAATAAAGTATTTTTTAGATCAAGACTTTCATGAAATTTTCCAATCCAAGAATCAATTGAGGATAACATTCTTTCATAGATAGTTTCGCCATATTCTGATTCATTAAATGAATCAGGTAATGCAGAGGGATTATGTAAGTCCATTATATGAACTGAAAAGATCCAGGGTTCATGGTTTTTAAGAAGATTAATTTTTTCTAATATTGAATCTCCAATTCCTCCATACAAATTTTTCCAATTCTCTATTTTATCATAAACATACAATGTTTTTTCATCAAAATTTTGCGTTAAATTTTTAAAAAAATCATGATCAGGGAAAAAACCAGATGTATAATAGCCATTTTTTTTCAGTGTGTCAAAGAATGTTTTAGTTTTGGTTGAGAAATTAAAATGAGTAAGACCAGTAGTAATTGGGAATTGTGCGGTGAATATACTAGCTAAGCTTGTTCCGGTTTGATCAGCTGAGCTAATCGTTTGTGAGAAATAAATACTATTTTTCATAATAGAATCAAGATTGGGTATTGTCGATGTTTTTACAGAACCATGTATTTTATCTGCTCGTAGTGAATCAATTGTTAGGAAGAAAATATTTGGTTTAGACATTTTACACGGAGGGACCAAATGGCTTTAAAAGATTTTCAATTTTAGATTTTTCTTCAGGATCAACATCATCTAAAGTAATAGCATTTTTTCTCATATCAGATAAAATCTTTTCAAGATTTTTTACAACGTCAGGATAAGATTCATGTATATTATTAATTTCAGTGGGATCATTTTCAAGATCATATAATGAAATATCTTTTGTCGAGTCATTTAGTGATCTGTAATATTTCCATTTAGAGGTTCTAAGACCAATTGAATGTCCTGGACGAGTTGGATTTCGTCTAACAGCATTTTCTATGAAAGCAGTAGATTCAGGCATTGAGGAACCATGAATTAATGGTAAAACACTTTTACCTTCTACTTGACTTTCATCAAATGGGACAGATATCAATTCAGTTAATGTTGGAATAATATCTACGGAACGAATTTGTTGGGAAACTATATTGTTTTTCGCTTTGATTTTCCAGCCGGACAATAAAAATGGAACACGAACTGTATCATCAGGTAGTATTTTTAATTGATTGGAACCACGAGCATGGAGTGAACGGAATTCCAATGGAGATAGTTTTTTCTGTAATCTTTTATTTCTGATTGGAATTACAATTCGTCTTATAACACGATATGCTTCGCCCAACAAAGGATGAAAAATTTTTGGTAGTTTAGATTTTAATTTAGAACCAGGTTCGAAAACAAATGGAATGTAAGTCATTTCATGTCCTACTTTTTTTGTTGGGATGAATTCACCATGATCAGATGTTATAACTACAATTGTGTTTTCTAGATTTATTCTTTGTAAAAATTTTCCAATCCATACATCAAGCATAGATACCATCCGATCATAATCAGTTTCACCATATTTTTCAGAATTATATTCTTCAGGTAGATTGTAATTCACGCTACGATGAAGATCAGTTAAAAAAATGAAATAGAACCAAGGAGATGTAATCTCATTCTTTGCAATTCGGTCTAGTCTATTAAGAATTAAAGGCCCAGTTTTTCCTTTTTTTTCATATTCTTCAGAAGTATGTTCAGCATATGGAAACATTTTTTTAGATTGTTCATCTGATTGGTGAAGATAGCCAGGTTTGAAAAAATTTTCTTTTTCATCAAAATTTTCTAAAAGATTAACAAAAAACGGTGTGCATGGTGCAGTACCAAATAATGTATATCCAGCTTTTTTAAATTTTTGAAAGATTTCGGTGGATTTGGAATATTCTGAAACAGTGGAGAGACCACTTTGAAAAGGATATTGCGAAGTAAATACTGCACCCATACACGTGTAACTTCCATCTGAAACCGAGATGTGTTGATCAAAATAAACACCTTTTTCAATGAGACGATCAATGTTTGGAGTTTTAGAGGATTTATTTGGACCGAAGAATTTATCGCCTCTAAAGGAATCAATTCCTATAAACAGTATGTTTGGTTTTGTATTATCCAATAAATAATGTGAAAAATTTCTAATATATCATAATATCTATCTAAAAATACCATAATTATTAAACAATAATCCAATTAAACAAATTATGAAAAGAAATCTAATTTTTGTTTTAATTGATGGTGCACGAGTAGATAGATTGGAAAATTCTGAGAGATTTAAGGAAATAAGAAAGAATGGTTTTCTTTTCAATAATGTAACAACAACATTTCCCTATACTGTTGGTGCAGTCAATGGAATTTTTACAGGTTTGTATGGAAAAGAAAATGGAGTAAATGCATATCATAATCTATTAGGATTGAAAGAAACATCAACAACATTTACTGAAATTCTAAAACAAGAAGGATATTTTACATGTTGTGATTTACTTCATAAAAACATAATTTCAGAAAAAGGATTTGATATACATCAAGCACACGATGAATATAACGATGATTTAGAAATAAGACATACCAATCTTATCAAAAGCGCATACAAGAAATCAAATAGTTCACCATTTTTTTGTTTTCTACACTTTACAAATATTCATAGAGAAACAGTTTCAGAAGTTCTAAAAAAATATGAATGGGATGATCAAGAATTTTATGACAATATTAATGAGAATAAAAAAAGATATGATTCTATTTTTGATATTTCATGCCAATATGCAAAGAAAATAATTCAAACAATTGATGATTTAGGGGTTAAAGATGATACATGTATTATATTTTTTTCAGATCATGGAACAGGTTTAGGCGAAAGATATGGTGAGAGAAACTATGGTTCATTCACATATGAAGAAACAATTAGAACATTTTACCTATTTTTAGGAAAAGAGGTACAGAAAGATAAGATTTCAACAAAATTACATAGCAGTCTAGATATTTTTCCAACATTTTTAGATTTAACAGGAATTAATAATAAGAATAAGAATATTGGAAAGAGTTTATGGCCAGCTGTAATTGGAGATATAGAAAATGAAGATGAGTATACGTTTTCAGAAACAGGTGCATTACATGGTCCATTTCCTTCACCAGAAAGATCAAATGTTTTTTGTATAAAAAATAAAAAATACAAATTAATTTTTTTTAAGGATTCAGATATTTGGGAATTATTTGATTTAGAATCTGACCCCAGAGAGAGAAATAATTTGATTGATGAAGATCTTGATTGCATAGAAGAATTAAAAGAAAAATTATTTGATTGGATTAGTAGATAGCTAATCATATCCCATTTCTTTAAGGGTTTTCATTGCTTGAGCTTTTCTCTTATTGGTAATTTCTTCTTTAATTTTTGGAGTACTTTTCAAATTTTTCATTAGTATAGATTCCATCTCTATAACAATTTCAGGTTTGATAGAGGCAAGATTTTTGATTTCTTTTGGATCCTTTTTTAGATCAAAGAGCGCTACATCTGCTTTAGAATTAGAACGTGAACGAAAGTATTTGTAATTTGAGGTCCGAACCCCAATCACATCACCTGAGGGTTTAGATAATACAGGCATTGATTCTATTATTGCAGGTAATTCGTTTTCAGAATTTCCATCAATTACATCTACCAAACTTCTTCCATCTATAGAATTTTGATTTATTGGAAATTTCATTAGATGCGCGATTGTTGGAAATATATCTACATGTCTAACCAGAGTATCGATTTGTTTAGATTGTTGAATTCCTTTACCTATGAATAACAAAGGAATTCGAATTGCCTCATCGAAAAGATAATTTTTTCCTCTTTTGTATGTTGTACGGATTTCATATTGATCTAATGATTTTTTGAATTTATTTTGTCTATATGGTGTTAAAAATTTTCTCATAACTTTTAGAACAAATAATCCTACAGGTAATAGAGAATTAGGAATCTCATTTTTCTTAATTAAAGAATTTTGTTGTAGAATCGGTACAAAATCAGGTTTCATTTCATTATCCAGAGTATATTCACCATGATCAGAAGTAATAATCAACAATGTGTTATCAAGATCTATTAATTCAAATAATTCACCAAGCCATGAATCAATTAATGCAAGTTTCCGTTCATAAGCGGTTTTTCCATATACGCTTGAAGCAAATTTTTTAGGAATTGAACGTTGTAGATGCATATCCATTAAATGTATATAGTAAAACCACGGGGATCTCATTTTTTTTAGAGTGAAATGTTGATGAATTGTTTCACTTACACCATCAAGTAATCCTTTTTTCATATCAACAATATCACAATTTTCTTGTTCAAAGCTTTTTGATAATGTCAGAAAGAAATCATAATTAGGAAAAGTTGAATGTAATTCATAACCAGATAATCTAATATTTTCAAAGAATTTTCTTGCTTTGGAATGATTATTTGCCCAGGTTATTCCAGTGGATGAGGGATATTGTGATGTAAAAATACTTCCCATTGATGCAAAAGTTCCGTCTGCAGAGCTTATAGCTGAATTAAAAAAAAACTGATTTTTTTAAGAGTAGATCAATATTAGGAGTGTATCCAGTACGATCTTTTCCATAGAATTTATCTAATCTTAGATCATCAATTAATAAGAAAATTACATTAGCTTTTTTTTTATCTTGGTTTAATAATTGGTTTTTTGGATCGTAGGATTCAAGCTTTTGTGAGAAATTATGAAGTTTTTGTCTAGGATATAATTCAATTGTACATTTTCTCCAATTTTCACTTTGACATAAAAACTGGAAATCACGTCTAAACGATTTAACATAATTATGAAATGCAATAAATTCATTCTGAAGGTTGCCAAATTGATCAAACATAATAATACATTTTTCATTTAAGATTTTATCTAATTCAGATAAACAATACAGAGTATCAAATTTTTTATTTAGATTAATGAATATGACAATTTTTGAATTTGATTTAAAATCTTTCAGAAAATTATGTAAAGTTTCTTGGAATAAACCCTTAACAAAATGTATTCGTTTATCATTTGTTTCAGGTATAGGATATTTTGGAGGAAATTTATCGAAAGCAAAAAATCGAGAATTTTTATTTGTATTAATTTTGGGCCAATCAAGAATAGTTCCCCCTTCATATACACCAAATTCAAGATAATCTATAGCTTCATTTTCAATTATTTTTTCATTGATATATTTGAAATAATCTGATTTAGTTTTTATTGTAATTGAAGTGCAAGATTCTGATTTCGTTTTTATATAATTTTGAAAAATCACATTATTGTTTGCTTGTTCGAATAAATCAATATGATTTGGAAAAATTTTTGAGAGCAAATCTTTGTTAAGAAAACCCATGTGTTAATACCTAAATGTGATTATTTAAATTCATTATTGATGATTTACAAGTTTCACAAAGGGAATTAATATAGCATCTATATTCTAAAAATTCATGAAGAAAGAGATAAGGGCAAAGATTAATGCTCTAAAGATCATTGCGACGGATGTAGACGGTACTTTAACAGATGGTGGAATGTATTACACTGTTAAAGGAGATATAATGAAAAAGTTTCATGTCAGGGATGGGATGGGAGTTAATTTACTAAAAAGGAAAAATATCCATACAATTCTAATTACAAAAGAAACTAATTCAATAAATAGAAAATGGGCAAAAAATATGAATATAAAGAAAGTTTATGACGGTATAATTAAGAAAGAAAAATTAGTAAAAACACTATGTAATGAATTTAAAATAAAAACAAGAGAAATTTGTTACATAGGAGACGACATAAATGATGTAGAATTGTTAAAGAATGTAGGTTTATCAGCATGTCCTTCAGACGCTAGTGATGTTGTGAAAAAGGAAGTAGATATTATACTAAATGCACAAGGTGGAAAAGGAGCATTAAGAGAAATTGCGGATTTAGTGTTATCAGTGAAATTTTCTAAAGAAAAGAAAATTTACTAGTGAGATTTTTATTCTATACATTTTCAAACGGTTTATGGTGTTTATTACTGCAGAAATTGGAATAAATCATAATGGTGATTTAGATATTGCAAAAAAATTGATAGATGTTGCAAAAAATGCAGGTTGTGACGCAGTAAAATTTCAGAAAAGAACCATTGATAAAGTCTATAGTAAAAAAGTATTAGATTCTCCAAGAGATAGTCCATGGGGTACTACAACAAGACAACAAAAAGAAGGATTAGAATTTGGTCAAGAAGAATATTCAATTATAGACAAATATTGTAAAGAAGAGGGTATAGAATGGTTTGCCTCTGCATGGGATATAGATAGTCAATTATTTCTAAGAAAATTTTCATTAAATCACAATAAAGTAGCATCTGCTATGTTAACAAATCTTGAATTAGTAAATACAATAGCCGAAGAAAAAAAACATACTTTTATTTCAACTGGAATGAGTGAAATTGAACAAATTAGAAGTGCAATAGATATTTTTAAGAAAAATAATTGCCCATTTGAATTACAACATAGTAATAGTTCATATCCAATGAAAATTGAAGAAGCAAATTTGAAATGTATTGAGACTTTAAGAAATGAATTTAGTTGTGATGTAGGATATAGTGGTCACGAAGCACTTGGATATCTGATTTGTGTTTGTGCAGTGATGTTTGGAGCAACGTCTATAGAGAGACACATTACATTAGATAGAACTATGTACGGTTCAGATCAAGCAGCATCACTAGAACCACAGGGATTGGATAGATTAGTAAGAGATGTGAGAAGAATTGATACTATTTTAGGAGATGGTGTTAAAAGAGTATGGCCATCCGAAATTCCAGTCATGAAAAAATTGAGAAATTTATAACATCAATGCTATTTATGATATTTTTTCATTAATAATTCGGCCACAGTGAAATCAAATTCAAAATCGATCATATGACCATGTTCTTTTGTAATTTCAACGACTAGAGATTTATTTGTTAATAGTTTTTTTGTTCTCAAAAAATTTTTTGAATTAAATATTACAAGTCCATCTAAATTATAGACTTTTGGTGCATCTTGTCTTCTGTAGATGATTTTTTTTGATTTTTTTGGAGTAAAAAGATATTTCTTTGAATTTAGCTCACCCATGCCAAAATATGGATTTGGATGCGCAAGAACACCAGAATAAACACTATCACAATCATTTTTTTTGAAAGAATTTATAATTTTTTTCATATCTTTATCATCAATAAAGGGACAGGTACAATCACGTAACATTACGGAATCAAAATTATAATTAAGTTCAAGTTTTTTAATTGTGTAGAATAATGTATCAACAATATCAGAATTATCGTTAGCTAGTTTTTTTGGTCGTAAAAATGGGATTTCAGCACCATATTTTTTTGCTATATTTGAAATTTTTTCATCTTCCGTAGAAACAAATACGTGACTAAAAAGTTTAGATTTTTTTGCAGAATTTATTGCATAGCTGATTAAAGGTTTTCCGTTTAGATTTCTAATATTTTTTCCTTTAACACCCTTTGAACCAGCTCGTGCAGGGATAATACAAATTGGTTTCATTTTAAATCTACTCTGAAATTAATCCGTTAGCTAACCAACCACCATCAACATAAAGATCATGTCCAGTTACGTACTGAGAACTATCAGAAGCAAGGAAGATTGCAGGACCTACAAGGTCGTCAGGAGTGCCCCATCTTTTTAACATAGTGTGATTTTTTCGTAAAAGATTAGAATGTTTATCATTAAAAGATTTTTTAGTCATTTTTGTCTTGATGTAACCAGGACCAAGATTATTTACTCGTATTCCATAATCACCCCAATCTTTTGCAAGAGATTTTGATAACATTTTCAAGCCACCTTTAGATGCAATATAGGAAGGATTTAGAGGAAATCCCAATTCGGCGTTAATGCTTGTTATATTAATTATTGAACCATGTTTAATTTTTTTCATATAATTAATAGCAGTGATGCAAGAATAATACGCAGCATTGAGATTGACATTCATTGTATTATGCCATGATGAAATGTTGGTAGAGGACGTGAGTTTTTTGTTAGGTAATGTAATACCAGCTGCATTGATAAGGACATCAATTTTCTTATGCTTAAGAAAAATTTTTTTGAAAATATTTTCAATTTGATTAATCTTCGTTAAATCACATTTAATAAAATTATTTTTTAGTAATTTTTTTTGTTGAGACGTGATACTCTTATCTAAACCATATACAATTGCATCACCATCACGAAAATTTTTGTATAAAGTATATCCAATATCTCCACTAGAACCAGTTATTATAACCACTTTGTCTTTTATTGTGAATAAATTTTTTGTTTTCATTTTATTATTTTAACAATTTTTCAACCTTATCACATAAGATATGGTAGATTACTCGATGAACTTCTTGAATTTTTGCAGTATCACTGGAAGGTACAATTATTGAGATATCAGTATGATTTTTAATTTTTCCACCGTTATTACCTAATAGACCAATACAGAATGCTCCTTGTTTCTTAGATTCAATTAGACCCAGTCTGATATTTTCTGAATTTCCACTAGTAGATATTGCAAGAACAATATCATTAGGTGATAACATAGAAGAACATTGCCTACTAAAAATTATCTCACTTGAATAGTCATTTGATAATGCAGTAAGTAATGATGTATTATCTGTCAAGCATATAGCAGGCAAACTATTTCTTTCAAGCTTAAAGCGGCCTAAAAATTCGGTGGCAATGTGTTGAGCGTCAGCTGCACTTCCACCATTTCCAAATAATATTATTTTGTTTCCTGATCTTAATGCATGAACTATTTTGTTAATTGCATCATGAATTTGTCCATTTAGAGAAACTGATTGTTTGATTAATTCAGAACTTGAAAGAAAGTCTGTTTTAATTTCCGCCATAAGTTCCGTATCAGTTGCCATATGCTAAAAACAATAAAAATGATTAATTAACATAGTGATTAATTTATTACATTATATGGAGTAATTCATTCTGTGGATGTATTTGAGGTAAAATTTGTTAATTTCAATGCAATGAAACCAACAGAAACAGCAATCCAACGAGTAAATAATCTAATGAATACAACTAACGTAGTGGCTATGTTAAATTCAATTCCATGCATTGTTAGAAATCCAACAAGACTACCTTCAACAACGCCAATTCCAAGAGGAAGAAATGATATTACACCTAAAATGATCGAAGTTATATAAATTGAAAAAAATTCAAGAGTGTCAAGAATATCCACATCAAATGACAGCATCACAAGGTATGCAATTACGGATTCAGTAAACCAAAATGCAATAGAAAGAGAAAGAGATAGAGGGAATATCCTGTTTCGGGTAGAATTTTTAATAATTGTAAAAGATTCAGGTAGTTGTTCAGTGAAATTTTTTAGGAATTTTATTCTTTGAGCTACACTAAGAAATTTAAGAAATACTTTTTCGGAGGAGGTTAATAAATAGAAAATTATGATAACAGAAGCTAGAAATAGAAATACATACAGACTAGGTTCAAAAAACCATAAACCAAAGAAAGAGATTATTGCGATTGCAAAGAAATCATAAAATTTTTCAACAATTACTATAGGAGCACTTTTTGTTCTTGGGAAATTGAATTTATCTTTCAACAATTGTGATTTTATTAGCTCACCTACTTTTCCAGGCGTAATTCCTAATGCAAAACCAGAGATAAAGATCAGGAAATTGGTTCTATACGGTGCAACCATCTCAGAATTCTTTAATAGAAAATGCCATCGGAGAAACAGAATTCCCCATGATAAAGGAATTAACGGCAAAATAAATAACAAATATTCTTGATTAAAGTTATTGATTTTTTCAGATATTATTTGTACGTCGGACATGATTAGAAATATTGCATAAAGTGCAATGATTGCAATAATTCCTAGAAAAATACTTTTTTTAAGATTCATAGAATTTACCGCATGGTTTTGAAAATTATCATGCAGAACCCCAATTCCTAAATGGTTTTTTGATATTTATTCCGTGTTCTTTAACCCAATCAATAGTTTGTTGTAAACCACTTTCTAGAGAAACTTTAGGCTCCCAATTTAACAAGTTTTTAGCTTTGGTGTAATCACAGACAAGATTATTGACATCGAAAGGACGAAGTCTTGATGAATCAATTTCAATATCAATATTTTTATCAAGTAGTTTAGAGATCATGTAAACTAGAGTTTTGATAGATGTTTCACGATGACTTCCTATGTTAATGGTTTCCCCAATAATATTTTCAGTAACAAGAGCACGAAGTATTCCATCTGCAGTATCAGAGACAAATGTGAAATCTCTTTTACTTTCTATATTTCCAAGACTTAGTTTTTCATTTCCATTAATAATTTGATTAATCACTTCAGGTATAATATATGGTTGTGTTATATTGGGACCAAATGAATTAAATGGTCTAATAATTACAGCAGGAAAATCGTGTTCCTTTTGCATAGTATAAACAACTCTTTCGCCAGCTAATTTACTAACAGCATATGTTGAATGAGGAATTGTTGGATGATTCTCGTTCATAGGAACTGTTTGTGCTGAACCATAAATTTCACTGGATGAAATATGTACAAAACGTTTAGTTTTTTTTTCTTTAATTATACATAATGCAAGATTTATTGTTGCATTAACATTTACATTAAAAAATTCCATTGGAATGTGGTATGAATCAGGAATAAATGGTAATGCGGCAAGGTTTACAACATATTCTTGTTCTTTTACTGCATCAGAAACTAATTGAGTATTTTGGAGATCACCCTGAATAATGTTTACATTAGGAAGTTCTCGTACATATTCCTCTTTTCCAGATGATAAATTATCAATTATTGTTACATTTGCATCCAGATTAGAAAGCTGTTTTGTAATCTCTGATCCAATAAAACCACAGCCTCCTGTTAAGAGAATGTTTTTTCCAGATAATTGTTCAAATTCAGGATTAGGAACCATACGATAACATTTTCAGACTATTATAAATACATAAAATAGAAAAGCTCAGTCTATAATCAAAATTATAAGTAATAAAAAAAATTAGAACCTTAGATGAATAAAAATGATGAAAAATTTTTGAAGAAATTACTCATTGAACATTTTTCGGAGAAAGAAAAGAATGATTTGAGTGATGGCAGAAAAAAATTGACTTTGGCAGAACCACCATTTGGTTGGGAGGAAGTGTATGATGCACTAGATTCTATGTTGAGTAAACAAACAACGATGGGACATAAAGTAAGAAAATTTGAAAAAATGTTTGCCAAGTATATTGGTGTTAAACATGCTTTGATGGTAAATTCAGGATCGTCAGCAAATTTGATTGCAGTTTCAGTATTGTCAAATCATAGACTTGGTTCAAAAAGGATCACTTCCGAGGATGAGATTATCACTCCAGCAGTAACATGGTCAACAACAGTTTTTCCAATGAAAAATATCAATGCAAAACCAGTTTTTGTGGATGTAGATGAAAATACGTTTAGTATAAAACCAGAGAAAATAGAAAAAGCAATTACAAAAAAAACAAAAGCAATCATGGTAGTACATCTACTAGGATACCCATGCAAGATTAATGAGATTAGAAAAATTGCTAAGAAACATAATTTATTTTTAATAGAGGATTGTTGTGAAGCGTTAGGAGCGGAATATAGAAATAAAAAAGTCGGATCTATTGGAGATTTAGCAACATTCAGTTTCTTTGCATCCCATCATATTACTACAATGGAAGGAGGAATGATAGTAACCAATAATTCAACATTCTATGAAATTGCAAAATCTCTAAGAGCACATGGATGGACAAGAGAAATGAAAGATAAAAAGAAGATTGAAAAGAAATATCCAAAAATCAGTCCTAACTTTTTATTTGAAAATATTGGTTACAATTTACGCCCAACTGAAATTCAGGGTGCATTTGGAATTCACCAAATTAGCAAGTTAGATAAACTAGTTGATAGAAGAATCGTAAATGCACGTAAATTGAAAGAAGGATTGAAAAAATATTCAGAATTTTTAAGGTTTCATCCAGATCAAAATGATATTAGAAATTCAAATATGGTTTTCCCCATAACTGTGATAAAAAATAAATTTTTTACAAAAGAACAATTAGTGAGACATCTAGAAAAAAATAATATAGATACAAGACCTGTCATGACAGGAAATATTATCAAACATCCAGTAATGAAAAATATAAAATTTAGAAAAGCTTCTTCATTAAAAAATGCAGATTATATTTCAGAATTTTCATTTTTGATAGGTAATCATCATTTAATGAGTGATGATACAATAAGATTTGTAGTTGACTGTATCAATTCATTCTTAGAAAAGAAATTAAGGTCTAGAAATTAAATAATTTCCAATTACAAGATAATCCATTTCAGTTTTAATTAACATTTGATATGCTTTTTCAGGGGTATTAACAATGGGTTCTCCTCGTACATTCATCGAGGTATTAATAATAACAGGAATATTAGTAATTTTAAAGAAATTTTCTATTAAGTTGTAATATAGAGGATTTGATTCTTTTGATACAGTTTGAACTCTTCCAGTTCCATCTAAATGAGTTACAGCAGGAATTGATTCGGGTTTTTTTATTTTTGCCACCAATAACATGTAAGGGCTTGGAGTGTTAAGCTCAAAATACTCTTCAAGATATTCTTCTAGAATGCTAGGAGCAAATGGACGAAAAGATTCTCTATGTTTGATTTTTTCATTAAGTATGTCTTTCATATCAGAATTACGAGGATCAGCAAGAATGCTTCTATTTCCTAGTGCTCTAGGACCCCATTCCATTTTTCCTTGAAACCATCCAACAACATTTTTTTCAGAAATTAGTTTTGCAGTTGTTTCAAGAAGATTATTTGATTCAAGTTTTGTGTATGGAATATTTTGTTGGTCTAGAAATGATTGAATCTCTTGATTTTCATAAGAGGGTCCCAGATAGACATTATTTTTTACAGCTTGACTTGTATTTTTTTCAATCACACGTGGATTATTATAATAAGAATAATACGCAAATTGGGCACAACCAATTGCACTTCCTGCATCACCAGGAGATGGAGGAATATGTAATTTTTCAAATGGTCCTTCTTTTAAGATTCTATAATTGGCAACACCATTTAATGCAACACCTCCACCTAAGCACAAATTGGTGCTAGGTGTTTTTTTATAAACATGATTTACCATTTTTAATAAAATTTCTTCTAAAACTAATTGAATGCTAGCAGCAATATCATAGTGAATTTCATTGGCGTTTGTATCTTCTTCTCTTCTTGTTATTCCAAATAATTCAGAAAATTTACTATTAGTCATTACTCTATCATAAGTAAATGCAAAATATTTCATGTTTAGATGTAAACTTCCATCTTTTTTGACATCTACTAATTCATCAATAATTAAATCATAATATTTTGGTTTTCCATAAGCAGATAAACCCATTAGTTTGTATTCACCTTCATTCACTTGAAAACCCAGAAAATAGGTGAATGCACTATAAAGCATTCCAAGCGAGTGTGGCCAACGTATATCATTTGTTAATTTTATCTTAGAACCATTACCAAATCCAAACGATGTAGTAGTCCACTCACCAACTCCATCTACAGTCAATATTGCTGATTCGTCGAAAGGAGATGTAAAAAATGAATGAGCCGCATGAGATAAATGGTGTTCAGGGAAAAGTATTTCTCCAGAAAAACCTTTTAGATTTTTTTTTATTTCATCTTTTACCCAGAGACGTTTGTGAATCCATCTAGGAATAATATCTAAAAAGCTACGTAGTCCTCTAGGTGCAACTGCAATATAATTATCTAGTAATCTCTCAAATTTTAGAATTGATTTATCATAAAAAATAACAGAATCAATTTGACTAGGTAAAATTTTTGCATGTTTGAGACACCAATCAATAGCATTTTTTGGAAATTCATCGTCAAATTTTTTTCGAGTAAATCTTTCTTCTTCTATAGCAGCAATAACTTTACCATCTTTTAGTAAAGCAGCAGCAGAATCATGATAATAACAAGAAATTCCTAGAGTTATCATTTTAATACTGCCTAGAGATTCTCGACATTCCTGAATCTTCCATATCTAACCAATAAGTTGTTTCCTGACGTTTTAATCGTAATAGATCTATTTGTAAAATTTTGAAAAATATCCCATAAAATGAAATCACAAAAACAAATAATATTCCCAAGAAAAGTTTTGTATTGAATATTGCAAATACATCTAATGCTTTAGATACTTTAATGGAGAGGATTTGCATGACGGCGAATACTGAAACAGTGAAAATGACAAAGTATTCAAGAGTAAAAAAATTCAGAGTGAATGAAATTATTAAGAACCAAAAAGTAATGCCTGCAGATACGGCTAATGCTTTGAATCTAGGAGATGAAAGTTCCATTTTAGATAGGATAAATGAATGCGATTAGTCCACTTTGAGCAAGTGCTGTTACACCGATTAAAGCGATTAATAGTATTAAGATCGGAAACATGTGAAATTTTCTTTTATAAATAAAAAATTGAAATGTTTCTTTAATTATACTGAATTTTGTCATATTAGAACCAATTTTTAGGAAGATAAATTCGTTTAATCACAAATTTCATGATTAATGCATGATAGATTTGTATTTTTCATTATTGCACTTTCGAGATTAGCATATGTTAGGTCAGTATTGAATAGAATGGCGGAAGATAGGTTAACGCCTGAAAGATCAGCGCCTGAAAGATCAGCGCCTGAAAGATCAGCGCCGATGAATTCAACATGACTTAGATTAGAATATTCGAGATTAGCATATGTTAGGTCAGAGTATGAGAGATTAGCTCCTGAGAGATTAGCTCCTGAAAGATCTACTGAACGAAATACCGTAAAGGAGAGATTAGCATTTGAAAGATCAGCGCCGTCAAGAAACATTTCAGAAATATTATGATTCTGAAGATTTGCATTAGCTAAGTTTGAATTTCGTGCATCTGCACCCATGATTTTTGAACTACTAAGATCAACATAAGATAAATTTGAGTTTTTGAGATTCGTGTTTCTTAGATCAGTATCTTGTACTTTAGCGTTGGAAAGATCAGCGCCTGAAAGATCAGCGCCAACCAAAATAGAACCTGAAAGATCAGCGCCTGAAAGATCAGCGCCTGAAAGATCAGCGTTAGCTAAATTACTGAAAGATAGATCAGCATTTGAAAGATTTTTTTTAGAAAGATCAATTTTGGAGAGATAGGATTTTGAAAAATCTTTTCCAGAGAGGTTTTGTTTAGTGAAATCAAGATCATTTGAGTTTTTTGATATAGAAGATTTTGTTGACCATTCTTCAGATGCCAGAAATATTTGTTTTATAGCCATAGGTGTTTTGTAATAAGGAAGAATATTCTTTTTAGCAAGATATACAATATCGTCAATCAAAATATTCCTCGATTCTTGAGAAATAGATGATTGTTGAACATGGTCATTAGAAGTATTGTCAACTGATACAGGTAACTGTGGGAGAATTACTTCAAATAATTTTTTGCCGAGTATAGAATTTCCTTTATTTCCAACATGAACTGAATCCCAAAATATTGTTTCATCATCGTGGTCATCAAATGCATTTCTTAAATCTGCAGTTTTTGAACAACTTTTTTCAAGCGTAGACAATTGTTGATTATATGATTCATATAATTTTAATAATCGCGGATGATCATTTTTCAAAAACCAAGAAAATTCTTCTTCAGACAGATTTTTGTTGCCAGTTCCTACAAAAGGTTGTAATGTAATGATTGTTTGGAAATTTTGTTCGTTTCCAATTTCGCATATATCCAACCATCTGTCTTTCCACGTATTTGTCCAAGATGTTATATCTGAATCATTGGTTGAGAAATCAGAGAATCTTCCTAGATCATTCCAACCTTCAAAGATTACTAACATATCAGGTTCTAAATTTAATATTTTATTTTTAATTAGTTGTATTTCACTAAAAGACCATGCACCAGATATGCCT
>MDTE01120889.1_pt1 | contig 31854 bp, 31 predicted proteins | sample 811231 | NCBI WGS metagenome assembly MDTE01 (sample SAMN05326651, study PRJNA326480) | marine metagenome | isolation source: seawater | place: Indian Ocean: Red Sea | collected 2010 | reverse complement strand
TGCCCCTTGTTAGGAGGCCACGCCAGAAGGTCGAGATACTTAAACTAATGGCGGGGTAAGACTTCTGCGATTGCCCGTGAGGGCGGGCGCGCAGTAGCAGTGTTGGTGATCTTCCCGAAAAATTGGCACTCTAAACAGGCCTGGTTTCCATGTGTTCCGAGTCACGGTTCTTTGTGCTGTCCGGCGCTGAGGCCGCAGCGGGAATGTCTATGAGAACAGTAATGATGCTGTGTCGTTTTTGTATTGAGTGGTGAGAGTGTGGTGACTATGCCCTACCGGATCGTTCGTCGAGTGAGGCAGAACTGGAAAACTCCGTTTCCTGCGGAGCCAGGCCAGCCGCGAATTGAGAGCGGCAGACCATGACCCCCGATGAATTTCTCAACATTGTGCGCCGACACGAGAGGTTCGTGAACGGTTGGGTCGGTGGCGCGCGAGCGGATCTCAGTCACCAGGACTTCTCGGGCATGCGATTGACGAGCGTGAACCTCCAAAATGCCCAGTTACGGGGCATCAATTTCAGCGACTGCGATCTCACCGGCGCCGATTTCTCCGGTGCGGATTTGTTTCGCGCCCAATTTGAACGCTCGATCTCGCCCGCTACGAATTTTAGTGGCGCGGACCTCAGGGGTGCCCGTTTCGGCAGTGCGACTCTTTCGGGGTCTCATTTTCGGGGCGCGGACATGCGCCCAGGCCTGCGATCTCTCTGGTGCAGATGTTTCCAACGGCGCCTTTGTGTTGGCGAGGCTGACGAATGCCAACTTGTCCCAAGCCGATGCTCGAGGGGCGGATTTTTCCGGCGCCGATCTCACCGATGCCTTGCTGATTTCTGCGCGGCTCGACGCCGCGGTCTTCGGCCTGGTGGAGATCAGAGGGACGGAGGGCGATGCCCAGGGGCGAAGCATGCCTGCCAATTTGACCCGTGCTGACCTCAGCAATGCAAATTTGACAGGGGTGGATCTCGGGGAAGCTGTGCTAAGTGACACCAATGTCGCCGGAGCAATCATGGACAGGCACTAGTGGTCGCGCTCAGCACCCTTGGTGGACTTACCATTCCGATCGGGAACTCCTCGCGCTTGCGAAGGAATACCCATACGTCGCGGTAGAGCACTCGTACATATTCGTCCGTGGTGCGCCTTACGAATTGATTGACTTCATCGATGATCCGCTTCGGGACGGAGTGGTTCGCAATCTGGCGGGTGAGACCGTTCCCATCACTCGTCATCTGGAAACACTGGGCATCCACGATGCTGTCCCGCTGAGCCGGCGTACTCCTGTACTGGCGTACGGTTCGAACGCAGCTCCTGCACAGTTAGCACGTAAATTTGGCCAGACGGGGGATGCGGTCATCCCAGTGGTCAAAGCAGATATCACCGGTATCGATGCAGTCTATTCCGCGCACATCACCCGATACGGTGCTGTTCCCGCGACCCTCGCCGAGTCGTCGGATACGACTCTGCACGCGTTCATCACATGGCTCTCAGGTGATGAACTCTCAATCATGCACGAGAGTGAACTTGGACGCTCTGGAGCGGTTCCGGGCAACTATGTCTACGGTGAACTCACGGGTGCGGGTGTGACCTCGGACTGTTTTTCCGGAGGTCATCGACTCCACGCCTACGTATCGCAGTTTGGCGCTCTCGCTCTCGGTGAACAGCCCACTGCTCTCGATGCGGTGGTCGCGACAAGCCGGATCTTCGCCTCGCTTTCGAAGGTCGACGTGTTGTCCTGCGTTCGCGATTCGATTTCGCCACAGCACGAATTGGACGACTTCATTTTGGATGCGGTGCGGATGGACGGTGTCCGTCGTGGATGGTCCCAGCGACTACGGAGATCAGCCCTACCGGATATCTTGCCGTGTTTTGCCGAACGATTTTGACAAGAGCTGATCGACGCCTACTCAGATGATGCTGCCCGAGATGATGGCAGCGAATACCAATGCGCCCAACAGGTGGTTCGAGCGGAATTTCGCCAGGCAGTCTTCGGTCGAATCGAAGTCAACCTTGAAGACCTGCCAGGCAAACTGTGCAGCGACGACAATCATGCTGGCATAAAACACCCAGCCAACCCCGACAAGCCAACCCGCTATCAAGATCCCGACTACTGTCACCGTGTAAAAGATGGCAAGCCAGGGCCTGGTGTTGTACCCCAGCTTGATGGCCATGGATTTCACGCCGACGAGCAGGTCATCTTCCTTGTCCTGATGGGCGTAGATTGTGTCGTAGCCTAGGGTCCAAGCTATACCCGCGATATAGAGAACCACCACGGCTGGTATGAGTTCGCCGGTTAACACCGCCCAACCCATTAATGCGCCCCAGTTAAAGGCCAGGCCCAGGAAAATCTGGGGAAAGTAGGTAATGCGTTTCATATGCGGGTACAGCGCAACAATACCGAGCGAGCCCAGTCCCAGTGCGATTGCAAACCCATTGAACGTTACGAGCACGGCGAGGCCGACAAGGGCCATGGCGACCAGAAAGACAACCGATTGGGTGAGGGAGATCTGTCTGCTGGCCAATGGACGAAGGGCCGTACGCTCCACCAATGCGTCGATGTCGCGGTCGACGATGTCATTGTATGCGCAACCCGCTGCCCGCATTGAAGCCGCGCCAACGTAGAACAAAAGGAGCAGGAGGGGGTCCGGCCAACCGTTCCCGCCCGAAACGGGAAATTGCCAGCCGATCGGCTGTTCGCGTGCCGCCAGGGCGAGCGACCACCAGCAGGGCCAAAGCAGGAGCCAATAACCGATGGGCCGATCGAAGCGGCCCAGTTTCAGGAAGGGCTTCAGTGCATTGGGGGCGAAACGATCGACCCAGTTGCCAGCCTTCGCATCTGCGATGAGTGCATCCGCCTCTCGTCTCATCTGAATAGCACTATCTTGCTTGCCACAATTGGACAACTCCACACTGTCCGCGTTGCGCTCTTTGGAGACTGATCGCGCTGTTTGATTCCTGCCGGCTGGCCTACAAGTTCATCAGAAAGGGTTGACAATGCCCATAGCAAATCTGAGTGATTGGCATGGTTCGTAAGAGCAGTGTACGCCTTTTCGTCAACGAGACACTCGCCGAGGGGGCATCGCTTGAACTGACACGTGATGCCGCACATTACGTGTCCAATGTCATGCGACTGGGCGTCGGGGACCCGATTGTTCTGTTCAACGGCCGAGATGGCGAATGGCAAGGCACTATTCGGCGTGCCACTCGCAAGGGCTGCACGGTCGGTCTGTTGGGATCGTTGCGATCCCAGCCTGTGGAGCTCGACGTTTGGATCGCCGCGGCACTCGTCAAAAGAGCCCGCATGGATTTTCTCGTTGAAAAGGCGACCGAACTGGGCGTCACGCGCATTGTGCCCGTCACCACCCGCAGAACGGTGGTATCGCGCGCAAACGTCAATCGACTGACTCTTCGCGCAACCGAAGCTGCGGAGCAGTGCGGGCGGTTGTCGGTGCCCGAAGTTATGGAGGTGCAAGAGCTGGAGCTATTCTTGGCGTCGCTGGATGCTGGTTCGCAGGTTCTCTGGTGTGATGAATCTGGTGACAGCCCAGCTGTTAACGCGGTGTTGGCTCGGTTAAGTAAAACGGACCACTCCGGGCCCTGGATCCTTCTAACCGGTCCGGAAGGCGGCTTCGATCAATCCGAGAGGAAACTCATTGGAGGCCATGCCAAGGTCACTGGTATTGATCTCGGTCGCCACGTGCTTCGAAGTGAAACGGCGGACACGGTGGCGCTGGGGATTTTTCAGGCGTGGATGGCTGGTTCGTGAACACGAGACGTTTCGTCGCGTGGGTTCGACACTTGCTCAGCATCGGTAGGACTGCTAGTTGAGCAAATACTATTCCGTCGACCTGTTTGCCTATCCAGACCATTTGAGGAAATCGATTTGGCAGGTGCCCACGCCGATTCGCCTTTGATCAACGATCGGGCCGATCTCGTTTCGTATTTTGAGCGCGGCTGCAAGCCGCCTGTGAAATGGCGGATCGGGACAGAGCACGAGAAGTTCGCTTATCGGCGGGATGACTTTCGCCCTTTGCCTTATGAAGGCGAGGTCGGGATCAAGGCCATCCTGGAGAGGCTGCAACGTTACGGTTGGGCGCCGGTCCTCGAAGGTGAGAACGTTATCGCACTGACACTTGACGGACAGGCGGTGACCTTGGAACCAAGTGGCGCAATCGAATTATCCGGCGCGCCCGTCGAGAATCTTCACCAGACATGTCATGAGGTAAACACCCACCTCACACAGGTTAAGGAGATCGGTACCGAGCTAGACATCGGCTTCCTTGGTCTTGGGTATCACCCGAAGTGGCAGCACGACGATATGCCTCTTATGCCGAAAGGCCGCTACGGAATCATGAGCCGCTACATGCCGACACGAGGCTCTCTCGGGCTCGACATGATGTTCCGGACATGCACTGTTCAAGTGAACCTCGACTACGCGTCAGAGGCCGACATGGTCAAAAAGCTGCGGTTGGCGTTGCGTCTTCAACCGATCGCCACGGCCCTATTCGCGAATTCACCCTTCAAGGAAGGTAAACCCAACGGCTTCCTCAGTTATCGCAGTTTTGTGTGGACAGATACCGATCCGGATCGCACAGGATTCCTGCGTTTTGCGTTCGAGGATGGCATGGGCTTTGAGCGCTATACAGACTATGCCTTGGACGTTCCAATGTATTTCGTCCACCGCGGCGAAGCATATGTGGATGTCGCAGGACGCTCCTTCCGGGACTTTCTGGACGGTAAGCTCGAAGAACTGCCAGGAGAGCGGCCCACCCTGCAGGATTGGGAAGACCATGTCTCGACAGCCTTTCCCGAGGTCCGGCTAAAACACTTTCTGGAACTGAGGGGCGCCGACGGTGGACCATGGGGCAGGTTGTGTGCATTGCCTGCGCTATGGGTCGGGTTGTTGTATGAGGCCTCGGCGCTCGATGCGGCTTATGAATTGAGCAAAGACTGGACCCATGCGGAAGTGGTGGCACTGCACGAGGATGTAACGCGTCGGGCATTGCAGGCGGAGTTTCGCGGCCGCCGCGTGCAGGAGATTGCGTGTGAGGTGATCAATATCTCCAGCCAAGGACTGCGCCGACGAGGAGTCCGCGACAGCATGGGGGACAACGAGGATCACTTTCTGAACCCGCTTCGCGCAATCGCCGAATCGGGCGTGACGCCAGCGGAGGAATTGCTTGAGGCCTACGAGACGCGATGGGGAAAGAGTATCGACCCTGCGTTCGAGGAATACGCGTACTGAAGCAGCAGTCTGCCAGCACAGTTTGCTGAGGACACCACGGTTAAGCGCGGGGCGCCGCCAATCACTGAAGCGTATTCCTAACTGAAATGTCCGATATCTCCACCGCCTTCGTTCTTGCGTTCCAGCTCATCGCAACTCTGGATGGGGAGTTGGTGGATATCGTGGGGCGTTCGCTCTTCGTGAGTTTGACGGCGATGGTGGCCGCCGCCGCGATTGGCCTGCCGCTCGGAGCTGTCATAGCGGTGTACCGGTTTCCCGGTCGTCGACTCGTGATTGTCGCTTTGAATTCACTGATGGGCCTGCCACCGGTCTTTGTCGGACTGATGGTCTATCTCTTGTTATCTCGCGCAGGGCCGCTCGGTGTATTGGGCCTCTTGTTTACGCCCGCGGCGATGGTCATAGCGCAAACGGTCCTCATCATGCCCATCATTGCCGCTTTGTCCCGAGATGCGATGCGGGATCTCTACGAGGAATATCGCGAGCAGCTTTGTTCGCTGGGTGCGCAGCCCCATCACGCCGTGCTGACGCTGCTCTGGGACGGCCGATTGCGACTCGTGACAGTGGTCATGGCGGGATTTGGGCGTGCGATTGCCGAAGTGGGGGCGGTGTTCATCGTGGGTGGGAATATCGCATACGTCACCCGCGTCATGACCACGACAATCGCGCTTGAAGCAAGCAAAGGTAACCTCGCCCTTGCTCTGGCCCTGGGATTGATCCTCGTCTTGCTTGCTGTTGGCGTGAATGGTGTCGCCGCGATGTTCGGCGGCGTAACCTCATATCGGCGGGCCTGAGCATGTCCGTCCTTCCACTGCTGCTAAAGGGGGTCTCGGTCCACGCCGGCGGACAGATCCTGATCGATGGTATTGATCTCGAGATCGAGGCGGGACCGAAGACCGTCATTCTCGGACCAAATGGGGCGGGCAAGAGCCTTCTGTTGCGACTCTGCCACGGTCTGATTGGTCCAACTGCTGGCAAATTGACCTGGTCTGGCTCGGACTCCGCTCACGCACGCAGGCGCCAGGGAATGGTGTTCCAGAAGCCCGTGATGTTGCGGCGGTCGGTGCGCGCCAACATCGCCTACGGCCTAAAACTTCATGAGATCCCAACCGCGCATCGACAGGAGAGGATAGAGCGCGCGCTGGCCCAGACGGGGCTCGGGCATGTCGCCGAAAGGCCGGCGCGAGTGCTTTCGGTCGGCGAGCAGCAACGCCTCGCACTGGCACGGGCATGGGCACTTCAGCCGGAGGTCCTGTTTCTTGATGAACCCACAGCAAGCCTCGACCCCAGCGGCACCGGCGCGGTTGAGCGTATCATCGAAGATATTCATGCTGCCGGCACCAAGATCGTGATGACGACGCATGATCTCGCACAGGCGCGTCGCGTCGCCGAAGACGTGATCTTCCTTCATAACGGCCGGCTGACGGAGCGCGCCAGTCCAGCCAAATTCTTCAGTGCTCCGGAGAGTGAGGCCGCCCGCGCATTTCTTGATGGCAGATTGCTTTGGTAACTCAGAAGAAAGTGTTCGCACTCGGGACAAAGGCCGTTGCCGTCGCCTTCAGTGTGCTCGTTCTTGGCATCGATGGCCCGACATTGGCAGAACAGAGGTACATTACGCTGGCTTCGACCACATCGACCGAGAATTCCGGACTGTTTAGACAAATTCTGCCGGTTTACACCGCCGGTTCCGGCGTTGAGGTTCGGGTGGTGGCGGTCGGCACCGGCCAGGCCATCCGTCTGGCCGCCAATGGTGATGCGGATGTCTTGCTGGTGCATCACAGGGCTTCCGAGGAACGGTTCGTAGCAGAGGGCTTCGGTGTGAAACGCCAGGCAGTCATGCACAACGATTTCGTTCTTGTCGGTCCCCGGCATGATCCTGCCGGGGTCGCTGATTCGAAGAGCGCCGGCGCGGCGCTTACGCGCATCGCCGAAACACGATCCCTGTTCGCGTCTCGAGGCGATGACAGCGGTACGCACATGGCCGAACTGTCTTTGTGGCGGAGCATTGAAATCCACCCTGGTGAGGCAAGCGGGACGTGGTATCAAGAGATGGGAGCCGGGATGGGGGCAACCCTCAATGCAGCCGTGGCCATGGGCGCTTACACGTTGGTTGATCGAGCCACGTGGTCCAGTTTCGCCAACAAGAAAAGCCTAAATATTCTTGTCGAGCAGGATCCGGCCCTAAACAACCAATACGCGGTCATATTGGTGAATCCGGAAAGGCACCCTCACGTAAAAGCAACGCTCGGGAGGTCATTCATTGAATGGCTGCTGTCTCCCGCAGGGCAAGCGGCGATTGCCGCCTTCAGGATTGATGGCGAGCAGGTTTTCTTCCCGAATCCTGACTAGGCCGCTTCCGTGCCGCCAACGGTCAACCCGTCGATCAGCAACGTCGGCTGCCCGACTCCGACCGGTACGCCCTGGCCATTCTTGCCGCAGACGCCGACGCCGGGATCGAGTTCCATATTGTTGCCAACTGCGGAGACTTTGGTCAGCACATCAGGCCCATGTCCGATGAGAGTCGCACCCTTGACGGGTGCGCCAATCTTGCCGCCTTCGATGCGGTAAGCCTCAGTGCAGGTGAACACGAACTTGCCGCTGGTGATATCGACCTGGCCGCCACCGAAGGAAACGGCGTAGAGGCCGCGATCGACCGACTGCAGGATCTCATCGGGATCCCGCTCGCCGGCTAGCATGAAAGTGTTGGTCATGCGCGGCATGGGTGAGTGAGCGAAATCCTGTCGCCGGCCATTGCCGGTGGGTTTCATTCCCATCAACCGGGCATTCAGGCGATCTTGAAGATAGCCTTTCAGGATTCCGTCTTCGATCAGAATGGTGGGTTCTGTTGGCGTGCCTTCATCGTCCACGGTCAACGATCCACGCCGCTGATTGATGGACCCGTCATCAATGACGGTGACGCCGGGGGATGCGACGCGCTCGCCAAGCAGGTCCGAGAAGGCACTTGTCTTCTTGCGGTTGAAATCGCCCTCGAGCCCATGACCAATAGCTTCATGAAGCAATATTCCAGGCCAGCCAGGACCGAGGACAACGGACATCTCACCAGCCGGCGCGGGGACGGAATCCAGGTTGACCTGTGCCTGGTGCAGCGCCTCGTCGGCCGCTGCCTGCCAGGTGTCAGTACGGAGGTACTCGCCATACAGTGATCGACCACCGGTACCGTAAGACCCTGATTCCTGGCGACCCCCATCGCCCACCACGGTCGCGACGTTCAGCCGAACAAGCGGCCGAATATCGCCGATCTGCATGCCGTCCTGCCGGACAATCTGGACGGCCTGCCAGGAAGCAGACAGCGAACATGAGACCTGACGCACACGCTCGTCCTTGCCGCGCAGATACGCATCGATATCCGAGAGCAATTTGACTTTGGTCTCGAAATCGACATCTGCGAGCGGACTGTCTTCAATGTAGAGCCTTTGATTTGTCCCTGGGGGAGCCTCTGCCAGCACGCCGTCGTGTCCAGCGCGAACGGCGATTGCAGAGCTCGCGGCCCGTTTGAGGGCATCTTCGCTCAACTGAGAAGCATGGGCGTACCCGGTGGATTCGTCGGCAACGACGCGCAAGCCGAACCCCTGGCTGGTATCGAAGCTGGCCGCCTTGAGCCTGCCGTCGTCCCAACTGAAGCTCTCGGATTGGCGATATTCCAGGAACAACTCACCATCGTCAGCGCCCGACAGGGCATCGTCAACGATGTCCTGCACACGAGATTTGTTCAATCCAGCCTTGTCGAAGAACAATTTCTCGGCATGGGTGGTTTCGGTCATTTGCTGTATTCCACGTGCATTTGAAGACGTTGAGAAGCGCATTGCAGGGCTCCCGCCGGGAGTCTCAGAAACATAGTGTGATTGCGACGCAATTCATACCTCTCAAGCCTTTGAATTCTGCGGGATTCTATGGAGGTTCACAGTCTTGTTATCCGAGAACGGTCTGGTGTAATCTCCGGCCAATTGCGGTCCGGTCGATCGAGTGATTGGCCCGCATCGGGGGGGGCTGTACGACGAGCCGCCTGCACCTGCATTCGCCCGAGACAATAACTCATGTCGATAACCGTTTGGCTGTGCGGCGGAAATTGACTCTCGGGCCCCCGTAACGAGGAGACTGGATTCACAATGGGAATCTTCAAGTGGTTGGCAGCGATGACGGCAGGATTTCTGGCCGCATTAGGTGGTGGTGGATTGGCTCTCGCAGCACAGCCGACTCCGTGGCAGATGGGGTTCCAGCCTGCGGCTTCTCCTGTGATGGAACGCGTCGATGGATTTCACGATTTCCTATTGGTCGTCATAACCGTGATCAGCATTTTCGTTCTTATCCTGATGATTTATGTGTTCGTGAAATTTAACGCCCGCGCCAATCCGACGCCGACGCGCACGACGCACAACACGTTGATCGAAGTTCTGTGGACGGTTATTCCCATTATCATCCTCGTGGTCATTGCGGTGCCGTCATTCAAGCTGATGTACTACTCGGATCGGGCGGTCGACGCCGAAATGACGCTCAAAGTGGCGGCAAATCAGTTCTTCTGGACCTATGAATACCCTGATCATGATGATCTGACCTTCGACGCCATCATGCTCGAGGAAGAGGAATTGAAGGACGGGGACGTTCGGTTGCTTTCAACTGACAATGCCGTCGTGGTTCCGGTCGACACGACAATTCGTTTGCTGTTGACGGCCAACGACGTGATTCACGCGTGGGCCGTGCCCGCATTCGGTGTGAAAATGGACGCCGTTCCGGGACGTCTCAATGAAACCTGGTTCCGTGTCACCAAGGAAGGCACTTACTACGGTCAGTGCTCCGAACTCTGCGGAGCCAACCACGGTTTCATGCCGATTATGGTCAAGGCAGTCTCGAAAGAAGGCTTCGCAGCTTGGCTGGTACAGGCGAAGAAAGAATTCGCTGCTGATAAGCATCCCGATCCCACTCGGATCGCCAGCGTCGGCCTTCGTGCCGAGTAGTTCAGGTTCAAGGTAAGGAGTTCCAGAAATGAGTGAGACGGGACACGCGGACGCCCACGCCGATCATGATCATCACGCCCCGACGGGCTGGCGCAGGTGGCTTTACTCCACCAACCACAAAGACATCGGGACGATGTACATCATCTTCGCCATCGTATTCGGTGTCGTGGGTGGCCTCTTCTCTATGCTGATCCGCTCCGAGCTGGCCGAGCCGGGCCTGCAGCTGGTTGCGGGCGATCCGCACATGTTCAATGTGTGGACCACCGCGCATGGACTGATCATGGTGTTCTTCTTCGTCATGCCGGCAATGATCGGTGGGTTCGGGAACTGGTTTGTCCCGCTCATGATCGGCGCGCCGGACATGGCTTTCCCTCGCATGAACAACATCAGCTTTTGGCTTTTGATTCCGTCCGCGATCCTGCTCGTCGGCTCCGCATTCATCGACAGCGGTGTGGGCGCAGGTTGGACGGTCTATGCGCCGTTATCGACATCGGGGCATCCGGGAATGGCTGTCGACATGGCGATCCTCAGCCTGCACTTGGCGGGAGCATCCTCGATCCTTGGTGCCATCAACTTCATCACCACGATTTTCAACATGCGCGCGCCGGGCATGACGCTGCATAAAATGCCGTTGTTCGTGTGGTCGATCCTGGTGACCGTGTTCCTGTTGTTGCTGTCGCTGCCGGTCCTGGCGGGAGCCATTACCATGCTGCTGACCGATCGCAACTTCGGGACCGCGTTCTTTGAAGCGGCGGGTGGCGGTGATCCGGTGCTGTATCAGCACCTGTTCTGGTTCTTTGGACACCCCGAGGTCTACATTTTGATCCTGCCGGGCTTCGGCATGATCAGCCAGATCGTCGCGACGTTCTCCAAGAAGCCGGTGTTCGGTTATCTCGGCATGGCGTATGCCATGGTGGCCATTGGATTCGTCGGTTTCGTGGTTTGGGCGCATCATATGTACACCGTCGGCATGGATATCGATACGCGGGCTTACTTTGTTGCCGCAACGATGGTGATTGCCGTGCCTACCGCCGTGAAGATATTCAGTTGGATCGCCACGATGTGGGGTGGTTCGATTGAGTTCAAGACACCCATGCTCTGGGCATTGGGTATGATCTTTTTATTCGTGGTCGGCGGCGTGACCGGTGTGGTCCTGGCCAATGCTGGCGTCGATTATGCCCTTCACGACACCTACTACGTGGTGGCGCACTTCCACTATGTGCTCTCCATGGGGGCCATGTTTGCGATCTTTGCTGGGTTCTACTATTGGATCGGCAAGATGTGCGGCCGGCAGTACCCGGAGACACTAGGCAAGGTTCACTTCTGGATCACGTTGATCGGGGTGAACATTGCCTTCTTCCCGATGCATTTTTCGGGCCTCGCCGGTATGCCGCGCCGAATTCCCGACTATCCCGACGCTTACGCCGGTTGGAACATGGTGTCGAGTTTCGGCGCATACCTTTCCGGTTTCGCGGCACTCTTGTTCCTCTACATCGTCTACCGGACGCTGACATCCGGGGAGAAATGTGCGGACAACCCGTGGGGTGAGGGCGCAACGACGCTTGAATGGACGCTGTCGTCACCACCGCCGTTCCATACCTACGACCAGCTGCCCCAGGTTCGATAAGCGGGAAGTGGTCGTAGAAGGCAGGTATCGGACTAGCCGATGAGCATCAGTAGCGGAATCGTACAGCCGGAGATCGTTGAGTCCGGCGCCTCCGATTACATGGCATTGTTGAAGCCCCGGGTCATGTCGCTCGTGGTGTTCACCGGTCTGGTGGGGCTGTTGCTGGCGCCAGGAACCTTGCATCCCGTGTTGGCCGGTATTGCCGTCCTGTGTATCGCCATCGGTGCTGGTGCGTCGGGCGCGATCAACATGTGGTACGACGCCGATATCGACGCTGTCATGCGGCGCACGCGGGGCCGTCCCATTCCGCAGGGCCGAATCAGCCGCGGCGATGCCCTGGGCTTCGGTGTCACCCTTGCCGTCGCATCCGTGGCACTGATGGGCCTTGCTGTGAATGTCATGGCGGCGCTCGTGCTCGCGGTCGCGATCGGCTTCTATGTGTTTGTCTACACGATGTGGCTCAAGCGCCGTACACCTCAGAACATTGTGATCGGCGGTGCGGCCGGTGCGTTCCCGCCTCTGATTGGTTGGGTCGCAGTGACTGGCGAGATCTCCATTGCACCACTCGTGCTGTTCGCGATCGTATTCGTGTGGACCCCACCACACTTCTGGGCGCTGGCCCTCTATCGCTCAGAGGAATACGCGCGTGCCGGCGTGCCGATGCTTCCGGTCGTGTCAGGCCTGGAAGAGACGCGGCGCCAGATACTTCTCTACAGTTTGCTTCTCGTGCCTGTCACGTTGATGCCGGCGGTGCTGGGATTCGCAGGCCTGGTCTACGCGTCCGGAGCCGCTGTACTGGGTGCGTTGTTTCTGGCTGGTGCTGTCCGCGTACGGTCCGCACGGAACGAAGCGTCGGCGCACCTCTTGTTCGGATTTTCGATCATTTACCTGTTCTCGATCTTCGCGTTGCTGGTGATCGATAACTGGATGGGCTTGTTGGGATGGCATGCCGTTATCTGAGGAACATAAACGCCGCCGTGGCAGGAATGTCCTGTTGGGGGCCGCGCTGGTTGGCCTCGTCGTCCTCTTCTATGTGCTCACCATCGTCAAGATGAAGGCGGGCGTGTGATGAATGGATTGAAACGTCGCAATACCGGCACGGCCGTTGTTCTCGGCGGTCTGGTTGCGGGCATGGTTGGTTTGGCCTACGCCGCTGTGCCGCTCTATCAACTCTTCTGCCAGGTGACGGGATATGGCGGAACGACCCAGACCTCTGCTGCAGCCCCTGGTCCCGCGGGCGATCGTGTCATGACCGTCCGGTTCAACGCTGATACCGCGGGTGGAATGGAGTGGTCTTTTCGTCCCATGCAGCGCGCGGTAGAGGTTCGAATTGGTGAGGAGACTTTGGCCTTCTACGAGGCCTCGAATACAACCGCCCGCAGGCTTGCCGGCACGGCGACATTCAATGTGACGCCGCACAAGGCAGGACCTTATTTCGACAAGATCGATTGTTTCTGTTTTCAGGAGCAGATCCTGGCACCCGGCGAGCGCGCTGAGATGCCTGTGTCGTTCTTTATTGACCCAGCGATCTTGGACGATCCCAACCTCGCGGACGTGAACACGATTACGCTGTCCTACACTTTCTTTGAAGCCGATTTGGACGAGGAGGAAGATGCCGTTCCTGCGGATCGGCAGACTTCATCGTTAACCGACCGGTCCGATGCCGTGAATTGACGGCCGACCGCTGTGACTGAATGAATGCCGAATTATTACGGTGAGGAGTGAATAGAGAAAATGGCTGACACGCACGCAAGAGGACACAGTTATCACCTCGTAGACCCGAGTCCGTGGCCCGCGGTGGGAGCCGTTGGCGCGCTCGTGACGGCGTTTGGCCTGGTCTTTTACATGCACGACGTGACGCCTTGGTTGCTGGTGATTGGTTCGGCGATCCTAGTGTACACCATGATTGGCTGGTGGCGGGATGTCATCGATGAAGGTGAACACCGCGGCGACCACACGCCGGTGGTTCAGATCGGCCTACGTTACGGCATGGTGCTGTTCATTGCCTCGGAGGTCATGTTTTTCGTCGCCTGGTTTTGGGCATTCTTCGACGCATCCATTTATCACGGCGGTGTTGAGAACAGCATGGAGATGATCGGGCGCGCAGAGCACACGGGCGGACAATGGCCGCCAGTTGACGTCACGCCCTTCGACCCCTGGACCTTGCCGTTCCTCAACACGATCATTCTGCTGACTTCGGGCACGACCGTGACCTGGGCCCACCACGCTCTTAAGGCGGGTGATCGGCGCGGTTTGATACTCGGACTGTGGTTGACCATCCTGCTGGGTGCGACCTTCACCGGCGTGCAAGCCTATGAGTACGTGCACGCTACGTTCACCATGGATGGGGGCATTTATGGGTCGACCTTCTTCATGGCAACGGGCTTTCACGGCGTTCACGTCCTGATCGGAACCTGCTTCCTCGCATTGTGCCTGGGCCGCGCCTACAAGGGGCATTTCACGCCCGATCACCACTTCGGGTTCGAGGCTGCCGCCTGGTATTGGCACTTCGTCGATGTCGTCTGGCTTTTCCTGTTCACCTTCGTTTATTGGTGGGCGACCTGGGGAACGACGACGTTTCACTAGGGCCCGTATCCGTTTCGCCCTTCCGTGCCGGGTTTGCCTGTCGCTGTCCCCGATGCGGAAGGGGTAAGCTCTTCAATGGATGTCTCGAAGTCGCCGAGTCATGCGCGAATTGTGGACTCGACATTGCCGATCATGACACGGGCGACGGGCCTGCTGTGTTTGTCATTCTCATTGTCGGATTTGCAATTGTTGCGGCAGCGCTGATCGTCGAAATCAAGTTTGAACCTCCCTTATGGCTTCATCTTGTGGTTTGGATTCCTTTGATTCTCGCACTCTCACTTGGATTGCTCCGCATTCTGAAGTCGCTCCTGGTTGCACTCAGGTATTACCATCAGGCCGGTGAACAGCCACCAGCATCCTGATTCCTCGTCCTCCCGCGTTGGCGTCCTGCTTTGGCCCACGGTTATCGCTGTGCCGGGGTTGGCTCTGTTGCTTGGCCTGGGAACCTGGCAGCTCGAACGTCTGGAGTGGAAGACGGCACTGATCGCAGAACGGGAAGCTCACCTTGCCGCGCCAGCCCTGGCGCTGGACATGAGCTCAGATCCCCTTGCGATCGAGGAATTCAGGCGCGTTTCGCTTCGCGGAAAGTTCCTTCACGAGCATGAAATCCACCTGCTTTCCAGAACCTACAAAGGCCGTGCAGGAATTCAGGTCGTAACCCCGATCGTTCCCCATACGGGAGGGTCCGAGGGGATCGCGGTCCTCGTCAACCGTGGCTGGGTTCCTGGCGAATTGAGCGATCCGGATTCGCGTTTGGAGGGTCAGGTGCGCGGAACGGCGGAAGTGACCGGAATTGCACGAACCGGAATCGGGGGTCGCGGCTGGTTCGTTCCCGAAAATCGACCAGCATCAGGAGTCTGGCATCACCTGAACATCGAGGAAGTGTCGCAGGCAATCGGTCTGACGCTTGCGCCTTTCGTTGTCGAAGCGGGACCGGAACCCAATCCCGGCGGTTACCCGATCGGCGGTCAGACACGAATTCATCTGCGCAACGATCACCTGGGATACGCCATAACCTGGTTCACGTTGGCCGCGGCACTGGCGCTGATTTATTTCCTTTTCGTCAGGCAGAAACTTCTGCGTCAACCACCGGAGACATCGTGACCACGGCCTATCAAGACCTCGAAACGCGGTTTCATCGCCACTCCGTTTTGCAAGGGGCCATGGCGGTCCTTCACTGGGATTCGGCGGTGATGATGCCGTTGGGAGGGGCGTCAGCCCGGAGCGATCAACTGGCGGAACTGGCCCTTGTCTGCCACGAGATATTGACAGCGCCAGAACTTGCGGAGGTTTTGTCGGCAGCCGAGGCCGAGACAGACCGCCTCGACGACTGGCAAGAGGCTAATTTGGTGGAAATGCGACGACGCTGGCTGCACGCGAATGCTGTTCCAGCAAGTCTCGTTCGGGAGCTGAGCGAGGCCTGTTCCAAATGCGAACTGGTATGGCGTGACGCCAGGGCAGAGAACGACTTTCCGGCAGTCCGCCCTTATCTCGAACGAGTTGTCGAACTCACGAGACAGTCCGCTCAGGCAAAATCGGAACGCTTGGGGTGTGCCCCATACGATGCGTTGCTTGATCAATTCGACCCCGGCTCCCGATCGGAAAACATAGAGCCCTTGTTCGATGAGCTTTTTGGCTTCCTCAGTGAGTTCATAGGCGAAGTGATGGAAGTCCAGGCACAGCGGCCACATCCCATCGTGCCCAGTGGAAGGTTCAGTGTCAGTGCGCAACAGCGACTTGGCGAGGACCTCATGCGTCGCTTGGGTTTCGACTTCGAAAGGGGCCGGCTGGATACCAGTCACCACCCCTTCACGGGTGGAATTCCTGAAGACCTGCGCTTGACGACACGTTACGACGAGGCAGACTTCACCAGTGGATTGATGGCTGTCCTCCACGAGACCGGTCACGCGCTTTACGAACGTGGTCTTCCGATCCAGTGGCGACATCAACCCGTCGGGACATCGCGCGGCATGACCGTGCATGAGAGCCAATCTCTTATCATCGAGATGCAGGCAAGCCGGAGCGATGGATTTATCCGTTCATTGGTGCCACTTCTAAAGGATGCCTTTGGCGGGAATGGTGAAGAATGGCAGGCCGCCAATCTGATCCGTCTCTACAGACGTGTTTGTCCCGATTTGATTCGTGTCGATGCGGACGAGGTCACATATCCCCTGCACGTCATCATGCGGTTTCAACTTGAACGCTCGCTGATCTCAGGCGAGTTGACGGTCGCTGATCTCCCCGATGCCTGGCGGGAGGGCATGCAGCAGGGATTGGGGGTCGTGCCGGAAGACGATCGCAACGGTTGTCTGCAGGATATCCATTGGTTCAGCGGGGGATTCGGATACTTTCCGACCTACACGCTGGGTGCAATTGCCGCGGCTCAACTGTTTGCAGCGGCCCAGCGCGACAACCCGGAAGTCTCGGCGTCACTGGAGCGGGCTGATTTTGCGCCACTTCTTTTGTGGCTCGGAGAACACGTTCACGATTGCGCTTCCCGTTACAGCCCTGATGAAATTTTGATCCGTGCCACGGGTCGGTCGTTCGACGTCGAGACCTTCAAGACGCACCTGAGGGATCGCTACCTTAACTAGGCGGTTCTCTAACCTCGGCAGGCGCTAGCTATATCGCGGGTGTGCCTGCCTTCAATGGAGACCAGGCCTCCAAACCCCTTGCCTTGCACCGCGATGGTGGTGTCATTAGGGTTGCGCCGCTGATCTCAGGCATGAAGGGTTCAGGGCGTGCGGTACGTCAGTACGCGGGGTGAAGCCCCGCCGGTCAGATTCGATGAACTGTTGCTCGCCGGGCTTGCTCCCGACGGCGGCCTTTACGTGCCTGAGGCGTGGCCAACAATCGACGCAGACGACATCCGGGCGTTGGCCGGGCTCTCCTATTCACAAGTGGTGAACCGTCTCGTTTCACCCTACCTGGGCGATTCGATAGAGCCGGATGTTATGGAAGGTATCATCGAGGACGCATACGCCGGTTTCGGGCACGCAGCCGTAGCGCCGCTGCGGCAAATTTCGTCGTGCGAGTGGATGTTGGAGTTGTTCCATGGCCCGACCCTGGCATTCAAGGACTTTGCGCTCCAGTTGCTGGGGAGACTGTTCGACTATTCCCGCTCCCAGAAAGGTGAACACATCACCATCGTCGGTGCGACTTCAGGCGATACGGGATCAGCAGCGATCGATGCCTGCCGCGGGCTGAAGCGCGTGGACGCTTTTGTCCTTCATCCGAAGGATCGGGTGAGTGAAGTACAGCGTCGTCAGATGACAACGGTCGCCGATCCAAACATCCATAATATCGCTGTCGAGGGCACATTCGACGACTGCCAAGCCGCTGTGAAGGCGATGTTCAACGATCCGGAGTTTCGAGACTCCTATGGATTGACAGCAGTCAACTCCATCAACTGGGCTCGCGTCATGGCCCAGATTGCGTATTACTTTTATGCGGCTGTGGCGCTCGGTGCTCCCGACAGGAAAATTGCCTTCGTTGTGCCTACCGGAAACTTTGGCGATGTCTACGCAGGTTACGCCGCTCTTCGTATGGGACTGCCGATTTCCCGGCTGATCGTCGCCACCAACCGCAACGATATCCTCACTCGATTCTTCAAGACCGGTGAATACCGGAAGGATGTCGTACACCCCACTATCAGCCCCAGCATGGATATTCAGGTGTCCAGCAATTTCGAGCGGCTTTTGTTCGAAGGAATGGAGCGGGACGGTGCCGCTGTTGCGAAACTCATGGTAGACCTCGATACCGAGGGTGGTTTTCACTTCGAAGGTGACTGCCTCGATCGGCTGCGTCAGGTATTCAGCGCCTGCGCCGTCAGCGAGGAGAAGACCCTGGAGGCCATTGCCATGACGTGGCGGGAAACCGGAATATTGATCGACCCCCATACGGCTGTGGGAGTCGCTGCCCTGCGATCGGACGTCAGCGAACCAGCGACACCCTCTGTGGTTCTGGCTACGGCGCATCCGGCAAAGTTTCCTGACTCGGTGGAAGAGGCAACAGGCGTCAGGCCTGCGTTGCCGCCGCATCTCTCTGATCTGTATGATCGCGCCGAACGTTGCGACACCCTTCCGAATGACCTAGACGCCATCCAGGAATACATCAGGGAACGCATAGCAGTGGGATAAACTCAGGGGCGACGGACGTGAGCGTGCAGGAGACCATGCTTCCCAGCGGATTGCGGGTAGCGACGGACACCATGGAAAGCGTCGAGACGACATCGGTGGGTGTATGGGTTGATGCCGGGGCCCGAAACGAAACACCAGACCTGAATGGCGTTTCGCACATGCTCGAACATATGGCCTTCAAAGGTACCAAACGCCGTACGGCGCGCGGTATTGCGGAGGAGATTGAGGCTGTTGGCGGACATTTGAATGCCTATACGTCTCGGGAACAGACGGCATACTTCGCTCGAGTTGTGGCGAATGACCTGCCGCTCGCCGTCGATATCCTCGCTGATATTCTTCAAAATTCGACCTTTGACGAGCAGGAGCTCGAACGTGAACGGGCGGTGATTATTCAGGAGATCGGCCAAACTCAGGATACGCCTGACGATTTGATTTTCGACCAGCTCCAGGAGGTTGCCTTCCCCGAGCAATCTCTGGGCCGATCCATTCTTGGCACGGTGGAACGGGTTAACGGGTTCGACCGCAGCACGCTTCGGTCATACATGAGTGCCCACTATCGCGCGCCGGGAATGGTCGTCGTGGCAAGCGGCAAGGTTGTTCACGACACCTTTGTCAGCCTGGTCGAGTCGGCGTTTGACGGTCTTGGCGGTGGCGGTGGAACATCCTGCGAAGTCGGTAAGTACCAGGGTGGTGACTGGCGAGAAGAACGAGAGCTGGAGCAGGTCCACCTGACCCTGGGATTCCAGGGTTTGCCGTTTCGTGACGATGATTTCTACGCGGCCCAGATTCTATCGACAGTGCTTGGCGGCGGTATGTCTTCTCGACTTTTTCAGGAAGTCCGGGAGATTAGAGGACTTGCGTATTCTGTCTTCTCATTCTCCTCCAGCTACAAGGACTGCGGCCTCTTTGGCGTGTACGCCGGAACGGGTCAGGGCGAGGTCGAGGAACTGGTGCCAGTGGTGTGCGATCAACTCGTCGAGATTACCAGGGGGATCGGGGAAGACGAGTTGTCACGGGCCAAGACTCAGCATAAGTCGGGTATGAAGATGGCGCTGGAGAGTTCGATGTCGCGCTGCGAACAGTTGGGGCGACAAATGTTGATCTACGGCCGCCCCATTCCGATTCTCGAAATTATCGCCAAGATCGAAGCCGTTGACACACACGCCGTCCGCCGGGTCGCGGATCGGATTGTTTCCTCGGGTCCGCCGACCGTGGCCGCCATCGGTCCGATCGGGAATCTGGAAAGTTATTCGGCAATTGCGGGCCGGTTCGGATAGACTCGGGCCGGCTTGGGCATGCAGGGTATGATTTTTTGAGCACCTTTCTTCGCGGACTCATCCCCACTTCTACGTCTGACCACGTCACGGGGAATGCGGTTTATCTCCGCGCACCTGAATTGCTTGATTGGGAGAGCTGGGCCCGTTTGCGAGCAGAGTCTCGGGAATTCTTGGTGCCCTGGGAGCCTACCTGGCCGCGTGACGTTCTGACTCAGGCGTCTTTCCGCCAGAGAATTCGGCGCTATTCCGAAGAAGCACGAAACGATCGAGGTTACGCGTTCTTTGTTTTCCGCAAGGAAGACGATGCGATCGTTGGTGGATTGAATCTCAGTCATGTCCACCGGGGCGTGACGCAAAGTTGTTCGCTCGGCTACTGGGTGGGCAAACGCTACGCAAGAAAAGGATACGTTTCAGACGCCGTGGCAGCGATCGTCTCGTTCGTATTCGATGAGTTAGGCTTGCATCGTTTGGAGGCGGCATGTGTGCCCACCAACGAAGCGAGCCGGCGTCTACTCATGAAAGTAGGTTTCACGCAGGAGGGGTACGCTCGGGAGTACCTTCGGATTAACGGTGAGTGGCGGGACCATCTGCTGTTCAGCTATGTCTCGACCGATCCTCGTTCAGAATAGAGGCTGAACCAAAGGCTCCTGCCGCGCCTCTGTTATGCGTGGCCAGCCTCGCCTGATAGCAGTGTCAGGTCGATTCCAAGTTTGGCGACCGCCGCAGGCCACTTCCCTTCGTAGTCCAGCCCGAACACCAACTCTTCGTCTGCCGGCACATGGAGCCAGCCGTTGGATTGCAGTTCCGATTCGAGCTGGCCCGGAGCCCACCCCGAATAGCCGAGTGCCATGAGGCATTTGTCCGGGCCTTTGCCATCGGCAATGGCCTTGAGAACGTCGACCGAAGCCGTGAGCGAGTATTCCTCGTTCACTACCAGCGACGCGTCCTGGGCATAGTCTGAGGAATGCAGAACGAACCCACGGCTTTGCTCGACCGGTCCTCCGAAAAAGACCTGGATATCCCGTTCGAGTCCCGTACCTTGAATGCCCAGCTGCTCGAGAAGGTCAGGAAATGTGATGTTGTTCATGACCTTGTTGACGACCAGGCCGATGGCTCCCTGGTCCGAGTGCGCACACATGTAAATAAGCGTGCGCTGAAACCTGGGATCTTCCATGCCTGGCATGGCAATAAGCATCTGGCCTTCTAGATAATCGCTCTCAGATTCCATGGGACTATCCGCATCGGGAAGTGAGTGACAATCGACTCATATATAATTCGAGCTGATTATAGACCAAGGAAGTTTCTCAATCACAAACACATGAATTCCGCGGATTGGGCGGACGGTGCATCATGTATTGAGCAGCGTCGGGTAGGAGGCCGAGATTGACCGCCAGAGCATCAATGTTGGGAGTCTTGTTGGCTTTAGCACTATGGCTGCAGCCATTGGGTGCCCGCGCCGCGGCGAGCGGCTGGGTCACGACGGAATTCAGTCAACTCCGACTGATTTCGGCCCAAGACTTCATATCAGGACGCCAGTCTCTCAGTTTCGGCATTCAAATCCGACTGGAGGCAGGCTGGAAGACGTATTGGCGGAATCCCGGGGATGCCGGGATCCCGACCTTTTTTGACTGGTCAGCGTCCCAGAATGTCGAAGACGTAGCCCTGGCATGGCCTGCACCCAAGCGCATCTCATTCGAAGGTCTGGACTCGTTCGGGTACGAGGAGGAGGTGATTTTTCCAGCACTTGTTCGGCTCGTGGATCCCTCGAGTCCAGTGCGTATCGACGTCAAGGTAGCCTATGCCGTCTGCAAGCATATCTGTGTTCCGCTAGAGGCTCACGTGACTTTGGAGCTCCCTGCAGTGGGTTCGGCTCAGGAAACCGCAACGACGGCCCATCGCTCACTGATTCAGCGCTTCGAAAGTCGTGTTCCAGACCGCAACGGCACGCAACTCGATATCATTGAGGCTCGCGTGGGAGGTCGCACTGGCAGACGGGTACTGCACCTGACAGTGGGCGCCGAGGAATCGTTCGATCACCCCGATGTGTTTGTCGAAGGACCCGCCGATGTGATTTTCGGACGGCCAAAAGTGGCGTTGGCAGAAGATCGTCGGCGTGCGGTTGTCGGCATTCCGATCGACGAGGCGGAGGATGTCACCTATGGCTATGAGCCCCTCACCATTACGCTTGTTGACGGGGACCGTTCGATCGAGAGAGAAGTGACCCCGCCACGCAACTGACGACCATTCGTGGCGGGCTGGACATCGCGGCAAAATTCAGTATCTCTCAGCCCTGAACGCGAGGGCGCGCCATTTGGGTCCTCGGCAAACAAGGAAAGGAGCCCATGGCCGTAAATGTTGGAGATTCAATTCCAGATGCGAACCTTGCCACGATGGGTGGCTCAGGACCGGAACAGGTGTCGACCGAAGATCTGTTCAAGGGCAAGAAAGTGGTGGCGTTCGCGCTGCCCGGTGCTTTCACACCGACGTGCTCAGCCAAGCATCTTCCTGGATTCGTTGCCAACGCAGATGCCATCAAGGCGAAGGGCGTGGATTCGATTATTTGCCTGTCAGTGAACGATGTATTTGTCATGGACGCATGGGGCAAAGACCAGAATGTTGGCGATAAGGTCGCGATGATTGCGGACGGAAGCGGAGCACTGGCCAACGCGCTGGGACTCGAGCTCGATCTGACGGAACGGGGGCTCGGTGTTCGCTCGCGGCGCTGCTCGATGATCGTGGATGACGGCGTCGTCAGTTTGCTCAATCTAGAGGATGGCGGTGCTTTCGAAGTCTCCAGCGCAGAGAAAATTCTCGAGAAACTCTGAACTGATTTCGGGTTAACCATCTTACCGGCAGGGCAGGTGTTGAAACTTTGCCCTGCCGAATTGACCTCAAGGGCGTGAGCGGCTGAGGCAAGCGACTTCACCGAATCCCGACTAGTCCGCGGCTGGTTGCCAACCGAGTGGTGGCGCCCATTCCGCGGATTCCCGCAGCTCGGAATCTGCCTCACTCGTCTAGGCCATAAGCTCGATCACGTTCCCGTCCGGGTCCTCGATATAGACGTGAAAGGTCATGTCCTCCGCATGCACGCCCGGGCCGCGGATGATTCTCATACCTTGGCGTTCAAGATCCGCACCGATCTTCTTCACATCCTCGGGTGAGTCCAGTTCGAAGGCGACGTGATTAAGGCCGGTGCGCTCCCAATACTTGTCATTGCGGCCCAGCACGGCCGTGAGGGCAAGATCGTGGTACCAGAGTGTTTAGTCGTCGGAATACTGCCCGAAATTCAACCAGGCCTTGTCCGGCTCGCGACGTCCCGCGACCTGGAACCCGAGCATCCCCGTATAAAATTCGATTGCCCGCTCGAGGTCCCTTCACATTGACGTGTACGTGATTGACGCCGCGATAGTTGTAGCGCTTCATCGCCATATCGCCCGGCTTGTATAAGGCCTTAGTTGGGCCAGGTATGTAGTCTGGATCTTATTCCGCTTTCATCATGCCGTCCCGCGCGAGTTGGTCTGCGCGTTCATTTTCGGGATGTCCGGCGTGACCTTTCACCCAATGCCATTCCAGTTCGTGACGTCCGGCTGCTTCTTCCAATCGTTGCCAGAGATCGACATTCTTGACCGGCTTTTTGGCGGCCGTCCGCCAGCCATTATTCTTCCAGCGCTCAATCCACTGCGTGATGCCATCGCGCACATAAACGCTGTCGGTATGCAGCCGAACTCGGCTTGGTCGCGTAAGCGTCTCCAGGGCGCGGATGGCAGCCATGAGTTCCATGCGATTGTTCGTTGTGTCCCGCTCGCCGCCAGAAATCTCCTTTTCATGACCCTGGAAAATCAACAACGCTCCCCAACCGCCTGGGCCCGGATTCCCCGAGCATGCGCCATCTGTATAAATGTCGACGGCGTCCGTGCTCATGGAGCCTCAGTCCAGTCCATAGGCGCTCGGCCCCGCCACGCCTTGATGGAATTTTAGCTTGGTGAAGTATTCCAAAGGGTCCTTCGGTCTCACCAGCGCGCCATCTACCCTATTCAGCCAGTCGTACAACCGGGTCAACAGGAATCGCATGGCTGCACCCCGAGCGAGCAAGGGCAGGACCGCCAATTCCGCGTCAGAGAAGGGGCGCACGCGACGGTACGCCGAGAGCAGGTGCTTCGCTTTGGTTACGTTGAATTGATGGTCCGGTTCAAAACACCAGGCATTAAGACAGATCGCGATCTCGTAGGCGAACCAATCGTTGCACGCAAAATAGAAGTCGATGATGCCGGAAAGCTTTCCGCCGAGAAAAAATACGTTGTCAGGAAACAGGTCCGCATGGATCACGCCTTCCGGCAGGTCGGTCGGCCACATCTTTTCCAGATGGTCGAGTTCTGCAGCGATCTCGGTTTCCAGTCCCGGCATGACTTGTTCCGCCCCGTCGCGACAGGACTCGAACAGGGGTCGCCAGGCTGTGACACGGAGGTCGTTGGGGCGGCGCATCTCAAATCCCGAGCCTGCGACGTGCATGCGTGCGACGGCCTTGCCTAGTTCGGCACAGTGACTTGGGGTCCGCCCCTTGGGCCAGACGCCATCGAGAAAACTTACAATGGCAGCAGGCTTTCCCGATACATGTCGAAGGGCCTGTCCGTCCTTGCCGTGAATCGGTGTCGGGCATGGGATGCCCGCTGCTGCCAGATGATCCATAAGTCCCAGGAAGAATGGCAGATCTTGGGGCTTCACACGCTTTTCGTAGATAGTGAGGATGAAGGTACCCGTCTCGGTCTGCATGAGGTAGTTGGAGTTCTCGACACCTTCAGCGATCCCCTTTATCGACGTGACCTGACCGATGTCGTACTCCGCGACGAACCGCTCCAGATCGTCATTGCTGACTTCAGTATAGACGGCCATGTTTGATCCGGTCGAAGATCAGGCGTCCAACGCCCTGGGAAGCTTGAAGCTGACGTCCTCATGAGCCGCGGACACCTCCTCGATAGCGACTTCGAATCGCTCGCGGCAGGCGTTGATAACTTCGTCCACCAGGATTTCAGGTGCCGAGGCACCTGCGGTAATGCCGAGTGTTTCAACCCCTTTGAAGGCTTCCCAGTCGATGTCATGGGCGCGTTGGACCAGTGTGGTGTGAGGGCAGCCATGATGCTGAGCCGTTTCCCGCAGACGCAACGAGTTCGACGAATTGGGGGCGCCGATCACCAGCAAAGCGTCACATGCTTCGGCAATCTGTTTGACAGCGGACTGGCGGTTTGTCGTTGCGTAGCAGATGTCTTCCGAGCTCGGCGCGATGACCTTGGGGAATCGCCGCCGCAATGCCGAGATGATATCCGAGGTTTCGTCCACGGAAAGGGTCGTCTGGGTGATGAAGGCGATATTGTTGGGATCCTTGACCTCAACCGATTCCGCGTCCTCAACCGTTTCGACCAGCAGGATAATCCCCTCCGGAAGCTGTCCCATGGTGCCGATTACTTCGGGATGACCCGCGTGTCCGATCAGGATGATCTGGCGGCCGGCCGCGTGGTGGTGCCCGGCTTCGCTGTGCACCTTGCTGACCAGTGGACAGGTGGCATCATGATAAGTGAGTTCGCGGTGCCGTGCTTCAGCGGGAACTGATTTCGGCACACCATGTGCCGAGAAAATCACCACGGCGTCGTCGGGAATCTCATCCAATTCATCGACGAACACGGCGCCACGCGACTCCAGGTCTTCGACCACGAATCGATTGTGGACAATCTCATGTCGCACGTAGACCGGGGCGCCGTGGATTTCGAGAGCCTTCTCGACGATCTGGATCGCACGGTCGACGCCTGCGCAGAAACCACGGGGGCTGGCCAGGAGGATTTGAAGCGATGGCTTGTTCATGGCGAAAATCGGGGCGGATAGTACCGGATCATTGGAAAGATGACGAGGCGTGTCCGTGAAAGAACGATGGTTCCTTGTTACGGTACAAGGGCTCGATTACAGTCCGAGCCGCTGGCAATGGGTGGTCGCTCAAAGTTGGGCATTGAATTATTCTTTGCACAATTGAGGCAACTGAACACGATCGAAGGGGTAGAGAAATGTCCGAAGCCGTCGTCGCACAAAAGGCTCCGTACGCGACCGAGATCGAATCGGGCAGCAGATACGCTTGGTGTCGATGTGGGCGGAGTGGGAAGCAACCATTCTGCGACGGTTCGCACAAAACGACCGATTTCACGCCGGTGATCGTGGAGGCGGAGGAAACCAAGACGGTATATTTCTGCGGTTGTAAGCAGACTGGAAATCAGCCGTACTGTGATGGTTCTCACAACGCGCTCTAGGGGCGCCGAGCATTGAATTTGATTCATCAGGGTTTTCTCAGGGCAGGCGTTTTCGCATTCGCTCTCGCATTGGGCGCGTGCTCATACTTCGACTCCAGCACGCCACCGCCGTGTCCGAACGTGTCCATCCTGGCGGGAAGCGAGCGCCTGGTCCTGTTCAAGGATGGTCCCGGGCGTGACATCATCGATATTCTTTTCGAGGCCGATATGTCGGGCCTGCGGGCGGCATGCGAATATGATGATTTGCGCGTCGATGTTCAAACGTCCTTTGAAATCATTGCTGCTCGGGGTCCCAAGTCGGACACGGCGCGCGCCATGATTGTCTTTTTTGCCGCAGTCGTAGATCCGGACGGGCGGGTGGTTGCTAAGGAGACGTTCGAGAGCCGAATCGAATTTCCGTCGGGCCGCCGCCAGATCGGTGTCCGCGAAGAGATGGTGCAGCGGATTCCGTTGTCGACACAGATCAGAGGACCGGAATACCAGGTTCTCGTGGGATTCCAGCTGACCCCAGATCAACTCGAATACAATCAGTCCCGCCGTCCCTAGGCGCTGCGCCGCGGATACCGCACGGTTGTTCCAGCCAGTTGTGGACGAGTGAAGCCTTTACGTGGCAGTTGACACCGCGTCGTGTCCTCCTATCATCCAAATTACAGCCAGACGATCTTTGCGGGAGAGAGCGGCTTTTCGAGAGCCGGCGCCGAAGGAGCAACCGCCCCGGAAACTCTCAGGCAAATGGACCGCAAAAGGATGGCGCTCTGGAAAGCGGGCTCAAGTTACTCGGTGACATGAGCCCCACCGAAGGGGAAAGCCGGAACAACACCTGAGCTGTTCCTGGTCAATCTCTCAGGTCCAGTGACAGAGGGGGCAGCTTCTGCCGGATTCGGCGGAAGGCTCTGTCGGAGGGCGCCATGAGTACACCGCAGGCTCGTTCACAGGCCTATCGAGAAATCAGAGCAATTCCTGACGGAAGGTCGGGCATCGGGTGGTGCCGGATCAGTGTTGCTCGCCTGCGGCGCGCAGAAGCCAGCACATGCGCCTCTTTCGTGGCCCATCTGCACGGTATGAATTCGTTCTGCCCATAGAGGAGTGAACTATGAGTGACGTCAAATACACCAGTGATCATGAGTGGATACGTCTTGAGGGAGACGTCGCCACCATCGGCGTGAGCGACTATGCACAAGAGCAACTCGGCGACGTCGTTTACGTCGACCTGCCGGATGTTGGTAAAGCTGTTGCCAAGGGCGCTGAGGCGGCCGTCGTTGAATCCGTGAAAGCGGCAAGTGAGGTATACACGCCACTCACGGGAGAGATCGTCGAGGTCAATGACTCGCTCGGCGACAATCCTGGTCAAATAAACGAGGACGCCGAAGGAAACGGATGGTTCATGAAAATTCGCATCAGTGATCAGGCAGAACTCGACGGCCTCATGAATGCTGATGAGTACGCCACATTCGTAGAGAACTTGAGCTGACGGACGCGGGGGCAAGAGCGCTCGGACAAAGGAGAACGCAGATGACCAAGGGCAATGTGCACGTCTCCCAATATGATCAATCGGACGATTTCATCCAGCGGCACATAGGACCCGGCGACGAAGAGATTTCAGCGATGTTGGAAGCGTTGGATCTCGATTCGCTTGAAACTCTCGTTTCCAGGGCCGTTCCGGAAGCTATTCGTTCGGAGTCTTCGCTGGATCTGCCGGGCCCCAGGACCGAAGTTGATGTCCTGTCAGAGCTCCGTACCATGGGACACAAAAATCGAATATTCAAATCGATGATCGGCCTGGGTTACCACGGCACCATCACGCCACCGGTAATCCTTCGCAATGTGCTCGAGAACCCCGGCTGGTATACGGCCTACACCCCATATCAGCCAGAGATCTCACAGGGACGCCTCGAGGCACTGTTGAACTATCAGACCATGATCACCGATCTGACGGGGATGGAACTGACCAATGCTTCCCTACTCGACGAAGGAACGGCTGCCGCGGAAGCCATGACAATGTGCCGTCGAGTGAGCAAAACGGACGGGAACGGTTTCTTCGTCTCAAGTCGATGCCTGCCGCAAACCATTGATGTCGTGAAGACCCGGGCCTTACCGCTCGGCATTGATGTCATCGTCGGCGATGAAGCGACGGATCTGGCCGCGTCAGAGGTCTTTGGTGCACTGCTCCAGTATCCGGATGTCACTGGCGCAATTCCGAACTACGACACCATCATTGCAGACCTTCACGCCCAGGATGCCCTCGCGGTCGTTGCGGCTGATCTCCTTTCGCTCGTTCTCCTCCGAGCGCCGGGTGAATTCGGCGCAGATGTTGTGGTCGGCAATTCTCAACGCTTTGGTGTGCCACTTGGGTTTGGTGGGCCGCATGCCGCATTCCTTGCCACTCGGGACGAATTCCGTCGAACGGTGCCTGGTCGAATCGTCGGACGATCCGTTGATTCAAGGGGTCGACCGGCTCATCGCCTTGCCTTGCAGACCCGTGAACAGCACATCAGGCGTGAGAAGGCGACCAGCAATATTTGTACTGCCCAAGTCCTGTTGGCCGTCATGGCAGGCATGTATGCGGTTTGGCATGGACCGGAGGGATTGCGTGACATTGCCGGCCGCGTTCATCGGTTCACGGCGGCCCTGGCGGCGGCCCTCGGACAATGTGGTCTCACGGTCCGAAACGAAACCTTCTTCGACACTCTGACAGTCGAAGTGTCTGAAGGCGCGCAATCGGTCATTGATCGAGCACAGGAATCCGAACTTAACCTCCGCCGCGTCGACGACGACACCGTTGGTGTCACATTCGATGAAACGGCGACCATGGGCGATGTGGAGGCCGTGTTCGCCGCACTGTCGGGCGGCAGTTCAGTGTCCGTGGATTGGGATCAGGAACTGCAAGGTGCGGAAAGCGGGATCCCAAAGGATGACACGCGCACGTCAGCGTTTCTTGATCACGAAATTTTTCATCTCTACCGCTCTGAAACAGAGATGTTGCGTTATCTCGCCCGTTTGCAAGCCAAGGATATTGCTCTCGACCGGTCGATGATCCCGCTCGGGTCGTGCACCATGAAGCTCAACGCAACCACCGAGATGCTGCCCGTCACATGGCCTGAATTTGCCAACATCCATCCGTTCGCGCCGCTCGACCAGGCGGCAGGCTATCTCGAGCTCATCCATGGTCTACAGCACATGCTCGCCGAAATCAGCGGGTTTGACACTGTTTCGCTCCAGCCCAATGCCGGATCACAGGGAGAGTATGCGGGTTTATGGGCCATCCGCGCCTGGCATCACAGTCGTGGCGAAGAAGTGCGGGACGTTTGCCTGATCCCGAGTTCCGCGCACGGAACCAATCCGGCGAGCGCCGTCATGGCGGGCTGCGAAGTGGTCGTGGTTGACTGTGATTCAGACGGCAATATCGACGTGGCTGACCTCGCGGCCAAGGCGGAACATCACACTGCCCGGCTTGCGGCGCTGATGGTGACGTATCCCTCCACGCACGGCGTATTCGAAGAGCGAATCAAGGAGATTTGCAAAATCATTCATGTCAACGGAGGGCAGGTATATATGGATGGCGCCAACCTGAACGCATTGGTTGGGATCAGCCGTCCGGCGGACCTCGGTGCCGACGTCATGCACTTCAACCTACACAAGACATTCTGCATTCCACATGGCGGCGGGGGGCCAGGCATGGGCCCAATCGGCGCTAAATCTCATCTGGCGCCGTTCATGCCCAACCATCCGTTGATTGAGGAAGCCGGACCCGAGACAGGTGTGGGGCCGATCTCCGCAGGGCCCTGGGGTAGTGCATTGATCCTGCCGATCTCATGGGCTTATATCGCGCTGATGGGTGACGCAGGTCTTCGCAAGGCAACCGAAGTCGCGATTCTCAACGCCAATTACATGGCCCGGCGTCTGGAGCCGCATTACCCGGTCGTCTACCGCGGGCAGAATGATTTCGTCGCGCACGAATGCATTATCGACTGCCGCAGGATCCAAAATGATACCGGTGTCACCGTGGAGGATATTGCCAAACGCTTGATGGACTACGGATTCCACGCGCCGACGATGTCGTGGCCCGTGGCCGGCGCGTTGATGATCGAGCCGACGGAAAGCGAATCAAAGCGTGAACTCGACAGATTCTGTGATGCCATGATTTCTATTCGTGAGGAGATCAGTGAAATCGAACGGGGCGAGGCGGATGCAGAGGACAATCTGTTGCACAATGCACCCCATACCATGGACGACATCGCGGATGCCGAATGGACACATCCTTATTCGCGTGAACGCGCGGTTTTCCCCGTGCCGGGTCTGCGGGAATCAAAGTATTGGCCGCCGGTTAACCGCATCGACCAGGTTTATGGTGACAGGTACCTGATCTGCGTGTGCCCGCCGCTGGAGGCGTACGCCCAGGTGGCTGAATAGGAGTCCGTGTCAGGTGCGGGAAATAATGATCATGCCGCGTCGTGGAAAATGATACCGAGGGCGTACCGCTGGCCCGCGCGGATCCGGCTGACTCCATGGCGCATATTCACCCGATACGTTCCGCGCGTGCCCTGAACCGGTCTCTGGCGCACCGGGAACACGACGCAATCACCCAGGCTGAGGGGTGCGATCTCCGCACGCGACTGCATGCGTGGCCGCTGTTCCGTGAGGATGAATTCACCACCTGTGAAGTCCTGTCCGGGCATTGAAAGCAGGATCGTGGCCTGCATCGGAAACACGAGCTCACCGTATAGGTCCTGGTGCAGGCAATTGAAATCGTCCACACCGTATTTCAGGAGGAGCGGCGTCGGCTTGACCTGGCCCGCGCGATGACAGATCTCGCGGTAAGCAGTGTGCTCATCCGGATAGCGAACGTCGATCCCCATGACTTGGTTCCAGCGATTGGCAATCAGCGCGAGTCCGGCGAAGAGGGAGGATCTGAGGCCGACGATCATGTCGGGAAGTAGATAGTCGAAGTACTGGTACTCTCCGCGTCCGAAATTGTGGCGCGCCATCATTACCCGCGAACGAAACAGTGTGGCGTCTTCATAGTGTGCGGTCAGGGTTTGGCACTCCTCCGCGGTCAGGAGAGAGGGCAGAGTGGCATAGCCGGCCGCATCGAGGTGCGTGGAGAGGTCCTGCCAGTCGAGGTCGGCAATGCGTGCGGAGATTGGTTCGTTCATAGTAATGATTATCCCGCTCCTGGTGGCTCACAGCATTCCGAATGTTGCTCGATGTGGCCGACCATTCTGGGTCATCCCTGACGAATTGGCGAAGAGTCGCCAACGGAAAACGCCGGGCCGTGCGTGGCACGACCTCTGCGGAGTTTCCAGTTTCGAATTTAGGAAGGTTACGTGTTGCGCAGGCAGTTAGTGGACCTTACGGCCCAACTCTGAGATGGCTTCGTCGACGATCTTGTTGGCCTGTTCGTCACCAAGGCGTTCTTCAACAAGTTGTCCTGCCGCGCGGACTGCGATGTCGACCGCCATGTTGCGGACATCTTCAATGACTTGCGCTTCCGCTCTGGCGATCTTGGCCTGCGCCAGTTCCGTACGGCGCATGACCTCAGTTTCCAGGTCCTTGGCGGCTTGTTCCGACATCCTTTTGGCGTCCGCCTTGGCCTGGTCGATGATTTCCTCAGCTTCTTTCACGGCGTCACGGTGCTTCCGCTGGTAATTTGCCAGCAGCTGCTGCGCTTCCTCGCGTAAACGCTTGGCTTCTTCTATTTCGTCCCTGATCCCTTCCGCCCGAGCATCCAGG